>Ga0116157_10001052_pt1 | contig 27927 bp, 26 predicted proteins | sample AD_UKC048_MetaG_FD_89882 | JGI IMG/M metagenome (GOLD analysis project Ga0116157, IMG submission 89882) | Active sludge microbial communities of municipal wastewater-treating anaerobic digesters from USA - AD_UKC048_MetaG | ecosystem: Engineered > Bioreactor > Anaerobic > Digestate | place: USA... | reverse complement strand
CGTCCGGCAGGGCCGCCGGCGCCAGCATGATCTTCGCGAACCCCGAGTCGACCTTGCGATCGACCGTCACCACCCTGGCCACAGGAAGTCCGGGCGGATAGACACCATCGACGCCCGACGTCTGCAGCAGGTCACCGACCTGCACATCCGCGTTGCCGGCCATGAACCGCAGTTCCAGCGAGTCTCCGGTCGCACCACCGAACGCCGCGCTGCGCGCCATGGTGCGCGCGTTGAGCACCGGAACGGCCGCATCCTTGTCGGTCAGCAACGTGACTTCGGACGACAGCGGATAGGCCCGTGTGACCTGCCCGATCACTCCGGCATCGCTGACAACCGGCGAGCCGGCAACGATGCCTTGCGCGAGCCCCTGATCGATGACCACCTTGCGGGAGTACGGATCGGTCGATTCGTACAACACCTGCGCTGCGCGCGAGCGCACCGTGAGTCCGGCTCTCAGTTCAAGCAGGGTGCGCAGCCGCTCGTTCTCGGCTTGAAGTTGATTCGCACGGGCCACGTGAACGGCCTGAGCCGCGAGTTCACGCCGTGCGGCCGATTCAGCAGCAATGGCATGCTGCAGACCGCCGGCGTAGTCGGCTGCCTGCTCCGACCAGTCGACCGGCGCCAGCAGCGTGCGCTGGATCGGGTGCAGCGCAGTGGCCAGCAGCGCACGCAGCGGCTGGGTCAGCGTGAATCGGGTGTCAGCCACCATCAGGAACACAGCCAGCGCCGAGCACAGGGCCAGCTTGGTCAGCGCAGACGGGCCTTGCCGGAAGAAAGGCGGCGGGGTTCGATCCAGGGTGCCTAAGGGCATGGGTGGATGCCGCAAGCAACGAACACGGCGAAGGCCCCCGGAGTCACGCTGCAGCCACCCGCCCCGGCGTCACTCGGAAGTGAAGATGGAGCCGAGGCGTTCCATGCGCTCCAGCGCCATGCCACAGCCGCGAACCACGCAGGTCAGCGGGTCTTCGGCGACCAGCACCGGCAGCCCGGTTTCCTCGGCGAGCAGGCGATCCAGGTCGCGCAGCAGCGCACCCCCACCGGTCAGCATCATGCCGCGCTCGGCGATGTCGGCTCCCAGTTCGGGAGGCGTCTGCTCCAGCGCGTTCTTGACCGCAGACACCATCTGGTTGAGCGGATCGGTCAGCGCCTCGAGAATCTCGTTGCTGCTGATCGTGAAGCTGCGCGGCACGCCTTCGCTGAGGTTGCGGCCCTTGACCTCGATCTCCTTGACCTCGGAGCCCGGAAAGGCGCTGCCGATGTTCTTCTTGATCGCCTCGGCGGTCGGTTCGCCGATCAGCATGCCGTAGTTGCGGCGGATGTAATTGATGATCGATTCGTCGAACTTGTCGCCGCCGACACGGATGCTGCCCTTGTAGACCATGCCGCCCAGGCTGATCACGCCGACCTCGGTCGTACCGCCGCCGATGTCAACCACCATCGAGCCCGACGCTTCGGACACCGGCAGGCCCGCGCCGATCGCCGCAGCCATCGGTTCCTCGATCAGGTAGACCTCGCTGGCGCCGGCGCCGAGCGCGGACTCGCGGATGGCTCGGCGCTCGACCTGTGTCGAGCCGCAGGGCACGCAGATGATGATGCGCGGGCTCGGTCGCAGCACCGAGCGCGGATGCACCATCTTGATGAACTGCTTGAGCATCTGCTCGGTCACGGTGAAGTCGGCGATCACGCCATCCTTCATCGGCCGGATGGCTTCGATGTTGCCGGGAACCTTGCCGAGCATGGCCTTGGCTTCCGAGCCGACGGCCTGGATGGTCTTCTTGCCGTTGGGCCCCCCCTCGTGGCGAATGGCGACCACCGAGGGCTCATCGAGCACGATGCCCTTGCCGCGCACGTAGATCAACGTGTTGGCGGTTCCGAGGTCGATGGCGAGGTCCGTCGAAAAGTAGCGACGAAATGATCCGAACATAGTGTGTATGCGGTGATCAGCGCTGGCGCGCACAGCGAAGGAGCGCCTCGCTTGAACCCGTCGATTCCATGGAATGAGGGAGGAGGATAAAGGGCGAAACCAGCGTCATCGGGACGCGACGCGCGACCGGAACTGTCCGCAGCATCAGCGGTTTGCGACCCTCGGTTCGATCAGGCGACACGCCCGCTGAAGACGGCATGGGCTGTGCGTCCGATGGGTTGACAACCAACGCAGATAATACCTGATGGACCCGGGCTCACGACCCGCCGCAACCCCTCAACGGACCGAAATTCCCATGGCTTTGACCCCCGAAGACGTAGGCCGCATCGCCCACCTGGCGCGGCTGGAGCTGCAGCCTGCCGAGCAGGCCGCCATGCTCACGCAACTCAATGCGTTCTTCTCGATCGTCGAGCGGATGAGTGCCGTCGACACCGGCAGTGTCGAGCCGCTGTATACGCCGCTGTCGGCCGTCAGCGAGGTCAGCCTTCGGTTGCGCGACGACGTTGTCACCGAAAGTAACCAGCGAGAGCTCAACCAGCGCAGCGCACCGGCGGTCGAAGACGGCCTGTTCCTGGTGCCGAGGGTGGTCGAATGAGCGGCGCCCTGCATGAACTGGGTGTGGCCGAACTGGCAAGAGCCCTCGCCGACAAGCAGGTTTCGAGTGTCGAGGTCACCTCGCACCTGCTGTCGCGCATCGACGCTCACGACCACCTCGGCGCCTGGCTGTGCGTCGATGCGGAAGCTGCGCTGACGCAGGCCCGCGAAGCCGATGCTCGCCGAGGCCGGGGAAGTTCGCCGGAGCTGCTGGGCGTGCCGCTGGCCCACAAGGACATCTTCGTCACGCGCGAGCTGCCGACCACCGCCGGCTCGAAGATGCTGGAGGGTTACCGAAGCCCGTTCGACGCGACCGTCGTTTCACGCCTGACCGGCGCCGGCATGGTGACGCTGGGCAAGCTGAACTGCGACGAATTCGCGATGGGGTCCGGCAACGAGAACTCGGCCTACCGTGCCGTCAGGAACCCGTGGGACCTGACTCGCGTGCCGGGCGGTTCGTCGGGGGGCTCCGCCGCGGCCGTGGCCGCGCGCCTGGTCCCGGCTGCGACCGGCACCGACACCGGTGGGTCGATCCGCCAGCCAGCCAGCTTCAGCGGCATCACCGGCATCAAGCCGACCTATGGCGTGTGCTCGCGCTTCGGCATGATCGCGTTCGCCTCCAGCCTGGATCAGGCCGGCCCGATGGCACGCAGCGCCGAAGACTGCGCGCTGCTGCTCGGCGCGATGAGCGGCTTCGACGAACGGGATTCGACCAGCGCCGAACGCCCGCCCCAGGATTACGCGGCTGCCATGCGCAAACCGCGAGTGGGCGCCACGGCAACCCAGCCGCTGACGGGCCTGCGCGTGGGTCTGCCGAAGGAATTCTTCCCGGCTGAGCTGACTTCGGGGGTCGATGGTGTGGTGCGCGCGGCACTGGCCGAACTGCAGAGGCTCGGCGCCACGCTGGTCGATGTCAGCCTGCCGCGCACCGAGCTCTCGATTCCCGTCTACTACATCATCGCGCCTGCAGAGGCCAGTTCGAACCTGAGCCGCTTCGACGGTGTGCGTTTCGGGCATCGCGCGGCCAAGTACACCGATCTGCTCGACATGTACAAGAAGACCCGCGCCGAAGGATTCGGCGATGAGGTCAAGCGACGCATCATGATCGGCAGCTACGTGCTGAGCCATGGCTACTACGACGCCTACTACCTGCAGGCGCAGAAGCTGCGCCGCATGATCGCCGACGATTTCCAGCGCTGCTTCGCCGAGTGCGACGTGATCGCCGGCCCGGTCGCCCCAACGGTCGCCTGGAAGCTCGGCGGCAAGGGCGAAGACCCGGTCGCCAACTACCTGGCCGACATCTTCACGCTGCCCGCCAGTCTGGCCGGCCTGCCCGGCATGAGCGTACCGGCGGGCTTCGCGGCGTCGGGCGATGGCGCCGGCATGCCGGTGGGCCTGCAATTGATCGGCAACTACTTCCAGGAGGGCACCTTGCTGCACGCCGCCCACGCCTTCCAGCAGGCCACCGACTGGAACCTGCAGGCCCCGGCTGCTGCGACAACCGGAGCGGCAGCATGACGATCACCGCAACCAGCAAGCTCATCCGCGGGTACGAGGTGGTGATCGGCCTCGAAACGCATGCGCAGCTGTCGACGCGAAGCAAGATCTTCAGCGGCTCGTCAACGCAGTTCGGCGCCGAGGCCAACACACAGGCGTCGCCGGTCGATCTGGCCCTGCCTGGCACGTTGCCGGTGATGAACCGCGGCGCGGTCGAGCGGGCGATCCGCTTCGGCGTGGCAGTCGGCGCGAAGGTGGCGACGCACTCGATCTTCGCGCGCAAGAACTACTTCTACCCCGACCTGCCCAAGGGGTACCAGATCAGCCAGTACGAAACGCCGGTGGTGCAGGGTGGATCGGTCGAGTTCATGGTCGGCGACACGCCGCACAGGGTCAACCTGACGCGCGCCCACCTCGAGGAGGACGCCGGCAAGTCGCTGCACGAGGACTACGCCGGGCAGACCGGCATCGACCTGAACCGCGCCGGCACGCCGCTGCTCGAGATCGTCACCGAGCCTGACATGCGCTCCAGCGTCGAGGCCGCGGAGTACGCGAAGACACTGCACGCACTGGTCGTGTGGCTGGGCATCTGCGACGGCAACATGCAGGAAGGCAGCTTTCGCTGCGACGCCAACGTGTCGGTGCGCAAGCCGGGTGCGCCGTACGGCACGCGCCGCGAGATCAAGAACCTGAACAGCTTCAAGTTCCTGCAGCAGGCGATCGACTGCGAGATCCAGTGGCAGATCGACCTGATCGAGGACGGCGGCGCGGTGCAGCAGGCAACGGCCCTCTTCAATCCGAACGGCAACGGCGGCCGGGGCGAAACGCGTGCCATGCGCAGCAAGGAAGAAGCGCACGACTACCGCTACTTCCCCGACCCGGACCTGCCCCCGCTGGTGATCGCGCCCGACTGGATCGAACGGGTTCGCGCCGACATGCCGGAGCTGCCGCGCGCGATGGCCGCGCGCTTCCAGCGCGAACACGGCCTGCCCGAGTACGACGCGCTGGCAGTCACGCAGAGCAAGGCGCACGCAGCCTATTTCGAAGCGGCGACAGCCGCCTGTCGCTCACCGAAGCTGGTCGCCAACTGGATGATGGGCGAGCTGGCGCGGCGGCTGAATGCCGACGGGCTGGAGATCGGAGCCAGCCCGGTGGCGGCTGGCACGCTCGGTGCGCTGATCGGACGCATCGGCGATGGCACCATCTCGAACAACGGGGCACGTCAGGTGTTCGACGCGCTCTGGAGCGGCGAGCCCGCGGATGTCGACGCGCAGATCGAATCCAAGGGTCTGAAGCAGATGTCGGACACCGGCGAGCTCGACCGACTGCTCGACGAGGTGCTCGCATCCAACGCCAAATCGGTCGAGGAATACCGCGCCGGCAAGGACAAGGCCTTCAACGCGCTGGTCGGTCAGGCCATGAAGGCCACGAAGGGCAAGGCCAACCCGGCCCAGGTCACCGAGTTGCTGAAGAAGAAGCTGGGCTGAGACCGTTGGCGGGCGTCGATGGCGGTGTCGACGCCGACGCCGGTTTCGGCGTGGACGCGGGCAGCAGCGGCCCGAGCGACCCGGGCTGTGCGCCTGCCCACAAGGCGCGAAGCCGCGCCAGCTCGGCGTCGAAGGTCGCGTTGATGCGCAGCGTTTCTGCCTGCTGGTTCTGCATCAGGGCGCGCTGGGCCTCAGTGGCAGCGTCGATGCCATCGAGCTGCTGCTTGAGTCGCGTCGGCATCTGCCGCCCGACGTAGAACTCGGCCTCGTCGAGCAGCGGCTTGCGCTCGGCTGCCAGCACCTCCAGACGCTTCTGCGACAGCTGCAGCGTTCGGTCGAGGTCGTTGAGCGCCGACTGGCGTGCCTTCTGGTGTGCAGCCTCGGTCGGGTAACGCTGACGCAGGTTGCGGTCGCGGCGGATGGCGTCCATTTCGGCAGCGCGCACGGCCGCCTTGGCACGCTCGCGCGCGTCGAACTCGGCTTGTTCGTCGGCGGTCATCTTGGGCGGCACCACCTTGCGGGTCGACCCATCCGCGTTGAGCACCCGCTGGTCGCGGGACGTGCATTCGGGAATCGGCCGGTCCGATGTCAGTCGCTTGCCGTTGGCGTCGATGCACGAATAGATCGGACCCGCCGCCTGGACCGAGCAGCACATCAGCAGCAGAACCCCGCCGCACAGCGCATTGCACAACCGGTCACCGCGTGCATCCTGGCGGGTGAGGAGCTCAGACGCCATAGCGTGTCCGGTAACTGGCTACCCGCTCGGCATGGACACCCAGCGCCGGAGCGTCGGTCGTCTGCAGAACGTGAAGGAGATCGGCCAGCGTCGCGATCGCCACCACTTGCAGTCCGAGTTGTTGCTGCACGAACTGCACCGCCGACCACGGTGCATCCTGTCCACCCTCGGTGGCCTTTTCCTGGCGGTCAAGGGCGATGACGACGGCGCTGGGCGTGCCACCAGCCGCCTCGATCATCGCGACCGATTCGCGCACCGAGGTGCCGGCCGAAATGACATCGTCGATGATCAGCACCCGGCCTCGCACCGGCGCACCGACCAGCGTCCCGCCTTCGCCGTGGTCCTTGGCTTCCTTGCGGTTGTAGGCATACGGCAGGTTGACGCCGAGCCGCGCCAGCTCGACCGCCACTGCGGCGGCCAGCACGATGCCCTTGTAGGCCGGACCGAACAGCATGTCGAACTGCAATGCGCCCGAGGCACGGGCCTGCTGCAGGCGCCGTGCATAGAATTCGGCGAGGCGGCCGAGCTTGGCGCCATCGTCGAACAGGCCGGCGTTGAAGAAATAGGGCGACAGGCGCCCGGCCTTGGTCTTGAACTCCCCGAATCGCAACACGCCGGCTTCGAGCGAAAACCTCACGAAGTCCTGGGCAAGATCGTCCGTTTCGGCGTCAACGCGGCCACTTGGGCTCATCTGAGGAATCCTGTGCTCCGTCTGGTCACATTGAATCTGAACGGCATCCGATCTGCAGCCACGAAGGGCTTCGAGGCCTGGGCCGCCGCTTCGGCGCCCGATTGTATGGGCGTGCAGGAGGTCAAGGCCCAGGCCGACACGGTCGATGGGCGCTTCGATCGGGTGGCGGGCATGACCGGTCATTTCCATTACGCACAGAAAAAAGGTTACTCGGGCGTCGGGCTGTACACGCGCCACGCCCCGAGCCTGATTCGCAGCGGTATCGGCAACCCCGAATTCGATGACGAGGGGCGCTGGATCGAGGCCTGCTTCGACGACGACAACCGTCCGGAGTTTCCGCGCTTCAGTGTCATCAGCTGCTATTTCCCGAGCGGCAGCAGCGGAGAGGAGCGGCAGCAGGCCAAGTTCCGTTTTCTCGCACTGATGGCGCCACACCTGGCGCAGTTGCGCGCCGAACGCGAGTTCGTACTGCTGGGCGACATCAACATCGCCCACAAGGAAATCGACCTGAAGAACTGGAAGGGCAACCTGAAGAACAGCGGCTTCCTGCCCGAAGAGCGCGCCTGGATGACGCACCTGCTCGACGCCGAGTCAGGTGTCGGTCTGGTCGATGTCTTTCGCACGCTCGACCCCCACCCCGATCGCTACACCTGGTGGAGCAACCGCGGACAGGCCTGGGCCAAGAACGTCGGCTGGCGCATCGACTACCAGCTGGCCACCCCCGGCATCGCGGCCCGGGCGCTTCGCGCGGATATCCACCTCGAGCCGCGCTTCAGCGATCACGCACCGCTGACCATCGATTACGACTTCGTGCTCTGAACGATCGCTCGGGGTCCGAATCGCCCGAAGCCGGGCCGGCACCGACCGGGAAATTGGGGGAGATCACCCAGGCAACGGTTGAATTGACCCAGTCAGCGCGTCCGGGGCAAATCGGGATCACGAGCCTGCATGAAAATTATCGTTTCCATTCAATGACTTGGCGATAGGCGTACCGAATGCTTCCTGCGGCATGTTCCATGCTGCAGACGCCGAAATCCGCTCGGCGAGGCACGTCGTTGCGGGATCGGCGCGATGTGCACGGGAGCCGCCATGAACGTGAAACGACTCGATGGACCGTTGCTGAATTTCTGGGTCGCCAAATCCGCCGGCCTGCAGCTGGTCGGCGAGGATCCGGGGCCGGACTCCACGCACGACACCAACAGCGGCTTCTGGCACCCGCACACCTACGATCCGAGCCACGACTGGTCGCACGCGGGATCCGTCATCGCCGAGGAGTGGTACCGCATCGAAGACACGCTGCTCGAATGGTTCGGGCCGGAGTGGTCCCAGGTGCCCGCCATCTCGAAGGACCCGCTGAAGTGGTTCCTGCGCGCCTACGTGGCCACGCAGTTCGGCGACGAAGTGGAAGACGTCTCATCGGCGGGCTCGTGCAAGCTGCGCAATACCGACTCAACACCTGTCCCTGCCACCCCGAGCGTCAAGCCCCGGTCCTGGATGCCGCATTGGCTGCGGCAGCTCAACGACTGAGACAAAGGCTGCGCGACGCGCTCGGCCGGTGACCTGCCGTCCAGGCAGCGCTGGAGGTCGACAAGGTAAATTCAGCCCACCGCCCGGCGCTCGCGCCGCTGGCGACGGCTCGGGCGCTTCGGCCATGCCGGGCGAGCGCACGGCAACCATTCACTACAGAGACTTTCACCATGGCGCTTGACGCACTCGAATTCGAAACCGCTGCGCAACCCACGGCCAGCATCATCGTGCTGCACGGCCTGGGGGCCGACGGCAACGACTTCGTGCCGATTGCCGAGGAACTGGAGCTCGACACGGTCGGACCGGTGCGTTTCGTCTTTCCCCATGCACCGGTGAGGCCGGTCACGATCAACGGCGGCATGGCGATGCGCGCCTGGTACGACCTGCTGCAGGCGGACCTGGTGCGGCGCGAGGACGAAGCCGGCCTGCGAGCCTCGCGGCTCGACATCGAGGCGTTGATCGCCCGCGAAAGGGCGCGCGGCGTGCCCGCATCGCGCATCGTGCTGATGGGTTTCTCGCAGGGCTGCGCGATGACGCTGCTGACGGGCTTGCGTCACGCCGAGCGCCTGGCCGGTCTCGTCGGCCTGTCGGGTTACCTTCCGCTCGCCGACACGACAGCCTCGGAGCGCGCAGCAGCCAGCGTCGCGCTGCCGATCTTTCTGGCCCACGGGCGCAGCGATACCGTGATCCCGCTGGCGCGCGCGACCGCATCGCGCGATGTGCTGCAGTCGCTGGGCTGCGTTGTCGAATGGCACGAGTACCCAATGGCGCATTCGGTGTGCCCGCAGGAGGTCGCCGACCTCAACCGCTGGCTGCTGGGCGTGCTGGCCTGACGGCGCGCGGGCGCTAGCTGCTGCGCCCCGCATCGGTCACCGAAGGGCTGGGCTTCGGCGGCTCGAAGCGCCGCGCGGGCTTGTCGGCACGGACATACAGCCCTTCGACCGCCGGAATGTTGTTTTCCAGGTCCTTGATGCGCGTGGTTCCTGCCGGGTGGGTGGACAGCCACTGCGGAGGTGCGCCCTTGTTGGCCGCGCCCATCTTCTGCCACAGACGGACGCCCGCGCGCGGGTCGTAGCCTCCCCGGGCAGCCAGGTCGAGACCAATCTTGTCGGCTTCGGATTCGTCGTCACGGCCGAACTTCATCGTCAGCAACTGCCCGCCCATGTCGGCCAGATAGCGCCCCCCACCACCGAGCCCGAGCAATGTGGCACCGAGCTCGATCGCTCCGCGCGTCGCAGCAGACTTCCCCATGCGCTCCCGCGCGTGCTCGCGCAGCGCGTGGGCGATCTCGTGGCCCATCACCTGCGCCACTTCGTCGTCGCTGAGCTGCAGCGTCTCGAGGATGCCGTAATAGAAGGCGATCTTGCCGCCGGGCATGCAGAAGGCGTTGATCTGCTTGCTGCCGATCAGGTTGACTTCCCACTTCCAGCTCGCCGCACGCGAGGTGCTGCGCAGGTTCGGCGCATTGCTGAACGGGATCAGCCGCCGGGCAATCGCACGCAGCCGCAGCACCTGCGGGTGGTCCGCCGGCGCCAGCGCATTCTTCTCCGCCGCCTGCTTCAGCATCTGCTGGTATTGCTGCGCCGCGGCGGTTTCGACTTCTTCGGCCGGGACCAGCTTGGCGAGGGTCGACTGGGAGTCCACCTGCACACCCTCGCGCGCCCAGGCTGGCATCGCCAGCGCCGCACCGGCGCCGAGAACCGCACGCCCGAACACTCGGCGCGAGTGCGTCGCGCAACTGCACCCAAGGCGATGCCAGGCGGCAACCGCCGCATCGGGTTCGAACTGGGCCTGTGGGTCGAAATCGGTGTTCGTGCTCATGTCGTCGGGTCGATGGTGGAAGGCTCGACAGCCTCGATGATCCGTCAAGTGTCGCTGCGGGGCAGTTGGTCAATCGCCGGAGGTTGGGGCGTCCGGATCGGCTTCGAGTTCCCTCACCGAATCGCGCAGCCACCAGAGCATGCACAACGCCGGCAGCGCCACCAGCGTGGACACGATGAAAAAGGTCGGCCAGCCGATCGCCTCGGACAACACGCCGGCGAGCGGCCCGACCCACACACGACCGACGGACGCAAACGCCGACAGCAGCGCGTACTGCGTCGCGGTGAAACGCTGGTTGCACAGGCTCATCAGGAAAGCCACGAACGCGGCCGTTCCCATGCCGCCCGACAGGTTCTCGGCGGCGATCACCATCAACAGGCCGCCATCGATCTCGGTGGACTGCACCAGCTTCACGAAACCCCAGTCGAAAGGCGGCAGCACGAAGCCGGGAAGTGCGCCCTTGCCGTTGACCGCCAGCCACCAGAACCCGAGGTTGCTGAGCATCTGCAGAACGCCGAACAGCAGCAGCGCACGCCACAGGCCCAGCTTCAGCATCAGCAGGCCGCCGAGCAGCGCGCCGCCGATGGTCAGCCACAGGCCGATCAGCTTGTTGACGACACCGACCTCGGCAGGGCCGAAGGCCATCGACTTCAGCAGGAACGGCGTCATCAGCGAGCCGGCAAATGCGTCACCGAGCTTGTAGAGCACGATGAAGATCAGGAACGCCGCAGCGCCTCGCTGCGAGAAGTAGCTGTTCAGCCCGCCCAGCAGCGTCTGGAACTTCGCCGCACGTGCCGCCCAGGCGGCCAGCGGCAGCGTGAAGGCCAGCCCCAGCAGCAGCGCCAGCAGGTCGGTCCACTTGCCCTTCAGCCCGGCGTCCAGCGCACTGCCGTCGAACCACGGCGCGAGCAGTGCACGGGCCAGGGGCGGGCCGAGGCGGTCGCTGACGACGAAGCCGACCGCAACCGCCGCCACCAGCGCCGCGAAGCCGAGCAGGTCCTGGCGCGCGACGCTGGACCGGTCGCCGGCCGCATGCACGCGAGGCAGCACCAGCGCCGACAGCACCGCGGCGGCCCCCATCAACGCGGCCATGAATCGGTAGACCTCGGGCCAGGTCCAGCCGCCCGGGCTGCCGGCATTCGACGGATCGACCCAGATCAGCACGACGCCCCCGGACAGGATCATCGCCAGCCGGTACCCGAGCACGTTGAGCGACGAACCGAGGCCCCGCTCGCGGGCGGCCAGCAGGTCGGTGCGGTAGGCATCGATCACCACGTCCTGGGATGCGGCGACGAAAGCCACCAGCACGGCCAGCAAGGCAAATGCGCGTGTGGCCTCTGCCGGTGGCGTGGCCGCCAGCCACCACAGTGCGCCAGCCAGGGCGAGCTGCGTCAGCACCAGCCAGCCCCGGCGCCGACCCAGCCAGGGCAGCTCGAACCGGTCCATCAGCGGCGCCCAGAGGAACTTGAACGTGTAAGGCAGGCCGACCAGGCTGAGGAAGCCGATCGTCGCGAGATCGAGGCCTTCGAGGCTCAGCCACGCCTGCATCGCCTGGCCTGTCAGCGCCAGCGGCAGACCCGAGGCGAAGCCGAGAAAGGTGACCACGGCCATCCGGTGCCAGGCGCCCGAATCGAATCGAGCCCGGGAGCTCGCAAGGGGTCGAGCGCGTTCGACCGGTTCGTGATCAGGCATGCCGGATTCTAGAAAGCGCCCCTGGAACCAGCGGCAGGGATCCGGGGGCCAGCTTCATTTCGGATTGCAGCGCGGCCCCTGCACCCTGCGGCGATGTCCTGACGGCGGCCTTGCTGCGGGGCATCACCGAGAATCCTCGGATGAGCGCGATCCCGCAAGCCCTTCCTCCGAGCTTCTCGAGCACCGATTTCCGCGCCGCGCTGGGCACCTTCGCCACTGGCGTGACGGTCATCACCGCGCGCGAAGCGAGCGGCAAGCCGGTGGGTCTGACGGCCAACTCGTTCAATTCGGTCTCGCTGACGCCGCCACTGGTGCTCTGGAGCTTGTCCCGACAGGCCTCGACGATGCCGGCGTTCGCGCGCGGCTTGCACTACGCGATCAACATCCTCGCAGCCGATCAGCGCGAGATCGCCGAGCGCTTCGCGCGCAAGGACATCGATCGCTTCGATGGCATTGCGCTGCGCACGGGCCTGAGCGGCGCACCGGTTCTGGATGGCGTGGTGGCGGTGTTCGAGTGCTTCAACCGCAGCCAGTACGAGGAAGGCGACCACGTCATCTTCGTCGGCGAAGTCGAGCATTGCGCTCGACGCGAGGGCGCGCAGCCGCTGATCTTCCACGGTGGGCGGTATTACACCGAGCTGCCGATCTGAGCGCACGCAAGATCACTTCCGCGCGGCCGCCCTTTCCGGGTCGATGTCGATGTAGCGCCAGAACTCGCGCATGAACGGGTGGCGCTGGTAGCCGATCACCCACGGAAACATCAGGTCGGTGGCAATGCGATGCGCGTGCACCTTCATCGGCATGTAAGCCACCAGCAGCTTGCTGGCCTCCTGCATCAGCGCCAGCCGCTCCGGCGTGTCGCCCAGCAGGGTCTGCTGGTCGTAAAGCTTGTTGAAGGCCGGCAGGTCGAAGAACGCCAGGTTGCCCTCGCCCTTCTGGGGACCGTACGCCAGCGCCAGGAAACCGTCGGCGTCTGGCGAGGAGGCGCTCTGCCCCAGCCCCCACATCATGACCTTGCCCGCGCGCGCGGCCTTCAACTGCTCGGGCCACTGGCCGATCTTGAACTCGACCTTGATGTGGACCGCGTCCATGTACTTCTTCCACAGCTCGTTGAGCTGTCGCGAGGTCTGGTCGGGCGAGGTGCTGTAGATCAGCGTCAGCGGGCCGCCGTCGGGGCGATCGCGCCAACCGTCGCCGTTCTTGTCGACGTAGCCGTACAGGTCGAGGAGCGCCTTGGCGCGGGCCGGGTCGTAGAGGCTCATTTCCGACTTCCACTTCGGATCGAATCCGAAGGTCATCGGCGGCAGCGTGCTTTCGGCCGGCACCGCCTGGTTGCGGCGCACGAGACGGATCTCGGTCTGCGTGTCGTAGGCCAGCGCGATCGCGCGGCGCAGCGCCACCTTCTCCGGCGTGTAGCCGCCCACCACCGGGTCCTGCATGTTGAAGTAGGTGAACGCGATGTCGGACCCGGGGGTGCGCACCATGCTGATGCCGCGTGCGGCGAGATTCGGTGCGACCCGGTTGTTCGGTATCGCCAGGTTGGAGAACTCGGCCGGCAGGCGCTCGATCATGTCGTGCTCGGCGTTCAGGAAGGCCAGCCAGCGTGGCTGCGATTCCTGGACGACCGCGATCTCGACGCGATCGATCATCGGCAACCGCTTGCCTTTCATGCGCGCATGAAGTGCCTGGGCCGCCGGGTCATCGGCGGGCGGTTCGGCTTCGTAGAACTGCTCGCGGAAATTCGGGTTGCGCGTGAGCACCATGCGAGACGAGCGCTGCCACTCGGCGAGCACGTAGGGCCCGGTGCCCACCGGATGCTCCATGATCTTGTCGCCGTAGGCCTCGACCACTTCGCGCGCCAGCGCACCGGTGCCGGTGAAGTTGTTGATGAAGCGCGGGCTGGGTTTGCCCAGCGTGATGCGGTACGTGTAGCGATCGAGCGCGCGCAGTCCCTCGATCTCGGTGTCGTAGTCGAAGGGCGCTCGCTCCTCGATCGACTTCTTGCGCAGGGCTTCGAGGCCCAGTACCTGCTCGTCGGCGAGGCTCGGGTAAGCGGGGCTCTTCCAGCGCGGATCGAAGATCCGCTTCAGCGAGAAGACATAGTCGGCGGCGACCAGTTCACGCTTCTTCCCCTTGAAGGCCGGGTCGTCGGCAAAGTAGATGCCGGGCCGGATCCTGACCGTGTAGGTCTTGAAATCGGCCGACACCTCCGGCATCTCGGCGGCGGTCTGCAGCTTCAGCTTGACCGGTCGAGCCAGGTAGTCGTAGGTCAGCGGCGACTCGATGATGTTCGCGATGATGGTCGCCGAGTACAGGTCGGAGATCTGCACCGGGTCGAAGCCGGTCTCGGCGACGGGGAAGGCGTAGCGAAACACCTTCTGGGCCGGCGCCGCCCCCTGCGCCGAAGCGCTGGGGGCGACCACCCACCCGGCGCACAGCACCACCAGCATCAGGGCGGAACCAAGCACCTCGCCCAGAACTCGACGCACACCACCTGACTTCATTCGCGCTTCTCCTGGCAGACGACCCGCCGAGCGGGCGCAGTCTAGACTCTCCACCCCATGGCCGCCTACCTGCTCAGACGACTCTGGCAAACCATCCCGACGCTGGCCGGTGTGATCCTGCTGGTGTTCGTGTTGTTCAAGTTTTTCGGCGGTGACCCGGCGGAAATCCTGGCCGGGCAGATCGCCAAGCCTGACCAGATCGCCGCGATCCGCCAGCAGCTCGGCCTCGACCAGCCGTGGTGGATCCAGCTGTGGATCTTCGTCAAGCAGGTGCTGACCTTCGACTGGGGTCGCAGCTGGGCGACCAACGAGGCGGTGTCCAACCTGTTCCTGACTCGGCTGCCGGCCACGCTCACGGTGATGGTGCCGATCCTGGTGCTCGAAGTGATCCTCGCGATCCCCCTGGCGCTGGCCGTCGCCGTGGTGCGCGGCTCGCTCACCGATCGCGCGGTCATGGTGCTCACGACGGTCGCCCTGGCCATCTCGTTCCTGGTCTACGTGATCGTCGGCCAGTGGTTGTTCGGCTTCAAGCTGGGCTGGTTTCCGGTGCAGGGCTGGAGCGGCTCGCTGTGGACCAACCTGGTCACCTACGCGCCGCTGCCGGTGCTGCTGGCGGTGATGGTCAGCCTGGCGCCGCAGACGCGGCTGTACCGCAGTTTCTTCCTCGACGAGATCGACCAGGACTACGTGCGCACCGCGCGCGCCAAAGGACTGACCGAGCGCGTGATCCTGCTGCGCCATGTGCTGCGCAACGCGATGATCCCGATCCTGACGAGCATCGGCACCGGGCTGCCGGGCATCTTCGTCGGCTCGTTCCTGATCGAAGTGTTCTTCTCGATCCCCGGGCTCGGGCGCGAGGTGCTGCTGGCGGTCAACCGCAGCGACTACCCGGTGATCCAGGCGGTCACGGTGTACCTGGCCGCGATCACGATGCTGATCAATGTGCTCACCGATGTGCTCTACAAATTGGTTGACCCGCGGGTGGTGCTGAAGTGAATCCGAACTCCTCAATTCCTTGCCTGCGGGTTGAAGATGCGCGCGATCACGCCGACGGCGTGCACTGCTCCGCGAATGTCACCCGGCCTGCGGCCTCCTTCTTTATTTCGCTGCGCAGCGCACACCGCCGACATGATCAATCAGCACCGTGTTTGTTCGACCGCCTGCTGCCAGCGTCTCTCGTGCCGGGGGCACTGGGTATCTTCCGCAGCGAAATAAAGGAGGAGGCGAAGCCGGGGGACATTCGCGGAGGGAGGTACCCAGTGTCCCCGGCACGCGCGCCCACCTCACATGCCCGTTTCATGGGTCGTGGATCGCGCAACACGCGGTGGAGCCAATGAAATGAGCGCCGCCTTGCCGTCGTCTGCGATGCTGCGCGCTGCGGATAGATCCGAAGGCGTCTGGCTGTCGGCGTGGCGTCGTTTCAAAAGCGACCGCGTCGGGCTGGTATCGCTGGCGATCGTGATCGCGTTCCTGCTGCTGATCGCGCTGTCGGCGCTCGGGCTGGTGGCCGGGAACTGGCAGCGCGAGGTCGGCGTGCCCTATGCGAACCCGACGTTCCTCGGGCCGACGCCACCGCCTCCGGCCGCGCAGATCGAGGAAGGCAAGGGACCGCCGGTCGACATCTCCACAGTCGATCCCTTGGCGCCGCGCTATGCCGAATGGGCAGAGCGCGCGTCGAAGCTGAAGGTCGACGAGGAGGTGCGCGACAACACGCTGCCGCTGGGCGGCGACCGGCTCGGCCGCGATGTGCTGGCGAAGGCGATCAAGGGAGCCGAGATCTCGATCTTCGTGGGCGTGCTGGCGGCCCTGCTGGCCACCGCGATCGGCACCGCGCTGGGCGCCGTCAGCGGCTTTCTCGGCGGGCGCGTCGGCGACCTGCTGGAGTGGGTCTACAACGTGTTCACCTCGATACCCGGCATCCTGCTGATCTTCGCGTTCGCAGCGGTGTTCGGACGCGGCACCGGCACGGTCGTGCTCATCCTCGGGCTGACCGGCTGGACCGGCATCTACAGGCTGGTGCGCGCCGAGTTCCTGAAGCACGCGGTGCGCGACTACGTGCGTGCGGCCGAGGCGATCGGCGCCAGCGTCGGCTCGCGCATGTTCCGACACATCCTGCCCAACGTCAGCCACGTCGTGCTGGTTCAGCTGTCGATCCTGACGGTGGGTTTCATCAAGGCCGAGGTGATCCTCAGCTACCTGGGCCTCGGCGTGTCGATCGACCAGGTCTCGTGGGGCACGATGCTGGCCGAATCGCAGGTCGAACTGCTGCTCGGCCACTGGTGGCAGTTGGCCACCGCGACGGTGTTCATGGCGGTGTTCGTCACCGCGTTCTCGCTGTTCACCGATGCGCTGCGCGACGCGCTCGATCCGAAGCTGAGGGGGCTGGAATGACGGCCACCGCGCCTGTGTTGCTGAGCCTGCGGGACCTGAGCGTGTCGTTTCGCATCGGCAGGCAAGGCGGTGCCGTGTTGCGTTCGCAGGCAGTCGGTCGACTGGTCGACGGCAAGGCGCAAGGCATCAGTTTCGATGTGCCGGAAAGCACCACCGTCGCGCTGGTTGGCGAGTCGGGCTCGGGCAAGAGCGTCACCGCGATGTCGATCCTGAACCTGCTCCCCGACAACGCCGAACGGCAGGGCGCGATCCACTTCCAGGGCCGCGACCTGCTGACCGCCACGCGACACGAGTTGCAAGCGCTGAGGGGCAAGGACATCGCCTGCGTGTTCCAGGATCCGATGTCGTCCCTGAACCCGGTCTTCACCGTCGGTGCGCAGCTGTGCGAGCCACTGATCAAGCATCTGGGTCTGACGTCGCGGCAGGCGATGGCGCGTGCCGAAGCGCTGCTCGCCGAAGTGGGATTGCCCGAACCGAAGCGACGGCTCGGCGCCTACCCGCACGAACTGTCCGGCGGTCAGCAACAACGGGTGATGATCGCGATGGCGCTGTCTTGCGAGCCGAAGCTGCTGATCGCCGACGAACCGACCACCGCCCTCGATGTGACGATCCAGCGGCAGATCATGGAACTGCTCGCGGGAGTGAAGGCGCAACGGCGCATGAGCATGCTGTTCATCAGCCACGACCTCGGTGTGGTCGGCGAGATCGCCGACCGCGTGGTCGTGATGCGGCAGGGAACCGTGCGCGAACAGGGCCCCGTGGCCGACATCTTCGCCAGCCCGCAGGATGCGTACACGCGCGCGCTGCTGGCCTGCCGACCGACGCTGGCGCGCACCGGGCCCCGGCTGATGGTGATCGACGAGCACATCGCTGCACAGGACGGCGCCGGGCCCGCGTCCCTGGCGACCCAGGCGGCGGCTGTGAAGGACCCGGAGGCGAGGATCGTCCTCGAGGCCCGCGCTTTGACCAAGAGTTTCTGGATTCCCCGTGGGCTGTTCGGCCGCAGGGAGTTCAGGGCAGTCGGCCGGGAGGGACGCGGCGTCACGTTCCAGCTGCGGCGCGGCCACACGCTGGGCGTGGTCGGGGAATCCGGCTCGGGCAAGACGACGATGGGACTGGCGCTGCTGAGGCTGCACGAGCCGAGCGGCGGTCGGGTTGGTGGCGAGGTGCACTTCGACGGACAGGATCTGCTCGCGCTGACCAAGGGCGAATTGCTGCCGATGCGTCGGCGCCTGCAGGTGGTTTTCCAGAACCCGTACGCAAGTCTGAACCCGCGCTTCACGATCGGCCAGACACTGGTCGAGCCGATGCTGATTCACGGTATCGGCTCGGGGCAGGACGACCGAGAGTCACGCGCTCGCGCGCTGCTGCGCAAGGTCGGTCTGGACGAAACAGCCCTGGCTCGCTACCCGCACGAGTTTTCCGGTGGTCAGCGCCAGCGCGTCGCCATCGCCCGCTGCCTGACACTGAGCCCCGAGGTGCTGGTGCTCGACGAGGCCGTCAGCGCGCTCGATGTCAGCGTGCAGGCACAGGTGCTGAACCTGCTGAAGGACCTGCAGGATGAACTCGGGCTGGCCTATGTCTTCATCAGCCACGACCTCGCGGTGGTGCGCTTCATGGCCGATGAGGTACTGGTGATGAAGGACGGCGAAGTGGTCGAACAAGCCAGCGTCGAGCAGATTCTGGACGCGCCTCGGCAGGACTACACGAAGCGGCTGATCGGTGCCATTCCTCGTGGCTACCAGCCGGCGGCCTGAAGCGTCGAACATGGAACCGGGCAGCGGCAAAACCCGTCGCGCAGCGCTCCAGCAGAGCCTGGCTTTGGCGGGCTGGCTGGCCGGGGCCGGACTGCTCCCGAACACAGCTGTTGCGCAAGCCGCTGCCTCCGAATGGAACGCGGCGGCGTTCGGCGCACACACCCTCGAAACGGTGCTGCTCGCACTGGGTGCAACCCGCCCGACATTGAGCGACGAGGTGGTGCTGACCATCCCCGACCTGGCAGACAACGGTGCAGTCGTGCCGGTCGGCATCTCGACCTCGCTGCCGGGTGTGCGGCGCATCGTGCTGCTGGTCGAGAAGAACCCGACGATGCTGGTGGCGGTATTCGAGATTTCGGATGCGATCGATGCGGATGTGGCCTTGCGCATCAAGATGGCCGAAAGCTCCAATGTTTACGCGGCGGCGATGCTCGCCGACGGCCGGGTGCTCTACGCCGTCAAGGATGTGCAGGTGACGCTGGGCAGCTGCGGCACCTGACGCGCAAGTCGATGGGACAACCCAGCCGCATCCGCGCCACCGCCCAGGGCATCGGGGCCGTGGTGCGCGTGCTGATGACGCACGAGATGGAAAGCGGGCAGCGCAGGGATGCGACAGGCAATGCGGTTCCGGCCTGGCACATCACCGAGCTGACGGCGTCGCTCGAGGGGAAGCCGGTGCTGACGGCACAGTGGGGGCCGGGCGTGTCGGCCAACCCGTTCCTTCAGTTCAGGTTGAAGAACGCGAAGGCGGGCGACAGGGTGGGCATTGCCTGGAAAGACAACCGGGGAGACAGCCGCAGCGACGAAGCCGTGGTCGGCTGATCTGCGCACAGGTGCGGTCTCAGTCGCCGCTGCAATCCGAATCGTCCGGAGAAGAGACAGCCCGGGCGTCGATGGCCGTCGCCGCATCACCCTCCGGGACCTGAAGGGGTTGGGTGACAGGCTCAAGGTGATCGAACAGCGACAGCTGGATCGGGCCGCGGCTGCTTTGCAGCACCGGGGGCCGGCGACCCGCCGGTTCGCGCTCGTTCGTCCGGCGCACCTGCGTCGAGTCGGCCAGCACGCGCGCGCCGAAGCGCGGCACGCCGCCTGAAAGAAAGTCCGAAGCGCCCATCGCCTGATCCGCCGATCAGTCGCGCCGGAGCTGGGGCGACCGAGACGGCATCGCGCGCCTGTCGTTCACGCGGCACTCTCGACAGCGTTCTCGATCTGCGCCTGCACCCGTCGTGCCCCGCGCAGCACCAGTTCGGGCTCAAGCTGGGCCTGCGGCGCGACCGCGTTGACCACGTCCTCGAGCGTCTCCGGATCGGTCATCAGAGCATGAGCGACCGCCGACAACACGCAGATCGAACGGCGCTGCAACTGGACCGGGAGCTCCCGGGTCGAGTTGACGACCACGTGGAAACGCACACTGTGCACGGCCGCCGGCGCAAGTCCCCAGCTTTCGCAGAGAGCCGCACCGAGTGCGTCGTGGCTGACGCCGAACTCCTGGTGTTCGAGGAACACCAGTTCTTCGTCGTTCGCGGCATTCGTCATCAGTGGCTTGTAGCGTGACGTCGCGTGACGGAACAGCACGGCCTTGCCACACTCCTCGAACAGCCCGGCAGAGTGGGCAGCCCACGGATCGACCCCGATGGCATAGCCAATGCGACCCATCAGCAGGCCGCGCACCGCGGCGCGCTCCCACACTGGCGCCAGTTCCGGCGCACCCGGGAAGACGGCCCTCAGGCCCATCTCGAAAGTGACGGCAGCGACCTCGCGTGTGCCGAGGTAGGTGATCGCCTGGTGCACGCTCTGCACCCGACCCGACAGCCCGTAGAGCGAAGAGTTGACCGCCTTCAGCACCGCAGACGCCAGGGCCATGTCGGATTCGATCAACGCGCTGACGTGCTGCAGGTTCACCTCCTCTTCGGCGAGCAGGATGGAGAGTTTCACCAACGACTCCGGCTGGGCCGGGATATCGATGTTCAGCGCGCGCAGTTCGGGATCGACGGGCATGGCAGTCTTCCAGTCAGATTTTTGACATTCGCCCGATCCTAGGCAGTCGCCACAGGCGCATAGCGGCAAACAACGGGGTCGGGACCGCTCAATTCGGCAGCGGATCGCCCCGGATCACCCGGCGCCGGAGTACCCATCCCAGGCGGTCTTCGCGATCAGCACGGTCACCACGCAGATGAACACACCTCGCACGAAGCCCGAGCCGTGGCGCAGCGCCAGGCGCGTACCGAGCAGGCTGCCAAGCACGTTGGCCACGGCCATCACTGCCGCCAAATGCCACCAGACATGGCCCGTGCTCGCAAACAGGATCAGAGCGCCCATGTTGGTTGCGGTGTTGAGCAGCTTGGCGCTGGCGCTCGCATGGAGGAAGTCGAAACCCAGCATGCGCACAAACAGGAAGACGAAGAAACTGCCGGTGCCAGGTCCGAAGAATCCGTCATAGAACCCGATCACCCCACCGACGGCACTGGCCAGCAGTGCCTGGGTGCGTCCGTGGTGCTGCGGGCTGTGCTCGCGGCCGAGATCCTTGCGCACCAGCGTGTAGACGAGCACTGTCAGCAGCACGAACGGCAGGGCACGACGCAGGCCGGTCGGCTCGATCAGGGTGACTGCCCAGGCGCCCAGGAAACTGCCCGCCAGAGCGGTGGCAGCGGCTGGCAACAGTGCGTCCCAGGGCAGATGCACCTTGCGCGCGTACTGTCCGGTGGCCCAGGCCGTACCCCAGATCGCCGCGCCCTTGTTGGTGCCGAAAAGGGTGGCAGGAGCCGCCCCCGGGAAGATGCCGAACAGCGCCGGGACGAGCACCAGGCCGCCTCCACCGACGATCGCATCGACAAACCCTGCGAACAGCGAGGCCAGAGCCAGGACGGCGGTGTCGAACATCGGACGGAGCCAGGCCCGGGATGAAAAAGGGCGCGTGCCGCCCGGAAAAACGAAAAGGCGCCGGGACTCCCGGCGCCTTTCGATTCTGACATGGGCCGATGGTGCGGCACTGTCGATGCGTCAGTGAGGCAATACGCCCCCTTCGCTATTTATGTCTCCTCATCACCCCCGCATCAGAAAGCCACCTAGAAGGTGCCTTCGCGAGAAAACGGACTCTAGGGGTGCACCCCAAAGGGGGGCATACGGGGTTTCCCGACCATGTTGCGTGGCCGTCACGGTCGCAGAAAACCGGCTTGCGAACGTCGTTTTATAAGGCTCAGGCGGAAGGAAGCGACAACGTGACCGTGGTGCCCACCGACGGGGCGCTGACCACCGAGACGTCACCACCGTGGAGTTCGGCAATGCGCTTGACGATGGCCAGACCCAGCCCCTTGCCCCCTTCGGATGAGGCCGGCTCCGCGCTCTGTCGACTCTGGTAGAAGCGATCGAACAGGCAAGCGATGTCAGCGGCAGGAATGCCGGGACCGGTGTCGGTGACGCTGACCTCGACCCGATGTCCGACGGATCCACTGTCTTGCAAGCGCCGCGCGCGAGCTGCCAGCGTGATGTGACCGCCGACCGGGCAGAACTTCAGTGCGTTGTCGATCAGGTTGGCCACCGCGCGCTCGAAGAGTTCGATGTCGAGTGCGGCAAAAGTGGGCAGGTCATCGGGTCCGGGCGGTTCGGCTACCAGCTTGATGCCCTGGCTGTCGGCCCGCGCCGCAAAGCGCAGCGCGATGTCGTCGAGCAGTTCGGCCGCGTCGAGCACCTCGACATGCATCTTGAATTCGGGCTCGTCGAGCTGCGCAAGATCGCCCAGCGAGCGGACCAGCCGGGCCGCATTGCGGGTGTTGCGCAGGGCCACCTCGACCAATTGGCGATCGGCGCCCCGATCCGGGTCGGCATGCCAGCGCGCCTCCAGCGTTTCGAGGCAGGCGGTCGTCGCAGTCAGCGGCGACCGCAGGTCGTGCGACAGGTTGCTGACGCCCTCTCGCCGAAAGTGATCGAGGCGACGCAGGGCCTCCCACTGCGTGCGCAGCGTCGACAGCATCGCCCGGAAACCACTCGCCAGCTGACCAAACTCGTCCCGCGGCGAATTGAACTCGAAGCTGTCCGGTGCGCGGACCAGCGCCGCGTCGATGGCAGCCCCGGCGGTCAGCCCGTCGCGCTGCACGGTGCCGACCGCTTCGGTAAGCCGCCGCAGTGGCCGCGTCACGGTGGCCGTGATCCAGGCGGTGAGCAAGGTCGCCAAGGCCACGACCGCGAGGATCGAAGCCAGCGCGGGTCGGGCAAAGGTGCTGCGGAACGCCTCGATCCGGCCCTCGGACGCGATCGGCTTCTGGCAGACCAGGTACAGATATCCAGAAACGGGTTGATCAGGGCGGATGACCGCACTGGTCAGCGACAGCGCGGCGATGATCGCGCCACCGTCGGCGCCCGGCCGCTCGGGGTCATCTCCCATCACATAGGGCATCGGCGTCGGACCCATCGCCTCGAGCACCGGCTTCAGCGCCACCTTGTAGCCCGATGGCAACGAGACCGCGCTGGTCGAGACGATCACCGAACCGTCGGCACGCAGCAGATACAACTGGCTGTCGGGCTCGAAGAACAGAAGGCTGCGCAGGAAGACGGCAAACTCTTCCGGGTGTCGCTGCTGCATGTCGAGCATGCCGTTGTAGGTGGTGCCCACGCGCTTGAGGAACGCATTGGCACGGTGGTAGGTGGTCTCGTGCTCGAAACGCTCGAAGGCAAACAGCACGGTGGCGATCACGCCCAGGGCCGTCAGCGCACCGGTGATGAAGATCGTCAGCGCGATCTTGAAGCGAACGCTCATGCCGTTGGCCGGCCCGAATAGCTTCGCGAAACAAGCCGAGTCATCACGGCGCCTCGCGCATCTTGTAGCCGGCCCCGCGCACGGTCAGGATCAGTTGCGGACGCATGGGATCGGCCTCGAGCTTGGCGCGCAGTCGATTGATGTGCGTGGTCACCGTGTGCTCGTAGCCGTCGTGGGTGTAGCCCCAGACCGCATTCAGCAGCTGGCCGCGCGAGAACACATGGCCCGGGTGCTGGGCGAAGTGCAGCAGCAGATCAAACTCCAGCGCGGTGAAATCCAGCGGCACACCGCGCACCCGCACCACCCGCTTGACCGGCAGGATCTCGAGATCCCCGTTGCGCAGCGCCGTGCTCGTGCTCAGTCCGGACGCGCCAGAGGCGCTCTGCGCCGCACGCAACAGATCCGCCCTTCGCAGCAGCGCCTTCACCCGAGCCAGCAGTTCGGCCAGCGAGAACGGCTTGGTCAGGTAATCATCGGCACCGAGCTCCAGCCCCAGCACGCGATCAAGCTCGGTCGACTTGGCGGTCAGCATCAGGATCGGTGAGCTTCGACCGCGCGCGCGCAGCGCCTTGCAGACCTCCAGCCCGTCCAGCCCCGGCATCATCAGATCGAGGATCAGCAAGTCGCTCGACTGCTCGTTCTGGCTGTCCAGCGCGGACCGGCCATCGCCGACAGCGGTGACCTCGTATCCCGCCTGCTGCAGGTTCATCACCAGCAGGTCACGGATGTCGATCTGGTCTTCGGCGACGAGGATGTGGGCGGGCATGGTGAATTGTCGCGCCGCGACTCTGGTTCTTACCCGGCACGGGGACCAGCGGTTCGAAGACGGGCCCAGTCCGGACGCCACCCGTGCATTTCACCAGCCACCACGGAACAGGGGCGCGAAGAGGCGGGGCACCGGTGATCCAAATGTTAGGTGGCTGTGAGGTTTGGCGAGGCCGGCGCGAGGTGCGGTTGCCACAGTCGCTGCATCGACTCAACGGATCCGGAGCCCACCATGCAGACCTCCCTCGCCCCCGCAGCCGCGTCCATCGCGGTCGCCTCGCAGACAACGATCGGGGTGGTCTGGACCGACCTGATGGCCCACCGCAGTCACCTGGTGCGCTTCGCCCAGCGCAAGCTGCACGACCCGATGCTGGCCGAGGACGTGGTGCACGATGTGTTCGAGGCGGTGTTGTCGGGCCGCGCCTTGTTTGCCGGCCGCTCGGCACTGCGCTCGTGGCTGACCGGCATCCTGAAGCACAAGATCGTCGATCTGGTCCGTCAGCGCGCCGGCTACGACAGCCTGGACGAGACCGACAGCGTGAGTGACGAGGGCGAAAGCCAGACACACGCAACGATGGCATTCGAGTGCCAGCAACCGCGTCCAGACGAACTGGCCGAACAGCGCGAATTCCTGCTCCAGACGCTGGCCCGAATCGATGCGTTGCCAGTCGGCCTGCGCGACGTGATGCACCTGCGGGTGCTGCAGGATCAGCCCACCGACATCGTCTGCCGCAGCCTCGATATCAGCGAGGACAACCTCTTCGTGCGGTTGCACCGCGCCCGCAAGCAGCTGCTTTCCTGAACAGCGGCGCCGTCAGGCGCCACGCGCCTGCTCGGCGATCCACTGCGCCGCACGCTCCGCGATCATCAGTGTCGGTGCGCCGGTGTTGCCGCTGGTGATGGTCGGCATCACGCTCGCATCGGCGATACGCAAGCCGGTCACCCCGTGCACGCGCAGGCGGGCATCGACCACGGCATGCGGATCGCTCGCCGGGCCCATCTTCGACGTCCCGACCGGATGGAAGATTGTCGTGCCGATGTCACCTGCCTGATGAATCAGTTCCTCGGCGGTCTGGTGATGCATGCCGGGCTTCACCTCTCGCGGCCGGTAGACCGACAAGGCCTGCTGCTCGACGATGCGTCTTGTGATGCGAAGCGCTTCGACTGCCACGCGCCGGTCTTCATCGGTACTCAGGTAGTTCGGCTGAATGACAGGTGCCGCGGTCGAATCGGCGCTTCGCAGCCTCACCCAGCCACGACTCCCGGGATTCAGGTGGCAAACGCTGGCGGTGAAGGCATCGAAGTCGTGCAGCGGCTCGCCGAAGGCCTCGAGCGACAGCGGCTGGAGGTGGTACTCGAGATTCGGGTGCGGCTGACCGGGATCGCTGCGCGTGAAGGCACCGAGCTGCGACGGCGCCATGCTCAGCGGCCCGGTTCGCCGCAATGCGTACTCGATCGCCATCTGGGCCTTGTGCCAAAACGACCGCGACCGGCTGTTCAGGGTGTGCGTGCGCTCGACCGCGTAAACCGAGCGCAGTTGCAGGTGATCCTGCAGGTTCTCGCCGACACCCGGCAAGGCAAGCACGACCGGAATGCCCAGCGAACCCAGCGCCTGCGGAGCTCCGATGCCCGATAGCTGCAGCAACTGTGGCGTACCGATGGAGCCAGCGCAAAGGATCACCTCGACCTTCGCACGCACTTCCAAGGGTGCACCCCGGTTGTCGTCCCCCCGGTCGCCGCGTGGAAGCACTTCGACACCGACCGCGCGAGGTTGGCCGTCCCACGATCCATTGTTCTGGCCGGATTCGAACAGCAGGCGCGAGACATGCGCGCCGGTCCAGACCTGCAAGTTCTCCCGATGCTCGATCGGCCGCAGGAATCCCTTGGTGGCGTTCCAGCGCACGCCTTTGCGCTGGTTCACATCGAAGTAGCCGACTCCTTCGTTGCATCCCCGGTTGAAGTCGTCGGTGGCCGGCAGCCCGGCTTGCTGAGCCGCCCGTGCGATCGCGTCGAGGATCGGCCAGTGCAGGCGTTGCCGCTCGACTCGCCACTCACCACCCTGGCGCTCCCCGCTGGGGTCGAAACCGGGGGCGGCATGAAAGGCATCGGAACCACGGTGGGAATCCTCGTGCTTCAGGAAGTGCGGGAGGCAGTCGTCCCAGCTCCATCCAGGATTCGGACCGAATCCGTCGCCCGCGCCCCAGCGGTCGTAGTCACGGGCCTGGCCGCGCACATAGATCATCCCATTGATGCTGCTGCAGCCGCCAAGCACCTTGCCACGCGGATAGCGCAGCGAGCGGCCGTTCAAGCCGGGCTCGGCGTCGGTTTCATACATCCAGTCGGTGCGCGGGTTACCGATGCAGCGCAGGTACCCAACCGGAATGTGGATCCACGCATAGTCGTCGTTGCCCCCGGCCTCGATCAGAAGCACCCGCTTCGTCGGGTCGGCACTCAGCCGATTCGCCAGCAGGCAACCAGCAGTACCCGCGCCACAGATGATGTAGTCGTAAAGGGCTTGTCGGGACGGATCACTCATGGGGCAGATCCGTCAGGGACCGACGCTGGCCAGAACCGGAAACAGCTTCTGCATGCCGTCGGCCAGCAATTCGACAGCCAGTGCCGCGAGAACCAGCCCCATCAGTCGGGTCATGACGTCGATGCCGGTCTGTCCCAGCGCACGTGCAATGCGCCCCGAGGCACTGAAGACGGCGTACGTCGCGAGCGCGACAACAACGCCATAACCGACCAGCACCGCGAGTTGCCACCAGTGCCGGGTCTTGTCGGCATAGATCACCATCGTGGAGATGGTGGCAGGCCCGGTCAGCAGCGGAATGGTCAACGGCACCACCGCAATACTGGCGCCTGCGTCGACCTTGCTGCTGCCTTCGCTCACGTCCTCCTTTCGGGATTCGGCGGGCTGGGCGTTCAGCATCTGGACAGCGGAGATCAGCAGAAGCAATCCGCCGCCGACTTGGAACGAGGCCAGTGATATCCCGAAGAACTGGATGATCTGCAACCCTGCCAAAGCACTGACGGCGATCACCACAAAGGCGCTGACCGCGCTGACCCGGATCGTGCGGCGACGCTGCTCGGGCGTGAAATTCTGCGTGAAATGGAGAAAGAACGGCACGACCCCGATCGGATTGACGACCGCCAGCAACGCGATCAGGGGTTTGAGGATGTCCATGGTCGATTGTGGGGCGCAGCGCCAGACATTAGCGCCCACTAACTTTCGTGGCTTTTCAATCTCTCACAGGTAGAACGCTGCCGGGGTATCTACAAAACAACACTTTCTTGACAAGCGATTTGAGAAGCCTTTGCCGAAAATCGATCAGTTAATTGATAATGAAAATTCTGTGTTCAGTAGCAGCGCCTTTGCTTGAATGGGTCAGGATAGGTTGAAGCTACACAGATATTCTGTGTTTTCTGGAAAGAAAGGCGCTCTCAATGGGCAACAAACTCTACGTCGGTAACCTTTCGTACAACGTACGAGACGACGATCTTCAACAAACATTTGCTCAGTTCGGCACCGTGTCATCCGCGAAAGTCATGATGGATCGCGAAACCGGTCGTTCCAAGGGCTTCGGCTTCGTGGAAATGGGTTCGGACGCAGAAGCCCAGTCTGCGATCAACGGAATGAACGGCCAACAGATGGACGGTCGCGCACTCGTTGTCAATGAGGCACGCCCACGCGAAGAGCGTCCAGGCGGCTTTGGTGGTGGCGGAAGCCGCGGTGGCTTCGGCGGTGGCGGTGGCGGTGGCGGCGGCGGCGGCGGATTTGGCGGCGG
>Ga0116157_10001050_pt1 | contig 27948 bp, 27 predicted proteins | sample AD_UKC048_MetaG_FD_89882 | JGI IMG/M metagenome (GOLD analysis project Ga0116157, IMG submission 89882) | Active sludge microbial communities of municipal wastewater-treating anaerobic digesters from USA - AD_UKC048_MetaG | ecosystem: Engineered > Bioreactor > Anaerobic > Digestate | place: USA... | reverse complement strand
TTCCAACAATGAAAACATAATAAAATAACATTTAAAAAAACCGAGGTAATAAAGGATGAAAGTCTAGAAAGAATCAGAGAATGGTCCTCTTCTGTCCCTTATTGGAATCATTCTAGGATTTCATTTTTTATCTCCTTGGAGATTTTAAATGTTTTTTTCATATGTTTCCATTGTAGGAATGCATGGAGAAAGTGTCAAATTTTTGGGGTACCTTCCACTGGATGTAAATCCATTTGGTCCAGTCCAAGAATATGCTGGACTTCCTGATAGAGTTAAAGTCCAATTGTTTATTGTTCCTACATCGCTTCCAGCTCCGTCAACTGCTCTTAGATACCAAGTTCCGTTGGCTGTCCCAGTTAGTCCAGAGAAGGGAGCTTCTGGTATAAAGTTGCCTGTGAAGGGAGCCGTTCCACTTGCAATAGCAGTCCCGGTTGATTGAAATACGGTGCTTACAAAATTATCTCCACTACCACCACGCCTATTACTTAAAATTATGTTAGATCCATTGGGAGCAATCAACGTTAAAGTTAGGTCCCCATCCCAAGTATGAGTAATATTAACACTAACAGAAATAATTTCATTTGCGTTTCGGCTTGAGCTAACTGTTATCGGAGAGCTTACTCCAGTAGCATTATTATCCGGAATGGAATATGATGTCGAATTTGTTCCTGTTAAATTTGGGAAAGAATTGGTAGTATTAGAGTTTAGGCTTATGTTTGCTCCTGAGCACATTATTTGATTAGCTCCGGTTATAACATTTATCTGCTCTTGTATGGTCAATTGAGCACTAGAATAAACAGAATTTCCTGGGCCGCAGCTACCACTATTATTAGCAAACCAACAATTTCCTTCATTAACTACATCAAAGGTTAAATTATTATTTCCAATTGTAGCGGGAGCAGTGACATTCAGATAATATGTTTGAGTAGCTCCAGGAACTAGATTTCCAGCAGTTACTCTGATTAAATAATCTGGATCAGCGTTCCATTTAACCCCAACATTGGTTGTGTATCCTGTATTCCAGGTATTACTCCCAATATTTTTTATAGTTACAGATACTTCTCTGGTTTCTCCGGCACACCAAGTCGTTCCTCCAATATCCATCGATATAAATTTAGACAGATAGTCTGGACGATCTGAGCAGGATATAGAAATATTTATTCCAGCTCCGACAACCGATCCATCTGAATAAAAGTAAATGGTTAGAGCTCCGGTTTCATCAGTCGAAGAAAGTGTGGGAATAGATGTTCCCATATTATAAGTTCCTAGGAGTGTTCCTCCAGTACCAACTCCATTATATATTCTCACATAATCACAACAAGCTTCACCAGCGGTTGTTCCTGAAATAGTCACAACGCTAGTTGATCCAGTGGGATATAGGACTGTATAACCATTGCTATAATTAACATAGTTGTCGGTTGATCCCCCAGAGTCATAAAGATTTCCAGAGCAAACAGTATAAGAATTATTTCCTGAAGATGGAACCATCATTTCTGGTACAACACAGCTTATCGCTAGCGAAAATCCAGAATAGGCTACACTTCCATCAGAGGTAAATCTGATTGTTAGAGCTCCACTAGCGTCCGAGGACGTTAGTATTGGAATACTCCCAGCACCACTTCCAGAAAATAATAATGTTCCTCCGATTCCGACTCCGTTGTAGATGTATAAATAATCATAGCCGGATTCGGTATCATAATTTCCAGTAAGCCTAATAGCGTTTCCAGGAGTTCCTGGATAAATTGTGGTGTAGCCACTGCTAGAATTAGCATAATTTCCACTGGAACCACCATTGTCATAAATGGTTCCTGAACAAGTGGTATAAGAATTATTTCCACTGGCAGGCACTTTTAGAAAATGGACAATATAACTCGTTCTCGAGATGTTTTCAGTTCCACAACTTGAATTTGTGTTGTAGTGAACATAATAATTACCCGATATTGAAGCTACCCATGTTAAGGGAGTTTGTCCCGAAGCAATAATTGTTCCGTTATATGTCCCTTGTCTGACGGTGATAAAATCGGTGGAGGTGCTAGTGCTAGAAATATAGCTTTCGCCCGCCAAAGCTCCAGTAATACAATTGTATTTCGAAGCCCATTGAGCAAAACTAATTGTTGTGGTGTTTCCATTAATAGGAGCGGTTACACAGCTCGATGGATACTGAGAAGTGTTTAAGCATTGTGGAACCACATTAATAATGGTTGTAGTACGACAACTACCTTGTGTTCCGCAACTAGAATTAGTATTATAATGAATATAATACGTCCCAGCTACCGTTGCCGTCCAAGTTAGTGGGGTAGTTCCGTAGGCTATTACGGCTCCATTGTATGTTCCTTGTCGAACTGTGATGAAGTCAGTAGTCACGCTACTGGTAGCGATGTAGGTAGCTCCAGCTACCACAGAATATATGGGAGCGTATTCGCTCGCATAATTACAGGTAGAAATTGTTACTGAACCACCTCCAGTCGGAGCTGTTGCGCTTCCATAAGGGGAAGTGTTTGTACATTGACCGAAAATATTTCCAGTCGAAAACAATAAAATGGTCAGAATTACTAACCAGAAAACAGATTTTTTCATTTTTTGGATCTCCTATTTTAGTTTGTATTAAATTTTTAAAGTACTTTTTATCTAGCAATTCTAACATAATTTTAAAAATTTGTCAAAATCTCAAAAAAATAAAAAAGCCCCGAATTGTTCAGGGCCTAAAGCTTTGGATTCAATAACCTTTTCGATTTTCGTTTGATTTGGTTTATCTCTCAAAAAAGGTTAAAAAATACAAAGTATCTTCAATCGAATTTATTTTTTTGGCTATTTGGTTTTCCAGAACCAATGTTTTATTAATCTGGTTTAAATATTGCCAAAAAAATTCTTGCGGAGGAATGGAAACATTCTTTATGGTCACATTTCTTTTTTTAAGATCATATCCACAAGTCCTGTCAGAATTATAATGAATATAATAATATCCATTTTTTGAAGCATTCCAGGTTACTTGAGTTATACCTTGGGCTATTACTTCGCCGTTGAAAACCCCCGAACGAATTGTTATATAATCGTCTGGGTTATCGCTTTCGGCTATAAAAAATTTTCCTTCTTGGCTATACATTTCTATATAATCGCCAGAATAAACTAAGTCATTGATTTCGATAGCCTCATCGTTTGTTGGTGGCTTTATCGTTTTAGCCTTGTTAATATTAATGCATTGTCCAAGACAAATCTCCCCCGATGATAAAATTAAAAAGCCGACCAGAAACATAAACATTGTTTTCCTCATAAAATCTTTCCTCCATTTTAAAATTAATATTAAAGAACTGAGTCACAATATTAATGCTTTTAAGTTTATTTGTCAATTTTTCTCCCTTTTTTTGTTTTTTTGTGCTAAAATATGGCTATATGACGAAAAATAACCAGGAATTATTATTACAAAATCTAAAGGCCAAAATATTAAAAGATAAAAAAATGCCTCTATTATCTTCTAATTTGGTTTTTGGCGAAGGGTCAGCTCGAGCTAAAATTGTTTTTATTGGTGAGGCCCCGGGATCTAATGAAGATAGGGAGGGGCGACCCTTTATTGGTCGGTCAGGTAAATTATTAACTACTTGTTTGGAAGAAATTGGTCTAAAGAGAGAAGATGTCTATATAACTAATATTGTTAAACGAAGACCTCCGGAAAATCGTGATCCTTTGCCAGAAGAGATTGAGGCTTATCGCCCTTACCTAAGGGAACAATTAGAAATAATAAAACCAAAAATTATTGTAACCTTGGGTAGATTCGCTTTAAATTATTTTGTTCCTAATATTAAAATCAGTCAGAGCCAGGGACAGGTTTTCAAATTAAATAATAATTTGATACTAATACCAATGTTTCATCCCGCCGCCGCTCTTCGTGGAACTAAAATTTTAAATCAATTTAAAAAAAGTTTTAAAAAAGTTGCTAGAATATTAAAGTTAAAAAAATAATTTTCTATATTAATGTTTTAAATTTTTTGCTATAATATTTATAGTAGATTTATAAAATAAAAATAATTTTATGATTGGTAATTTTGATTATATATTTTTTGTTTTCGGATTTATCTTTATTCTTTTGGCTGTCGTTTTGTGGAGCAAGAATAGCGACAAAAAAGAAATTTTTTCTTGGAAGGTTTTATCAGTTTTTGCTGTTTGCTTGGGCTTGACTAGGTGGATTAACGTATTGTTTATTGCCTTCGGTGACTCTATTTTGGAGAAGATTATTTATTATTTTTTGTATTTTTCGGCTTTTTTGTTTTTGTTTGAATTTGCTAGGATGGCTTGGCAGAAGAAATTTCTTCCATTTTTGGGACGCTGGATTTATCTTTTAATTTTAATTCCTCTATTTTTATCCCATTTTCTAAACTTCTTAGATCCTTTCACGGTTTTAAAATTTTCTTTAGTTTTTCCGGCCTCTTTATTTGCTGGAATAATAATTTTAATAGAATATTTTTCAGAGCCCAAAAAAAATTATCGATTTAAATTTTTTTTAGGGCTTTCTTTGGTTTTCTATTTTCTAAATATTTATTTTTCTCTTTTTAAGGTTAAATTTCTGTTTGACTTCATGAATCAATGGAGTTTTTTCGACAAGACTTGTATTTTTGTGGATTCTTTTAGTATTTTGTTTTTAATTTGTGCCATGTTGTGCTTTTGGTTTACCGAATACAAAATTTATCATCGAGAAGAGAAGAGAATTTCCAATACTCATCGCTGGGTGGTTTTAGTTTTGCTCATCGTTTCTTTGTTATTTGGTTATTTTGCAACCAATTTAAGGGCTAGATCGGTAGATGATGATTTGAGGTATAAGCTTTTATTCCAGGCAACCAAGATAGCCGAACAGATAAATCCAGAATTAGTTGAAGAACTTAGTTTTACCGAAGATGATAAGGACTCTATTCATTTTCAGAGAATAAGTAAGTATTTGAAAGATTATAGTCAGGTTATTGGCATAAAAAGTATTTATTCTATGGCTCTAGTTGGGGAAAATATTGTTTTTGGTCCCGAGAGTCTAGACGAATATGATGAAATGGCCTCTCCTCCTGGCACTATCTATGAAAATCCTAGCGAGGAGAATTTTAAAATTTTTAAAGATAAAATGCCTTTTGTGGTCGGTCCCGTGTCCGATGAATATGGCTCTTTTATAACGGCTGGAGCACCCATTATTAATGCCAAGGACGGCTCTGTCACCATGGTAATTGCTATGGATATAGAGGAAAGTGATTGGTCCTCTCATATTTTTAAGAAAAAAATTGTAGTGATTGGCTTTGTTTTATTGTTATTGTTAATTATTTTAATAGGATCATTTTTGTTAAATTTCAGAAGAAAAAGAATAGACTCTAATAATAAAATATTCTATTATTTAGAAGGATTCTTTGTTGGGGTTATTCTGCTTTATTTTACCTTTTTTATATCTTTTCTTATTAATAATCAAGAAAGAAAAAATAATTTCCATTCTTTTTATGAATTGGCTGATTTGCATGTCTATACCCCTTATCAAGAATTTAAAAACATTAGAAAATACCAAGTTGCCTCTTTGGGTCGCCTTTTTGAAAATAGTGATTTTGTTAGTCCGGCTGAATTTCATTATTTTGCTGCTCCCTTAATAGATTTTTCTTCGGTAAATTTTTTTGAATGGATACCGGAAGTTTCTTACGAAAAAATTGGTCATTTTCAAGACCTAGCCAAGGGGAGTGGTTTGGAGGATTTTGATATTTTTTCTGTTGACAGTGATAACAAAAAGATATCTTCCAGTAAAAAAGACTTTTATTATCCAATATTTTATGTTGAGCCCATGAATGGAAACAAAGAAATTATCGGGTTTGATGTTTCTTCCGATGAGATTAGAAGGCAGGCACTTGATAAAGCTAAGGCTTCAAAGTTGGTTTCTATTTCCGATCCAATATTTTTAATTCACGATCAAAATCTAACTAAAGGCGCTCGAATTTCTTGGCCAGTATTTAAGGATTCGCAGGAATTTAGTGGTTTTGTTAGTGCTGTTATTTATTATGATAATATCTTTAATAAACATGTTAATAGTTGTTCTTCTAGAGAATTGCTCTCAGAAGTAGACTTTTATCAATATTTCGAATCTGGTAAGCATGTTTTGCTATCATCTTGGCCTCAAAAAGATGATAAAATAATGAAGCTAGGGTCTTTGAATAGATTTATGGATGATAAATTTAGTTTTGTGGCCGTCTATCCTTTATTCGTCTTTGGAGAAACCTTTTTTATATCAGTTATTCCTAGCGATCAATTTTTTTCAGAGCATTCCAGCAATTTACATAATATTTTTTTAATTTTTGGAATTATCTTTTCCGTAGCAATTGCTTGGTGGATTGGTTTCTTGGGAGCTAAAAATATTGTTCTGGAAGAACAAGTCAATTTAAAAACAAAAAATTTAAAAAAGAAAGGAGTGGAATTGAGCAAAAAAAATATTCAATTAGTGGAAGAAAAGAACAAGATTGAAACAATTGTTCAGGGAATTGGTGATGGAGTTTTTGTGGTTGATAAAGATTTAAAAATAATTATTTTCAACCAAAAGGCTAGTGAGTTGTCGGGCTATTCGATTGCGGAGGCAATAGATAAGCCTTACAACGAGGTGCTGAAATTTATTTTTGAGATTGACGGCAAGGTAAATGATGAATTTATCAAAAAAGCTTTTTCTACTGGAGAAATTCAAGAAATGTCCAACCATACTGTTTTAATAAGAAAAGATGGTGGCAAAATATCGGTAGCCGATAGTGCCGCTCCGTTAAAAGACAAAGATAATAAAGTAATCGGTTGTGTGGTTGTTTTTCGAGATGTTAGCAAGGAGAGAGAAGTTGACATTATGAAAACAGAATTTATTAACTTAACCTCACATCAATTAAAAACTCCGTTGTCAGCTATTAATTGGTATTTGGAATTGATCTTGGACGAGGATAATGGTCCTTTGACTGATACTCAAAAAGATTTTCTTGATGAAATCTCTAAGAGTAATAAAAAAATGGTTGATATTGTTAATTCTTTATTGAATATTTCGAGACTAGAAAAAGGTACTTTTGCTTTTGAGCCAGTGTCGCTAAATTTAATAGAATTAACTAAGGAAGTTTTAGATGAGTATAAAGAGAAAATAAAGGGAGGTCGGATGCAGGTGAAAACAATTTTACCTGATGATTTACCAAATATTGCTTCTGATCGCAAAATAATAAAGATAATTTTACAAAATTTATTATCCAACGCTATTAAATATTCTCCTGATGGCAAAAAGATAACAATTGATATTTCAGAAGACAAAATTAAAAAAATGGTAAACATTAATGTTTCCGATCAAGGCTATGGTATACCAATGGAGCAACAGGGTCGAATTTTTGAAAAGCTCTTTAGGGCTGATAATATTAAGAATAAAAATTTGGAGGGGACTGGTCTAGGTTTATACTTGGTGAAGATTATAATTGAAAAAATCGGAGGTTCAATTAGATTTGATTCCCAAGAAGGAATAGGAACAACTTTTCAAGTATCACTACCATTAAAGAGTCAAATAAATAAATGATCATCCATGAGCCAGCACCAGGCCCCAAATTTCTTGGGCCTGGTGCTTTTTTAATTCCACGGCTATCTCATTTAGGGTTGCTCCAGTAGTGCAAACATCATCTATAATTATAATTTTTTTGTTTGATAGGCTTTTTCCGCGCCATTCAAAACAATTTTTCAAATTAATTAATCTTTCTTCTTTGTTCAAATTCGCTTGAGGTCTTCGGTGTTTTATCTTTTTTAAATCTGATAATAATTCTAGATCAAATTCTTTGGCAATATTTTGCGCCAATAATTCACTTTGATTAAAACCTCTCCATCGGAGTCTTTTTTTAGAGAGTGGCACGGATAATAAAGAAAAATCTCTTAGATTGATGATTTGATTATAATTAACTAATTTTGGTAGAATTGGATTTCTTATTAGTTGTTCTTTTAAAAAATTTATTAAGAAAAGACTGAGTGGGTGAGCAAGATCTTTAATAAAATTGTATTTATAAGATTTTATTAAGCTGGCTAGGTTTTTGTCATTAAAATCTCCAGCAACTAAAATTCCCCTAAGGTCATAGTTTTTTTGGCAGTTATTACAAAATTCTCCTAATTTAGTTTCTGATCCACATTCTAGACAGATAGGTTTTTTATTTTTTAATTTTTTAAAACAATTAAAACAAAGATAATCCTCGTTATCTTTTTCACAAATTAGGCATTTTTTGGGAAATAAAAAATCTAGCCAAGTACTTATTGTCTTAATTATCATGATATTGAATTAGAGTTAGGCTTTTTATTTCTAAAAGATTGAAATTGAAGTTATTGAAGTTGAACTTTGTGAATTCCACCGTTAACATTATCAGTAAAGAATAAGGTTTTTTGATCTTGGCTAACAGTAATACTAGAAACATTATAAGCTTTGTCGGGAATAGCAATTAATTCTTTTTGTCCGGTTTGTATATTTATTTTGTACAGATTATCATTGCTATTTTTTGCTAATTCCGAATTTAATCCTGATCCTTTTGGTAGGCTTGTTGGTACAGCGCAATATACTTCAGTGTCATTAGCAAAGGTACATTTTTCTACCCAAGTTTCGATGTTCAAATCGGTTCGATTTACTCCAATATTATCGCCCTGAGCATTAACTATCCAAAGATTCGGTTTTAGTTCATTTTTGGGAGAAGAAACACTATATAATAATTTATCTCCAGTTTTTGACCATGATCCACTAAAATTCCAACCCTCTACTACGGTAGATTTAAAATTTTCATCGTTTAGTCCTACAAAAAAGACTTCTCGACGGTTGAAATCAACTCCTTCTGTGTACATAGCAATTGATTGATTATTAGGAGACCAAGAAGGAATAACATTTTTATCATTTTCCCCGATGAATTCTATAGCCTTACTTTGTGAGCCGTCGCTATTGCTAACTATTAGCCAACGATTATCAGGATCTGTTCCTAGACTTTTGCTTATTAATTTGTTGCTATCAGTTGAAAAAGAAAAATCTTCCCAATGCTTTGGCAGGGTAACCTGTTTCTCGGTTGAGAAGTCATAGACAATTTTATTGCCGTCGGGATATTCCAGAACAGCCTTAGTTTTGTTGGGAGCCCATTCTACGTCTTGGACATTGTGGAAGACCTTATTGCTCAGAGGAATTAAATCTCCTTTGTCATTAACTAAATAAAATTTACCATCAACTTGATTGTAGAATTGGACCGAATTTCCATCTCGACTAATAATTGGGTTGGAAGTACCAGAAGATACTAGGGTAGTAGTTTTAGTTATTCCACCAATAGCGGTATTAGAGACCTCAATTCCTTCTGTCTGAGTTGTTGGCCCCGGTTGTATCTGTGGTGTATCGGGTGAGGTTATAATAGAGGAGGTTCCAGTGGAATCAATTATTTGGCCCGATCCTTCTGGTGAAATTGGTAGACCAGATCCGGTGCTGGTGCTTGTTCCAATTATTGGGGTTTCAGTAGTAATTTGTTTTTTGAAGAAAGATGTCCAGATAAAATAAGCCATCAAAATTACAAACGCCAGGAATCCTAAAATTAAAAGTATTTTTTTAAATTTGCTCTTTTCCATTTTTTTAAAATTATGCTATAATTATATTATAAATTAAAAGGTTTAATTTTTTATTTTTAAGTCTATTCTTAATATACCATATTTAGTCAAACCTTTCAATCTCGTTTTTAATTATTATTAAATTATTATAAAAATATGGGCTTGTTTTCTTCTAATACTAATAATTATTTGGCATAGATATAGGTGATTCTTCTATTAAAATGGTAGAGCTTAAAAAAAAGGGTAAAAAGATAACTCTATTAAATTATGGGTTTACTGATTTTATCCCAAATTTTAAATTTTCCTCTTCAGATGATATCGATTATTTAGCTAAAGCTATTGTTAAACTAAAAAATGAATTGGGTATTAAAACTAGTAAAGCAACAGTTTCCTTGCCTAGCTTTTCTGTGTTCTCCTCGGTTATAAATGTTAATAATTATGATAAAAAAAGACTTAACGAAAGAATTGTTGAAGAGGCTAAAAAGGTTATACCTCTTCCAGTAGAAGAAATGGTCTTAGATTGGAAAATAATTTCTCAGAAGAATAATGACAATGGCAATGGCAATGGAATCAAAGTCTTTATGACCGGATCTCCTAAAAAATTAATTAAAAAATATATTGATGTTTTTAAAAAAGCTAATATTTTTTTATCTAATTTAGAGACCGAAACATTTTCTTTAATCCGTTCTTTATTGGGAAATGATCCGGCTACGGTTATGTTAATAGAGCTGGGTGGCACTAGCACTAATTTTTCTATTGTTAGAAAAAGTATTCCTTTCTTAAATCGTAGTATCAATATTTCTGGACAAACTATTACTAATCAAATTAGTGAAAAGATGGGAGTTGATAAGGAGCAGGCCGAGCAATTTAAATTCGATTTATCTTTATCAAGCGAAGAAAAAAATGGTCAAATGCCAAAAATTGTTATGGAATCAGTTGAGCCAATTATCACAGAGATAAAATACATGCTGGACCTTTTCTCTGGAGGAAACGGCGATAGAGTTGAAAAAATAGTGTTATCGGGCGGTGGTAGTTTATTGTTCAATTTTGCTCAGTATTTAGAAGGTCAAATGAACATTAAGGTTGTTATTGGTGATCCTTGGTTTAGAGTTTCTTGTCCAACTGAATTAAAGCCGGTTCTAGACGAAGTTGGTCCCAAATTATCAGTGGCCGTTGGTTTAGCCCTAAGAGGTATTGAATAAATTAATATATTTTTATGTTTAATAAAAAAAATAAAAAAAATAATAATTTAGAAGTTCTAGAAACTGATTTATTGAGAGACGAAATCGATATTGAATTTGATTATAAAAAAGATTTAACTCCTGGGCTTATTTTGTTGGGAGTAGCTCTTTTTATAATAATAGAAGCGTTTATCTTCTTAGTTTTGTGGGAGAAAAAAATCGAATTAAAAAATTCTCATTATTTAGAGGACGAAATTACTGTGGTTAGATCGGAGATGGCGGAATTAAGTGAGCAATATAAGCAGTCTACAAGTTTTCGAAACCAATTATTTGTAGTTAATGAAGCTTTTTCTCGACATATTTATTGGACAAATTTGTTTAGTTTTTTAGAGGCAAATACTTTAAAGAATAATATTTATTATCAGAAATTCTCTGGAGATGTTTCTGGAAAATATATTTTACCAGCCACTAGTAACGATGTTAGAGCGATAAGCTTTCAATCTAAGCATTTATCAGCAAGTCCCTTGGTTTCTAACGTGGTCGTGGAGGGAGAGGAAATTATTAATAATGAAAATACTGGAAAAACTTCCATTAATTTTAATTTAAATTTAGAATTGGATAATAAAATTTTTAATTAATATTTTATGATAGACTTTAAAAAAGAATTAAATAATAATACTTCTAAGCCTCAGAAGGAGATAAGTTTAAAACAAAGAAGAATAAATAATAAGGTTAATAGTCTTTTAAATTCTTACTTTAAATTTGTAGTTGTTGTCTTAGTGATTGTTTTTTTTATGGCTTCGGTAAATTATATTATTATTCCAAGGTTTAGAAAGGTGTCAATATCTTCAGAAGAGGTTTTACAAAGAAAAAAGGCGGAATTTTTGAGAGAGTACAATTCTTTGCAGGAATACAAAAAGATAATTGCTGGTTTTTCTCAAATCAATCAGGAGGATGTTTATAGAATTGAAAAAATGATGCCAGAAAGATATTCTCGAGAAGATTTATTTATGGAGATGACTCATTTTTTATTAGAAAACAATTTTAAAACTGATTCAGTAAAGGTGAGCGATCCTTTAGAAATAGCCTCGGCCGAGAAGAATGACGCTCAGGGAAGACGGGTTGTTAATAATAATCCTGATTTACCAGCTTATTATAATTACGCTTCTTCTTTACCATCTGGCGTGGGATCTTGGTTGATAGAAATTGAATTGAGTAATGTTGATTATCAATCCTTAAAGAATCTTTTGAATATTATAGAAAATAATTTAAGAATAATGGACATTTATTCCTTGGACTTTAATCCTCAAGAACAATCGGTTAAAGCCAAAATTATAACTTATTATAAAAAAAATTAATTTTATTATATGGACAAGATCTACAAAATTACTTTAGTGTGTTTATTAGTAATATTATTTTTAGCAAATATAGTCTTTTTTGTTTATGATGGAAAATTTGTTTCATATTTTGAGACTAAGGATGAGTTAGAAACAGCTCAAAATATTTTAAATACTTCTGAGTTGAATGATTTAGAGGGTGATCTTGGTCTTTTTAATTTAGCTATCTTAGAAAATGAAAAATATCAAAATTTAAAAGATTTTAAATTTGATTTTGATGATTTTTCTTTACCAGGCGACACTAATTCAGAAGATGGAGCTGGACAAGAACAAGAGGGTGGTCAGCCCGAGAAAGAACCAGAATTTGAAGTTGGTAATTCTAATCCCTTTTCCCCTTCGTTCTAAGGGGGATTGAAAAAAAATAATGTATGATAAATAATTCAAATCTTTTTGATTTAATAAGGGAGAGAAAATTGATTGAACCTGATATTATTATCAAAATAGAAAAAAAATTTGAGGAAGACAAAAAATTTAATTTTGAGGATTTTTTAATTAGAGAAAAGATAATTGGTCCAGAAAAATTGACCGAGCTTAAATCGGGGATATATAATTTGCCTTATAAAAATTTGGTTGAGGTTGAAATTGCTAAAGACACTCTAAAGTTTATTCCTGAAAATATTGCCAATAATTATTTGGCGATTTGTTTTCAATTAGATAATGTTCAGGCTGAGGTTGGTTTGGTGAAGCCAAATTTAAAAGCCATGGAGGCTATTAATTTTTTGGCTCAACAAAAAAATACTAGTGTAAAATATCATATAATTTCTAGAATAAGCTTTAATGCCGCCTTCAAGCAATACAAGGAGATGGAGGAGGAAATTTCTTCTGCCCTGGAAAAGAAATCTCAGGAAGAGGGAATTGATTTATTGCAATTAAAAAAAGAAGATGAAGAAAATATTTTAAATATCGAAGATGCTAATAGTGCTCCGGTGGCTAAAATTGTTTCAGTTATTATTAAAAATGCTATTGATAGTCGAGCTAGTGATATTCATATTGAGCCTTATGAAAACGAGAGTCGGGTGCGTTATCGCATTGACGGTATTTTAAAGAATGCTTTATTCCTACCAAAGAATATTCATAATGCTGTTGTGGCTAGAATTAAGGTTTTGGCTAAAATGAAACTAGATGAAATGAGAATTCCGCAAGATGGTAGAATAGTCTTGATTTTTGATAATCGCGAAATTGACTTCCGTATCTCAACCTTGCCAATTGGTAGTGGGTTGGAAAAAGCTGTTTTACGTATCTTAGATACGGTTAAGGGGATAATCACTTTGGAGCAATTGGGTTTTAATAATCATGTTCTGAGTGTTTTTAAAAGAAATATAAAAAAAACTAATGGAATTATTTTATCAACTGGACCAACTGGTAGCGGTAAAACTACAACTTTATATTCAATTATTAATATTTTAAATAAAGAGGGAGTAAATATCTCTACCCTAGAAGATCCAATCGAGTATCAGATCAAAGGGATTAATCAATCTCAGATTCGTCCTAAGATTGGATATTCTTTCGCCACTGGTCTTCGCTCTTTAGTTCGTCAAGATCCTGATATTATCATGGTGGGAGAAATTCGTGACGAGGAGACCGCTGAGTTGTCAGTTCATGCTGGTTTAACTGGTCATCTTGTTTTATCAACTCTTCATACCAATGATGCCTTGAGTACTATTTTTCGTTTAATTGATATGAAGGTAGAGCCGATTTTATTGGCCTCTATTCTAAGGATGATAATTTCTCAAAGGTTGGCTCGTCGTCTTTGTCCCCATTGCAAAAAAGAAGTTGAGGCTGAATACAAAGACAAGTTTATGATAAAGGCTAAGGAGGGTTTAAAGGATTTATCTCCTGATAGAATTTTACTAGAGATTCCAGAAATAAAAGATGTTAATGAAATTGATAATTTGAAGATTTATCAGCCTGTTGGTTGTCAGCGTTGTCAGGGAACTGGTTATTTGGAAAGAGTAGCAGTGGGCGAGGCTATTGAAATCAATGATAATCTAAAACATTTCATTATTAATGATCTTAATAATTTAACGATAGAAAAAATTAAGCAAGCTCAGGAATTTGTTTCTATTGAGCAAGACGGTTTTATAAAGGTTTTACGGGGACTAACTAATTTAGAGGAAGTCTTACGTGTAATTGAAGTTTAATTTCTATTTTAATAATTTTTATTTATGGCAATTTTTAATTATAAAGCAAAAAATAGACTAGGGAAAATAAAGAGAGGTCGGGCTATAGCTGTTAATGAGGCTGTAGCTATAAAAAATTTGTCCAGAAAAGGATTGGAGGTTAGTTCGATAAAAGATGCCTCTAAATCAATTGATCATAAATTTGTTTTTCTGCTAAACCCTATTAAGAGTAGAGATTTAGTTATTTTTTCTAGACAATTTTCTATTATGGTGTCAGCTGGGGTTCCTGTAGCCGAGGCCCTAATAACTATTGTCGATCAAACTGAAAATCTTAAGTTTAGGGACATCTTGTCTAAGGTGGCTTATGATGTTGATAATGGTGATCTATTATCTAGTGCTTTGAAAAAACATCCTCGAACTTTTTCTGATTTTTATTGCAATATGGTTAAGGCTGGCGAAACTTCAGGAAAGCTGGATGAAGTTTTAAATTATCTAGCCGAAGAAATTGAAAAAGATTATGATTTAACCAAGAGATTTAAAGGAGCTTTAATTTATCCTTTATTTGTTATTTTTGGTTTAATAGCAGTTGGTTTTATCTTTATGTTTTTTGTTTTGCCAGAATTAACCAAGATATTACAAGAGACTGGCGGAACCTTGCCTCTGGCCACTAGAATAGTCATTGGTTCTATTGGTTTTTTCAAAAGTTATTTTATCGCTTTTTTATTTATTTTGGTTGTAGCTATTGTTTTTTCTCGAGTGTTTTTTAAAACTAGTCTGGGCAAAAAAGCTAGGGATATTTTTTTATTAAAACTTCCGGTCATTGGAAAAATTCTACAATTAGTTTATCTAGTTCGATTCTCTAGATCCTTGGGAATCTTGTTAAAAGGAGGAATCCCAATTACTAAAAGTTTGGACATTGTTAGAGATATAGTTAAAAATACTGTTTATAAGGATATTATTAAAAAGACAATTGAAGAGGTGGAGGAAGGTGGTTCGATAGTGGGAGTTTTGGAAAGCAGTGAGTATGTTCCCAAAATGATTCCTCAGATGATGGCAGTGGGCGAGGACACTGGCCGATTAGATGAGGTTTTGGATGAAGTGGCTAAATTTTATGATAAAGATGTTAGTAATAAATTAGGTAATTTAAATGTTATTTTAGAGCCAATTATTATGGTCATTATGGGTATTGGAGTTGGTATTATGGTGGCTGCGATTATTTTGCCGATGTATAATTTGGCTGGGCAACTTTAGCTTTTAAGACAAAAACAATGAAGATAATAGATTTACAGAAAGAAAAATTTTCGGAATTATTGGCCGATTTTTTGAAATTAGGCGAGTCTTTTGATTTTGCTAATTCTCCTAGTTTTCTTCAGTCAATTTATTGGCAAGAAATTCAAGAAAAAAATAATCAAAAGGTATTCTTGAAAGGAATTGAATCTGATGGAAAAATTATTGGATGTTTTTTAGCAATTTCTAAAAATATTTTTAAGAAATATAATTATTGGTATATCCCTCGTGGTCCTATTTTTTTTAAATTAGATTCAGATTTAGACATTTGGTCCGATTTTTTTAATATATTTAAAAAATATTGTCGAGATAATAAGATAATTTTTTTTCGTTTAGAGCCACTTAATAAAAATTTTTTGAAATTACTTAAAGGCGATAAAAATATCTTTAAAACCAAGGATATTCAACCCCAAGAAACTTCTTTTTTAAATTTAAACCAACCTATCGAAGTCTTGTTAAAAAATATGGCGCAGAAAACTCGCTATAATATTAAGTTGGCTGAAAAAAAAGATGTCCAGATTTTTGATGTTGGCTTAGCTGGCTTTGATAATTTTTGGAAATTGATTTCGTTAACCTCGGATCGTGATAAATTCTTCATTCATAGTAAAAAATATTATTTGAATTTAATAAGTTCTAATAATAATTTTATTAAATTATTTGAGGCTCGAGCAGGGGAAAAGGTTTTGGCTTCCGGAATATTTTCTTTTTATCAGAACACGGCCTCCTATCTACATGGAGCTTCTAGTAATGAAATGAGAAATTTTATGGCTCCATATTTGCTTCAATGGGAGATAATTAAGAAGGCTAAGCAGGAGGGCTATAAATTCTACGATTTTTATGGTATTTCTGATAAAAAATGGCCGGGGGTCACTAGATTTAAGAAAGGTTTTGGTGGAAAAAATTATTCATTTTTAGGAACTTTTGATTATGTTTTTAATAGGCCAGCTTATTTTATTTATAATATTTTTAGATCTTTAAATAGATTAATAAAATTTTAATTATGATAGAAATAAATAATTTAACTAAACAATCTATTAATAAAGTTAGAGTTAATAAAATAGCTAAGGCTTTTTTTAAAAAATACAAAGTCAAAGAAGGAGTGGTTGTTTCTTTGGCTATTATCGGCGATGCTAAAATGAAGCAAATTAATTCTGTTTATCGCGGACAAAATAAGACAACTGATGTTTTATCTTTCCCGGACTTAATGGAAATAATTATAAATATTCATCAAATTAAACGTCAGGCTAAAGAATTCAAAAAAAAATCATCCGATGAGTTTGATTTTATTTTGGTTCATGGTTTACTCCATTTGGTTGGTTTTGATGATAATACCGAAAAAAAGAGATTAGAGATGATTGAATTGGGGGAAAATTTTTTACTTAGTTTAAAATAATTTATGAAGAATTGTCCTGAAAACAAGAAGGGGTTTACCTTGGTAGAATTGATGGTTAGCTTATCAATTATCATTGTTTTAATTTCTTTGGCAGTAATAAATTATAATATTGGTTTTAGTGAAAACAATTTGACTAATGCTCAGTCTATATCTTATCAAAATATTCGTTTAGCTCAGAGCTATGCTTTATCATTTAAATCCTATGATGATACTTTGCCAGGTTATTGGGGGGTGTATTTTGAAAAAGGAACTTCAACTATTATTCTTTTTGCTGATTTAAATAGTAATTATAGTTATGACGAAGGTGAAGCTGATATTCTTTTAGGTGGAAAAACAATATCTTTGCCCAAGGATATATTAATTGATTATATTAGCTGGAATAGTCTTGATTTAAACGTTTTATTTGAGGTTGGTAGTGGAAGGATGTTGACCTATAGTTCTGATATTGGATCCCCAGACCTTAATTATTGGCAAATAGAGTTAAAAGATGAACATTATGACATTGGAAAAATAATTAGTCTTAGTTCTTTAGGAAAACTTGATGTTTATGATTGTTCTTGTGATAATATTGAAAAATATTGTTGCGATTTTTGTGTTAGTAAGGATAATTGCATTGATATTGAAAGTCCTTAATTTTTTGATATGATTTTAAATAATTGCAAAAATATTAATAAGAAAAATAAGAAAGGCTTTACTTTGATGGAGGTGGTTATTATTTTATTTATTTCTACTATTGGCGTAGCAGCTTCTTTGTCCCTAGCTTTAAAGAGTGCTTATTTTCAGAGTGTTCAAAAGGATTTATTGGGAGTGGTCTTTTTGGCCAACGAAGGTCTAGAGTTAATGACTAATTTCAGGGATACCAATATGATCATTGGCAACGATTATGATAATTTTGATGGATTTGGTTCTGCCGGTATTGGAGAAAATTTTTATAAGGTAGATTATTATACCTTGCTAGCAACTTCTACCGAAAACATTGATGAAACTATTTTACAACAAGACGAGGTTGGTTTTTATGTCTATAATACTTCAACCGATTCAATTTTTAAAAGAATGATTACTACCAGGGCCGAAACTAGCGCTAGCACTACTGTGGAGTCTTGGATAAAATGGAGTCGGCGTGGAGAGGATTATAATTATAAATTAGAAACAGTTTTATATGATTTATCTTTCTAAAAAAAACAAAGAAAAAGGTTTTACCTTGATAGAAATATTAATTTCAGTTTCTATTTTAGCAATTATTATTTTAGGAATTAATAAAATTTATTTTAGCATTCTGGAAAATCAAAGATCTATTACGGCCCAAAATTTTGTTCATTCCGATGTAGAATATTTTTTGAGATTAGCTTCTAATAATATTAGATTAGCTCAGAAGAGTGATGGCACTATGTGTGCAGTTCCGGCAGATAAGTTTTTTCTTTTATCAGGTGACGATAATATATTTTTTTCTAAAAATGATGTTTGTTGGGGTTTTTATTTAAGTACTAATGATGAAGGAAATGGAGAAATTCGTTTTTATAATTCTGACCCAATTTTGACCGATGAGGCCTTAACGTCTTCCAATGTTAATATTCTAGATTTATCTTTTGCTATTGAAGATAATATTTCTACCGGGCAACCAATTGTAACGATTTTAGTTAAAGCAGCTCCTAAAAATGATCCCGATAATTATATTTATGCTCAAACCAGTGTTTCTATAAATTATTAAATTGAATTATGAAATTATTTTTTAAAAAACTAAATAATCAAGAGGGGAGCGCTTTATTAATAGTAATGTTGATATTTTTTACTATCTTCATCGTCGCCTTTGCTTCTGGTTATTCTGTTTTTTTGAATATCTTTAAGTCTTCAGATGTTTCTGATAATATGAGGGCATATTATGCCGCCAAGGCTGGAGTGGAGAGATCGTATTATGAAGCTATAAAGAATAATTATAATTTTTATGATAATTGTGTAAATAATATTTTTGGTGAAACTCTTGATAATAATGCTTCTTATGAAATAAATTGTGTCGATGATGGCGTTTTTTCTTTTTATTCAGTTGGTAAATATAAAAAAAGTCAGGTCGCTTTAAAAATTGATTGTATTAATATTAATGACGAGTGTCAGGCTAATTGTTTACAGGGTTCTTTGTGTGGTGGTGGAAAACTCTTATATCACAATAGCTTTAAATTCGTGGTTAGTCCTTCTGGGTGTAATGCTACGGCTGATTCTTGCGATAATGACTTTTTGGTTGATGATAGTATTGATCTTGCCTGGGAAGAACCTAATTCAGCAATTTTTTCAGGAGCTTCTAGCACTTCTGATGGGCTAGAAAACATTGCAGTTTTAGATCCCCAAACCAATACTCAATTTGAAGCAGCTAAGTATTGTGATGATTTAGTGATTAATGGTTTTGATGATTGGTATTTGCCAGCTGTAGATGAGATAGAAGCCATCGGTCAAACTCCAGCTTTTTATTATTTTAATATTTCTGAAGATGATAAATATTGGTCATCTACTGAAAGTTTGGTGACCTCAACTTTAGCCTTTTTGTTGAACGGGGCTGACTCGGAAATTGTAGAAAATGACAAAGATGTTTTTTATAAGATCCGTTGTATTAGAAAATTTTAATTTTATGGATAAAAATAGAGAACGAGTTAAAAAAAGAATAGAAAAATTAAAGGCTGAGATAAAGATACATCGGTATAATTATCATGTTTTAGATAAAGAGACTATTAGCGAATCAGCTTTAGATGGTTTAAAGAATGAACTTTTTAAGATAGAATTACAATATCCAGAATTTATAACCTTAGATTCTCCCACTCAAAAAATTGGCGGAGAGCCAGTTGATAAATTTGTAAAGTCAAGTCATTTTAGTCCGATGCTTTCTTTGTTTGATGCTTTTTCTGAAGGGGATATGATTTCTTGGCAAGAACGTTTAGGTCGATTTTTATTGGGCGATAAGATTAATTTTGTTCCAGAATGGAAATATTATTGTGAGTTAAAAATGGATGGTTTGGCGGTTAATTTAAAATATCAACGAGGTCAATTGATGGAAGCAGCTAGTCGAGGGGATGGCAAAATTGGAGAAAATATTACTTCCAACATTAAGACTATTGAAACTATTCCTTTGGAATTTATAATTCCTGATAAAAAGGATCTTGATAAGATTGGCTTAGATGGTTCAAAGATACTTAAGGCTATTGAATCTGGTTGGGTTGAGGTTCGAGGAGAGGCTATCATGACCAAAAAGAGATTAGCGGAATTGAATATTAAGTATAAATCTGAGAATAAACCATTATTATCCAATACTAGAAATGGGGCTGCTGGTTCTTTGAGACAATTGGATCCCAAATTATCAGCCGAGAGAAAATTGCAATTTTATGCCTATGATATTCTTTTTTATCAAAATGATAAAAAAATAAATATTGCTAAAACTAGGGAACAGGCTGATAAATTGGCTAAATTTCTAGGATTTAAAATAATTAAACATAATTCTTTAAAAAATAATTTATCAGAGGTATTTGAATTTCATAAATATTGGGAGAAAAATAAAGATAAATTGGATTTTAATATTGACGGAGTGGTAGTTAAGATAAATGAATTAAATTGGTGGGAAACCTTAGGCATAATCGGAAAAGCTCCGCGTTATGCTATGGCCTATAAATTTTCAGCTGAACAGGGAACTACAGTGATCAAAAAAGTTGTCTGGCAGGTTGGTAGAACTGGTATTTTGACACCAACTGCTTTTTTGGAACCAGTTAAATTGGCTGGTGCCACTATTAGTCGGGCAACCCTTCATAATATGGATGAAATTAATCGATTGGATGTTAGAATTGGTGATACGGTTATTATGGAGAGAGCTGGTGATGTAATCCCTAAAGTAGTTTCAGTTCTGAAGAATTTAAGAACTGGTGTTGAGCAAAAAATTAGTACACCAAAAAAATGCCCAATTTGTGAGAGTTTGGTTATTAAAGAGGGCGAAGAGGTGGCCTATAGATGTTCAAATTCTCGTTGTTATGCGGTTAATATGAGACAAATTATTCATTTTGTTTCTAAAAATGCTTTGGATATTGAAAACTTAGGGCCTAAAGTGGTAGAACAATTATTAAATGAAGGATTAATCTCTGACATAGCTGATTTGTATAGTATTAAAAAAGAATATTTATTAAATTTAGAAAGATTCGCCGAGAAATCAGCTGATAATTTAATTGAATCAATCAATTCTCGTCGACAAATAGAATTAGGTAGATTTATTTATGCCTTGGGGATTAGACATGTTGGAGAAGAGTCAGCTCAATCCTTGGCTGAATATCTATACCCCTTGCTTAAAAAAAATATCAAGAAAGGAGTTATTTTGGTTAACAGTTTGATCGAAGCGATTTCTTCTTTGAACTTAGAAGAAATTTCTTCCATTGAAGATTTTGGACCAATTGTTTCTAAAAGCATTTATGATTATTTTCGAGATGAACATAATATAAAGATTTTAAATAAATTGATTAATTCTAATATTGAATTAAAAGTTTTAAACCCCTTATCCCAAATTAGTGGTATAAAATCTGATATTTTTAAAAAAACTTTTGTGTTAACAGGAGCGCTCTCTAGTTTGACAAGAGACCGGGCAAAAGCTAAAATAAAAGAACTTGGAGGTAAGGTTTTGCCTTCGGTTAGTAAAAAATTGGATTATTTGGTGGTGGGAGATGACCCTGGTAGTAAATTTGATAAAGCTAAGGAGTTGGGGGTCAAAGTACTAAATGAAGAAGATTTTTTAGAAATGATAAAATAATATTATGTCTTTAACCAAAGAAGAAATTAAAAAAATAGCTGAATTAGCTAGATTAGAGCTAAATGATGTGGAAATCTCTAAATATCAAAATCAATTGGGGTCTGTTTTGGATTATATTGATATGCTAAAGGAAGCTGATTGTTCTGATTTGGATATTTTAGGTTTAGATTTAGAAGATAATTTTAATAGGACTAGAGAGGATCAGTCAGTCAATTGGCCAGAGGATGAAATTAAAATAGCCCTAGAACAGGTTAATGAAAAAGAAAATGGTCAAGTTAAAGTTAATAGAGTTATGTAATTAATCATTAATATTCATGAGTTTAGATAAAATTACAATTAGAGAGGCTCGAAAATTACTAGATGATAAAAAGATAACTTCCTTGGAGTTAACTGACTTTTTTTTAAAGAGAATTTCTGAACTAGATAGAAATTTAAAAACTTGTATCAGCGTTTTTATTGATTCGGCCAGGGAAGATGCTAGAAAAGCTGACGAAAGAATAGCCCAGGGAGAAAAAGGTGATTTATTAGGTATTCCATATTTGCTTAAAGATATTATTTTAACTAAAGGGAAAAAAACTACGGCTGCTTCCAAAATGTTAGAGAATTATATTGCTCCCTATGATGCTACGGTTGTTAAAAAATTAGATCAAGCTGGGGCTATTTTATTAGGAAAAACTAATTTAGATGAGTTTGCTCATGGAGCTTCTACCGAAAATTCAGCTTTTTTTATTACTAAAAATCCTTGGGACATTACTAGAGTTCCAGGTGGTAGTTCTGGTGGTTCATCGGCAGCTGTGGCAGCAGATTTATGCATGTTTGCTTTAGGAAGTGATACTGGTGGTTCTATTCGCCAGCCAGCCAGTTTTTGTGGGGTAACTGGTCTAAAACCTAGCTATGGAAGAGTCTCTCGTTTTGGTTTAATGGCCATGACTTCCTCAACTGATGTCATTGGCCCATTAACCAAAAATGTCGAAGACGCTGCCATTGTTCTAAAAATTATTGCCGGAGAGGATAAATTTGATTTAACTAGTAGTCAAAAAATTGTTGAAGACTATTTAAAAAATATTGATAGAGCGATAAAAGGATTAAAAATTGGTGTGGTCAAAGAATTTTTGTCAGCTGAATTAGAAGAGGGGGTTTATTCTGGAATTTTAGAGGCAATAGAAGTTTTTAGAAAATTAGGAGCCGAGATAATTGATATTTCTTTACCTTATAATAAATATTCCATTCCTGTTTATTATATTATTACTCCATCAGAATTGAGCGCTAATTTGGCCAGACTAGATGGAATTCGTTATGGATATTCTTTAAAGTTTAATCCCAAAGGGCAATCGGTAGAAAATATTAATGAAATATATGCTAAGAATAGAGGTGAGTCTTTTGGCCCAGAGGCTAAACGTCGTATTATGTTGGGGACTTACGTTTTGAGTTCTGGTTATTATGATGCTTATTATAAAAAAGCCATGGCCGTTAAAGAAAAAATAAAACAAGAATTTAAAAATATTTTTAATCAGGTAGATTTAATAATAACTCCAACTTCACCTCATACTGCTTTTAAAATTGGTCAGCAGGTTAATGATCCTTTAAAAATGTATTTAGAAGATGTTTTTGTTACTGGCCCTTCTTTGGCTGGTCTTCCGGCAATTTCTATGCCAGCTGGTTTTTCTAAAGGATTGCCTTTTGGTTTACAAATTATTGCCGATAGGTTTGAAGAAGCAAAAATTTTTCAGGCTGGATTTAATTATCAAAAAGAAACTGATTGGCATAAAAAATTTCCTAATATTTAATTTAAATATATAAAAATAAAAATATGAACAAAATAAAAAAAATATTAATAAGTTTGGTGAGCTTTGTTTTGATACTCGCTCTTATATGGATTTTTTGGGGTGATAAAATTTGGCCCTCTAATAACGAAGCTAATAATTTGATAGAAAATAATCAGGAAAATATTGTTAATAGTTCTGGTGAAGTTCGAGAGGTTAGAGGAGTCGATGGTTCGGATATAGTCATTGGTCAGGGAGAATTGGAAATAATTGTTTATGAGGATTTATCTGATTTTTATTCAGTTAAGTTTAATAAAACTTTAAATACTATAAAAGAAAATTTTTCTGATCAGGTGAAGATAGCTTTTCGTCCCTATGCTAATAAAATGTTTTCTTTGTCTTATCCAACTAATTCTTTTGTAGAATGTGCTAAGGAGCAAAATAAATTTTTTGAAGCCAGGGAATTAGTTTTACAAAAAGTTGAACAGGATATTTTAAATGAAGATGATTTTTTAATTTATGGAGAAGAATTGAGGCTTAATAACGAAACTTTAAAACTATGTTTATTGAACGATAAATATATTTCTGAAATTGAAGAATTTAGTAAAGAAGCAGAGGGTTTTGGAGTTTATGGTTCTCCGGCAATATTTGTTGGTAGACAATTAATAGTAGGAGCTAGAGATTTTGAGAATGTTGTTAACGGTGGTGGGGAAGAATTATTAGGAATGAAAAACATTATTAATGAAAAATTGGGTAATTTAGAAAATAATGATAATATGGTTTTTTGTACTATGGATGCTAAAATGTGTCCAGATGGATCTTTTGTGGGACGAGATGGTGATAATAATTGTGAGTTTTTCCCTTGTCCCAATGAATAGAATATTGGCTAAGGCCAATTTTGGAGGGTTCGCATAGTGGTCTAGTGCGCTCGCTTGGAAAGCGAGTAAACCTTAACCGGTTTCAGGAGTTCGAATCTCCTATCCTCCGCCAAGAATATTTAGTATCGGAAGACCTGAGTGCCTTGATTTTATTGAGGTTTCTGAGATGCTAAAATCGTTAAAAGTTCGAACCTTTGAGGGATTCGAACTTTTTTGTTTTTTAGCTAGTTTTATGTTAGTATTTGCTTAGATTGATATTAATTTAAATATATGAAAATAACAAAAAAAGAAGCTAAATTTGTATCTAAATTTGGAATTAATTTGTGGGCTTATAAGACAGGCACAGAGCAAGCTGGATTTGTTTATACCGAAGTTGAAGAAGGCCACTTTGAAGAATTTTATCATAAAAAAAGCACTTTTATTTATTGTATTTTAGAGGGAAAAGGGGTTTTCTTTTTAGACGGAGTTGAAACTCCAGTTAAGGCTACTGATCTATTAGTTATTTCACCTAATACTAAGATTTATTATTTTGGAAAAATGAAATTAAATTTAATAACAGTTCCAGCTTGGGATCCAAAAGAAGAGGTTCATGTTAGAGATATTGAAAAATAATTTTTAATTAATTAATTTCTACCACCCCCTTAGTAATTCTTATCTTACTCCTAAAACAACTCATCAGCTCTCGTTTTTCTTCCTTGGTCCCATGCTTTAATATGTAAACAGCATAGGTTTTCATCTCAACTTTATAGCAATCTTATTTTAAGTTTAAAATAAATTTATAGAAATATAATGTTATGTATGTTATACTTATGTTATGAAAAATAAAATAAAATTATTTCAAAAACAAAAAGTTAGGTCTATTTGGGATGAAAAATTAGAAGAGTGGTTTTTTTCTATTGTTGATATTGTGGGAATTTTGACAGAAAGTCAAAGCCCCCAGATTTATTGGCGTAAATTAAAACAACGTCTTAAAGAGGAGGGAAATGAAACCGTGACAAATTGTCACGCTTTGAAAATGGTAGCTGAAGATGGAAAAATGCGTTTAACCGACATTGCTAATACCAAGGACATTCTCCGTTTAATTCAATCTATTCCCTCTAAAAAAGCTGAACCTTTTAAAATATGGTTAGCCGAAGTTGGTAATGATCGAATTAATGAATCTCAAGATCCGGAATTAGCTATAGATAGAGCTATGATTTCTTATCGAAACCTTGGTTATAGTGAAGAGTGGATTAACACTCGCTTACAATCTATTCAGTTTCGAAAAGAGCTTACTGATGAGTGGAAAAGAAGTGGAGTTAAAGAAGGCGCAGATTTTGCGATTTTAACAAATATAATAACTGAAGAATGGGCCGGAAAAACGATTAAAGAGTACAAAAAATTTAAAGGATTGAAAAAAGAAAATTTACGAGATAATATGACTAGCCTGGAATTGGCTTTAAATATTTTAGCAGAAACATCGACAACAGAATTAAGCAGGGCATTTAATCCAGATAATATAGATAAAAATAAAGATGTGGCTAAACGTGGTGGTAAAATAGCAGGAGATGCTCGTAAAAATATTGAAGCACAAACAAAAAAGGCGGTTATTAGTCCGAAAAATTCTAAAAATTTAAGATTAAAAAAATAGAACAGCGACCCGAGTGCCTAAAATCCAGTATTGAAAAATAATCAAAAACCCCTTATAGTATTGCTATCTAGTGGCACTTAACTCTAGTAGCCCGCCAAGAATATTTAGTATCGGAAGACCCCAGTGCTTAGCTTATGCTAGGTTTTTTTGTTTTTGTCTAGATTATTTTTTTGTGATAAAATATGGTTATTAATTTATTTTAAAAGATTGTTTTTATGAAAAAATCTATATTAATTCTAAAAAATGGTTTCTTTACTGGTCTTTTAATTCAACTAGCGATTGGTCCAATATTCTTTTTTGTTATAAACCTGTCTCTTCAAAGAACCATTTTTGACGGGCTAATGGGAGCGCTGGCAATAACAATTGTTAGTTTTATCTATATAGCTTTAGCTGTTTTTGGTGTTGGAAAATTTTTAGAAAATCAAAAAATAAAAAAGATATTTGGAATAATCAGTGCTATTGTTCTGGTTATTTTTGGAATTATTATTGTTAAAGGAGCCTTAAATAGTGCAATTTCCGAAATAGAGATAAATTCAACCAACCCTTTTTCAAGTTTTTTCTCCGCTTTTTTGCTAGGAATTTCTAATCCCTTGAGTATTGTTTTATTCACAGGATTATTTTCGGCCAAAGCCATAGAGAAGAAATATACAAAAAAAGATTTATATTTTTTTGGTTTAGGGTTTGGCTTTTCAACTTTTGCCTTTATGAGTGTCGCTATTTTAATTTTTTCTTTATTGAAGGGGGTAATACCGTCAATTGTTATTCAAGTGCTAAATATAATTGTAGGCTCACTAATAACTGGATACGGATTAGTAGGACTTATAAAGCTTCTTAGAAAATAATTCGAATTTTATTCAAGCCTCATTGTTTTTAAGGATAAATCTTGTCTGTTGACTTTGGTTGCCTTTTATTGTAGCATATAATGTTCTCGTACTTTAACAAGCAATGTAGTATTAATTTAAAAATAATAAGAAATGAAAGCAAGAATTGTTTTTTTGAGCGTAGTGTTTGGCCTTATTTTAATGGTAGGATGTACTTTTAAAAAAGAGGTTGTTGTTTCTCCGGAACAATTGGAGAAGTTGGATTCTTTTGAGAGTTATAGATGTCCAACTAATTTGTTTATTGTTTTTTATAAAAAGTATCGGATAGATAATAATAAAAATGATGATGCCTTTTACTTGAACAAGGACGGGGAATTATGTTTTATAAAGGGGCAAACTTCTCGGGGAAGTTGGGGTAGAATTAGAGATAAGGAAATTATTGCAGAGAAAACTTCTGAATTAAAAGAGCTAGTTCGGGCGGATATAGACATGATTGACAACGAAAAAGATGTTGAGAAAATAATAGCAGATCTGAGTCCGTTAAATTTATCTTTTATTGAAGAAATATTAAAAGAGCCCCGAATTCTTTCAGATGGTTCTTCGGTGAAATATTATGAGGATCTATGGATTAGAATTGATTCCTCTTCAATATTTTGTCTTTACCAATACGAAAATTTATTAAATTATATTAGCTTTGACAGGGAAGGTAATATAAAAGATTTTTGTTTTTCTAACTTTGGCTGCGTTACTTCTGATATGAAACTAGATTCCTTGGCATATGAATATCCAGAAAAGGAATTTTATTATTTTTCCGCAGGGATGTCTTTTCTTTGGTATATCAATAAAGAAAGGGTAGTCATTTCTGATTATGTTCATTGCCTTCCTTCGGAAGATGTAGAAAATTTAAGATGGAAGATAGAGAGCATATTGATGTCCATAAAAATGGACTTGATACTGCAATAATAAGTCAAAAAAGAGCCACCAAGGCTCTTCTTTTATTATCCCCCTAGATTCGAGTGTTTTAGGCACATACATTTTGCACTTTAGCTAAGACCTCATTTGGACTGAGGCCGTCTAAGGAGCAATGTTCTAAATTATTATAATTTTGGTTCCATTTTTTAATAGCTCTTTTCAATTCTA
>Ga0116157_10001047_pt1 | contig 27999 bp, 29 predicted proteins | sample AD_UKC048_MetaG_FD_89882 | JGI IMG/M metagenome (GOLD analysis project Ga0116157, IMG submission 89882) | Active sludge microbial communities of municipal wastewater-treating anaerobic digesters from USA - AD_UKC048_MetaG | ecosystem: Engineered > Bioreactor > Anaerobic > Digestate | place: USA... | reverse complement strand
GCCGGCGCGGGTTGCCCGAGGTTGCGCTGCAGGATGTTGGAGAACTCCTCGATGAAGGTCTCCATCTGGATTGCCAGGCGATCGATGTCGCGCGCGAAGCGGTTGTAGGCGATCACCGCGGGGATGGCCGCGAACAGGCCGATCGCGGTGGCGACCAGCGCTTCGGCGATGCCCGGCGCCACGGTGGCCAGCGTCACCTGCGTCAGGTTCGCCAGGCCGATGAATGCGTGCATGATTCCCCAGACCGTACCGAACAGGCCGACGTACGGCGACACCGAGCCGACCGAGGCCAGGAAGGACAGGTTCGATTCGATCGTGTCGAGCTCGCGCTGGAAGCTCGCGCGCATCGCGCGGCGCGCGCCGTCGAGCAATGCACCCGAGTCGGTGACGCGGCGCTCGCGCAGCTTCATGAACTCGCGCATGCCCGACGCGAAGATCCGCTCCATCGGGGCCGACGAGGTGCTGCGCTTGGTGGCTTCGTCGTACAGGTCGTTGAGGTTCTTGCCGGCCCAGAAGTCGCGCTCGAACTCCTCGTTCTCGCCGCGCACCTTGCGCAGGCCGAACAGCTTGCTGAAGATGACCGTCCAGCTCGCCAGCGAGGTGATCAGCAGGCCCGCCATCACGAGCTGCACCACCACGCTGGCATGCAGCACCAGGCTCAATATCGACATGTCTTGGTTCATGGAGTCGGTTCGATCAGCTTTTGGGAATCGGTGTCGCGGTCGGCGCCGGCAGGCGCGCGGCGATCTCGGTCGGAATGCGGCGAGGCTGGAAGGTTCCGGCCTCGACGCAGGCGATGCGGATGCTGCCTTCGGTCAGCAGCACGTCGTCGCGCCAGGCCTGCTGATCGAGCGTGATCGAGGTGCGGGTGACGTGGGCCAGCCGCACCGTGATCCTGAGCAGGTCGTCGAGCCGGGCGGGCCGACGGTAGCGCATCGTGGTGTCGCTGACGACGAACATCGCGCCGCCGTCCACGCGCATTCGTTCCTGGCCGTGACCCAGCGCGCGCAGCCACTCGGTGCGGGCGCGTTCGAAGAACTTCAGGTAGTTGGCGTAGAAGACGACGCCGCCTGCGTCGGTGTCTTCCCAGTAGACGCGCAGCGTGAATTCGAAATCGACGGTCGTCATGCCAGGTGCGAACCGGCGCAGTGGCCACGGTCATGCAGGCCACGAAACCTCAAGGTTGCACCCGCTTGTAGACCGGGCCCCACAGAGGATGGCCCGCCTCCGACTTGCCGAGCGCGAAATTGGGATCGGCCGCTTTCGCCGCACGAAAGGACGCTTCGCACTCGGTCAGGCGGTTGCTGGTGCAGTAGATGAAGGCGAGGTGCTTGGCGGCGGCGGCCCGGTCCTTGGGCGAGGGCAGTCCGAGCTTCAGCGCCAGGCTGAACTGCTTCTCGGCGTCGGTGTACTGCGCATCCTCGTAGGCGCGCAGCCCGGCCAGCAAGGCCTGCTCGGCTGGCCGCTCGACGACGTCGAGCAGGCCCGGCCGCGGCGGCGGCGACATCGCGCAGCCGGCGACCAGCAGCGCCAGGACGAAAGGAGACAGGGATTTCATGATCCGAACTTGTGCTTGATCGTCACCGGCTGGTCGGCGGTGACCTGAACCGTCGCACTGTACGGTGGAAAGTCGGCATTCCTGATCGTGATCTGGTGTCGACCCTCGGGCAGGGTCAGTTCGTTCAACGGCGGTGCCGTGCCCGCCGGCGCTCCATCGACCTCGATCTGGCCCCACGGGCTGATGGCGAGCCGGACGCGTCCCTTGGACATGACCGCCGCTGCGGCGCCGGTGCGGCCGGCAGCGTCGCGAGCCCGGGCGTCGGCTTGGGTCTTGTCACGGCGCGGCCGGTCTGCCGCAGCGGGCCGGGGTGATGCGTCCAGGGCCGACGATGCCGCAGGCTGCTGCGACGACGGTGCCGCGTTCGCCTGCTCACTCGCGGAAACCGTCTGCGCCACAGGTTGCTGCGCCGCCGATGCCGCGGCGGATGCAGCGCTCGACGCCCTGCCGATCCTGCGCTGCTCGTTCCAGGCGCCGAGCGTCAGGGCACCGATGCCAACCAAGCCGATCAACGCACCGGCGAGCGCCGCCTTGTGGTTGCCCAGCCGCTTCCACACACTCGGCGCCGCGTCATCTCCGGTTCCGGACGCGGCGAAATGCCGGCGCAACTCGCGCGACATCGCAGAGGCCGATTCGAAGCGCTTGTCGACATCCTTCTCCATCGCACGGGCGGTGATGTCGGAGAGCACCTTCGGGACGGCGCGGTTCACGCGGTGCGCCGGCAGCGGCGTGTGCTCCAGCACCGCCGTGGTGATCTGCTCCAGCCCGACGCCGGTGAACGGCTTCGATCCGGTCAGCAACTCGTAGAGCACGACGCCCAGCGAGAAGACGTCCGACCGGCGATCGACCTCCTGCTGACGCGCCTGTTCCGGCGACATGTAATAAGGCGAGCCGGCTGCGATGTCGCTGCCCGGCGGGCTGTCACGGCGGTGGGCGATGCGCGCGATGCCGAAGTCCAGCACGCAGGGCTGGCCGCGACCGACCATGAAGATGTTGGCCGGCTTGATGTCGAGGTGGACGATGCCCTTGCGGTGCGCGTAGGCCAGCGCATCGGCCACACGGCCGACCAGCACCGCTGCCTGCGCCGGGCTCGGCCGCCAACCGCTTTCGCGCAGCTGGCGCAGGTCCTGCCCTTTGAGCAGCGCCATCGCGATGTAGGCATGGCCTTCACTGATGCCTGCGTCGAACACCGTGACGATGTTCGGGTGCGACAGGCCGGCCGCCGCGCGAGCCTCGTTCAGGAACAGCGCATTGAACGACTCGCGCTGCTCGGGTTCGATTTCCAGGTGCAGCGTCTTGATCGCGATCACCCGCGACAGCAGTGGATCGTAGGCCGCGTAGACGGTGCCGAGCCCGCCCTTGCCGATCTGGTACTTCAGCGCGTAGCGCCCGATGAAGCCGATCGACGGCAGCGACTCCTCGGGCGTCGGTGCGGCGTCGGCCGCGGCCGGTGGGCGGCCCCCTTCGTCCGGACCGTTGTAGCCGGCGACGGTGTCGGGTGGCGGGGGGGCGGATGAACTCACGGGGCGAGGGTAGTCGATCACAACGCCTGTTTCAGGCGGTCCATCGCCTGCTGCAATTGCGTCATCGAGTTGGCATAAGACAGGCGCACATACCGGGACGGTTCATGGCGCCCGAAGTCGCGCCCCGGCGTCATGGCCACTTGGGCGCGCCGCATCAGGTCGAAGGTCCAGTCCCAGCTTCCGCCCGGCAGGTGAGCGGCGTGGGCCGAGCAATCCGCCCATGCGAAGAACGCACCGTCCGGCTCGACGGGCACCGTGAGCCCGAGCGCATTCAGCGCCGGCACGAGGAAATCGCGGCGTGCCCGGAAAGCCTGCCGTCGCCGCTCGTATTCGGCCAGCGAGTCGGGTTCGAAGCAGGCCATGGCCGCGTGCTGCGCGATCGCCGAGGGGCAGATGAACAGGTTCTGGGCGAGTTTCTCGACCGACGTCACCAGCGACTCCGGAACCACCAGCCAGCCCAGCCGCCAGCCGGTCATGTTGAAGTACTTCGAGAAGCTGTTGACCGAGATCACGTCGTCGCCATGGCGCAGTGCGGAGTCGCCGTAGCGCTCGTCGTAGCTGAGGCCGAGGTAGATCTCGTCGACGATCGTGAATCCGCCGCGCGCGCGCACCGCATCGACGATGCGCCCCATCTCTGCCGGATCGATCGAGGTGCCGGTGGGATTCGACGGTGAGGCCAGCAGCACGCCGCGCGTCTTCGCGTTCCACGCCTGCAGCACCGCCGCGGCGTTGAGCTGGAAACGATCGGCGGGTCCCGTCGGGACCAGCACCGCGACGCCGTCGGCAGCCGCCACGAAATGCCGGTTGCACGGATAGCTGGGATCGGGCAGCAGCACTTCGTCACCCGGGTCGATCAGCGCCAGGCAGGCCAGTTGCAGCGCGGCCGACGCGCCGGCGGTGACGACGATGCGTTCGGGGGCGATGTCGAGCCCGAAACGTTGCGCGTACCAACGTGCAATGCGCTCGCGCAGCGGCTGCAGGCCGATGGCATCGGTGTACTGGGTGTTGCCGTCTCGGATGGCCCGTTGCGCGGCTTCCTGCACCAGTGCAGGCGCGGTGAAATCGGGTTCACCGATGTTCAGGAAGATCATTGGCCGGCCGCCCTGGCTGGCGTCGCACACCGGACTGCGCGCCAGTTCGGATGCGGCCTTGGCGCACTCCATCACGTAGAAAGGCTCGATGTGCGACAGGCGCTTCGAGAGCCTCATGCCGGACCGCGTGCGGGTGGACGGTGGAGTCAGCGGCGTGCGGCCCGCGCCGCGTCGACCTCGACCGGCCGCAGGTCGGCCGCGGTCTTGTCGATCACGCCGTTGACGTACTTGTGGCCGTCGGTGCCGCCGTAGCTCTTCGCCAGTTCGACGGCCTCGTTGATGATCACGCGGTACGGGATGTCGATGCAGTGCGTCAGCTCGTAGGCGCCGATCATCAGCACGCCGTGCTCGATCGGCGACAACTGGCTGGTCTTGCGGTCGACATGGCGGGCCAGCGCGGCATCGATCGGTGCAGCCTCGGCGATGCACCCACGCAGCAGCATCTCGAAGTGCGCCGCGTCACATCGGTCGAATCCCTCCTGCTCGCGCACATGCGCCGACACCACATCCGGTGATTCGCCCGACAGCAGCCATTCGTACAGGCCCTGCAGCGCGAACTCGCGCGAGCGGCGGCGTGTCGACTTCTGCGTGGCCTTCTTGGCAGCCTTCGCCGGCGCGCCAGGTTTGCTGGTTTCAGCGGGCTTCTGTTCGGCTTCGGTCACGACAAATCTTCCATCAGGTGGGCCATCTCGATCGCCACACGGGCGGCGTCGCGGGCCTTGTCTTCAACCCGTTCCCAGGCCTGCTCCTCGGTTTCGACGGTCAGGATCGCATTGGCCACCGGTAACTGGTGATCCAGCGACACCCGCGTCACGCCTGCACCGCTTTCGTTGGCGACGAGTTCGAAGTGGTAGGTCTCGCCTCGCACGATGCAGCCGATGGCAATCAGCGCATCGAAATCGCCGCCGTCGGCCATGGCCATCAGCGCGACCGGGATCTCGAGCGCGCCGGGCACGCTGACATGGTCGATCAGCTCGGCATCGACACCGAGGCGGCGAAGTTCGGCGATGCACACCGCCGCCATGCGCTGCGTGATCGCGGCGTTGAATCGGGCCTGCACGATGCCGATGCGCAGGTCGGCTCCATCGAGTTCGGCGTCGGAAGGACCGCCCTGGTCAGCACCCTGCATGCGGCCCTCCTGTCGATCGATCGGTCTTCATCAGACCCGGCCCGCGGTGTCGGCTGCGACGAAGCCGGTGACTTCGAGGCCGTAACCGACCATGCTCGGCATGCGTCGCGGGCTGCCGAGCAGCTTCATGCGCGAGACACCCAGCTCTCGCAGGATCTGTGCTCCGATGCCGTAGGTGCGCAGGTCCATCTGGCTCTGGGTGCGCACGGCAGATTCGCCAGCTGGCTTCAGCTTGCCGAGCAGCGCGTCGGAACCTTCGCCGCAGTTCAGCAGCACCGCGACGCCGCGCTCGCTGGCCTGCAACTGCGCCAGCGCGCGCGGCAGCGGCCACGAATGACCGCAGGCTCCGGCGTCGAGCAGGTCCATCACCGACAGCGGCTCGTGCACCCGCACCAGCACCTCGTCGCGCGGCGTCCATTGACCATGGGTCAGCGCCATGTGCAGACCGCCGGTGCGATCGATGAACGAAGTGCAGTCGAACTCGCCCTGCGCAGTCTTCAGCTTGCGCCTGCCGGTGCGTTCGATCAGCGTCTCGTTGCGGCTGCGGTACTCGATCAGGTCGGCGATGGTGCCGATCTTGAGTCCGTGCTGCTGCGCGAAGACCTCGAGGTCGGGCAGCCGGGCCATCGTGCCGTCGTCGTTCATGATCTCGCAGATCACCGCCGCCGGCGACAGGCCGGCCATCGCCGACAGGTCGCAGCCGGCTTCGGTGTGACCGGCGCGCATCAGCACGCCGCCGTCCTGCGCCTGCAACGGAAAGATGTGCCCCGGCTGCACCAGGTCGCTGGCCTTCGCGTCGCGGGCCACCGCCGCCTGCACCGTGCGGGCGCGGTCGGCCGCGGAGATGCCGGTGGTCACGCCCGTGGCGGCTTCGATCGACACGGTGAACGCGGTGCCGTGCTGCGCGCCGTTGCGGCTGGCCATCGGCGGCAACTGCAGTCGCTCGCATCGTTCGCGCGTCAGCGTCAGGCAGATCAGGCCGCGCCCGAAGCGGGCCATGAAGTTGACGGTCTCGGCTGTCACGTGTTCGGCAGCCATGACGAGATCGCCTTCGTTCTCGCGGTCTTCCTCGTCGACGAGGATGACCATGCGGCCGGCGGCGAGCTCGGTCAGGAGCTCGGGAATGGGGGAAATCGCCATCGACGGATTGTAGGTTGCGGGTCCGCAGACCCCACGCTCAAGCTGGCCGTGCGACGCAGGCCACCGATTGCATGCGCTCGACGTAGCGCGCGATCAGATCGATCTCGAGGTTGACGGTGCCGCCGGGCTTCAGATGTCCGAGTGACGTGTTCTCGATGGTGTGCGGGATCAGGTTGATGCCGATCTCGCAGCCGGTCGGGTGGTCTGCGACGGTGTTGACCGTCAGGCTGACGCCGTTGACCGTGATCGAGCCCTTGTAGGCCAGGAATTTCGCCAGGTCGGCAGGCGCATCGATCTTCAGGGTCCATGACTCGCCGACCGGTGCGAAATGCGTGACGCGGCCGATGCCATCCACGTGGCCGCTGACCAGGTGCCCCCCCAGGCGATCGTTGGCGCGCAGTGCCTTTTCGAGGTTGACGGGCCCGAGCGAGTCGAGACCGGCGGTCTTGTCCAGGCTCTCGGCCGACACGTCGACCGTGAAGACCGAGCGCGCAGCGTCGAGCGACGTGACCGTCATGCATGCGCCGTTGATCGCGATGCTGTCGCCCGGACCGACGTCGTCGAGGTAATGCGCGGGCGCATCGACATGGAGCCGGTTGCCGTGAGAGGCGGCGTCGCCCAGCGGCTTGACGTCGGAGATCCGGCCGACGCCGGTGATGATGCCTGTGAACATGCGGCTATTGTCTCAGCGCAGCTTCGGACGGGCCAGCACCCGCAGGTCGTCTCCGATGCGCTCGACCTGGTGAAACCGCAGCTCCACGGCCTCAGACAGGTCGGTCAGGGGCCCGAAAGCGGCGAGATCGCGTCCGGCACCGAGCAGCTTGGGTGCCAGGTAGATCAGGAACTCGTCGACCAGGCGCTCGCGGACGAACGATCCGTTGAGCTTGTGGCCGGCCTCGACATGCAGCTCGTTGATGCCGCGCGCTGCGAGATCGTCCAGCATCGCCGCCAGGTCGACCTTGTCGTTGACGCCCGGGACCCGGGCCACGTCGATTCCACGATCGGCGAAGGCGGCGAGGCGTTCGGTGGTGGGGTGGGCAGCGTAGACCAGCACCGAGCCCGGCGCCTCGAAGAGGCGGGCGCCGAGCGGTGCATCGAGCCGCGAATCGACGACGACGCGCAGCGGCTGCCGCGGCGTGGGCACCAGCCGGACGTCGAGCCGGGGGTTGTCCTCGACCACGGTGCCGACGCCAGTCAGCACCGCGCCGGCCCGGCGGCGCCAGGCATGGCCGTCGGTGCGCGCGGCCTCGCCCGTGATCCACTGGCTGACGCCGTTGGGCAGCGCGGTGCGTCCGTCGAGCGATGCGGCGATCTTCATCCGCACCCACGGGCGCTGGCGTTCAATTCGCGAGAAGAATCCGATGTTGAGTTCGCGCGCGGCGTCGACGGTCTGGGGCGACACGCCCTGCGTGGTCACTTCGACGCCGGTGGCACGCAGCCGGGCCGCGCCCTGGCCCGCGACCAGCGGGTTCGGGTCTTCGAGGGCCATCACGACGCGTGCGATGCCGGCCTCGGCGAGTGCATCGCAGCAGGGCGGTGTTCGGCCATGGTGGGCGCAGGGTTCGAGCGAGACGACGGCGGTGGCTCCGCGCACCGAATGGCCCTGCCCGGCGGCGTCGCGCAGCGCCATCACCTCGGCGTGCGGTCCGCCGGCCTGCTGAGTGTGGCCGCGGCCGATCACCTGCCCGTCGGCTGCGACGATCAGGCAGCCGACGCGCGGGTTCGGCTCGCTCAGCGCGATGGCCTGCTGCGCCAGCGCGAGCGCCTCGGCCATCCAGTCGTCATGGCGGTGCGTGAAATCGGTGGGCGTGGATGGCGTCGATGTCATCTGGGTCGGATCGCGGGGTCAGGGCTGGTGTTGAATCGTGGCGACGCGCGAGGTGGGCGGCGACCCGACGGCATCCGCCATTCTCGGGGCAGCGCCATCCGGGCAGGCCAGATCGCCGCGGATCACCAGGAAGTTCTGTTGCAGCAGCGCGCGATCCACACCCAGGTAGTCGGCGGGATGCTCCTCGTTGCGGTCGATCGCCCCGCTGCCGTCGTGATCCCAGGCGTAGCGGCAGACCCGGCGGTCCGCTGCGGTGGTGCCGATCGTCCAGCCGAAGGGAACCAGCGTGCTGGTTCCGGACCAGCGCGGCGGATCGCCGGCGGCGGGCACCAGACAGTTGTAGGCGACGAATCGTTCACCGAGGTCGGTCCATGCCGCCGCGCCGACGCGGGCGGGTTCGGCGGCCAGCGGCACCGCGACACGGTGGATGCCGTCGCCGGAGCGATACAGCACGGACTTCTGTGCCTCGGTGCCGCACCAGGGATCTGCCGCGGCAACGGCGCTGGCCAGCGCGACCCCCATTGCCAGCTCGAGTGGCGGATCGTTGGCGGCCAGCGGGTCGGGCGGGTTCGCATTCGAGAATCGCACCGTGCCGCTCAGCAGCAGGCCCCGGGCCTCGCTGCAATGGGTCAGGTGCTCGGCGGTCAGATCCCCGTTGGACAGGCCGGCGGGCACTTCGGAGCACTGCTGGGTCACCTCTCCGCTGAGGTTGTCGAGCACGAAGGCCGTGCTGCCCGCCAGGACGGGTTTCAGGACACTGCGTCCGTTGCCCAGGTTCTTCGCGGTGAGCGGGATGCGCGCCGAGCGCGCCATGCCCCCGGAGGCTGTCAGCGCGCTCGGACCCAGCGCGAGCGCGCCGGACAGTGCCGGGTCCTGGCCGGCGATGATCGTGCTGACCTCGGCCCGGTGCTCCGTGCCGTCGCGCGCGGTCCATGCGACGCCGACGGTGGCGTGCTTCATGCGAAACGCCGATCCGGAGTCGACTTGCCGGGTCAGTTGGAACGTCGTGTTGAGCCGCAGTCCGCCGAGTTGATCCAGCGACGAGGAAGCGGGCTCGATGCGTTCGTAGGATGACGCGGCGGGTGGCGCCCCTGCGGGCTGCACCAGCGATGTGTAGGCTCGCACCGTCTCGATGTCTTCCTGCGCGAGCCGCAGGGCCTGCGAGCGTTGCCGCGCCAGATCGGCATGGGCCTGCAGGTGGTGGTGCAGCCTGGACATCGACAGCACGCCGAGCGCGATCACCAGGAAGGACAGCAGTGCCTCGATCAGCGTGACGCCGCGCTGTGATCGTGGCCGAGGGTGCCGGAATGCAGGTGTAGTGCTCATCAGAAGTCCCTCCAGCTGCCGGGCACACGCGCATAGCTGCCGGTCTGCCGTTGCAGGCTGCGCAGCAGCGTCGCGTCGTGGATCAGGTCGGGGGCGGCGCTGCCGCCATAGCCCGACTCGGAAATGACCGCGCCGTGGACGCGCCCGCGCGGGGGCCCAGCATCGTCCCAGTGGACGGCGGATGCGTAGAGCAGTCCGTGCAGCGTCACGTCACCGGTCAGCGTGATGCTGCCGTCGACCACGATGACCACCGGTCGGTCGGGCGAGCCCAGAGTGACGGGACCTTCGATTCGTGCGTCGCCTTCGATCGAGATCAACCGGTTGCTGCTGACGCTGTCGATCGCTGCTGCGAGCGGAACTCCGCACTCGGCGTCGCACGCTACAGCCTGCACCGCGGCGTGACCGTTCCAGGTGGCCTTGTCCAGTCCGAAGTGAGTGGCAAACAGGCGCGCCGGGGCCATCGATGCCAGTGCCGCGTCGTGTGTCGATGCAGAGACCGCGGCTGCAGCGCCGGGTGCGGTGGTCAGCCGCAGGGCCGATCCGATCAGGCTGCCGCCGGTGTGAACCGTGATGCCGCCACTGGCCGCATCGGTGTGGTGCAGCCCGAGCGCAGCCGCGCCTGCATCGACCGAACCGCGGGTCGTCAGCGGCGCGGCCGGCGGACTGGACAGTCCGGGCAGCAGACCGAGGACGACCTGCAACCGAACCGATGCATCGGGACGCCCCGCCGCACCCGGGCGGCACGGTCCGGCCGCGCTGGTGCAGCCCGTCGAGGTGACGCGGATCAGACCTGAGCCTGCCTCGGTATCGAACTGCACGGAGTAGGCCGGGCGCGGCGTGCCATCGTCGCTTTCGATGACGTCGAGCATGGGGTGGCCGGCTGCGGGGCAACTGCACGCCCAGCCTTCGGCACCGAGCACGCATGCGGGTTGCAGTGCGACCGGCGTGCCACCAGACATCCACGTCACCGGCGCCTGCTGTCCTGTCACGTGGTCGATGCGGACGAAGCGTTCGCGGAACGACGGGTCGGTGGCGGTGCTGCTCGGCAGGCACCGTTCATCGATGCGCTGGGGATGGTTGAGCTGCGCGATGGCCCACTCGAGTCCGGCCTCGGCGGCCTCGAATGCCTGCGCGGCGCGGTACTGGTTGGCCGACGCCCGTTGCTCGAACACCAGCCCGCGGTTGGCGTAGGCGGCTGCCAGAAGCATCGCGAAGAACAACAGCAGCGTCACCGGCAAGGCGGCCAGCCCGCGTTGCCGGCGTGCGGTCGGGGTTTCGGTCCGGGATGGGTGCATCGTGGCCTCACGCCGGGCAGCTGCCCGTGACTTCGTCGTTGCGCAGCCGGACGCTGCTGCGCACGATGCGTTCGCTGGCGGCATCCGTCGTGCTGCGCGCAGCGACCGTCACGGTCACGCTGCGCACATGCAGGCGGGGCGGGCAGGTGGCGGACGGCACGGGGCAGGGCACCTGACATGAGTCGCCGAGGTCCACGACCTGTTCTGTAGGCGCGATGTCCAGGCGCGTGACCTTCATTGCGTTGGGATCGGTCAGCGCCTGCCAGCGCCCGGCGCTCAATTGCAGTTCGAGCGTTCCGCCGCGCAGGCGGTAGCCGAACTGCTCGTTGTCGTCGACGCTGCCGTTCTCGATGGCGTCGCGCGAGAAGCGGAACGTGACGGCAGGCGCTGGCAGCCTGGAGACCGCCATCGCGCTGTACGGGTTGGAGGCTGCGCCGCTTGCGCCCGTTGCCGGATCGCGCGGCCACACGCCGGCGGCCGCATCGCCCCAGTAGCCGGCGCGGCGCAGATCGCGCGTGATGAGGTCGGTGGTGGCGCGCAGGTCCTGCATCAGCCGGCTCTGCGCTATCAGCGACCGGCTTTCGCGCAGATGCACGACGAACGCCGTGATGCCCGCGCCCGTGATGAACAGCCCGAGCGTGATGCCGATCAGCAGTTCGACCAGCGACATGCCCGCCTGACCCTTGGCGCTGGGATTGACCGGCGCACGCATGTCACAGGCTCCAGCACCGGCGGTTGACCGACGACGCGTTGTCGGCCGCATCCGTCGCACCCGACGCGTAGACGACGTTCAACCCGTCGACGCTGAGCCGCAGGTGGCGGCACGTCGCGTCGCGTTGCTGGCTGCCGATCGCGGACGCGTGAACCGCGTAGCCGGTCGCGGTGTGCTCCAGCATCTCGATCCGGTAGTGGCGGGCCGGCGAGGTGGCGGCCAGGCCCAGCTGCGCCAGATCGCCGTAGCTTGGATGGTCGGCCCGGAAGCGCTCCTGCTGCAACTGAACCTTCATCAAGGCGATCAGTGCATCGGACCGGCGGGTCGTCGCGATCGTGCTACTGAACGCGGGGTAGGCCACCGACGAGAGGACGCCGATCACCGAGATGCAGATCATCAGCTCGATCAGCGTGAAGCCGGCGACGTGGCGCGGCCGTGTCCGCCGAGGCGGTGTCGAGATCGGGGCAGGCAGTGGCATGGATGGCTCCTGGTTGTGTGAACGTCAGCAGACGCGGTAGCCGGGTATCGCCGGGGCCGGGCCGTCGGGAGAACAGGTGCGCACGCGCCCCAGCACATTCACGACGTGGTGGATCGAACCGACAGCCGGCGATCTCACGCGCAGCGTCCCGGTGGGTGTGCTGGTGCCGTGCAGCGGGTCGAACAGGATCGACGACACATTGGCCTGCACGCTCGCGCCGGCGGACGTGGGGACGCGCACGGTCTTGATCTGCGTGGCATCCTCGATGCAGGTCGCCTCGCTCGACCCGGCAGTGCAGGCGCACTGGTTGCGCGCGCCGCTGTGCACGACATAGCAGCTGCCCCAGGCCTCGCTGTAGAAGCTCAGGCGCAGCGCCTCGTTGCGCAGGATCGATTCGCTGCGCGTGAACTGCACATCCGTGGCCAGCTGCGCTGCCAGTCCGGCCAGTCGCTGCCGCTCGATCAGGCCATGGAAGCTCGGAGCGGCGCCGCAGGCCAGCACCGCGAGGATCGCAAGCGTGGCCGCTGCTTCGATCAGCGTGAAGCCGGGTTGCCGACGCAGCCGTTGCGAGGCCGTGTGCCGAGGTGTGTGTTGCAGCGAATCCATGGGTTCCACTGTAGGAACCACGCTGTCGCGGCGCGATCCCCGGGAGGTGGGTCGAGCCGTTCGGCGAAGGGGGCCCACGGAAGGGGGCTGCCGAGGGCCCTCCCGCGGACTGCTCTTGAAATGCCTGACAGACCGACGTGATCGGCGCAGTCGCTCGATACCGGCATTCCGTCTGTTCGCTGGCGCACAGACCGCCGTGCTGAACCCTGGGAAATTGGCGCTCCCCGGCGGGCATACCTGACGGCATCTCAACAGCGTACCGATCAACATGGATCTCACACGCGTCCTGATCGTCGATGACAACGACATGTTCATCGAGATGGCGTCATTCATTCTGGGCGCCGCAGCCTACGTGGTCGAGTCCGCATCCGACGCGAGCCAGGCACTCTTGAAGCTGCCGGTGTTCTTGCCTGATCTGATCCTGATGGATGTGCAGATGCCCGTGATGGATGGCATCGAACTGACAAGGCACTTGAAAGCGGATCCGGCAACCAGGCACATCGTGATCGTGGCGTTCACCGCGTTTGCACTCCAGGGAGATGCGAAGAAGCTGCAGGACGCCGGGTTCGATGGCTACATCGGCAAGCCGCTGGACGTGATGACGCTGGCCGCCGAAGTCCGCTTCTGGCTAGAGGGCGCGGGCAGCGTGCGAGACAACCGCTTTGTCTGGCCCTGAGCGCGACGGCCCGAGTCGCCATGAGATCTCAGCGACGCGCGGTGCGGATGCCGAAGGGGTTCTCATGACGAATGGCATACAGCTGCCATTCCCTTACAGCATCAAGCGACACGGCATATCGCTGTCGAACTGTGAAGACGAACCCGTCCAGACCCCCGGGTGTATCCAGGCACACGGCATGCTGCTGGCGGTGCGCATCGACGATCTGATCGTCACGCAGGTGAGCGAAAACTGCGAACGCTGGACCGCCTTGCGCGTCGATCAGGTGTTGGGCAGCGCCTTGTCGCGGGTCGTCGGATCCGCCTCTGCCGAGCGCATCGGGGAACTGGTACGCACCGAGGCGCTGGATCAAAACCCCTGCTATGCGCTGACTTCCAGCCTGCCCGGCTCGCCCGCAGGTGCCGCGGTGATGGACATGACCATCCACACCGCCGATGGCGTGCTCCTCGTCGAACTGGAGCCCAGCGGGCGGGTGCTTCCCACCTGTGGTCAGGACGGCGACTACTTCTCGATGGTCAGGAAGACCATCGGTCGTCTCAAGAGCACCCGCTCGCTGGCGGAGTTCTGCGATGTGGTCGCCCGCGAGGCGCGCAGCATCACTGGCATGGACCGGGCCATGGTCTACCACTTCCATACCGACGACAGCGGCGAAGTGATGGCCGATGCCCGGCGCGAAGACCTTCCGTCCTGGCAAGGCCTGCGCTATCCGGCTGCAGACATTCCGAAGCCGGCCCGCGAGATCTTCAAGAGGATAGGTGTCAGACCCTTGCCTGACGCCCAGGGCGAACTGTGCGAGATGGTGCCGCTGCTCAACCCGGACACGCAGCGTCCGTTGCAGATGACCCATTGCGCCTTGCGTGGTGCGTCGGTGATGTACACCGAGTACCTGCAGAACATGGGCGTGGCGGCGACGCTGACGATGCCGATCCTGCGCGATGGCGAGCTCTGGGGGCTGATCGCCTGCCATCACTACACGGCCAAGGCGCTTCCGTATCCGCTTCGATCTGCGGCCGAGTTTCTGGCGCAGATCGCGTCGCTGGAAATAGCTCAGGCCGAGTTGCGCGAGCACCTGCAATACCGGATCGATCTGGACGCGGTGCATCTGTCGGTGCTGGCGCGGGCCGCCGGCGACGGCCAGCTGGCGATCATGAACACCGGTTCACCGAACTTGCTCGACGGTATCCATGCCGATGGGATCGCCATTTTCCAGGAGGCGCGCTGGCACACGGCCGGCGTCGTCCCGGACGCGTTGCATCTGAATCCGCTGGCTGCGTGGCTGCGCCGGCGTATCGACGAGGCCCCGGACGCATTGCAGACGTTTGCCACCGAGGCTCTGGGTGCGCTCCATCCGCCGGCGGCCGATCTTGCGGAGGTGGCCAGCGGGGTGCTGGCGACCGTGGTCTCGCGGCATCCCGACAGCCCGCTCATCCTGTGGTTTCGCGGTGAACAGCTGCAGACCTACAACTGGGCCGGGAACCCCGGCGAAAAGCCCACGGCCATCGGGCCGCTCGGGCCGCGCCTCACGCCGCGGCGGAGCTTCGATCTCTGGCAGGAACTGGTGCGCGGTCGCTCGACGCCCTGGCGCCGAGTGGAGGTCGAAGCTGCCCAACGATTACGGCGCATGGTGATGGATCTGGTCGTCGTGCGCGCGGATCAGTTGGCGGTGGCCAACGCTGAACTGGCAAGCAGCAACGCCGAACTTGATGCCTTTGCGTATGTGGCCGGACACGATCTGAAGGAGCCGCTGAGAGGCATCAACAAGTACGCGCATCGCCTGCTGGAAGACACCAAGGCGGGACGAATCCAGGATACCGAACGGGTCGAGTGGCTGCTTCGAATGACCGTCCGCATGGACACACTGCTCAATGCGCTGCTCCACTTTTCAAGGGTGGGCCGGCTGTCTCTGGACTGCGCCGACATTGAGCTCGGACCGGTCCTTGTCGAGGCGATGGACATGCTGGGTGCACGCCTCGCCGAGAGCCGGGTCGAGGTGCGGGTGCCGCGTCCACTTCCGATGGCGCATTGCGATCGCATCCGCGTGCGCGAGATCTTCGCCAACCTCGTCTCGAACGCGACGAAGTACAACGACAAGCCACATCCCTGGGTCGAGATCGGATGGATCGGCGGGCAGGGCGAAGCGCTCACGATGCAACGACCGGCATCGACGCCCGCGGACGCCAGGGGCGACACCCTGTTCTATGTGCGCGACAACGGCATCGGCATCGAGACGCGTAACAAGGACCGCATCTTCGCGATCTTCAAGCGCCTGCATTCGGCTGATGCCTTCGGCGGCGGCAGCGGCGCGGGCCTGACGATTGCCCGCAAGATGGTGCAGCAGCACGGTGGGCTGATCTGGTTCGACTCGCAGGTCGGCGAAGGCACGACCTTCTACTTCACGCTGCCCGACCCGGCTTCCTCCAGATTGGGCGTCCATGGCGCATGACCGCGAACGTGATGGGCGTCCCGTGCTGGTGGTCGAAGACTCCGACGACGACTTCGACACCGTGGTCGAAGCGGCCACTCGCGCCGGAGTGCGCAATCGGCTGATTCGTGCCGCAGGTGCCGAAATCGCGCGAAGCCTGCTCGCGCGCGAGGCAGCCGGCTCGTTCTCGTTCATGTTGCTGGACTACAACCTGCCGGGCGTGGACGGGCTGGCCTTTCTTGAAGTCGTGCGCCGCGACCCGGTGCTCGCTGCGCTGCCTGCGGTCATCTACACCACCAGCGTCAATCCGCTGGATCGCGACGCCTTCTTGCGGGCTGGTGCGAACGCGTTCCATCTGAAGAGCGTCCAGCATGCGGACAGCCTGAGGACGCTGGAGTCGATCTTCGATCATTGGCTGACGCGTGCTGCACCTGCGCCGGGCGGGCCTCGCGCATGAACCACCAAGCCCAGGAGCCGATGCGGGTGCTGATCGTCGATGACAACCCGCTCGACCGGGCCGACGCCAAGGCGGCGTTGATCCAAGGGTCCGGGCGTGTATACCAGTTCAGTGAAGCCTCGTCGGCAGAAGAGGCGCTGCATCTGTGTTCCCAATGGCCCCTTCCGCACTGCATCGTTCTCGACCTCGGCTTGCCGGATGCCGACGAGTTCGACGTGATGATCCGGCTGCCGCGCGATGAAGACAATCTGATGCGCATCCCCGTGGTGGTGCTGACGGCCTCCGTGGAAATCGGCCTCAGCCAGGCCGCCCTGCGCGCTGGCGCGCAGGACTATGTCGGCAAGGCCTGGCTGCTGCCCGAGACCTTGACCCAGGCGGTCGAAAATGCGATCGAACGACTTCGCATGACGCGCTCGCTCGAAGCGCAACGCCGCATGGCCGACGCCGCGCGACAACAGGCGCTGCAACTCGAGGCCGAGAACCGCCAGATCCAGGAAGCCAACCGACTCAAGAGCCAGTTCCTGGCCAACATGTCGCATGAGTTGCGCACGCCGCTGGCCGCAGTCATCGGTTTCGCCGACCTGCTGCTGACGGGGCAGGTGCCGCCGGATTCGCCGAAGCACCGCCTGTTCCTGGGCCACATCGGCACCAGCGGGCGCCACCTCCTGCGCCTTGTCAACGACGTGCTGGATCTGTCCAAGGTCGAATCCGGCAAGTTCGAGTTCTTTCCGGAATCGCTCGATCTGGCTGACCTTGTCAAGGGAGTCAATGACGTTTTGGCCACGGAGTTTCAACTCAAGCAACTTCGGGTTGCGACCGACATCGAGGCGACCTTGGGCGGCCTCGTGCTCGATCCTTTGCGGCTCAGGCAGGTGCTTTACAACTACCTGTCCAACGCGATCAAGTTCACGCCTGTGGCCGGCCTGATCACCGTGCGGGCGTATGCCCTGAGTGCGCGCCACTTCCGGCTGGAGGTCGAGGACACCGGCGTCGGCATCGCGGCGCCGGACATGGCACGCCTGTTTACCGCGTATCAGCAACTCGACGCCGGGTCCACCAAGCGACATCAGGGGACCGGGCTCGGGCTGGCGCTCACGCGCCGCCTGGTCATGGCACAGGGCGGCAGTGTGGGAGTCCGCAGCACCCCTGGCAGGGGCAGCGTGTTCCACCTGGTTCTCAACCGGATCCACGGAGCCGACGCCGCGCGCGAGTCGGAATATGAGGAACGTCTCGACGCGTCGATGGACGCTCGTCTGCTGGTGATGCACGACGGGCATGGCAACCTGAACCATCGTGCCGGCCATGGCGGGTTGCCGGTGGCAGTCCGCTCGCACTTTTCGAACCTTGACGGCGAGGCGAACAAGCGGTGCGCTGACCGAAAAGGAACGTGAACGCGAAGCCGGCGAGGGAACCATGCCTGTCCGGGAGCGCAGCTTGAATATCGGCCTTGCAGAACTGCTGAAGACCGAAACACGCGCGGTGCACAGCGCCGCGGAGCGCAGCGTGTTCCTGGCCGAATTGCTGAGCGGGCGAATGGATCGGCCGGCGTACTGCGCATTCCTGCGAAACCTGCACGCCATCTACACCGTGCTGGAGCAGTCGCTCGAACGACATGCGCACCATCCGATGATCGTCCCGATTTTCTCCCGGCGCTGTGGCGCACCTGCGCACTCGAGCACGACCTGCGCGCCCTGCACGGAGCAGCCTGGGCTGACGAGCTGGCGCTGCAGCCCTCGGCGGCGACCTATGTCGGCAGGCTGCGCGATCTCGATGCGGAGCAGCCCGGTCTGCTGGTGGCGCATGCGTACGTGCGATACCTTGGTGACCTGAGCGGCGGCCAGATGATGTGCAGAGTCGTCGCGACCACCACGGCGCTGGACGGGGCGGTCGCGTTCTACGATTTCGGCGACGGGTCCGTCACACAGGCGCTGACGCTGGCATTTCGACACGGCCTGGGCGCGATACCGATGGATCAGTCCCGCGCCAGCGCATTGGCGGGCGAGGCCAGGCTGGCCTTCGACCTGCATCAGCGTCTCTTCGGCGAACTGTCAGCGGCTTGCGGACTCACTGCACGAGTCCGGGCACTACCCCGATGGGGCGGCGAGGGCTGAGGACTGCGCGGAGCCTGGATCGACGATGTGAGGCCCAGTTGAGGAAGCCAGCCGAGTGCTGCTGAGCCCGGTGGGCCCGGTTCATAAACGGGCGGTGCTCAGATGTCGCGGATCAGTTGCCGGAACTCGTCGACGTCCTCGAAGCTGCGGTACACCGAGGCGAAGCGCACGTAGGCCACCTTGTCGATGCGCTTGAGTTCGCGCATGACCAGTTCGCCCAGCCGTGTCGAGGGCACTTCCTTGGCGCCGCTGTTGAGCAGCTTCTCCTGGATGCGCTCGATCGCCGCGTCGATCTGCTCGACGCTGACCGGCCGCTTGCGCAGCGCCAGCGACATCGATGCACGCACCTTGCCGATGTCGAACTCGGCGCGCGTGCCGTCCTTCTTGACGACGGCCGGCAGCGCGATTTCAGCGCGTTCGTAGGTGGTGAACCGCTTGTCGCAGCTGTGACACCGACGGCGGCGGCGCACCACGTCGCCTTCGTCGGATTCACGCGTCTCGACGACCTGTGTGTCGACGTGGCTGCAGTACGGACAACGCATGGCAGTGGGGCCGTGGACGTCGTCGGATCAGGTCGGATCGAGATCGCGCAGCGGGCCGCGGTCGGTGGGTTGCCGGCGACGGGCTCAGCGGTAAACCGGGAAGTCGCGCGTCAGCGCGGCCACCTTGCTGCGCACCGTCGCCAGGTTCGCTTCATCGTGCGGCTGGTCCAGCACGTCGGCGATCAGGTGCGCGGTGAGGCGCGTCTGCTCTTCCTTGAACCCGCGCGTCGTCAATGCCGGCGTGCCCAGGCGGATGCCGCTGGTGACCATCGGCTTCTGCGGGTCGTTCGGGATGCCGTTCTTGTTGCAGGTTATGTGGGCCAGGCCCAGCACGGCTTCGGCTTCCTTGCCGGTGAGGTTCTTCGGTCGCAGGTCGACCAGCATCACATGGCTCTCGGTGCGGCCGCTGACGATGCGCAGACCGCGCGAGATCAGCGTCTCGGCAAGCACCCGCGCGTTGGTCACCACCTGCTGCTGGTAGACCTTGAACTCCGGCGCCAGCGCTTCCTTGAAGGCAACCGCCTTGCCGGCGATCACATGCATCAGCGGTCCGCCCTGCAGGCCGGGGAACACGGCGCTGTTGATCTTCTTGGCCATGTCCTCGTGGTTGGTCAGCACGATGCCGCCGCGCGGTCCGCGCAGGCTCTTGTGCGTGGTCGAGGTCACCACGTCGGCGTGCGGCAGCGGGTTCGGGTAGACGCCGGCAGCGATCAGCCCGGCGTAGTGCGCCATGTCGACCATGAAGACCGCGCCCACGGCCTTGGCCACCCGGGCGAAGCGCTCGAAGTCGATGCGCAGCGCATAGGCCGACGCGCCCGCGATGATCAGCTTCGGCTTGTGCTCGTGAGCCAGGCGCTCCATCGCGTCGTAGTCGATCTCTTCCTGCGCGTTCAGGCCGTAGCTCACGACCTTGAACCACTTGCCGCTCATGTTCAGCGGCATGCCGTGGGTCAGGTGGCCGCCCTCGGCGAGGCTCATGCCCATGATGGTGTCGCCCGGCTGAAGCAGTGCGAAGAAAACGGCCTGGTTGGCCTGCGAGCCGGAGTTCGGCTGCACGTTGGCGTAGCCCGCTCCGAACAGCGTCTTGAGCCGGTCGATGGCGAGCTGCTCGGCCAGGTCGACGAACTCGCAGCCACCGTAGTAGCGCTTGCCGGGATAGCCCTCGGCGTACTTGTTCGTCAACTGGCTGCCCTGTGCCTGCATCACGGCCGGCGAGGTGTAGTTCTCCGACGCGATCAGTTCGATGTGGTCTTCCTGGCGCTGGTTTTCGCTCTGGACGACCGACCACAGTTCGGGATCGATGTGTGCAAGGGTGGATTGGGTGCGGTCAAACATGGCGACGATCCTCTACAACGGGAACACGGGATTCAGGACGCGACGCAGGGTCGCATGACCTGCGGCATGCAGCAGGGCCGGCGGACCATCTGTCCGCTGTGGCCAGGAGCCGGATTTTCAGCGTTTCAGCGCAGAGCAGCCAGCTTCTCGTCGGCGGGCGGCTCGGAGGATTCGCTGGCCGGCGCCGGAGCCTCGGCTGATTCTGCCTGCGCTCGCGATGCCGTCGGCACCACGTTGGGCGCATTGACCGCGACGAGCTTGCCGCCCGCCACCGCCTGCAGGTGGTTTTGCTCGGACAGGACCTTCAGTGCATATCCGCCGTCGTCGCTCAGGTTGGCGGCACCCACGTAGGAGCGCAGGCCCGCCTCGACGCCACCGGCGCGCGCAATGCATTCCTTGAGCACCTGCACACCGACACGCAGGTTGGTGACGGGATCGAACGCGGCGAGGTTGCCGCCGAACTGCTCGTACTTGTCGTCGTGCACGCGCGTCATCACCTGCATCAGACCCTGCGCACCGACGGGACTCTGGGCAAATGGGTTGAAGCTCGACTCGATCGCCATGATCGCCAGGATCAGCGTCGGGTCCAGGCCGACCCGTGCGCCCACGCGCCAGGCCTCGGTGACCAGACGGCTGACCGGCTCGGGCGCCACCTTGTAGCGCCGCGCCAGCCATTGGGCTACGGCAGCCTGCTGGCGGGTGAGATCCCGCGGGTCGCTGGCCGTGGCGCGCGCGATCGCTTCGGGTTCGCGCAGATCGTTGGCCATCAGCTCGAGCGGATCGGTGCGGGCTTCCTGGCGCGCCTGCAGCCAGCCGAGCGCCTGCATTTCCACCGTGTGCCGGAGTTCCGAGCGACCCGCCACGAAGACGATCAGCGCGACCGCGATCAGGCCGACCAGTGCGAGCGTGTTGTGGCTCACCTCCAGCAGGCCGTGCCCGACGTCCTGCATGAAGACACCGGTCGAACGCACCGTGGCGCGGCAGGACTGCTGCGCTTTCAAAGACAACTGCCGGAGTACGGACATGACTCTTCTCCCTCTCCGCCCCGAACCGGGCTTGCGCCGCGGGGCTGATTCGAGCGTCGCGCCGAACATAATCGGTTGCACGGACGGGCTGGACACGTTTGTGAGACGGGTACGGACCGCTGCGAGAGCGCTCGAAATGAATCTGATGAACGTTGCCTTGATCTAGGGTAAGTACCCATCAAGGACAACCGGACGGGATTCTAGGAAGCAAAAACATAACCGGTCAACCATTACGGACCGGTTCATAACTACAAATGAATATGAAATACCGCGATCTCCGGGAGTTTTGTGCGGGTCTGGAGGCCGTGGGCGAGCTCCAGCGTGTCGCTGCGCCAGTGTCGGCGCGGCTCGAGATGACCGCGCTGAGCGATCGGGTGCTGCGTGCCGGAGGGCCGGCGCTCTGGTTCGAGCAACCACTCTATTCCGGGGGGGGGTACAAAATTCCGGCCTTGACAAACCTGTTCGGGACGACCAAGCGGGTGGCGATGGGCATGGGCGCTGCCGACATCGGTGATCTGCGCGAGGTGGGTCGGGTGCTCGCCAGCCTGAAGGAGCCCGAACCGCCGAAGGGTCTGAAGGACACAGGCCGGTTGCTGCACCTGGTCAAGTCACTTTGGGACATGAAGCCGGCCACGGTTCGCCAGGCGGCGTGCCAGCAGGTGGTGATCGAGGGATCGGACATCGATCTGCTGGGCCTGCTGCCGGTGCAGACCTGCTGGCCGGGCGACGCCGGGCCGCTGATCACCTGGGGCCTGGTCGTGACACGAGGCCCCCAGGGCGGCTCGAACCCGCGCCGCCGGCAGAACCTGGGCATCTACCGCCAGCAGGTGATCGCGAGCCGTCAGGTCATCATGCGCTGGCTGGCCCACCGGGGCGGCGCGCTCGATTTCCGCGATTTCGCACGGGCCAACCCTGGCCGGCCGTTCCCTATCGTGGTGGCGCTCGGCGCCGATCCCGCCACCATCCTCGGTGCGGTGACACCGGTGCCCGACACGCTGAGCGAATACCAGTTCGCCGGCCTTCTGCGCGGCAGCCGCACCGAGGTCACCGACTCGGGCGTCGGCGATGCCGGGGTGATGCTGCAGGTGCCGGCCAGCGCCGAGATCGTGCTCGAAGGGCACATCCCGGTCGCAGCCTCCGGCTACACGGGCCGCAGCGAGCACGGCGTGCCGCTGAAGGAAGTGGGCGGCTATCTATATGCACTGGAAGGTCCGTTCGGCGATCACACCGGCTACTACAACGAGCAGGACTGGTTCCCGGTGTTCGAGATCGACCGGCTGACACATCGCCGCGACCCGGTCTATCACTCCACCTACACCGGCAAGCCGCCCGACGAGCCCGCCATCCTGGGCGTGGCGCTGAACGAGGTGTTCGTGCCCATCCTGCAGAAGCAGTTTCCGGAGATCGTCGACTTCTATCTGCCGCCCGAGGGTTGCAGCTACCGCATGGCGATCATCTCGATCAAGAAGAGCTACCCCGGCCATGCCAAGCGGCTGATGTTCGGGGTGTGGAGCTTCCTGCGGCAGTTCATGTACACCAAGTTCATCGTGGTGACCGATGACGACGTGGACATCCGCAACTGGCAGGACGTGATCTGGGCCATCACCACCCGCATGGATCCGGTTCGCGATGTGACGCTGGTCGAGAACACGCCGATCGACTACCTCGACTTCGCTTCGCCAGTCAGCGGACTGGGCGGCAAGATGGGGCTCGACGCCACCAACAAATGGCCCGGCGAGACGTCGCGCGAGTGGGGCCGCACGATCGCGATGGATGCGGCGGTGGAAGACAAGGTGGCCGACGTGTTCGATCAGATCATGCGGGCCGCGCGCTGACGAGGAACCCGGGGCCATGAAACCTGAAACAGTGCTTGTGGTTCGCCGCCCCGAGGCGTAATCTGGGTCGGCCTGCATGCAGGTCATCCCAGCGGCGCAGTCCCTGCGCCCCAGGGGCCCCGGACTTTCACCCTCCGGAGCCCCGAACCGGTGGCTCCAGCCACCTGCCCCTCCCACCGTGATGGTCGGAGGGGTTCTTGTTTCTGGGGCAGGGTGACCGGCAAGCCATCTGACTACTGTATGAAAAAACAGTATATTGGGGCGTCATGTCTGCGCCCCGGCTCCCCTTGATTCCTGAAAGCCTGCGCTCGGTCCTGTGGCGCGGCGACCAGATGGAGCGCTCGGTCGATCCGGTCCTGCCCAGCGGTTTTGCTCTGCTCGACGGGCAGTTGCCGGGTGGTGGCTGGCCCCGCCGTGTGCTCACCGAGCTGCTGTTGCCACATCCCGGGGTCGGCGAGATCCGTCTGCTCAGCCCCTGCCTGATCGCGACGCAGCGGCAGGGCCGCCTGCTGATGCTGTTCGATCCGCCTGCCGCCTTGTCGGCCCAGGCGCTGTCGCAGCTCGGTTTCGATGTGGAGCAACTGCTGGTCGTCCACACCCGGGCACGCGTCATTCCCGGCTCCGACAGCCTGTGGGCGTTCGAGCAGGCCTTGAAAAGCGGGCATGTCGGTGCGCTGCTGGCCTGGCTGCCTCCCCGGTTGCGGGCCGATCGCCTGCGCCGGCTGCAACTGGCTGCCCAGGCCCACGACGGGCCGGCGTTCGTGTTTCGCGAACTGGCCGCACAGGAGCGTCCCACCTCGGCGCCGCTGCGGCTGGCGCTGCGCCCGGGTGGAGCCGACATGCTGCGGGTTCGCGTGCTCAAGCGGCGCGGGCCGCCGCTGGAGGCTCCGCTGATGCTGGCCTTGCCGCCCGTGCTGTCGGATGCGCTTCGAGCCGCGGCATGGCAGCGACAGCAGCCAGCGGGCGACGAGCGCATTCCAGTTCAGGAACACAGGGCCCGCAAGCATCCCGCCGGCAGTCATTCCGCCAGTGCGCCCGCTGCGGCTGTGCCACTGCCCGCCGCCACCTTCATCAGCCTGGTCTGATCGGCGCGCCTCATGTTGTGGATCGCGCTGCATCTGCCGCGCCTGTCGTTCGAGTCGTGGCTGGCCCTGCTACCGCCCGATCAGCGTGAGCAGCCTGCAGCCTTGATGGGCGCCCGGGACGTGCTCCTGTCCAACGCGTCGGCACATCAACTGGGTGTGCGACCCGGGCTCAGCCGGGCCACTGCGCTGGCGCTGGCGCCGCACCTGCGGATGGGGCGGGCCGATGCCGTGCGAGATCTGCAGGCCCTCACCAGCGTGGCGCATGTGGCGTTGGCGTTCACACCGTCGGTCTGCTTTGCAACCACGCCGATGCTTGCTGCCGCGGGTTGCGTGGGTCATGCCGGAGCCGAGCCGGGTGGTGCGCTCCACACCGTGATGCTTCAGGTGCAGTCCAGCCTGCGCTGTTTCGGCGGACAGCAGGCCCTGATGCAGCGGCTGCGTGCCGCATGGCTGCCGCTCGGATGCACCGTGCAGCTCGCCAGTGCGCCCACCGCGCAGGGCGCCGCCGTGCTGGCACGGCTGGCCGAGGGCGACCTCGGCGAGCTGCACTGTGCCGACTTGCGCTCCATGGCGTGTCGGCTCGATGGGGCTCCGGTGCAGTTGCTCGGACTGGGCCGCGATATCTTGGACGTGCTCGAAGGCATGGGTCTCGGAACGCTCGGTGCGCTGCGCCGCTTGCCGGGCCGCGGTCTGGCGCGTCGCTTCGGCGAGGGCTTGCTCGATGCCCTGGCGCGCGTGTACGGCGAGCGCCCCGATCCGTCCCCGGCCTGGATCACGCTGCCCGATGTCTTCGAGGTGCGCATCGAGTTGCAGGCCCGCGCCGACACCACCGGGCAGGTGCTGCACGGCGCGCAGCTGCTCATCGAACCGCTGCTGGTCTGGGCGCGTGCGCACCAGGCCCGGGTGCGGCGTTTCACGCTGTTCATGCACCACGAGCCGAGACACCGGAAGGACGCCGGCACGCCCTCGGTCACCGAACTGACGATCGCGTTGGCCGAACCGTCGTGCGATGCGGACCACCTGTCGGTGCTGCTGCGCGAGCGTCTGGCGCACCTGTCACTGCCTGCCCCCACGCTGGAACTGCGACTGCACTGCGCCGACGTGGCCCGAGGCTCGCCGTTCAGCGCCGAGCTGTTCGCTTCGGCGCGCGGCGAACGCGAGGGGCTGGCTCGCCTGATCGAACGGCTGCAGGCCCGTCTGGGCCCGCAGCAGGTGCAGCGCCTGGCGCCAGCGGCCGATCACCGCACTGTGCGCCACGGCGTGCCTGGACGCAGCGTCGCTCAAGCCGCGTCCGCACCGCGTCCGGTCTGGCTGTTGCATGAGCCACAGCCCTTGCCGGAGCGTCAATCGCGCCCCTGGCTCGATGGTCAGCCCCTGCAATTGCTGTGCGGCCCGGAGCGCGTCGAGTCGGGTTGGTGGACCGTCCCGCGCACCGTGCGCGACTACTTCATTGCCCAGACGCCCGAAGGTGCCCTGGTGTGGATCTGCCGTGCCCGCCTGCCGCTTTCGGTCGAGGAGTCTGCTTCAGGCTGGCTGGTCTGTGGGTGGTTTGCCTGAGGCGATCCGGGGTGGGCTTGTAGGAGGAAGCGCACACGCGCGTGTCGCGGCTTCTGGGTGACACCCCGATCGGGCCTGTCTACAGTGAGTCGGTCCGTCACACGGTCATCGGCGATGCATCGATGGCTTCCATCTCAGGAGAACCTCATGACCGCATTCAAAGCCGCTTGGTATCCGCTGATTGCGGCAACCGCCATTGTCCTCGCGGCGTGTCAGCCGGCCGAGGGACCGGTCGAACGCGCCGGCAAGGCCGTTGACCAGGCCGCCCAGAAGGCGGGCGACCAGATCGAGAAGGCCGGCGACAAGGTCAAGGATGCGGTCGAGGACGCGAAGAAATAGTCCGCTTCTGCAGCGTGGCATGCCGGCGCCCACGCGCCGGGGCCGCAGGGGGTGAATCAGGCGGCTTGCTCCAGCGGGGAACCCGTGTGCATCTTTCGCTAGAGTGCGGTGTGTCCCCTGCCGCCTGCGCGCACGATCCATGCTGTTCCTTCTGTCCCCCGCCAAGACGCTCGACTACGACACCCCTTCGCACGTAGACCGCCCGACGACGCCGCAGTTCGTGCCGCAGTCGGCCGAGCTGATCGACATACTCAGGACCAGGAGCGTGGCCGACATCGCCACGCTGATGGATCTGTCGGATCCGCTCGCTGCATTGAACGTCGGGCGCTATGGCGTGTGGAGCACCCGCTTCACCAAGAAGAACAGCAAGCCTGCCGTGCTCGCCTTCAACGGCGATGTGTACGAAGGCCTCGATGCAGCGTCGCTGAGCGCCGACGATCTCGACTGGGCGCAGCAGCACCTGCTGATCCTGTCGGGTCTGTACGGCCTGCTGCGCCCTCTCGACCGGATGCAGCCCTACCGCCTCGAGATGGGCACCGCGCTCGAGAACGCGCGAGGCCATAACCTGTATGCATACTGGGGCGACACCCTGGCTCGCCACATCAACCAGCGGCTGAAGGCCGACCCGTCGCCGGTGATCGTGAACCTGGCGTCGCAGGAGTACTTCAAGGCCGTGCAGCCCACGCAGAAGAGCGCCTGGCTGAAGCCGCGCGTCGTCGAGTGCGTGTTCGAGGACTGGAAGGGCGGCCAGTACAAGGTGATCAGCTTCTTTGCCAAGCGTGCGCGCGGCCTGATGGCGCGTTACGCGATCCAGCACCGGTTGCTGACGCCGCAGGGCCTGCAGTCCTTCGACCTCGAAGGCTATGCCTGCGATGCCGCCGCGTCCGAGCCGCATCGGCTCGTCTTCCGCCGCAGGCTCTGAGCGCCAGCCATGCCGGTGCCCCAGCGGATCACGCCTGAACTGCAGCGCTGGATCGTCGATCAGGCAACCTCCGGTCAGTCGCCAGATGCGGTACTGAGGGCGATGCGCGACAGCGGCTGGTCCGCAGCCGTGGCCGAGCAGGCGCTCGAAGACACATTGCGCGATCACCTTGCCGATCGCAGCCAGGCGCTGGCCCTGCCGCCGAAGCTTCGCGTGCCCGAACCGCTGTGCAGCGATGGCAGCCTGTCGATCGATCTGACCGAAGAAGCTTCGGCCGAAGTGCGCCAGGTGCGGGTCCTGAGCAGCCTGACGAACCCGCGCATCGTGCTCTTCGGCGGCCTGTTGTCGGCCGCCGAGTGTGATGAACTGGTGGCGCTTGCGGGTGCGCGTCTCGCGCGCTCCGAGACCGTCGAATCGAGCACCGGAGGAGGCGAGATCAACGAGTCACGCACCAGCGACGGCATGTTCTTCGGGCGCGAGGAGAACCCGCTGTGTGCACGCATCGAAAGACGCATCGCCGAATTGCTGCGCTGGCCGCTCGAGCGCGGGGAGGGACTGCAGGTGCTGCGCTACCGGCCCGGTGCCGAATACAAGCCCCACTACGATTACTTCGACCTGGAGCAGGCGGGTACACCGGCGCTGCTGACCCGCGGTGGCCAGCGCGTCGCAAGTCTGGTCATGTACCTCAACACGCCTGCGCGCGGCGGGGCGACGATCTTTCCCGACGTCGAGTTCGAAGTCGCGCCGGTGAAGGGCAACGCGGTGTTCTTCAGCTACGACCGGCCGCACCCGGTGACGCGATCGCTGCACGGCGGCGCCCCGGTGCTCGAAGGCGAGAAGTGGGTGGCGACGAAGTGGCTGCGGGAGGGGCGGTTCGAGTGATCACGTGCGCGCCGCGCGTCTCACGCGGCGTCGACGTTCGAGAACGGCTGGCTGCGTTCGATGCGGCGCCATTTGCGCTGCTCCCAGGTCTGCGGTCCGGTCAACGGCCAGCCCTGCATCGCCGG
>Ga0116157_10001045_pt1 | contig 28010 bp, 22 predicted proteins | sample AD_UKC048_MetaG_FD_89882 | JGI IMG/M metagenome (GOLD analysis project Ga0116157, IMG submission 89882) | Active sludge microbial communities of municipal wastewater-treating anaerobic digesters from USA - AD_UKC048_MetaG | ecosystem: Engineered > Bioreactor > Anaerobic > Digestate | place: USA... | reverse complement strand
TGTTGAACAGTTTGACCATATTTGTTTTCAATCGGCTCTAAAATTTCTGCCAATAATTTCCCGATTGTAGTTGTTTGTTTTGATTTACTTACATCTTCTTCTGCATTTTCCATAGCGCCAATGTAAATCGGTTCAGGAAAAAGACTTGTAAGAGCATTATCAATTCCAGCTGGATTTACCTTCCAGGGATTAGCTGGGTCTGCAGGATTTGGATCCAGTACGTATAGTTTAATATTAGTTGCAGTCTCATTTGGTTGATTCTGAATCCGCTTTATAGTAATTTTTTCATTTTGTATAAAAGGTGTAATGGCAGTTCTGTGATTTGGAGGTAAATTCTGAAGCAAATTGTTATCAATTCCGTCTATTGTTCCCTGAACAGATATTGGAGAGGCATGATTATGAAAACACTCCTGTGGTAAACTTGCTCGCCTTAGAAGCCATTTTATTGCAAACAAAATATTTGATTTACCAGCATTGTTATACCCAATCAATGGAGTGAATGCAGTTAATACAAAGTGTTCAGAAATTATTGATTTACAATTCACTATAGTAAGTTCCGAGAGTATATGAGCCATTTCTAAATAAATTTGATAGTCAACAATGTACAATTCCTTTTGGAAAATATAGTCTGGATCTACAAAATATCGAAAACAGTCACTAAGTGTAAACTCTTAAAATTTATTCTCGTCAGTAGATATGGCTATTCTGATTAATGGAATCTATGTCTAAACTTCTCCTTGTTCTTTCCTGGAGGGAATTTATTAATTAACTATTCTTCAAACGGATATATCGGTATAACCCCAGATGGGGGTCGTATGGTCATTTGTAGTTTAATTGCATATAATTTTTTAAACTGTTCTATAGGTATAGAAGGATTAATGTATAATCATGCCAGCAATAAGTTAATTAGACCCACAAGCATTCCTGTTGCTGGTTCTGTATCACATGAACTTATGATTGATGTATTTCAGGAATGACATGCTTATCAACATTAAACTCTAAGCAAAGCTTGAGAAATTTTTTGCCTTACTTCATTTTGAAATATTTCTTCTAACGGATCTACAAAAAAGTACTCGATTTTAGAGACAAGAAATTTACGAAACAAAGTAAATTGTTCTTCATGATCGATGGATTCATGAACTAAAATTGAAACAAATTCATCGATTTCTTCCGTAAACCATTCTTCAGATTTTGTATTAACAGGCCTTTTATACTTTAAGAGTGCTCTTGTCAATCTGTTGTAATGTTTTTCATATACTCCTCTTCTCAATCCATTCAAAGTTTCATTATCCAATTTCATTTCACTGACAGTTGCTATTCCTTCCGGGGAGATTCCGACCATACGACCATCCCTTAAGAAATTGAAATGTGTTGAAAAGTCAATACAATATTCGGGATGGACAAATTGAGGAACTTCGGCTTGGAGAGAACCTGTTGTGTATATGGTTTGAGTATGATCAAAAGCAGGTGGGACCCCATTCACTGGATGCGTCAAGCATCTTACGCCATTAATTGGAAATTTGTCACCTTTTGCTTCAACAGAATTACAATCATGACAAGAAGGTAATAAATTGGTCCATTCATAGCAAAGCCAATAATAACCATGCGGATTAGGCTTTGGCCCAATAACTCTACCTTTGGGCCTAAAATGTTCAACTTCAGGATTATAGCAAAGCTTTTCACAATATGCACACTTGTTATTGTAAAGGTCTTTTAAAGCAACCGCCACTGTTGATACCTTTTGGCCATTGGGCATCTCAACTTTTCCTCTATAAAAATCTCTTTTCCCCTTACAATTTGCAGGATCGGCAATAATCAAGTTCAAATCAGCCAAGCAATCTGCTGATATTAACCTAACAGGAATAGGGATCGCAGCCTTATTTACTCTTCTCATCCTTTTTATTTAAGTTTTCGGCAATCCCTTTTAGTTCATTCCTGACTTTGTCATTAATAATTATATCATTATAATAAGATTCAGTTCTTACCAGTTTATCAGTTTTACTATTTCTGTTAAAGAGGCTGTTCATACCAAATAAATCTGAAGTAAGAATTGAATTTGGCAAAAGGTGTATTACATCAATATCACTCAAATTAGCTATTTCAATCCCTGTTTCCTTCTTTCTTTCGAGTTTGAAGTAGCAGCTATTCTGAGGCGCTCCTAGCAAAGGAATAGGACTATGGGTTGTAACAATAAACTGAATACTCCTGAATGTTTTGGTAAGCTCTTCCACTAATTTTTTTTGCAGTTTTGGGTGCAAATGAATGTCAATTTCATCAATCAATACAATTCCGGTTAATTCTGCTGGATCCGTTTTTTCGGGTTGTTGGTCAAATAATCGACACATCATATCTCCAAACATCGCAACCATGCTCTTTATTCCAGAAGCGAGTTTTTCAAATGTAACCGCATATGAAAACGGTTGTCCGGTTTCATCCTCCTCGATATACTTTGTAATAGGTATTGTATCTAACTCATCAAAGACAACAGAATGAAGATTAGGAATTATTTCATAAAGAACCTCCTTTATATTAGCAAATCGGTCTTTTAGCTTCCCTTTGTGTTTTCTATCTGTTAACCAACGATTTTGCTTGTATAACAGGTCTAATAAAATCCCATCAGTGTTAAATAAGCTATAGAGGATGCCATCTTTTCTCCTATATTTACTCAGCTCGGAACTACTTAACCCAGCATTATTTGTAATTAACCTGGAAGCTCCAAAAGCAGCAAAACCGCTTACCCAAAGTTTTTTAGGATTTATTTCGTTATTTAAGGTTCTTGAGAATCGTGTTATAGTATTTCTATTACTATATAGTTCAGCTGATATTTGGAATTCCGGATTCTCAGCTAATTGGATTCGAGTTAAACTTCGGTTTGTTAGTGCCAAAGCGATAGCTCTCAATACACTCGTTTTACCTGTTCCATTTTCCCCTGTTAAAAAAATCCATTGTGTTTTGTCTGGAATATCAAATAAACCAACGTCTTTAATTGGGCCAAAACCTATGATTCTTATAGATTTTATAGCTTTATTTGTCTCTTGAAAAGTCTCCTCTCTAAGACTTTCCCTGTACTGGTCAACCTTTTGTTTAGTTTTATCAAAATCCTCTTGTTCAATAAATCCAATTTTTTCGTCTTCAGGAGCATCTTCAAAAAAAATTTGATTCTCTAAAATAATCTCATCAATTAGTTTTTTGTCTTCTACTAAGAATATCCCTAGTGACTCTAAATAAGTGTTTCCGGAATACTTTTTATAAAACTTTTTACCACTTTTTTTTAAGCCAGGTATTTTATTTTCAATATATTTTTCTATAAAGAGCCTTTTAATTTTGGAATCCGATGTGTTTATTTCCAAATAAGTTTCGCCATTTGGAACAATTACAAATATTATGTTTGGAGTTCTATTTTTCCAATCCTTCCCAGACCAAAAGGATATTGCCAGATAATTTTCATTCCCATAAAACCAGTATCCATCCTCAAGGCGACTTTCTCTGTTACTTCTTCGAAGTGTAAACCGCAGATCAGCTATTGAATCAAGTTTGATATTTGACAAATAATCGTAAACTTCCTCATGAATTTCTGTGATATGGGCCATATATTAAATTTAAGACTTAGAATTTCCAATAAGATAGTCAAAAGATAATTTTGAACTTATCTCGAACCAAATTCTTTTTTAAAGAGCTCATATTCAATAGGATACTGAACACTATTATTCCAGCAAACTCCATCTTGCTTTCATTAAATGGTATTACTTTTCAATAGAGACGGTAGAGCGTCTCTTAAAAGGCAAAAGCCTCAAATTCGTTGTGGAAAATGGAGCAAAGAAACCTTTTTTGCCTTGCTTCAAAAATTGGCATTTTGAGTAAGGTGATATTCTTTCTTGGAACCCGTACGGGCTACGAAAAGAAGAGACTCTCAGAAATGAGGGTCTTTTTTTATGGAAATATAAAAAGTTCAGGGTTGCAGAAAAAACCACCCTTCTCGCTTCTTGCTTCTTACCTCTTGCTTATTTAAATTAACCGCAGAGAACGCGGAGAACGCAGAGAAATACAGATATGAACGGCTGCCACCCTTCTCGCTTCTAGCTTCTTGCCTCTCGCTACGCTCTTCTTGTTGCTTACACAATAATCTCCATATATACTTAGTTATTCAATATATAACTACAGCATGCTCACCTATCCGATTCAACTGCTGCTTTTCTCCTGGCTATTTCTTTTTCCGGTAAAAGAGACGGGAAAAGTTATTGCCGTTAAAGATGGTGATACCATTGAAGTACTGCTTAATGATAAAGCCCAGCGTGTCCGGTTTGCCCATATAGACTGCCCCGAAAAAAACCAGCCTTACGGAACAAAAGCCAAAGGATTTACATCAGAAAAATGTTTTGGGAAGCTGATCACACTCTTGCATACCGGACAATATGACCGGAACAAACGGCTGATTGCCGAAGTCATCCTACCAACTGGTGATACCCTGAACCGGGAACTGGTCAAAGCCGGACTGGCCTGGCATTATAAGAAGTACTCGGCTGACTCAACGTATAGTCTGCTGGAGAACCGAGCCCGGATGGCGAAAAAAGGATTGTGGGTAGAGAAGGAGCCGGTGGCGCCTTGGTTGTGGAGAAGCAGAAAGCAGTCGGCGGTAGGCAGTAGGCAGTAGGCAGCCCATTCTAAGAATGTTGTTCTTAAGCTGCCAGACATCTTCCCTTCTACCTAATTCCTAATTCCTATTTCCTATTTCCCATTTCCTAATACCTATTTCCAAATTCCTAGTTTCCCTGCAACAACTTCGTTCCTTTTAACTGCACATCGCCGGATCCTTTTACATTGATCATATTTCCTTTGATTTCGACATCACCATTCTTTCTGAGAATGATCATTGCGCTGCCAACTTTAAAAATAATCTGGTCGCCGGCTTCGAAGGTCAGTTCCTTGCCGGCTTTGAGCAGGTAGCGGGTACCGATGCTGCTGGTAAACTCCTTGCCCACATTCATCAACCTGTTTTGGCCATTGTTTTCAGAAAAGTCCCTGGTGACATTCAAGATACGATTCAGACCAATAGTTTCGAAGAGGTCCTTTCCGATATTCACTGACCGGTTATTTCCAATGCTTTCAATATAATCTCTCCCGATGGTCAGTGTCTTGTTAGTCCCGATGGTTTCAGATAAATTCACGCCAATCGTAATATTGGCCGTGTTGGCCGCAGTAAAAGTAAAATTCCGGCCAGTTTGAATGACCATGTCCGCTCCGGTTGTAATTGAATAATTACCTCCCACTACATCCTGACGATTGGCCTGGGTAGTAATTTCAAGATTACTTCCCTGCACTTCAACCACTGATTTCAATGCTGCCAGTTCTGCTTTCAGTTGTGCCAGTTGCCGGCTCATTTCTGTCAGTTGTTTCTGCAGTTCCTGGACCGTCTGGGCAGAAAGAGAAGTAACCGATAGGATGAATACTAAAGTGCAAACAAATTTGATAACCGATTTCATGGTGAAGGTATTTTTGATTGAATGTACATATTAATTCAACAGTCGGGAGCCCACTCCCCACTCCCCATTCACCACTCACAACTCACCACTCACAACTCACCACTGACAACTCACCACTGACCTTCTATACCCGAAGTAACCCAGCCTTCCACAAACCATTCACCGGCTTATTATCCCAGAACAATTCAAAATCTTCGTGGCCGGCTTTTTCATAATCGGCCATGACTTCTTTAAGAGTCAGCGTTTTGGGATGGGTAATATTCAATTTTGGCAGTAATTGCAGCAGCCATTCCCCTTTGTCGGGATCCACACTGATTGTATGCGTGCCTTTGAGGGTCTGGAAACTCAGCGACATTACTTCCCATTTCGCACCCTTTTTTGACTTCTGGATAATTTCAGAAGCAGGTTGTTTTCCGGTAAACAGGATACGACTATTGGGATTACTATTCAGTTCAGGTTCTTCAATAGCCTTCTTAATAAAATCAGGGGCGATATTGGTCCTGGGCACTTTGAAATCAAACCACTTATCGTGTGAGAAATCAAAACAGGTGCCATGCATATAATTCAGCAGGGCTTTCTTTAACCCGAAACCAAAAGATTCATGATCAGCTCCCGTCAGGTCAATATGCGGAACATCATTATTGGCGAATGTGCCCAGTACGCTGCTTTGTTTACGGACCTTGTATTTATCGGGATCCAGTCCGATGGGACTATGAGCCGTCATGGTAAATAAATGCCAGAAGGCAGATTGCAATACACCTGTTTCAAATAACTGGCGGACCATTTCCAGGGAGTCGATGGTTTCCTGTTCGGTTTGTGTGGGAAAACCATACATCAGGTAAGCATGTACCATAATCCCGGACTCGGTCAGGTTGCGGCAGACTTTCGCCACCTGTGAAACCGTGATGCCTTTATCAATCAGTTTTAACAAACGGTCCGATGCGACTTCCAGCCCGCCACTGACAGCGATACACCCGGAAGCTTTTAACAACAGGCAAAGATCAAGTGTGAAACTTTTTTCAAACCGCACATTGGTCCACCAACTGACTACCAGGCCGCGGCGGATAATCTCGATGGCCAGCGATTTCATGAGGGAAGGCGGTGCCGCTTCATCTACAAAATGAAATCCGTTCTGACCGGTTTGCGCAACCATTTCTTCCATCCGGTCCACCAGCAGGGAGGCTGCTATGGGTTCATAATTTTTAATATAGTCAAGCGAAATATCACAAAACGTGCATTTGCCCCAATAGCAACCATGTGCCATGGTGAGTTTATTCCAGCGACCATCGCTCCAGAGACTGTGCATCGGGTTCACCACTTCGATCGCGGAGATATATTTATCCAGCAACAGGTTGCTGTAATCAGGTGTACCTACCTGACCCTGTTTGTAATCCGTACAGTTTTTATTATTGATATAAACCACTTTGCCTTTCACCAGGGTAAAAGCTCTTTTCAACTCATCCACTGTCTTACGACCCTGCATATGTTCCCATAATTGTTCCAGTGGGGCTTCCCCATCATCAAGGGTGATGAAGTCATAAAATTCAAACACGCGGGGATCGCTGAGTGAACGCAGTTCGGTGTTGGCAAAACCACCACCCATAGCCACTTTACATTCCGGGTAATGTTCTTTTGCCCATTGACCACAGCGAAGGGAGGTATAGAGATTCCCTGGAAAAGGGACGGAGATCGCCAGCAGAGAAGGCCGGATTTTATCCATCTTTTCCTGCAGGATAGTAATGAGTACGGTATCCAGGTAAGTGTAAGGCGCTTTTAAGGCAGCATACAATTCATCAAAACTGCTGGCGGACCGGCCCAGGCTTTCTGCATAGCGACTGAAGCCAAAATGTTCATCAATCGTTTCTTTGATCAGATCACTCAGATCCTCCAGGTACATCGTAGCCAGGTATTTGGCCTTATCCTGAATTCCCATAGAGCCGAAAGCCCATTTGAGGTCTTCGGCCTGAGCAAAGCGGCCGGCTTCGGGCAAAAAATTACGCCCGCTGATAAGGTGGGCCAGTGTATTGCGTTTGCCTTGCAGGAAGAGGATTACGTCATCGATCGTGCGGATATAATCCACCTTCATGGCGAGGATGCGGCTGATATTCTCAGAATAGTCCCCTCCCTTTTTTCCGATTTCCTCAAACAATTGTACCAGTCCAGCTTTTGAAAAAACCGCCAGGGTCACTTCAATGCCCAGATCTGCCTGAACGGACGGGATATTCTTTGTATTGAAAAACCCTTTGAGATAAGCCGTCGCCGGATAAGGCGTATTTAATTGGGTAAATGGAGGAGTGATGAGGAAGACCGGCTGCAAATGGCTGATGTTTTGACAAAGGTAGCGAGAAACAGTCAGTAGTCGGGAGCCTGCCTGCCGGCAAAGGCAGGTCGGGAGTCGGCAGTCAACAGCCCCTTCTAAGGACTAAAGTCTGGCAATTCATGTTAATGTTTGCCGCGGCGGAGCAGGAGTTCGGCTTCTCTTTCCTCTGCCTCGGGATGCGCATAGGCGTGCAGCAGCCAGCACCATTCATCGGGATAATGGCTACGGAGGATGCGGTAGTACATATCACCGCCCCAGCCGAGGCGGATATCGCCTGCGGCATCGGACTGAACCATTTTGGATAAGAGCGTGAGCTGCTCCATATACTTGTAAATGTTCGAACGGTGTTGTTCAAGGGTTTGTTTTAAAAACGGGACTTCACGGAGATGGACACGTAATACTTCCAGCTCAAATTCAGCACTGGCGCCCCAGTACTCATTCCAGAGTGCCTGGAAACTTCCGGTTTGATACCGAAAATAGTAGCCGAGCCGGACGAGGGATACAAGACTACGGCAGGCAGGCTGCATGGCATCCTGCAGACTGAGTTGCTCCTCCAGGGAAAGACTCACCACGCTGGCCGGACTGGTTTCCTTCGTAATAACAGTAGTGCTGTAAAAGTGCTTTTGCATACGGTATTTATTTACGATACAAAAAAACAAGGGCAGACCGCCGTCTATTGGAGGTCTGGCAGAAAACTGAAAAAAATTAAAATTGCGGGGATTTCTCCAGAATGGGCAGGAGTTCGGGAGGCAAGGTGGCCACTTCCCCCTCCCCCATACAGGGTAGGAAACGGGTGGCTTTATACAGCACCGCCCGGGTGGCTTTTAGTTTTTCGGCCAGTAGAAAAAACAGGTGTTCGCCGATCGTCACCTGCTCAATCACATGATACACTTCCCCTTCCCGGATTTTATCGGCGGGACGTAATCCGTCAGGTTGCAGAGGATGGAGATTGTCGATACAAAGTACACGCATAACATAAGTTTGGATGAATAAGAAGATAACGGATACAAACTTATGAGGGAACACCGCCGCCTATTGGAGGCCTCAATACTGTTCCAGCGATTCTTTTAATTGCTGCTGAATTTCTTTTTTCAGGGAAGCCGGACTGAGTACACGGCAAAGAGGCCCCATGGATAGAATACGCTGATGAAGTTCGTGGGTAATATGTACCTGTAACTCGAGCGTACAGGACTTACTGTTTGTTTCGAGGATTTTCTGGGAATGATGCAGTGGATCCAGCGCCACCAGTTTATGATAAGGGGCTTTAATGCGGAGCCTGACCAATGAGGGTTCCCCGTCATTATCGATAATACCTACCGCATGCCGCAGGTAAATATCCGGGTTAAAGGATTTTTTCAGTTTTTTTCGTTCACCGGTCAGCTGTAATTCATGGATCCGGTCGAGGGCGAAAGTGAGAAAGCTATCCCGCTCTTCCACCCAGGCCACCATATACCAGCGGTTTTTTTGTTCCCGCAACAATGCCGGCAGCGCGGTGTACGATTTGATTTCATTCTTGTAAATATTTTCATAGGTGAAACGGATCAGCTCCTCCTTCTTTAATGCAGCAGATAGTTCGGCCAGCCACTCATAGCCTTTGAGTGATACCGGTTGTTCGAACTGTATTTTCTTAGACAGGAAAGGATCTTCCAGGTCAAGTCCAATCTGCAGGCTGGCGTCAATCCGTTCCACGGCCGCTTTAAAATTGGCAAACAGGGGTACTTCTTTATACTGGAAAAGCAACAGGGCCGCATAGCGGATGGCCTCCCACTCTTCCGCTTCAAGACCCACTTCATCTATGGAATATCCCGGCTCACTATAGCTATATCCATTCGCTGCCCGGTTAAAAACAATCGGGGCTTCATAGCCTACCGGCCGGTCCTGCTTCATTAGCCTTATATCTTTCTCAATGGTAGAGGGAGAAATATCCGTCTCCAGAATCCGTGAACAGGCTTCGGCGAGGTCCTGCAGTGAGGGGTATCTTTTTCTTTTATCACGCAGACTGTTGTTGATGACACGGTGACGAATAACAGCGGATTTGTTCTTTGGCATCTGTTTGGAGGTTCGGGACAAAGTTAGACGAAAACAGTTAGTAGTTAGTAGCAAGTAGTTAGTAGATAGTAGTCCTGAAAACGGGAATAGATAGAGTCACCTGCATTACTCAGAATGGGCTGTTGACTGCCGACTGCCCACTGCCGACTGCCCACTGCCCACTGCCGACTGCCCACTGCCCACTGCCGACTACCGACTCCCTCCTGCGACGGTTGCAAAACCAATCCCCTTTCCCCCTATCTTAGCGGCCTTGTGAAAAATTCCAACGAGTAAACGACATGAAGGAAATGAATCTGACCGAAGAGCAAAAAGCCATCCTGGCCACCAATACAGATATTGCCGTAAATGCGGTAGCGGGATCCGGTAAGACGAGTACCATGATTGAATATGCGGCTTCAAGGCCGGCGGGTTGCCGTATCCTTTACCTGGCCTTTAATAAATCCGTTAAGCTTGAAGCGGTCCGGAAATTTGCGGCACGCGGACTGAATAATGTTACGGTGGAAACGGCCCACTCCCTCGCCTACCGCTATATTATGCGGGGAAATAAATACATCCTCAGTTCGCAAGGATATAAAACCCACCAGATCGCCGAAGTACTCTCCCTCACCGGAGATGGGGCCCGGCATACTGAATTCATACTCGCCAATCATATCAGTAAATTCATTACCTATTTCTGCAACAGTGATAAGGCCAAGGTGCAGGACCTGAATTACCTGGACACGGTCAAGGAGGCAAATGCTAAAAAGTTTGTACACGCCTTCTACCGGGTGATCGAAGAAGGCACCCGTCATTTTCTGGCCAAAATGGATAAGGCCGAAATCGAGATCACCCATGATTTCTACCTGAAGAAATTTCAACTTTCCGCTCCGGTTCTTCCTTATGATTATATCCTGTTTGATGAGGGCCAGGATGCTTCCGCTGCCATGCTGGATGTATTCCTGAAACAACCCGCGATCAAAGTGATAGTGGGCGATACCCATCAGCAGATCTATGGCTGGCGGTACGCGATTAATTCTCTTTCGAAGACGCCGTTTGCCACCCTGAACCTCTCCACCAGTTTTCGTTTTCCCGCCGATATTGCGGCATTGGCCATGGGAGTACTGTCCATGAAAGATAAACTGGGCACAAACAAACCCATCCCCATAACCGGGAAAGGCAAGACCACCAAAACGGTCACCAAGGCCACGATTGGACGTACCAACCTGGGACTATTATTGAATGCTATTAATTATATCACAGATAACCGGAAAGTCAAACATATTTACTTCGAAGGCAATATTCATTCGTATACCTATGCGGATGAAGGAGCTTCTTTGTATGATGTACTGAGTCTGTATAATGGCAGCCGTGAACGGATACGGGACAAACTCATCGGCTCCATGAATACCATGGATGAGCTGGAAGAATATATTGAATCCACGGAGGATGCACAGCTCGGCATGATGATGGAGATCGTGAATGAATACGGCAACGAGATCCCCCGCATCCTGAAAAACCTGAAAGACCTGCATACGGGAGATGAAGACCGGTTGAAAGCCGAAATGATCTTCTCCACCGTACACCGTGCCAAGGGCATGGAATATGATACGGTACACCTGGTCAATGATTTTATCTCGGAACAAAAACTGGACCGGGTCATCAAAGAAGCGGAGGCGGAGAAGCAAACGCCGGACAAGGCAAAACTCAACGAAGAAATTAACCTGCTCTATGTAGCAGTAACCAGGACACGGCATAAACTCTATGTACCGGACAGCCTGGTACCCGCCGACCTGCCGGCTTCCGCCCATATCATCAAACTAAGAAAAGAGAATAATGATAACACTTTTGGTCAGACCTCAAAAGTGATCAGTGAACCAAAAAAGAAATACATAGCAAAAACACCTGCCGTTTCATCCGCTGAAAAAAAATACTCCGTGGAGAAAAGCCGGGAGGTAAACAAGGACGCTTATAAACCGTGGACGGCTTCACAGGATGATGAACTGATATATCTGTATGAAAGTGACAACTCCTTTTTTGACATGGCTGCGCATTTTGGAAGAACCAGGGGGGCGATTATTTCGAGGCTGAGGAAGTTGGGGTATTATACGGAGTAGGCATGAGGGAGTCGGGAGTCAGTACTTGTAACTCTGTCTATTGGTAAGGGATGGCCAGTGCTTTTACTATTTTTCGAAAGATTTCGGTATTCTCGTATACCCCGGTAAAAAGATGGGATTGGGGGCCATAGGCAAATACAGGTACCGGAACAGCCGTATGATCACCGGTACTGAACTGACCGCTTATCGTTCCCTTTGTATAATCACCATCCGTAAGGGTGAGTCCGCCCGTTTCATGATCACCGGTTACAATCACCAGGGTTTCCCCGTTGCTATCGGCAAAACGCATGGCTTCTCCAATGACCTGATCAAAATCCAGTAATTCAGTAACCACATAGGGCAGCTTGTTGGCATGTCCGCCATGATCAATCTGAGCCCCTTCCAGCATCAGAAAGAACCCGGCTTTATTTTTTGAGAACTGTTCTGTAGTATAACGAAAAGCCTGCTGTGCCCAGTTACCCCGTCCATGCTGCATAGAAAAGCCGGCTCGCTTATCAGCTACAAACAGGGGAGCCCGTGTACCTGCCAAACTATCTACTGAATGTTTAACGGTAAATTTTTTCTTCAAAGCCAATAGTATACTGTCACCCGCGGATAGTTCACAGGCGCCCATTATGATATCCACCGGTGCTTCTAACAGATCATTTAATATCTGCTTGTAATTGCTGCGCTCCGGTTGATGGGCATAAAATGCCGCCGGTGTGGCGTCCCTCAAATCACCACTGGTGATAATCCCTGTCTTCATGCCCCTGCTCCGGATGATATCGGGAATCAATCGTAGTTTTTTCCCGGTATGATCAACCCCTACAGCCCGGTTGTTGGTTTTCTGGCCGGTTGAAAAAGCAGTAGCTCCGGGAGCGGAATCAGTTATATAATTATCGTAAGAACTGGTTTTGGAATAGCCCGTGCTTTTCATATTAAAAACATTGAGCTTTCCACGATTCGCGGTGTATCCACTGTACCATTGGGGCAAACCTGTGCCGTCTCCAATCAGCAGAATAATATTTTTAACCGGTTTATCAAGTCCGTCATTTCTCCATTGTGGCTGATACAAATCATATCCCTGTTTCTGCTCATGAAACCGGTCCGGCAACTGCCTGAAAAAAGTACCAAGCCCCTCCACCTGGTCTGTATTGATGTAATCAACACCCATGGACGTAAATGCGTACCAGCTGTTGAGTCCATCCGGTGCGTTCCAGAAACGGATTTTTTTCCCTGCCTGATGAGTCTTCTCAATAAGAGACTGGAGAACGGTTTTTTCCGATTCGGGAATTCTACCCTTCCCATTCCAGGAAGAATAGTTTTTAAAATTATCACTGAACATTTCCACTTTTGCTAATGCCGTGGTCGGGTAGATTGTTCCAGGCACCGCATCAAAATGAATCCAGGTAGGCCAATTAAAAAAATCATTGGGATCTGGCCGGTTGCCGGAGATGGTGATAATGAGTGTTGGACAGTTGATGAGGACCGGATATTTTTTGAGCGTTTCAGCTAATACCGACAGTGTTGACCGGGCTTCTGTTTTAATATCTATCATGAGCTGAAGAAAACGGCTGCTGTCTGTATATACCTGCCCTTTATTTTGCAGGATACATTTTTGCAAGGGTGCCAGGTAAAGTGAATCCAGTGTAAACTGGTTTTTCAGCTGGCTTTTTTCATGGGCCACAAGTAAAACACCCTGATGCAGGAAAATATCAGCTTCGATTGAACCAAAGCCCTGTTTCCAGGCAGACCAGAAAGGAGTTGCCTGTTCATAGTCATTATGTGAATGTTCATTTTCAGCAGAATAAGAAGTAGGCTGAGCGCAAACAATCAAACCGGAAAACAAGATCATTAATAAGTTAAGAACCCGCATAAATGTGGTTTTATATTAATAGAAGCCGTCTACTATCAGTAAACCAACCCTTCTATAAAATGCAATTTATCGATTTGGCGGCAGGAAATGACCGGTATCCGGAATCCGGATAACAAACATATATCAATGAATTGAGGGAGAAAGAAAAATGAGGTTAAGGTTATATTATTGAAACGTTAGCTGATGATTATTTGGCTGGTATAACCTGCGAATATTTTTGTTTCTTTGTTTACAAACAATGTTCAAAGACCTCCATATACTCCCCCGCATAACTGGTGCAGTACTGGATGAGTACCTGGCCATGGGCTGGTACCGGATGGGGCAGATTATATTCACCACGGATTATCTGTTTAAAGAAGAAAAATATTACCGGGTATTCTGGTTGCGCTACCGGATGGACCTTTTCCGGATTTCTAAAAAACAGGAAAAACTCCTGAAACTGCCACCAGGCTTCACCGTGACCACTACCCCGCTACAGATTACTGAAGAATTGGAAGCACTTTATCTGCTATATAGCACTGATCTGGATTTTGAAATCAGTCCTACGCTGCGTGAAAACCTGTTCTCCCTTTGCTTTATCAGTTCGGAAGAAGCCCCTGCTTATGACAGTTGGATCATTGAAATCCGTGATCAGGGTAAACTGATCGCTGCAGGGATATTTGACAAGGGAGAAAAAAGTATGATGGGCATTATAAACCTGTATGACCCGGCCTATAAAAAATACAGTCTGGGTAAACGGCTGATTTTGCTCAAACTCAAAGAGTCTGTGGAACGCCGGCTGGACTATTATTACCCGGGTTATATTGTGATGAATTTTCCCAAGTTTGATTACAAACTTGAGACAGGTGAAGGGATATGTGAGATTTATGATACCATGAAAGAAAAATGGATTCCGTACTCAACGGAAAATATCAGCAACGCGGAAGCTCCTCCCATCGCATAAAGCCGACGATGCAGGTTGACCTGTTTTTTTATTTCTTTAATTTTTTAGCAGCAGGTAGGAATAGGCAGGTAAAGTAACAGTAGTTCCAACACTTACCGGTGCACCGGTAATTCCATTTGTCCAACTCGTTCCTGAAAGTGCCCCCGGAACAGTATACGTAATACTGCTGTTTCTCACATTCGATAAAACCAATACTTTTTCTGTCCCCAGTTCCCTCGTAAAAGCCAGTACATCGGCACTGCTGAAAGAAGTCAGTGTACCACCCCGAATGGCAGCACTGTTGTTACGAAAAGCGAGTATCCGTTTATACTCGGCTTTTAAATCCGGGTTCAGTGTCCAGTTGATATCCGCACTGGTAAATGGAAAGGTCAGCCGGTAAGGCGTGCCGACTTCCTGTCCATTGTAAATCATCGGCACCCCTTTCATCAATGAAGCCGCAATAAAGGCGGACATGGAGCCGGTTAAACCTCCATATAACTCCTGCGGCGTACCATCGGATCCATTGATATCGTGATTGGTGGTATAACGAACAACCTGCTGTCCGTTCGTGGCTCCTGAAAACTCCAGGTTATTAAGGACATCAAAGTTGGTGGCTGGTAGTCCATTTCCAAATACCCCCCGTAGTCCACCATAAAAATTGAACCCAAATGTATAATCGAAACCGGCGGAATAATGATCCGAACGGCTGCCTTCCGCCATTAATAATAATTTATGGGTATTGATCAGGCGTAAGGAATCCACCGCTTGTTTCCAGAATGAAAAAGGTGGGCCATCTGAATAATCAAAGCGGAATCCGTCAATATTGGCCGTGTAAATCCAGTACTTCAGGTTACGGATCATTTCAAGCCGCATCGCGGTATTAGTGAAGTCCAGCTGGGCCACATCATTCCAGCCCATGCCTGGCGGACTAATGATGGCGCCTGCTGTATTTTTCTGATACCAGTCATTATGTGTGCTGATCCAGGTATGATCCCAGGAAGTATGATTGGCCACCCAATCCAGCAACACACTCATATTGCGGCTGTGTGCTCCATCCACCAGCGCCCGGAGATCTGTCAGCGATCCGAATTCTGAATTAACCGTCTTGTAGTCTCTCACGCAATAGGGTGAATTAAACGCATTGGCCACACCAACCGGGTAAATGGGCATCAGGTAAATGACATTAACACCCATGGCTTTGATTGAATCCAGGCGATCAATCACGCCCTGGAAATTTCCGGCTGTGCTGAACACCCGCATGTTTACCTGGTAAATAATGGCATCCTTCCGGTCCGGTACGTTGGCAAAAGGAGTACCATACTGTTCAAAGCTGTTATTCTCGGCAACCGGTAAAATAACAGAACAGCTTTTGTTTCCAAAACTGATGCTGAATCCGGCATTTCCCGGACCAGTTGCTGTACCTGTTACTGCAAAAACCAGGTTTCCGGAGCCATTGGCCAGTGTACCTGACTGAAGACTGACTGTTAATCCGGTTACTCCCGTAGAAAGGGTTGCAGATCCAGCTGTATACGTTTTTCCGTTTCCACCGGAATAACTGACGGTGATCGTACCATTAAAAGAAATCCCAGCCGTGGGTGTTGCGCTAAAACTCAGGGAAGAACAATCCAATCCGGTAATGACTGGTCCGGTTGCTGCCGGAGTTGATTTTTCACAGGAAAACAAAAAAAAGAGACTAACTATAGCAGGCAGATAAGTACGCATAATAATAGTTTAACCTTCAGCACAATACTACTTCAAATATGGTGCAAGGTATCACAATCTAAATCACAGACTGACCTGATCTTACCCGGGACTTACTTATTTCTTCCCTTTTCACCCGGATAAAGGCTGGTGAGTGGGTCACTTTGCCAGTATTCTTTTGTTTCAATATCCATGACAGATAACCGGCCTTTAAAAGCAGCCCCTGTATCAATATTCCAGACATTCGCTCCGTTCATTGGCACTTCACAATTGTAATATTGAGTGGGTGTATGCCCGATAAAAATTTCGTTGAATAATTTTAATCGTTTAGGATAATACGGCGATTCTTTTGTTAATTGTTTATCCATGGTCAGCGCCATTTCCCAAAGGGTCCGGTCCCAGCTGAAATTAGACGCATGAAACTCTGCATGCGGACCATGCATGGAGGTAAAACCAGCATGGATAAAGAGCCGGTTTTCCAGGTCGATTTCATAATAGTTCATCCCTGCAATAAAGGCCAGGTGTTTCTTCTTTTTTCCCACGTCATATCCGTCATAACTCTGGACAGTTTCCATGCCGCCATGGAGGAGCCAGCGACTGTCTGCCTGTCCGGTACGCAGCCAGTCCTCACACCATTCATCATGATTTCCTTTGATGAAAATACATTCCTGTTGTAGTGCCAGTTCCATCACATAATCCACCACCTGGGCCGATTCACTCCAGCCATCCACCAGATCGCCCAGGAATACCAGCCGGTCATCGGGGTTCACATTGGCTCTTTCCAAAACCTGCTTCAAAGCCCTTAAGCCGCCATGTATGTCGCCAATGACCAATGTTCTTTTCATACTGCAATATATTTCAATGGGATGGATTGTATCAGTCAGCCTTAGTACTTAATATTAAAATTCCAGCGCCTTTTGAAAAAACCACCTCTACCTATTCTAAAAGTCAAAATCAGTCTGATTATTTCCGATATATGCCGGTGAACAAGAGTAAAAAATTTACTGAGTGCTTCAGGGTAAGATTCATGCAACTAATTACCGGTTCTCCAGAATCTGCAAGATCATCTCCTTTTTCCGCTGACTGACCGGAATGGAGTGCCCGCTGACCAGGATCAATGCCCCGCCGTCGGTTTTATCATACATTTTGATCTTATCGGGATTCACCAGGTATGAATGGTGGGTGCGTAAATACCCATGCGGTTCAAGTATGGCTTCATATTCTTTCAGGTTCTTGGAGACCAGGATCGGGTCTGAACCATCAATATAGAATTTTGTATACGTCCCGCCCGCTTCACAATACAGGATATCACTGATTTTTACGAAATAAGTGGATTCAATATCCTTTAGTACAATCTTTTTATCAGGGCCTGGTTTGGCCGATAACTGCTGCATCAGCACGGCCAGCTGGTTATTCAGGTCCGATTTACGGATATTGGTCCTGGCCTTTTCCATACTCGCCGCCAGTTCGCCCGGATCTACCGGTTTGAGTAAATAATCAATCGCGCTGAACTTAAATGCCTGAATCGCGTACTTATTATGTGCCGTGGTAAAAATCAGCTGAAAGGACGGGTTATTCAACTGCTTTAACAGGTCAAATCCCGTACCGTCTTCCATTTCAATATCCAGGAAAACAAGATCCGGATCAAAGCTGGCTATTTTATCCAGTCCTGTCATAACCCCTTCTGCCTCCTCTACCTGATCTTCCGGCTTACCTATGGAATTCACCAGCTGACGGAGCCCGCTCCGCAATGCTGGTTCATTATCGATGATGAGTATGCGCATATTATATATCTTCTTTATATAGTAAAGGCAGGTGAATCTTTACCTGTACCCCTTGCTGACCGTTACCGTTATCAATACTAAAACTGGCTTTCGTCCGGAGCTTTAAGTTCAGCAGGTAAATCCGGTCCCGGATGATCTGGCTGGCCCGGCTTACATGACCTTCTTTATCCTGGTTTCCGGTAATCAACCCTTTGCCATTATCTTCAATCAGAATCCGCAATTCCTTTCCTTGCTTACTGAAATATACCCGGATATTACCCGTATAATCTATGCCGCTGAATCCATGCTCTACGCTGTTTTCTACAAATGGCTGAATGATCATCGCCGGAATCTGTACTTCATCTGTTTCCAGATCCGGATCTGCCTCTATTGTAAAACTGAATTTCTGCGGAAACCGGATCTTTTGAACATCGAGATATTCCCGGAGAAAATCAATCTCCTGTTCCACCGTTACATATTCCTTATAAGTGCTCTCGAGTGTTTCCCGCATGATATGACTGAACTTGGAAAGATTAACCGCAATAGCCTGTCCGTCATTCTCCCGGATGGCAAAGCTTTGCAGAGAGGCCAGCGCGTTAAAGAAAAAATGTGGATTCATCCGGGCCCGGTTCAGCCGTTGCTCGGTTTCAAGAATTTTCTGTTTGTGTTTTAATGACTGCTGTCGAAGGAAAAAAGCAATAACAAGGGCCACCAGCAATCCGGCCACCCCGATCAGTATCCATATTTGTTTTTGTTGGGCGAGTTCACGAATGGTTCGCTCATTTTTTGCCTGGTTATACTTTTTTTCCAGTTCATTCACGGCCCGGGCACGGTCAGCAGAACTGAGACTGTCATTAATATGCTTCTCCTTATTCCTTGCAAAAAGTGCTTCTTTAAAATTACCGGCTTGATTTTCGATATCATAGATCAGGCTCCACGCATTGGAAATAAGCGGGGGATATTTTTCGGCCTCACAATAATACAGGCAGGAGTCCGCAAACCGGCGGGCTTCTTTAAAATCACCCATCTGACGCAGTAAGTTACCTTTATCACCATACAGGGTGGTTAGCTGACGGCCATGGACCCCCTGTACACACATTACAAGCGCCTGGTCAATAAAGTCCAGCGCTTTTTTATATTCCCCCCTGCTTTCATAAATCGCATTTAAACGGGTCAGGGCAATAATCTGCTCTTTTATATTTTGCACCTCTCTAGCCACAGAAAGTGCCTGCCGCACATAATATTCCGCGGTGTCGGCAAATACAGGTTGCTGAATATCCTGGAAATAATAAAAATACCGGGCCGTAATCTTATTCAGCAATTCTGCTTTGGTGACAGATGCATTCATTTTCTCCACCAACGGCAATGATTGCCTGGTATATTCAATTCCCTTGTCAGACTGCTTAAGCCGGTTAAACACCTGAGCAATATTCAGTAAAACTGAAGCCCGTTCCAATCCATTATTCGCCTTTTCCGCCAATTCAAGTGCTTTCAGGTTAAATGAGAGCGCCGACGAAAAATCGGCCTTATTCTCAGCAATGGAAGCCATCTGCTTATATACAGCCGCCTGACGAAACGGGGGACAGTTACTGTAGAGGTAAAAATTCAATGCATTTTCCAGGCAATACATGGCCGAATCCAGCTTTTTCCCTTTTACCAGTTCTTCGGCATATACTTCATAGCCAAGCGCCTGACAGTTCTTATCCGGTGATTGAAGGAGCAGGGACCAGCCCGCTTTCCCATCCGCAATGGAACAATCACAGTTGCCCTGGCCGGAAACCCGCATCACGATTAACCACAGCAGTATTAAAAAAGTATGCTTCATTCTGTCCTTTCGTTTTAAGGAAGATTATACGCTTACCAATGCCGGAACAGGGCCGCCATTCATCATACTCATCCAGCAGTTGGCGCAATGAACCGCATGTAAAATAAGTAAAGATGAACACTCTTCCCTGAACTCTTCATTAATTTGCAGGGTAAAATCATGGATCATTTTCTTCCAGTTAATTCCGGGAAGTATACCCATTATCTCTTCACCCTGCTTGTTCAGTAAGACAAAGCGCAGGCGCCATGCACCGGAACGCTTAAAGCGGTAAGTTTTACGACGAAGAGGAAAACTCAGTTCCATCACGGCTCCCCGGTTGACTTTCATCCTGCTGTGCAGTTTCTCTTTCTTCTCCTCCAACCTGAAGCATTCCCATTTTCCAGTACCCGTATACCGTAAAGCATAAATGTCCTGCACCTGAAGGGTTGCCTCTTTCATGGTTACATCCTTATAGATCAGTTCCCCTGCCACCTGATGTTGGATATCCAACAGACGAATGTGGGTGTGCGACTCAGATACCAGCTGCATATCCGTAAAGCTACTGGCAGGACGTTCAATGACACAGCCACCTTAACAGTAAATACCCCGAAACAAACAACTGATAGCCGGAAATGAATAACTGATTTACCGGCAACCGTTTTTAACCGAAAAAACCGCTTAAACCTGAATAGACAACTGTAAATCCGGACCCCTCGTTTAACGAATACAGCCCTTCACTTGTTTATCTGGCCGGAAAGACCAAAATACGGTTTGTAGGTTTGAATCCGTTAAAACAACACCCCATGAATCCACCCCTTTTCCGCCGGCTGCTGGGCATCTGTGCCATTCTGATCGTGATACTCCTGACTTACCGACAACAAGCAAATGGCAGTAACAGCAAACAAAAGTCCGGGAAATTGCTTTCAGTAACTGCAGCAACCCGTCTGTCCGGAACAAAATCATTCTCCCCGGTATTGGTAAAAGGGCTGCTGCGAAAAAATAAAAAATCCGGGCAGATCTACCTGGTTGACGAAGATTCATTAAGTACGAATCCCCGGCCATTTTCCTGCCGGTTTTCCGGTACTGAAACGGTACAACTGGATAGTCTTGATGAAGACACGGAGCTGGTTGTGGAAGGTCATCCTGACCAGTCAGGTTTGCAGGAAGGCCTTACCCATTGCAGCATTATCTCCATAAATTATGGCACCGTATACACGGACCATTTCCCTGAGCAGTAAAATCTGATTCATCCATGAACAGGCGGGTTCCGGTTTCGGGCCCGCCATTTTTTTACAAGGGTTGCATCTGCTGTCAAATCGCCTGTTCACTCCACCCCATCACTTGCTTGTTCCCGCCTGTAAATTGTTTATCTCAGGAAAAAAAAGGCAGCCTCCCGGTTAGTTTTATGCGACTAAGTAATATCTCTTTACTAAAAAACATAAAAATGAAACTAATCCGTCTTCTCTTCATCGTTATGCTGACAGCACCTGCCGTACTATCCGCCCAGCCCGGTGGCAACCGGGGTGGCTACTCCAGGGATGGCGCCCAAAACACCCAAAAAGAAATGGACCTGTTGTTTGACAATTCCTTTCTTTTTACCAAAGGAACGATCAACCTGCCGGGTGACCGTTCTTCCAATAAACCGGCCATGCTGGAAGCAATTGCTGAAAGTGATAAAGTGATTGCTGAATTTGAAACCAGGGTAAATGCGTTCCTGAAAAACAAACCCACAGCAGCCGTAATAAAGAGTAAATACCATGTGATCACCAGTAAAGTGCATGGCTTAACATTCGCCATTAAAAACGCAGCCGACGGCTTCAATACAGGCAGAAGTATTTCCTATGTTTCTTATCTCCAGGAACTTTATTTATATAAAGCTTATATAGCCGGTGCGATGAAAGTGTACCCGGAAGCCATTTCACTCGAGGAAAAACTGGCGGAAGCTGAAGCTGCCATTAAACAATACGGCAGCCGTGAAGACTATATCGCCAAAATGGAGAAAAACAACCTGGAATGGGTAAAAAGTCTGCGGATGAAAAAAGCCGTAATGAGTGATCCGGCCATCGAACAAATGGTGAAAAAAAGATACGAATCCAGCTGGGCCGAGGACAAGATCACCGTAGTGAAAGTACATATTACTTCCGCCTGGGTCATTGAAAAAAACGCACTGGATATCCCCTTGTACAAAGAAGCAGATGTGAATATGGCCATAAAAAAAGCAGATGGCAGTTGTGGTTTTGCCACAGGCCGGGTGCAGCAAACGTATGAAGGCGGCGGTAAATACAGTGCAGCCACCCTGGTAATGCCAGGCCCGCCGATCATTGTTCCCTGCGAAAACCTTAATAAATAATCCATTAACACACTACACATGAAAAAAATATTCGTATTTGGTATACTGAGTATCTGCCTGAGCAGTCTTTTTGCCCAACCCGGCCGGGAAAATCCGCGCCATTCTCCCGATGCAAATCCTTATGAAAAAGTATTAGAAGATACGGCCAGGGGAAAACGCACTGCCAAATTCCTAAAGAATTTTATGGTTCCACAAGTATTACGTGACTACTTCACCTCCTCTCCCTGCAACGATTACCAGATATTAAGTGAGACCCGAATACAGCAGTTTGAGGCCTTTGTACAACAGTTTCTCAGCGGGCCCAGCGATCCGAAACAAATGAAGTTGGCCACAGAGAATTTTAAAAAAGCCGGGGCTGGCAAAAGTTTCGAACAGATCGATTATCATTTCGGCTTTATTGAAAAACAGGGCACTTTCACGAATGATCAACAGACCCCGGTGGAAAACCTGATCTGCCGGGCCAAAGGAAGTATACAGGCATTAAAAAGTGAACTCGCCTACCTGAAGGCATTGAAAAAAATTTTTCCCGAAACACCAGGTGTGGATGATGGGATCAGCCGGATTGAGGAAGGGTTAAAACAATACCCGGATAATAAATCCCTGCTGGCCCTGATCAAAAAGAACCGGGATGGAGAAATCGCGGATGTATATATGCCCAAGGCGGTAACCCGTAATCCGGAACAAGAAGGCTGGTTCAAACAATATTTCACCCAAAAATATCCGGGCTATACATTGGTAAGCCAGGCATTGCTGACTGCCGACTGGTACGTTAAGAAAAATGACATTTCCGGTTTACCTGAATACCGGCAGATCGGGACCGCCATCGGCGCAAAGGGGCCGGATGGAAAATGCCGGATCATCAAGATCGATCTGTACCAGGATTATTTGGGTGGCAAGTTCAGCAGCTCCCGCTTCAAGGAATTCACCGTGCAGGAAATGGCTTGTGAAAATTTAAAGTAGCGGCTTGTATAATAAGCTAAAATACTGGTATTTACAGCTACGGGAAACGGATACCTGCTTCCTGCTTAATGAAATCTGTCAAGCCGTCTGGCACAAATACTGGTTTTCACCCGATCAGCCAGCTGACCGGGTGAAAACCAGTATTATTCCACTGCAATAATGAAACTTCAACGGGGAATGGATCTGCCCGGGCAGGCTATTTACCTTTCTCAACCTGCATCCGCATCATCGTAACCATCAGTTCACAACCCGTTGAGCCTTTCAGTGCATCGACCATTTTACGGGTTGCTTCCTGCTGGCTATCGGCAGTTTTGTATTTCTTATCCATTTCCGACAAGCAATCGCTGACGGCTGAGCCTGGTTTTGAAACTTGCAGCAATGCACTCATCATGCGTTGCAGGTCTTCGGGCGACAATTCTTTAGCCCCGGATTCATAGGTTTCTTTGGCACTGGGAGCTACGGCTGCCTTTTCAAACAATTTCATAGCGGAAGGCGGCAGGGAGTCCTTAATTTTATTAAAGCAATCACACATGGATTGGGCCATTTCAGGATACTTGTCTTTTCCGGAATTACAGGCGGCGATTACAAGGGTGAGGGCGAAGATGGGTAAGATTTTTTTCATTGTTTTAATTTAGGTTGTAAAAAAAATGATTCTGTGCGGCTTTCCGGATGCACATTAACAGATTGTGCCGGCGAACGAATGAATGCCGGGCAATAATAAATAAGTGTATAAATACCAGGAAAGAAAACGGGCCATGCCTGGAAGGCATAGCCCGTTTCCGAGAACCCTAACCATTTATTTGAAGACCATACGGTAACCGTATGACTTATTCAATCCTGTAACGGGAATTATGTTTTGTACACCATTCTTCCAGTATACCCCTTTCGAGACATTGGACCCCAACTCAATAGAACCCACTACATAAATATCCGTACCGTCGGTTCCTATGCCAAACACACTGGCCCCATCGGGTGCAGTCGTGCCGTTGCTTAGACCAACCTGCGTGCCGTTTTTCCAGTAGACGGCCTGGTAGGTATTTCCTGTCTGAACCGTACCAGCAGCATATACATCAGTGCCAGATACCGCTATTCCGTAGCAAGTACCATAATCTGTACTCAACGGGGTTGCTTCCGCATTTTTCCATTGAGTGGGTTTCCCGTTAATCATACCCGAGCAATACACATCGGTTCCCTTTACCAGGATCCGATGTAATTCTCCCTGCGTTTCCTGTCCGGTTCCGGCTGATAAAATCACCCCTGTTCCGTTCTTCCAGTATTTTGCCTGCTGATAGCCGGAGTTGGGGTTATATTCCAATCCAGCGAGATAAACGTCATTTCCATTCACCTGCATATCGTACACCCGTACATTGTTTGTCCCGTCTGTAATATCGCTCAACACTCCATTCTTCCAAAGCTTTATACGATTGCCGCTCACTCCATCATTCCCGGTGCCGGCGAGATATACATTGGTTCCCTGGATGGCCATACAATTGGGCCGGAAATTATCTGAATACGGCAGGGTGTAGAGCGCGGATCCGTTTTTGTATACCACCATATTCCGGGTACCTGATTCAATACTTTCCCTGTTGGCCAGTATATAGACATCCGGTCCTTCCACTTCCATGTCATCCGCAAAAGCGGTTTCAGTGACGCCATCGGCAATGGTTTTAGATACGCCATCCGCCACATAGCGTATGAATGTATTCTCTGTGGCACTGTTGACTTCGATAGTCAGTACATACAATTTCTTTGCGGCTTCAGCCGATTTGTCTTTTTTACAAGCAGTAAAAAAAAGACTAAACAAAACGGGCAAATAAAAGATTGGATTTTTTGCTTTCATTTTACGGTTTTTAATATTTAAGATTTAAGTGGTGACCTCTTTTTTACTTCTGATACCAGTAATCCCACCGGCCAGGGTGATCACGCCGCTCAGCAGTAATACCCAGAGCCCCATGCCTACCGTACTGAATTTCTTCACATCAGACTGGTATTTCATCGAGAGCAGGATGACCAATACGCCCACAATTAAAGCAGCATAGTAGTAGCTTTTCTTTTTATCCAGGTAACCGAGAACGATCATTCCTGCACCGAGAATGAGGTAAAACTTGGTTGCACCTTGTAATTTCAATCCACTTACGGACTGTCCGAGCAGTTCGGTGAAAGGCAGAAATAAGGCAATAATGATCAGGGCTCCTCCGGCCATGGTCAGGTAACGATGTAATGATTTCATCTTGTTTTGTTTGGTGATTAATAGTTCGGGATGTAAATAAAAAAAGTAAAACAGCGGTTTTCCCGGAACATTAACAATTGAATGCAGGTGATGAACAGACGTAGGTGAGGAAGAAGCAGGTGAAAATGAGTTTGAGTTTAACTCATCCCCCTGTTTTGCGGCTGCCGTAGTTCCGGCCGACTGTTGGCGGACGGAATAAACCCGGGAGGACAGGCTCAAAGGACCGGGCTGGATCGGACACTGTTTAAATAAACGCAACAGCAGCCGCAAAAACAGGTGTTACGGGGATAAGGTGAATTGACATAGGAATTATGGCTTGCTAACCTTTATACAACCGGTAAGCGGTCGTATCCGTAACACATGTACGACTTGCTTACAGGAGTAAAAGTATAGCGGAGGGAAAATGGAGCAAGGGGAAAAAGAACAGGATTTTGTGTTTTTTTCCTGAAGCAAATCAGTCGGCAGTTGGCAGTTGGCAGTTGGCAGTTGGCAGTCGGGAGCCCTCCTTCGCTAAAGCTACGGAGGATAAATCGGGAGTCGGGAGTAAACAGCCCCTTCTTAGGAGGTTGAAACTAAATTTACAAAATGTAACTCGCTTTACGAAATGCCTTTCGTACTTCGTACTTCTTTCTTCGTACTTCCCTTTCCTACTCCCACCGATCCGTACGAAACGGCGATGCGGGAAATCCTTCTTTGTTGTACAGGTTTGCCTCTACCGGGCTATTGGCCCAGGCATAACGAACAGCAACTGGCTTGGGCACCTGTTTGCAGGTAACGATGATCTGGCGACCGACAATGACGGCCTCTGCCCAATAGAATTTTTTATCCGCACCGGCTACAGCAAACTGTTTTAAAGGACCGGCTTTGGCCAATAATCCTTTGCCGGTATTTTTAAAATCAAGTATGACCTGGTTGCCTTTAATTTTAAAGGAACTGAATTGCGGGCCTGTACTGGGTAAGGTGGGCTTACCATATACCACACGCATGGCTTCGGCGGCCAGCCGCTCTCCCACTTCCTGTTTTTGTACCGGGTGAATATTTAACGGATTTCCGATATCGGTAGTAACGGCCATGCCGGTATTCGGCAACGATAAAGTGGCGGATTGTGCTTCCCGGAGATAACCCCAGTTGGCATCAGCCGGTTGTGACTGAATGGCCCCGAAAGTGGCTAACTGTACAAAGAGAAAAGGAAATTCGCCCTGTCCCCAGCGTTGCCGCCAGTCGCGGATCATGGCCGGGAAAAGCCTGTTGTATTCAATCGCATCCGCTTTATTATCAGCATTGCTTTCTCCCTGGTACCATATTGCACCCTGAATACTTAATGGCAGCAACGGAGCAATCATAGCATTGTATAACACCGCCGGCTGCTGTTGCAGCGCACCAAAACCACCAGTCAGATCAGGTAATACCGCAATGATATCATACCGGGCATTCCCTTTGAGTTCGATGGTGCGGGAGCCTGTTGTTACGGCAAATTTCACTGCGCCATCACTCAATCCGCCGCCCCCCTGATCATCCTGCACGTTGATCACCAATATATTTTTCCCTTCCTTTAGCACCCCTGCGGGAATTTTATATTTCCGCAGCGCATCCCATTGACGCATCGTGCCGATAAAGGTCCCATTGATATAAGTGGAGTCGACATCATCTATAGCCGGCATATCCAGTATAGCTTCTTTACCCGCATCTGCTGCATCCACATTGAAAGAAAGACGAAAGGCCACAATTCCATCCAGTGCCGGAAAGCCCTGAGCTTCCCAGGGTTTGGGCAGGTACATTTCCTTCCACTGACTATCATCAAAGCCTGGCTTTACCAGTTGCTTCATATAATCCGCTTTCGCCTCCATCGTACGACGGAAAGCTTCTCTTCCTTCCTGGAGTTTACGGCTCATATCCTCCAGTTTTAACGGATGGATTTTATCAATAAAATTCTGACGATACGTTGAGAAATCATGTAATCCTTCAAAGCTGGTCCATGATTGTGCCGGGGTTCCTCCCCAGGCGGTTACGATCAGCCCTATGGGTATTTTTAATTCCTGCTGGAGTTGTTTGGCGTACCAATAAGCCACTGCCGAACAGGCACCGACTGTTTCCGGGGTTACCGCGGTCCATTTGGTAGAAACCGGCAGGTCTTTCTGCGGACTGGTAGTGAGTGTCTTTTCAACTACCATAAAACGGATATTTTCATTCCGGGCCGTTTTCAGCTCCTGCGGATACGTTTCCTTCAGCATATCCATCCGCCATTCCATATTGCTTTGTCCGCTACAGATCCAGACTTCACCGATTGCAACATTTTTAAATTCGAACGTTGTTTCTCCAGCCCACACAGCCATCGTTCCTGTCTTACCTGCGGGTGCCGCATCCAGAAATACAGCCCAGTTACCGTTTGCATCCGCATAGGCGGGATAATTCTTTTCCAGGAAATCCACCTGAACCAACTGACCGGGATCCGCCCAGCCCCATACGCGATTTACTTTTTTCTG
>Ga0116157_10001038_pt1 | contig 28135 bp, 22 predicted proteins | sample AD_UKC048_MetaG_FD_89882 | JGI IMG/M metagenome (GOLD analysis project Ga0116157, IMG submission 89882) | Active sludge microbial communities of municipal wastewater-treating anaerobic digesters from USA - AD_UKC048_MetaG | ecosystem: Engineered > Bioreactor > Anaerobic > Digestate | place: USA... | reverse complement strand
GTTACAAGTCGTTTGAATGACAGGGACTATGGTATTTTCCCTAGATGACCTTCTGGATAGATACCCATTGCCATCTGGATGCGACCGAGTTTGAGTTAGATGCGCCCTTGGTTCGTGCTCGGGCAGCTATGAATAACGTAGCGCATTGCATATTGCCTGCGGTAGGGGTTGACAATTTTGAGGCCGTACGCGCAATGGCGTACATCAATCGTGACAGCTACGCATTGGGTATTCATCCGTTGTACGTGAAGAATGCACTAGACGAAGATCTGAATGTGCTTGACCAGCAACTGCGGCTGCATCAGAACGATCCCAGACTGGTAGCCGTCGGAGAAATAGGCATTGACCTTTTCGAGCCAGAATGGTGCATTAGCCCCTTGCGTGAACGCCAGGAGCATTTCTATAGAGAGCAACTCAAACTGGCGAAAAAACATCAGCTGCCTGTAATCCTGCACGTACGCCGCTCGGCAGATCAGCTTCTGAAGGGCTTGCGGGAAATAGGAGGCTCAGGTATCGCGCATGCTTTTAACGGCAGCGTACAACAGGCGCAGGAGTTCATCAAACGGGGCTTCAAGTTGGGGTTTGGCGGTGCCGTGACCTATGAGCGGGCTTTGCAGCTTCGCCGACTGGCGCGAGAGATTCCCCTGGACGCGTTGGTTCTAGAGACGGATGCGCCAGATATGCCTCCGCACTGGTTGTACAAAACGGCAGCACAGCGAGCGGACGGACAACCGCAAGGGCGCAATGAGCCGGCAGAACTCTCTCGTATTGGTGCTGTGGTTGCCGGCCTGCGCGGCCTTGAGTCCGGAGTCTTGGCGGATGCGACTACGCACAATGCCTGCGCCGCTTTGCCGAAGTTACGGGCGTTACTGGTATAAATCCGCATGACAAGACCTTCAAAAGCCAAACTACCTGAAGTCAATTTTTCTGATGAGGGGCCAATACGACACCTTCATTTAGGCACCGAATGGGTGCAAGGATCCATGTTGATGGATTCGCCGACGGTTCTGGTGCATGAATACATTCAGCGAATGATGGCCTGGTTGCTTTTCGTTGATCCGGATACGGCCCCACTGCGACAAGCCATGCAATTGGGGTTGGGGGCCGGATCATTGACCAAGTTTTGCCATAAAGAAGTGCGCATGAAGACCGTGGCGATTGAGCTAAACCCACAGGTACTGGTGGCTTGTCGCGGCTGGTTCAAATTGCCAGTCGATAACGCCCGTATGAAAGTGATACTGGCGGATGCTGCACTCGAGATCCAGAATCCCCAATGGTTTGGAATGGTGGATGCCCTACAGGTGGACCTTTACGATCATGAAGCGGCTACTCCTGTTCTGGACAGTCTGCCTTTCTATTCCAACTGTCGTCGCTTGCTAACGAATGAAGGTTGCATGACGGTGAACCTCTTTGGCCGTTCATCAAGCTACCAGCGCAGTGTCGAAAAAATTTCTGCCGCTTTCGGATCTGATGCTGTTTGGGCCTTTAAACCAACACGTGAAGGTAATACAGTCGTGCTGGCTCAACGCACACCGTCACGTCCCAAGCGACCGACATGGACTGAGCGTGCAGAACTGATTCAGACGCGATGGGGCCTGCCGGCGAAACAATGGTCGCGGGTACTCAAGCCCGTTGTTGCATGATCACGTCATGAGTAGTGTTGCCTTGAAAACCAAATCACTTGCCAAAACGCCCCATGTTGGCCCTGTAGACTGGCGACGCATGGTCGAATGGCTCCATGCAGACGGTGTTATTGCCGAAGATGAAGCGCAAAGGACCATTGCACGCTGCTCGCAGGCAGAAAGCGCACAACATCCACTGGTGCGTTTAGCCAGTGTTTCCATGCGACGCGCCAGTGACGGCAAACCGCTGGATATTGAAACGCTGACCCAGTGGCTGGCAGCTCGATCTGGCCTGGATTATTTGCGAATTGACCCGTTGAAAGTTGATGTGGGCAAGGTCGCCGATGTGATGAGCGCAGCCTACGCCGAACGACACCGCATCCTGCCCGTGCAGGTGACCCCTACTGAAGTGGTGGTAGCCACTGCCGAACCTTTTATTACCGACTGGTTGTCTGAAGTCGAGCGCCAGTCGCGTCGCAGTGTTCGGCGCGTGGTTTCCAGTCCGCAAGAAATTCACCGGTTCACCGCGGAGTTTTTTGCGTTGGCCAAGTCAGTGCGATCGGCAATGAAGGCCGGAGGCAATAGCGGCGGCGCAAGCTTTGAGCAATTGGTAGAGCTTGGCAAGGGGAACAAGCAGCTCGACGCGAATGACCAGGGTGTAGTGCAAGTGGTGGACTGGCTCTGGCAATACGCGTTTGACCAGCGCGCCAGCGATATTCATCTGGAGCCTCGGCGGGAGCAGGGCGTCATTCGCTTCCGCATCGATGGTGTGTTGCACCCGGTTTACCAGATGCCCATGGGCGTACTAAACGCCATGACGGCGCGCATCAAACTTTTGGGTCGAATGGATGTGGTGGAGAAGCGTCGTCCTCAAGATGGCCGGATCAAGACGCGTAACCCGCGTGGCGACGAAATCGAGATGCGTATCTCGACATTGCCAACGGCCTTTGGCGAAAAAATGGTGATGCGTATCTTTGATCCTGATAACGCGGTCAAGGACCTGGATGCACTCGGCTTTTCCGCTCATGACGCGCAACGATGGGAGGCACTTGTCAAGCGGCCTCACGGCATTATTCTTGTGACGGGGCCCACTGGTTCCGGTAAAACGACAACCCTGTATTCGACGCTAAAGCGGGTGGCGACCGAAGAAGTGAATGTGAGCACCGTGGAAGACCCGATCGAGATGATCGAGCCGTCTTTCAATCAGACCCAGGTTCAGCCTCAGCTGGACTTTGGCTTCACAGAGGGACTGCGTGCCTTGATGCGACAAGACCCGGACATCATTATGGTTGGCGAAATCCGGGATTTGCAGACGGCTGAAATGGCTGTGCAGGCCGCACTGACCGGTCATCTTGTTTTCTCGACGTTGCATACCAATGACGCGCCCTCAGCCGTCACCCGACTCATGGAGCTGGGTATTCCCTCCTACCTGATCAACGCGACCCTGCTTGGGGTTCTGGCGCAGCGACTCGTTCGTACGCTTTGCCAGCAGTGCAAGGTTAAGGATGATCAAGCTACCAGAGAGGCGCTGGGCGAACTGGTAAAACCCTGGCAGATCAGTGGTGGCTACAAACCCTACAAGTCTGCCGGATGTGTGGACTGCAGGATGACGGGCTTCCTTGGACGCATGGGCCTTTACGAGTTGCTGGTCGTCAGTGAGTCGTTTAAGGACAGGGTAAGCAAGGAGCCCAATATCGATGCTTTGCGGCGTCAGGCTGTGACCGATGGCATGCGGCCCTTGCGTCTGGCTGGTGCTCTGCGTGTAGCTGAAGGCGTAACGGTTATTGACGAAGTTCTGGCTTCGACGCCTCCGCTGACCTGAGAGTTGCGCCGCCACGTAGGTGAAATCCACATGGCTGGTCGGGGAATTCCAGTGCACAATTCGGCGGTTCCATTGGTTACCGAGGAGACAAACAATGAATATCAAGAGTCAGAAAGACTTTTTCTCCGGCCTCATGTTCATGGCTGTAGGAATCGCGTTTGCATGGGGTGCTACCACCTATAAAGTGGGTGACGGTGCGCGTATGGGCCCCGGATACTTCCCGCTGATGCTTGGGGTTTTGCTGGCCATTTTGGGTGCGGTCATCACTTTCAAGGCCATGGTGGTAGAGACCGAAGGCGGCGACCGGATCGGTGCATGGGCGTGGAAACCGCTGTTTTTCATCATCGCGGCCAATCTGGTTTTTGGCGTTTTGCTGGGTGGATTGCCCAGTATCAAGTTGCCCGCCATGGGTCTTATCGTTGGTATTTACGCGTTGACCTTCATTGCCGCCAATGCGGGGGAGGAGTTCAAGTTCAAGGAAGTCCTCATCCTGGCAACTGTTTTAGCCATCATCAGTTATCTGGCATTCATCGTGTTGTTGAAGCTGCAATTTCCGGTTTGGCCTGCTTTTATCACCGGTTGAGGACAAGCAAAATGGATCTGATTTCAAACCTCTCGCTCGGCTTTGGTGTGGCGTTCACGCCCATCAACCTGATGTATGCGTTTATCGGCTGTCTTTTGGGAACGCTCATTGGCGTATTGCCGGGTATTGGCCCTTTGGCAACCATTGCGATGCTGCTTCCTGCCACCTATGCGTTGCCACCGGTGTCAGCCTTGATCATGTTGGCAGGCATCTATTACGGAGCACAGTATGGCGGCTCGACTACCGCCATATTGGTAAACCTGCCAGGAGAATCCTCTTCGGTGGTGACGGTGATTGACGGCTACCAGATGGCGCGTCAAGGCAGGGCGGGCCCCGCACTGGCGGCTGCAGGCCTCGGCTCATTTTTTGCTGGCTGCGTCGGCACATTGGTGCTGGCTGCCTTTGCCGTGCCGTTGACAGAGGTGGCTTTCAAGTTTGGTCCCGCCGAGTATTTTTCGCTCATGGTTCTGGGCTTGGTTGGTGCCGTCGTGTTGGCCTCAGGATCTTTGCTGAAAGCGGTTGGAATGATTCTGCTGGGTTTGCTGGTAGGTCTGGTTGGTACTGACGTGAATTCTGGTGTCGCCCGCTTCAGCTTTGACATTCCGGAGTTGACCGATGGCATTGGCTTCATCGTGATTGCCATGGGTGTTTTTGGTTATGGCGAGATCATCAGTAACCTCGGCAAACACGAGAGTGAGCGCGAAGTATTCACGGCCAATGTGACCGGCTTGATGCCCTCCAAAGAAGACTTCAAGCGCATGGTGCCGGCCGTTTTGCGCGGAACGGCCCTTGGTGCGGCGTTGGGTATCTTGCCTGGTGGGGGTGCCGTAATGTCTGCATTTGCGGCATATACGATTGAGAAAAAAACTAAGCTCCACCCTGGGGAAGTTCCCTTTGGGAAAGGCAATATTCGTGGTGTAGCGGCGCCCGAAGCTGCTAATAATGCAGGTTCACAGACCTCCTTTATTCCGCTGCTGACACTGGGCATTCCACCTAATGCCGTCATGGCGCTGATGGTGGGGGCAATGACCATTCATAACATCCAGCCCGGGCCTCAGGTCATGACCAGCAACCCCGAGTTGTTCTGGGGCCTGATCGCTTCCATGTGGATTGGCAACGCCATGTTGGTAATTTTGAACTTGCCACTTATTGGCATCTGGATCAAGCTACTTACGGTTCCCTATCGCTGGTTGTTTCCGGCGATCGTGCTGTTTTGTGCCATAGGTGTGTACTCCACCAATAACAATACTTGGGATATTTGGATGGTGGCGATTTTCGGTGTCATTGGTTACCTGTTCATCAAGCTGGGTGCAGAACCTGCACCTCTGTTATTGGGCTTTATCCTGGGCCCGATGATGGAAGAAAACCTACGTCGTGCACTGCTGCTTTCGCGCGGTGACTGGAGCGTGTTCGTGACACGTGGTCTGTCGGCCAGCCTGCTGGCGGTTGCTGCCCTGCTGCTGGTGGTTGTGCTGTTGCCTTCCATCAAGAAGAAGCGCGAAGAGGCTTTTGTCGAGGACTGACCGGGCAATCTAATCGATTCATAACGGCACCCTCGGGTGCCGTTTTTCGTTGTGCGGCACAATCGTTGCAAGAGAGAAAACATGCAGACCCCGCACCACCTGAACCAACACCCGCAGCGTGCCGCCCTGCACAATGAAGTTCACGCCCGCCCGCCCCAGGCGTTGACGGCCCCGCTGGCCATCTCCCATGTGGTGATGGTGTGCGACGCGACCCAGCGCGACGCCAGTCGCGAGCATGTGGCCTCATTGTTGCGTGACCATCATTTGCCCTTGCCTGATCCCCAATCCAGTCATTTCCGTATGGAAGTGGGCCCGTTCACTATTCGATGGGAACTGCACACGGAATTTGTCACCTGGACGTTCATGTGTCCGCTCTTAGCCGAGCGCTTTGGCGAGCAGGAGCCTGATCGGGCGCTGGACATGGTGCCGCAGGAGTGGTTTGCCGGGCTGCCTGGGCAATGCCTTTCCAGCCTGCACCTGTGGGTGATGTCCACTCACGCATTTGGCACGACAACGCTGGTCAAATACGTGTTGAGGGAAGACACGCTGGTCGCTTCCAGCGTGGCCGGTGGTGCCGCCGAGGTTTATACCGATTTCGCCATGCATGCTGACGGCTTTTCACGCATGGTATTGCTGGCCGGGAACCTCTCGCCGCGCCGGTTAGGCCGTCTGGTACAGCGACTGCTGGAAATTGAGACCTACCGCATGGCCGCCCTGTTGGGCTTGCCTGCAGCACGCGAAGCGTCCAGCATTCTGTCCAGCGCCGAGCGTGAACTGGCCGAGCTGGCAAGTGCCATTCGCAGTGCCACGCGTGACGACGAGCCTTTGCTTCTGGACCGGCTGACCAAGCTGGCGGGTGAAGTGGAGAGCCAGCACGCTGCTACTCATTCCCGCTTCTCCGCCAGTGCCGCCTATTTTGAGTTGGTAGACAAACGCATCCATGACATTGATGAGTCTGCTTTGCCTGGCATGCAGACCATTGGCGAATTCATGGACCGGCGTTTGACGCCCGCGCGCAGCACCTGCGAATGGTCAACACGACGGCAAGATGCACTCTCCCAGCGAGTCTCGCGCATCAGCAATTTGCTGCGGACGCGAGTGGAAATCGAGCAACAACAAAGCAGTCAGGCCTTGCTGTTCACCATGAATCATCGGCAGGACATGCAACTCAAACTGCAATCCACCGTGGAGGGCCTGTCGGTAGCGGCCATCACCTATTACATCGTCGGCTTGGTAAGCTACATCGCCAAAGCGGCGGGCAAACTGGGCTGGCCGCTGGCCCCGGAGACAACAGCCGCTCTGGCAATACCGTTTGTCGCTTTCGGCGTGTGGTGGTCGCTGCATCGTTTACACCGCCAAATCAAAGGAGAATAAGTCAGTGAGTTTCGATTTCAATAACCCGTATTCATCTGCAAGGACACCGATCTTTGCGCGCAACATTGTGGCTACATCCCACCCGCAAGCTGCGCAGGCCGGATTGAAGATGCTGCAAAACGGCGGCAATGCGGTAGATGCTGCTGTGGCCACCGCAGCCGCCATGACTATTCTGGAGCCCGTCAGCAACGGCCTGGGAAGCGATTCGTTTTGTATGGTGTGGGATGGCACCCAGTTGCACGGGCTCAACGCGTCGGGCCGCGCGCCGCAGGCGTGGACACCCGACTACTTCCGTGCCAAATATGGTGGCGGCGACGTCACTCCACCCAAGCGCGGTCTGGATTCGGTCACCGTGCCCGGTGCCGTCAGTAGCTGGGCTGCGCTGTGCGCGCGTTTTGGCAAGTTGCCATTTGCCGACCTCATGGCGCCAGCCATCGAGATTGCCGAGCGTGGCTACCTGGTGCCCCCCGTTGTACAACAGAAGTGGGCTGCGCCCGTTGACGAGCTGAAGTCACAGCCCGGGTTTTCCCAGGCCTTTTTGCCCCGTGGCCGTGCACCTCAAATGGGGGAGCTGTTCCAGTTTCCAGCGGCGGCTCGTGCGTTGCGTGCCATTGGCGAAACACGAGGTGAAGCGTTTTACCGCGGTGAAATTGGCCAGGCACTTGCCGCCTTCAGTCGCCAGCAAGGCGGCAGCATGACTGAGCAGGACCTGGCGGCTTATCAACCCGAGTGGGTGACGCCCATCAGCAAGAATTACCGTGGCTACACACTGCACGAAATACCGCCTAATGGGCAGGGTATTGCAGCACTCATCGCGTTGGGTATTCTTGACAAGTTCGATGTGGGCAACCTGCCGGTAGACGGTGTGGACTCGCAGCATTTGCAGATCGAAGCCATGAAACTGGCTTTTGCCGACGTGTATAAATTCGTTGCCGAGCCCTCCAGCATGCAAGTCACAGTGGATCAAATGCTGGACGACGCTTACCTCGCCTCGCGCGCGAAGCTGATCAACATGGACAAGGCGCAAGACTTTGGCGCTGGTAACCCCGTTAAGGGTGGCACCATTTACCTCACGGCCGCCGATGAGTCCGGCATGATGGTGAGCTTCATCCAGAGTAACTACATGGGTTTTGGCTCGGGCTGTGTGGAGCCAACCTTTGGCATCAGCCTGCAAAACCGGGGGCACGGTTTCAGCCTGCAGCCGGGTGTCAATCAGGTGGCGCCGGGCAAGCGACCGTTTCATACCATCATTCCTGCCTTCCTGTCCAAAAATGGCAGGCCCGTCATGAGCTACGGCGTGATGGGCGCCAATATGCAGCCGCAGGGGCATATGCAAACGCTGGTTCGCATGCTGGATTACAACCAGAACCCGCAGGCGGCCTGTGACGCACCGCGCTGGCGCTTTAGCCAGGGGCTGGAGATCAATGTGGAAGCCGCCATGAATGCGCAGACCGTACAGGGCCTGGTGGGCCGCGGGCATCGCCTGGGAAACATCGCCGATTCGTACCAGGACTTTGGTGCAGGCCAGTTCATCTGGCGCATGGGGGGTGACAACGGCAACCCGGCGGTTGATGGCTATGTGGCTGCCAGCGACCCGCGTCGCGATGGTCAGGCGGTTGGATTTTAGCCGTATTTAGTAATTAAAAGTGCCTCCAGACCTCGTTGAATTTGCGCGACCAGCTATCAAAAGTATAGTGCCCGGCTTTTTGCTGGCACTCCTTGGTTCCATCGCTTTCAGTGGCAAGGCCATCATCGTGAAGCTGGCATATCGCCACGGTGTTGATGCGGTCACGCTCATCATGTACCGCATGTTGTTTGCCCTACCCATCTTCGCGCTAATGGCGTGGTGGGCCAGCCGCGGCAAGCCGCCGCTCGCGCGCAAGGACTGGTGGGGCGTCGCCGGGCTGGGCTTCACCGGGTACTACCTTGCCAGTTTTCTGGACTTTGCCGGGTTGTCTTACATCAGTGCGTCGCTGGAGCGGCTCATCCTGTATCTCAATCCCACGCTGGTCTTGCTGCTGGGGCTGATTTTGTACAAGCGGCGCATTCATGGCCGGCAAATGCTGGGCATGCTGATCAGCTATGCCGGTGTGATGCTGGTGTTTGGCCACGAAGCGCGACTGGACGGTGGGGCGGCTGCAGTGGGTGCGCTGCTGGTGTTCCTCAGCGCGGTCAGCTATGCGATTTATCTGGTGTTCAGCGGAGAAATGGTGCAGCGTCTGGGTTCGCTGCGGCTGGTCGGTCTGGCCACCAGCGTTGCATGTCTGCTGTGCATCGCGCAGTTTGTGCTGCTGCGGCCCCTGAGTGCGGCGGTAGTGGCGCCCGAGGTGATCTGGTTGTCGGTACTCAACGCTACGCTTTGCACCGCTGTCCCCGTTCTGATGGTGATGATGGCCATCGAGCGCATTGGTGCTGCCACGACAGCACAAACCGGCATGGTGGGGCCGATATCCACCATCCTGATGGGCGTGCTGATTCTGGGTGAGCCCTTCACCGCTTGGGTGGCGGCGGGTACGGCGCTGGTGATCGCCGGTATTTTTGTGTTCACGTCCGGTCAGGGTCAGGCCCGGCCAAAGTCAGACGATGGAATTTGATTTTTCGGAAATCACCGCACCGTTCAGAATGCAGCCCGGTCTCTCCAAGATGCTTCCCGGCGCGCGCCACACCCGGTTGCTTGTGCCTGGCAGCCCGCAGTTCCATGAGAAGCTGGCCGTCCTTCGGCACCACCCCGATCAGGCGTTGCTTCAGGTAGCGCAGTTTGATGCCCGCGCCGCGTTAAGCGCGCTGGCGACGCAACTCGCTGTTGAATGGCCAGACGCCTGCACGCTGAGTCACGACACGCTGCATCTGCATGGCGCCGGCCTGCGGCTGCACCTGCAGTCGCTCGATGTTGATTCCGCTGCACCAGGCCTGTCCGGAGAGATCAGCGACTGCGTGCTCGCGCTGCCGCACGGACAGCGTGCCTGGGCGGCGCTCTCCCTGTTTCTGCAGGACGATCTGGCCGTGCTGGACGGGAAAAGTACCCAGCTCAAGCTGCTGGCCGTTTGTGTGCCATCCCATTGGGCACCCCAAGACAAAATTGGCCTGCCACTGGCTGCCGTGCACGCACCGGTGGCCGACAATTCCTTGCTGCTGCAAGCCTCACAATCGCTCTCCAAACTGGTCACCTCAAGTGGCCCCGCGCGTTGGCAACGCTTTGTCTGGACGCTGCAACCCAACGGGCAATACGACGGTCACCCCCAACGTGCCGCCCCCAGGCACTGGCCGGACGATGTGAGCACGCTGGGAAATCACCTCTGGCTGCGCGTGGAACACCAGACGTTCATCGTGGCGCCAGGTGCCAGCCAGGCAGTGTTCACCATCCGCGTGATGCTGGAGCCGCTGGGTACGTTGATCCAGACGGAAGAGCAGGCGCAGCAATTGCACGCCGCCATCAGCACCATGTCTGGTGCCGTGGTGGCGTATCGCAGTTTTGGTCACATCAAACCCGTGGTACTGGCGTGGCTGGCGCAGCGCATGCCGAGCTAGCGGCGGCTTTGGTGGTACCGTTACATTCCTAGAAGGAGACTGATATGGACTTGGGTATTGCAGGCAAGTGGGCGTTGGTGTGCGGCGCCAGCAAGGGGCTGGGCTGGGGTTGTGCGCAGGCGCTGGTGTGCGAGGGTGTGAACGTGCTCATCGTGGCGCGGGGTGCCGAAGTATTGCAGGCAACCGCTACTAAATTAATAGCTGATCACGCGCAATCCACAGGGGCTGAGGTGCTATTTTGTGCCGCAGATATCACTACTTTGCAAGGGCGTGCGGCGGTGTTTGCCATGCGCAAGGACTTTGACATCGTGGTCACCAATGCAGGTGGCCCGCCGCCCGGTGACTTCCGCGATTGGGACCGCGACGACTGGATCAAGGCGGTAGACGCCAACATGCTCACCCCCATCGAGTTGATCAAGGCCACGGTGGACGGCATGGCCGCGCGCGGCTTCGGGCGCATCGTCAACATCACGTCCAGCTCGGTCAAGGCACCGATAGATGTACTGGGACTGTCCAACGGCGCACGTAGCGGCCTCACCGGTTTTGTAGCGGGCGTGGCGCGCAGCAAGCTGGCTGCGCAGGGCGTCACCATCAATAACCTGTTGCCTGGAGTGTTTGACACTGACCGCATCAAAACCATGCTGGAAGGTACGTCCAAAAAAACCGGCCAGACTGTGGAAGCGCTGGCCCATGCCCGCCGCCAGGCCATTCCTGCCAAACGCTTCGGCACACCGGAGGAGTTTGGTGCGATCTGTGCGTTTTTGTGCAGCCAGCAAGGGGGCTATATCAATGGTCAGAATGTGTTGGCGGATGGTGGTGCTTATCCGGGGACATATTGAGTTGATCAAGTCACTGGCGCCGGGTTGAACAACACCAGCGCGTTGTGCAGCTTCCAGTGCTCGGCCCAGGTCTTTTTGCGGCCACTGGCTACTTCCAGCATCAGCTTGAACAGCTCCCAACCCACTTCTTCAATCGTTTTGGTGCCATCGGCTATGGTGCCGGCATTCACATCCATCAGATCGTGCCAGCGCCGCGCCAGGTCGCTGCGTGTGGCCACCTTGATGACTGGCACCTGCGCCAGTCCGTAAGGCGTGCCGCGCCCGGTGGTGAACACATGCAGGTTCATGCCCGCAGCCAGCTGTAGCGTGCCGCAGATGAAGTCGCTGGCCGGGGTGGCGGCGTATGTCAAGCCCTTTTGCATGAGCTTTTCCCCCGGCGCCAGCACGCCGGCGATGGGCACCGAGCCACTCTTCACAATGGAGCCCATGGCTTTTTCCACGATGTTGGACAGGCCGCCTTTTTTGTTACCTGGTGTGGTGTTGGCGCTGCGGTCCACTTTGCCGCGCCGCAGGTAGGCGTCATACCAGGCCATCTCGCGAATCATCGCTTCGGCCACTTCGGGGGTGGACGCGCGTGAGGTGAGCTGGTCGATGCCGTCGCGCACCTCGGTGGTTTCAGAAAACATCACGCTGGCGCCTGCGCGCACCAGCAGGTCGGTGCAATAGCCCACGGCCGGGTTGGCGGTTACGCCCGAGAACGCGTCACTGCCGCCACACTGCACGCCCACCACCAGCTCGCTGGCGGGCACGGTGGTTCGGCGGCGTGCGTTCAGGCGCGTCAGGTGTTCGGTGGCTTGGCGCATGATGGATTCGACCATCGACATGAAGCCCACGTGCGCGTCGTCCTGCAAACACACCACGTCCAGTGATGCGCCTTCTAGCTGGCGCTCATCCATGATGGCAAAGCTGCCAGGTGGCAACAGGCGCTCGGGCTGCAGCTTTTCGCAACCCAGGCTGACCACCATCACCTCGCCGCCAAAGTTGGGGTTCAGGCTGATGTTGCGCAGTGTGCGGATGGGAATCTCCGCGCCCGGCGCATCAATCGCCACGCCGCAGCCGTAGCCATGTTCCAGCGCCACCACGTCGTCCACATTGGGGAAGCGGGGCAACAGCTCGGCCTTGATGCGCCGCACGGCAAAGTCGGTCACGCCGGCCACGCACTGCACGGTTTGCGTGATGGCCAGAATGTTGCGCGTGCCCACCGAGCCGTTGGCGTTGCGAAAACCTTCAAAGGTGTAGCCCTCCAGCGGTGGCTGTGGCGTGGGCTTGACTGTAGCAATAGGCAAGTTGTCCAGTTCACGCGCGTCGGGCATTTGCAGCAGGCGCTCATGTACCCAGCTACCTGCCGGGATGGCCTTGAGCGTGTAGCCAATCGGGATGCCGTAGCGCAACACCGGCGCATCTGCGGTCAGGTCCACCAGCGCCACCTTGTGGCCTTGCGGCACGCGGTCTACGAGCACCAGCCCACCCGGCAGCGCAGTGCCAGCGGCCAGGCCGCCGTCGTTGGCCACGATGGCCACGTTGTCCAGCGCGTGCATGCGGATAGTCAGCGGGGCGCTGGGCATCGTCATTCCGGTTTCTACCATCTTAAACTCCTGTCGTGAGGTAATTAAACGGACCTGATTTGCTGGATCAGCGTTTTTGTGTTGTCAGCATAAAACCCTTTTCGTCGACCAAAAGACGCTGGCCAACGGAGGGTGATACCTGAGTATTTGCTGATAACGGTCGATTTGATGCTACAAATTAAATAGCTGTTCACGCATATTCTACGAGGGCTGATGGCCAATTTTCCCCATCAATTTCAAAAAAAGTGCGTGTCGGAATGATTGTGGAATTGCACCGATGGTCAAGCGCAGACATGAATATAGGTGACCAGCACTAATCGCATGCCCCTCGTCGGAAAAAAGGGCACGCCACGGTTGTTTGGTTGATAATTGCTGCACTGCACCATTTTTTAGAAAGTCTCCAAATGTTCAAAAATACCCCGTTCGAAGCCATTGCAAAAACGATGTCTGAGTCTGCTCCAAAATTTAACCCTGCCGCCATGCAAGACGCCATCAAGCCAATGCAGGACAATGTCAAGGCTTGGGCAGATTTGGCTCAGAGCCAGGCCAAAGAAGCACAGGCTGCGCTTGCTGAGACCGTGGAGTCTATCAAGGGCATCAAGGATCCCCAGGCTGCATTCGAAATCATGAAGGCTTCGGCGGAAGCAGGCATGGCCATGTTTGCGAGAAACCTCAAGGAAGTGACGTCGTTGAGCGTTGGTCAGTTTCACAACGGCGTTGACGCTATCGAAAAAGCACATCCAGCGCCTGAGGCATTTGCCTCTGTTGGGAAAAACCTGAAAGCCGCCGCATCAACCGCTGAAAACACGCTCGATTCGATAATGGAAAAAGGCGCAGCTGCAGTAGCCAGCGTTTCACCATCGGCGAAAGCCAAGAAAGCACGTTGATTGAATTCCCCGAAACCCCATGAGCAAACGCTGCGGCTTGGGGTTGAGGGAAGAATTGGCCTAGCCGACTTTAAAAACTGGTCTTCGTCTTGACCAGAAACTGAACCGGCTTGACGCCTGCATCCCGATTCAGGGGCACCGCTATGTCCAGATGCAGCACGTTGCTGAACGCGGACCGCACGCTGAAAATGCGCAGTCCGACGCCGACGTTGCTCATCCACTGCGCATTCGCCGTGTTCGCGCTGGGCCCACCCCAGGCACGGCCGATGTCATAGAACACGGCGCCGCCCACACGGAACAGACGATAGAGGTACAGGTCGGTGTAGCCGCGTGCCTCCAGCGTCAAAAGGGTGCGACGATCCCCGCTACGGTAGCGCAGGGGGTAGCCGCGCAGGCCGTTGTCACCACCCAGCGTCAGAAAATCGGTGGAGTCCGGGTTGGTGAGGGTATCCGCAGAGATTGACCCGTAGAGCAGGTAACGTTTGTTCAGTGGCAGGTAGTAGCGAAGGGCAGTGCTCAGTAGCTGGCGTCGCACCTGACCGTCGCCATATTGCCCGGCCACAGATGCCGACGCAAACAGGTCATGGTCCGCAACCGGGTTGAAGCCTTTGCTAACCGATGCCGAATACACCCACGAGTCCTGGCTCGACCCCAGACTGGTCAGTGCCCGGCCAATTTGCACGGATCCTGCAAGGCCTTTGGCAAAAAATTCGGGCCGACCAATCTGGTTGCGGTTGCTGAGTTTCTGGAAGTCGTCTTCAATTACTTCAAAACGAATAAACGGTGCCACGGTTTTCTGGCCTGAGGGCAGTTGTCCCGGTGCCACCAGCCCGGGTTCCAGCTGATAGTTGTCGTCCCGCGAGCTGATGCCAATGGAATACCGTTTCGTCCATCCGTCAACTAGGCCATTTGACCAACCCGCAAACGCCTCGGCGTTGTCTTGCCGGTGGCGGTACTGGCTGGCAATGGTTCCGGCCGAATAGATGGAATCGATGCGGTTGTCCTGAGAAACCGTTACGCCAGCCGCCCATCGGGTGTCCAGGGAATAGAAGGGTCGCACAACAGCGGCTGTCTGGCGCTTGCCATCGCTGTTGTCGGCCAGGCTGTAGCTCAGAGAGGTCCAGCCATCGAAGGCATGGTTGTATTGCGCATGAAATTCATTGCCTGAACGATCCACGTTGTTAACTCGGCCGTAGCCCACCGAAATACCCGTTCCCAACAGGTTGTATTCTTTTAGGCTGATGCTGCTGGAGTTGGTCCCGCCTGAACGTCCGAACGTGACGCCAGGGTCAAGTGACCAGGTATCACGGGTCAACACCTCCACGTCGGCTACGCCATCCCGATATGAAGCGGGCCGCAGTTTGACGTCGTAAAAATATCGGTTGGTTCGCAGCACGCGTTCGGTTTCGTCCATCACGCGTTGGGAAAACCGGTCTCCGCTTTTAAACAGCAGTTGGCGTTCGATGACGCCTGGCCGTGTCTTGATGTGAAGCTTGTTGGCCAGTCTGAACAATGCGTTGTCCTCCTGGGGGTCCTGCAAGTCGAAAATATCGAGGTTGAGGATGCGGATTTCACCGATTCGCGCGCCCGCAGCCTCCAGTTCTGCGAAGGATGGGAGATTGCTGCTCTGGGATACAGCTTGTGCAAATACAGGTGTCGCTGTCGTGCAGAAAAGGCCCAACGTCAGAACGAAAGCCGCGCGGTGCATGCGACAGGCTGTTTTGCGTTGAAACTCTGTTATGTGGACTGATGCCATCAAAGCACCCCGTTTATTCTGTCAATGATGACCCCGCAGGGTATATCCGTTCAAGATTAACGGATCATTAAGTATTGGAGAAGCCCAGGAAGACCGGACATGCCAAAGCCTACAACCTTGCGGTGCATCAAGGTTTGCGCGAAGACACCACGATTCCACCCACAATCAGCACAAACGCTACGGCGTGAAACGCTTGCGGGGGCTCACCCAGAAACGCTGCAGACATGAGCGCGGCAAACAGTGGCGTGAGGTTGGAGAAGAAGCTGGCGACCGCCGGACCTACGCGTTGCACGCCCAAGCCGTAGCTGCGGTAAGCGAGGATGGACGGTCCAACTGCTACGTAGAGCAGGGCGGCGGCCAGCGGCCAGCCCCAGGTGACGTGGGAGTCGGTCACCGTCCATTCGCCTGCGGCAAACAGACCGGACCAGCCGAGGCCGAACACCATTTGCGCCACAAGAAAAGCTGCCCAGTCGCTGCGGATCTCTGGTGGATCGGCCGGTTTGCTCACTAGCCAGCTGTAAAACGCCCAGGCCAGTGTGGCCAGCAGAACGTACACATCGCCCGGCAGCAGATGCAACTCGGTGAGCCGCGCCCACTCGCCTCTGCAGAGCACCAGCAGCACACCGGCGATGGACAGGAACGCACCGGCCATTTGTCGCTGCGAGATGGCCTGACCAAAGAACACGCGCCCCACCACCAGCATGAAAATGGGCGTGCTGGACGCCACCAGTGTCACGTTGATGGGCGTCGATGTTTTCAGCGCCAGATACTGCAGCGCGTTATAGCAGCCGACGCCCAGCAGACCCAGCACGGCGTAGCGCCGCCAGTGCGGCCACAACACGCTGTCGCGCTGCAACACCCGGTAAGCAAACGGCAGTAGCAGCGCAAAGGCCAGCGCCCAGCGCATGAAATTCAACGTGATGGGTGGTACCAGGCCGCTGGCCAGGCGTCCCACGATAGCGTTACCGGCCCAGAACAGAGGCGGAATCATCAGCAGGGCGGCGGTGGCGGGGGTTAGACGTTGATGCATCAGGCAGACTGTATCAAGGCGCCCACGATGCTGCCCCGGCAAGGCTTTTTGATTCGTGGCACCATGCCTGCCTGAAACCTCAACACCGGAGAAACCAGTATGACAAAAGCAATCCGCATCGAACGTAACGGCGGCCCCGAAGAGCTGCAGCTGGTCGATGTGACCGTGGGTGATCCCGGCCCGGGCGAAATTCGAATTCGCCACCACGCCATCGGTCTGAACTTCATCGACGTGTATCAGCGCACCGGTCTCTATCCGCTGCCAATGCCACTCATCCTGGGGGGTGAAGGCGCGGGCGTGGTGGAGGCGGTGGGCGAGGGCGTGACGCACCTCAAGGTGGGCGACCGTGCGGCCTACGCGGGTGGCCCCGGCAGTTACTGCGAAGTGCGTGTGTTGCCGGCCAAGACTGTGTGCAAGCTGCCCGATGCCATCAGCTTCGAGACCGGTGCGGCCATGATGCTCAAGGGCTTGACTGCGCAGTACCTATTGAAGAAAACCCTACCCCAGGGAGGTCTGAAGGCGGGTGATTTTGTACTCTTCCATGCCGCAGCTGGTGGTGTCGGCCTGATTGCTACCCAATGGGCCAAGGCCCTGGGTTACCAGTTGATCGGTACGGCTGGCTCGGACGCCAAGTGCGCGCTGGCCAAGGTGCATGGCGCCGCCCACGTAATCAACTACAACACAGAAGATTTTCTGGTGCGCGTGAAAGAGATCACCGGTGGCAAGGGTGTGAAGGTGGTGTATGACTCGGTCGGCAAGGACACCTGGGAGAAGTCGCTGGACTGTCTGCAGCCGTTTGGCCTGATGGCCTGCTTTGGCAACGCCTCTGGCCCCGTGCCGCCCTTTGCGCCCGGCATCCTGGCCGCCAAGGGCTCGCTCTACCTGACGCGCCAGACTCTGTTCGCCCACATCACCACGCGCGAGAGCACGCAGGCCATGGCCGATGACCTGTTTGAAGCAGTGAGCAGCGGCAAAGTGACCATCCGCATCGACCAGCGCTACAAACTGGAAGACGTGCAGCAGGCGCACCGCGATCTGGAATCGCGCAAGACCACGGGCTGTACCATCCTTACGCTGTGAACGCGGCCTGGCTGGCGGCATTGCGTGCAGGCGCGGATGTGCCACCGTTGCGCCCGCGTGTACCACTGTTTGCAGATTCGGCCCGCGTCGGGTCGGTGGAGCCTGATTTTTTGAGTCAAATAGGGCTTCAGCCTTCGTCGGATATACGCGAGAAGCTATTAAAAATAGAGCATAAGGCGGGTGTGTCGTGGCATGTCAACGGCGACGTCACACATGGCCTGAACGCCGTGGCCGTCGCCATGCAGCAAGTGGGTCTGTGTGGCGCGTGGCGAAACGAACAGCTTGCCGTGCACGATGAGCAAGGGCATCGGGTCGGTACGATTGAACGTGCTGCCGTGCGGCCATTGGGCATCACTACCGCAGCGGTGCACCTGGTGGGGTTTGCGCCGGACGGTCGTGTATGGGTGCAGCAGCGCGCCCTGAGCAAGGCGAATGACCCGGGAATGTGGGACACGTTGATGGGCGGCATGGTGTCAGCCGTTGACAACGTGCAAACCGCGCTGGCGCGAGAAACCTGGGAAGAGGCGGGGCTGCAGCTTGATCAACTTCAGGCCGTGACCCACGGCGGACGCATCACGACACGGCGCCCGGCCACCGATGGTCGGGGCGCAGGTTATGTGGTGGAGCACATTGACTGGTACCACGCCATCGTGCCTGAAGGCATGGATCCAGCGAACCAGGACGGCGAGGTGGCTCAGTTTGGTTTGTGGGCCCCGCGCGATGTGTTGCAGCGCCTTCCGCAAGACCACTTCACGACCGAGGCTGCTCTGATACTGGCCGCAGCGCTCGGGTATTAGCTGTGCTTTTCCAGCACTGATTGGCGTAGCCGGTTGGGCGCCAGCGCACCAGCGGAATCCAGGATCGGATACGCGATGGAGCAGATATGGGAGTTGATGCGTTTGAGGTCGCTGATCAGATCAAGATGCAGCGAACTGGTTTCAATGCTTTGCAATGTCTTATCCGACAGGCGGCTCAGGTGGGTGCCGGCGTATTCACGCTCCAGATCGCGAAAGCGCGTTTTTTCTTCCAGCAGCTTTTGCGCATCACGCACATTGCCGTGCAAAAACACGCTCATGCCCAGCCGCAGATTGTCCACCAGCCGGTTGTGCAAGTCACAAATCTCGGCCATGCCGGCTTCTGAAAACTCACGGCCCAGGTTGATTTTTTTGTCTTCGATGTCGATCAATACGCGCTCGACGATATCGCCAATCTGCTCCATGTTGATGGTGAAGCTGATGATGTCTGTCCAGCGGCGTCCTTCGTTGTCGCTCAGTGCTTCACGTGAAATCTTGGTCAGGTAGTACTTGATGTCGGAGTAAAGCTCGTCCACCGTGTCGTCCATCCTGCGCAGGTCTTCAGACAGCTTGCGATCATTGTTCTTAATCACGCCCAACATGCCCGTGAGCATGGTCTCCACCACGTCGGCCTGATGCATGGATTCACGTACAGCGCAAGAAATTGCCAGCGAGGGTGTGGCAAGAGCAGAAGGGTCCAGATGGCGTTGTCGGCCCGCCATGGTGTTTTTCTCGGATTTGGGCAGCCATTTTTCGACCCACCGTGCAACCACTTGCGTCAGCCCGATGAAGATGATGCCAACAGCCACGTTAAACGTCAGGTGATACACAACCACCTGCGTTGCAGGATCTCCCATCAGTAGCGGGCCCATGGTCTTGAGCCAAAAGCCTACAAACGGGGCTGCAACGGCGATGCCGATGATCTTGAAAACCAGATTGCCCATGGGAACCTGGCGTGTCTCGATATTGGCGTTCAATGTGGTCAGCACTGCCAGCAACCCACTGCCCAGATTCGCTCCCAGCACCAGGCCAATGGCCACATCGATGGGGATGACGTTGGTACTGGCCAGAGTCGCAGTGAGTAACACAATCGCCAGACTGGAGTAAGACAGCACAGACAGCATGGCACCCACCGTGATCTCCAGCAGCAGATCGCTGCTAAGTGAGCTCAGCAAAGCCTTCACGGCTGCTGCCTGAGTGAGCACACTGGCGGACTGGGTCACCAGACGCAGCGCGAGTAGCATCAGCCCCAAACCAATCAGGATGCGCCCGATGCGCCCCAGGGAGGTGGATTGGCGTGCAATGAACAGCACGACACCGATAAATATGAATAAAGGTGAAAGCCACGACAGGTCGCGCGAAAACACCACCGCCATCAGGCTGGTGCCTATGTCGGCGCCCAGCATGACAGCCAGTGCAGACGTGAGGGTCATGAGACCCTGACCGACAAATGAGGCAACAATGAGTGCGGTGGCGGTGCTGGATTGCACCAGCGCGGTCACGCCAATGCCCGACATGGCGGCGGTGAGCCGGTTGGTTACGCTTTTGGCCAGTATGTTGCGCAGATTGGCACCGAAGACGCGCAGGATGCCGGTGCGAACCAGATGGGTGCCCCAGACCAGAAGGGCAATGGCCGCGAGCAGGTTGAGAAGATGGGTCAATGAAAGCCTCTTGTTTTTTCCGCTTATTTGCCGCGCTTGACTCGGAGCAGCTCATCCAGGATCAGGCACGCAGCCCCAATGGTAATCGCACTGTCGGCCACGTTGAAAGCAGGGAAATGCATGCCACGCCAGTGGAAATCGAGAAAATCCACCACGTAACCATGTACCAGCCGGTCAACCACGTTACCGATGGCACCACCCAGAATGCAGGCCATGGCGAACGAGAACAGCTTTTGCCCTGAATGCGATTTGAGCATCCACAGGATCAATGCTGCTGCTGCCAACCCTACGCAGGTGAAAAACCAGCGCTGCCAGCCGGAGGCGCCCGCCAGAAACGAGAAGGCGGCCCCAGTGTTGTGTGCCCGTACGAGATTGAAAAAGGGCGCGACGTAAGTGCTGTCATGGAGCTGGTAGTAGCCGACGATCAGCACTTTGGTGAACTGGTCTGCAAGCAGGATGATGAACGCCAGCGCCAGCCAGCGCAGCATGCCGCCAGATGAAGATTTCGCCATCAGGCAAACTCCCGTTTCTCGCCTGTGCGGTACAAATTGCTGGTGCAGCGACCGCAGATCGTGGGGTGGGCGGGGTCGCTGCCTACATCGGCGCGGTAGTGCCAGCAGCGCTCACATTTCACATCATTTGAGGTGCTAGCCCTTGTCGAAATTGCGTCACCAGCTATTAGATCAATAGCGGACGTGATGAACACGAACTTCAGATCTTCGCCCAAACTGGCCAGCAACTCGTAGTCATCGGCATTAACAGTTAGCGCCACGTTAGCCTGTAGCGAGGAGCCCACTTTGCCGTCGGCGCGCAGGGCTTCGATGTCCTTGTTGACTGCGTCACGAATCTCGCGGATGCGGGACCACTTGGCCAGCAGCGCTTCAATGGTTCCGTCTCCGTGCCCTGGTTTGCCAAGCCAGTCGCGAAGATCCACATAGCCGTCCATGAAGATAGACAATTTGGTCGCCGTAGGCGTCTTGCCTTCGGCTCCAAGCATTGCCCACGCCTCTTCAGCGGTAAAGCTCAAAAACGGTGCCATCCATCGCAGCATGGCCTGGGTGATCGTCCACAATGTGGTTTGCGCGGAGCGGCGTGCCAAACTTTTGGCGCTGGTGGTGTACAGACGGTCTTTAAGGATGTCGAGGTAGAACGCCCCGAGATCTTCGCTGCAATAGACCTGCAGCTTGGACACCACGGGGTGGAACTCATACACCTTGTAGTGCGCCAGGATGTCGTTCTGAAGTTGTGCCGCGCGGGCGATGGCGAAGCGGTCGATCTCCAGCAACTGGTCCGCAGGCACGGTGTCTTGCGCTGGATCGAAGTCGCTGACGTTGGCCAGCAAAAACTTCAACGTGTTGCGCACCCGTCTGTAGGTGTCCACCACGCGCGCCAGGATCTTGTCGTCGATGTTCAGGTCACCCGAGTAGTCGGTGCTGGCCACCCACAGACGCACGATCTCAGCGCCCAGTTTGGAGGTCACGGTTTGCGGGTCTACCGTGTTGCCAAGGCTCTTGCTCATCTTGCGGCCCTGGCCGTCGGTGGCGAAGCCATGGGTTAGCAGGCCGCGGTAGGGTGCACGGTCGTAGAGCGCACAGCCCAAGAGCAGCGAGCTGTGGAACCAGCCTCGGTGCTGGTCGTGGCCTTCCAGATATAGGTCGGACTCTGGCCCTTCGGTGTGGAAAGGCACGCGGTCGTACGCATTCTTGTGGCTGCCGCGCAGCACGTGCTGGAACGTGCTACCGGAGTCGAACCACACTTCCAGAATGTCAGTGCTCTTGGTGTAGCTGGGCGCATCGGCTGCACCCAGAATTTCTTCCGCGGTCACTCGGCTCCAGGCCTCGATGCCGCCTTTGTCCACAATGTCTGCGGCCTGGTCCAGGATATCCATGGTGCGCGGGTGCAGCTCGCCGCTATCCTTGTGCAAAAAGAACGGCACGGGCACCCCCCAGCTGCGTTGGCGGCTGATGCACCAGTCGGGCCGGTTGGCGATCATGTCGCGCAGGCGGGTCTTGCCATTCTCGGGGTAGAACTGGGTGTCTTCGATAGCGTCCAGCGCCAACTGGCGCAGCGTTTTGGGCGCTTTGTCCTTGGTGAATACGCCGGGCCCGTCGTCCATTCGAATGAACCACTGGGCTGCCGCGCGGTAGATCACCGGTGTCTTGTGGCGCCAGCAATGCGGGTAGCTGTGCTGGATACCCACGGTCGCCATTAGGCGGCCAGCAACCTTGAGCGCGTCGAGGATGACCGGCACGGCCTTCCAGATGTGCAGGCCACCAAACAGCGGGAACTCGGGTGCGTAGGCGCCATTGCCTTGCACCGGATTCAGGATGTCGTCGTACTTCAGGCCGTTGGACACGCAGGAGTTGAAGTCATCTACGCCGTAAGCGGGCGCTGAGTGCACGATGCCGGTGCCGTCACCATCGCTGACGTAGTCGGCCAGGTAGACAGGCGACAGTCGACGGTAGCCCGCGTCCATGTCATACAGCGGGTGGCGGAAGTTCAGGCCGCCCAGCTTCTCGCCTTTGGCCGTAGCCAGCACCGTGCCGGTCAGGCCAAAGCGTTCCATGCATGTGTCCACCAGCGTCTCCGCTAGAACCAGGCAACCTTTTTCGGTCTGCACCAGTGCGTAGCTCAGCTCAGGGTGTGCATTGAGCGCCTGGTTGGCGGGTATGGTCCAGGCCGTTGTTGTCCAGATCACGGCAAACGCGGTCTGGCCAGCGGGTAGGGCGCCCAGGCCAAACGCTGCAGCAAGCTTGCCTGCGTCGTCGGTCTCAAACGCAACGTCCAGCGTGTCGCTCTTCTTGTCGGCGTATTCGATTTCAAACTCGGCCAGCGATGAGCCACAGTCAAAGCACCAGTACACGGGTTTCAAGCCGCGGTAGACGAAGCCGCGTTCGATCACGCGCTTGAACGCGCGGATTTCACCAGCCTCGTTGGCTGGGTCCATGGTGCGGTAGGGGCGTTCCCAATCGCCCAGCACACCCAGGCGCTTGAAGTCTTCGCGCTGCTGGGCAATCTGCTCGATTGCAAATGCGCGGCTTTTGGCCTGCATGTCGTCGCGATTCAGGTTGCGGCCATGCAGTTTCTCGATCGCGTTTTCGATGGGCAGGCCATGGCAGTCCCAGCCGGGAATGTATTGCGCATCGAAACCGTCGAGCTGTTTGCTTTTGACGATCATGTCTTTCAGGATCTTGTTCAGCGCGTGACCGATGTGCAGCTTGCCGTTGGCATAGGGCGGGCCGTCGTGCAGCACGAACAGCGGAGCGCCGTGGCGGGCATCACGCAGTTTTTTGTAGAGACCTTCCTCGTTCCACTCCTTCACCCAGGCCGGTTCGCGTTTGGGCAGATCGCCGCGCATGGGAAATGGAGTGTCGGGCAAATTCAGGGTGCCACGGTAATCGGTTTTGTCGGTCATGACTTTCAGGGGGCCAGTAGGGGAGCCAATTCGTTACAGGCCAGCGCTGGGCTGGGCTAGGTTCAAAAGACGGCGAAAAAGTTTGGGATGGCCGGGCCGTAGGGCACAGGCGACGAAACCTTTCGCCGCCTAAATTCGGTCACGCGTGGTCTGGCGGTGAGTCTCGGCGTGCATGGAGGCCAGGTAGGCGCGTGCGTCGTCGCAGTCTTTGGAAATGCCGTGTTGAAGGGCATCCAGACCGTCGTACTTGAGTTCGCCATGCAATTTGTGAAGCAGTTCCACGCGGATGATTTTACCGTACGCCCCTTCTTCCCCCAACAAGGCTGGCCATTGCAGGCAATGGGTCTCTAGCAGCACCCGCCCGCCATTCACGTCATTGGGGTCCAGCGAAGGCCGGATACCCAAGTTGGCGACACCAGGAATGGGTTCGCTGGCCAGGCCATGAACCTGTACCACAAAGATGCCGCTGGCGGCGGGCTTCCAATGGGAAAAACGCAGATTCAGTGTTCGAAAACCCAACTCCCGCCCCAGCTTGCGGCCATGCACCACATGGCCCGAGATACGGTAGGGCCGCCCCAGAAGCCGCGCCGCATCCTGCATGCGCCCTTCATCCAGCGACGCACGCACAGCCGAGCTGGAGACCCGCAGACCGTGCACTTCGTAGCTATTCATGCGGGCCACATCGAAACCCTGAGCGTCGCCAGCTGCGTCCAGCATGGCGTAGTCACCCGCACGTTTGGCGCCAAAGCGGAAATCATCACCCACCAACACATAACGGGCACCCAGACCGTTCGCCAGCACGTCGCTGATGAAGGCCTGCGGCGAGCGCGATGCCAGTGCTGCGTTGAATGGCAGCACCACGGTCTGGTCCACCCCGCAGTTGGCAAGATCGGCCAGCTTGTCGCGCAAAGTGCCCACCCGTGCCGGGGCCAGATCGGGTTGTTGGGCTGCCGCGGCAAAGTAGTCGCGTGGATGGGGCTCGAATGTCAGAACGCAGCTTTTCACGCCCCGTTGCTGAGCTTCGCTGTTGAGTAGAGCCAGCATGGCCTGATGGCCCCGGTGCACACCGTCGAAATTGCCAATCGTCAGCGCGCAGGCCGGTGCGATGCCAGGATGGTTGAAGCCGCGAAAGACTTTCATGAAATTGTTATCTTTTTGATAGCAGGCCGCGCTTTCTTATAAAGCACTTGAAGCCCGAGTGTCACAAAAACAGGGTATATTGTGTCTCAGCATGAGAGCAGACCCAGTCGGCTCCCATGTCGTAGAGATGAGCATTCCGTGTCACCGGTTCTTTTAACTGTTCCAGGAGGCGTGTTTTGAAGGTCTTGAAGTTGTCAGCCCAGGGGTTGCCCCAATCGTGGATTTCGCTTGAGCAGGCGGTGATTCATTACGCCTCGGGCGAGGTGCGCTGGGAATCCGGTGGTGAAGTCGCGGTGTTTCACGGTGGCCACAATGCAGTTACGGGTGAGCAATCCATCATCACGGTCAACAGCATCATTGGCACGCGGGGTGTTCCCAACATCAACCCGTTCAATCTCAAGCCAGGCCTGACAAATGGCAAGCTTTTTTCCCGTGACCGCAACATCTGCGCCTATTGCGGCGACCATTTCCATGAACAGGACTTGACCCGCGAGCACATCATTCCCTTTGCCCAAAACGGCATTGACAACTGGATGAACGTTGTCACGGCCTGCCGCCCCTGCAACCACCGCAAGAGTAGCCGCACCCCCGAGCAGGCCCACATGCCGCTTTTGTACGCGCCCTACGTACCTAGCCTGTGGGAAGACTTCATTCTGCGCAACCGGCGCATTCTGGCCGACCAGATGGAGTTCTTGATGACACACCTGCCCAAATCCTCCCGTCTGATGGCCTGAAAAAGAAAGCTTTTAGTCTGGACGGGCGAGCCCTGTATCGCGGTCATCACAAGTGTTACAAATTCTCACGTGCACTTGAAAGGCACAAGGGTCATCTTTGGACTAAATTGGGGGCTCTGATCGTGCGTCCTCGTTGGCCTGTAAGTGGTGTGAGAATAGGCTGTGAATCGACTGTGACGCCCCAGTACCGTATGGTCCTATTTCTCTGGGAATTCAGGCATTGATGGCATGGTAGTTCGTTCGATTTCCTCCGGTATGTCCAGTCTGGACGCTCATGGGCAAGCACGTCGTTATGCGCGTATTCTGGTTCGCAAAACGCTGGGGTATTGTGCGGATCGAGAGGTTGACCAGCTCAAACGCATGCGGACGTATTTGCTGGATTTGGCAGATTCCAGACCCCACGTGAAACAGGCCCAAAACTGGCGTTTGGCCGCGGTCATGCTGGACCGTCAAGGCGTGCTCTTCAATCGGCATTACCAGCATGCGCTGCAGGAATCCATGGACATGGAACTGAATGCTGCGCTCCCCGAGCCAGTCGATATTCCGACGGGACAACTGGAGAAAGGCGACGAAGAGCTCAACGGCATGTCCCTGACTTTGATAGACATTGCCGAGGTTGAGCGGATCTTGCTCCTGGACCGGGTTTCACAGCGGTTTAATTCGCACTACGAGACACAGCTTGACCCACTTATCCTGCGGTTGAAAGTTCTTTTTGGCTCTGATTCCTTGGTATCGCAGTACAACCCGTTTCGTCCGCTGGTATTTGTACGGGCTTTCATGGATGCCTGGGAAAAGAGTGGGTTCGACGAGCAGGCCACTGAGGACGTGATGCTTGCCCTTGATCCCTTGCACAGCATGGATCTGGCACCGCTTTATGCCGACCTCACGGCAACGTTGAGCCAGGCGGGCATCACGCCTCAGTCGAAGGCCAGTGCATCTTTGCCCGTGGCGACTGCGGCACCTGACTCGTCGCATGCGCCACTCTCGAGTCCAGGTGAGTTGGCACCTTCCACACCATCAAGTTATGCCGATCTGGATCCAGAAAGTCATCGCTCCGGATGGGGCGATTTGGTGGCATCCGGGCGAAGCATGGCGTCCCAGGCGCGTCAGTTTCTTCGCAAGGTTGGTTTTTCTGCATCCCGAGCCGCAGATTTGCATGAGCAACACACCCAGCCGGCTTTTCATGCGGCTGACCCCGATCTGATGGGTTATCTGGGGCAGCTTCAGGCTCGGCGCGGCAGCACTGCGTTGCCTTCTTTTGTGCAGGGGCAAGACATTGGCCAGCAGAATGTTCTGCGGCAACTGCGGCAACGTGACGAAGTTCGGGGTGCTCCCGAGCTGGATCGCGGTACGGTGGACACACTCGCCGAGGTGTTTGATTTCGTGTTTGCGGAACAGGCTATTCCAATGCAGATGAAAGTGGTCATTGGCCGTTTGCAGATTCCGGTGCTGAAGGCTGCGATGATTGATCGTGACTTTTTCCTGTCCTCTGATCACCCGGCGCGCAAGCTGGTGGATTCTCTCGCGCTGGCGTCGATCGCCTGGGCGCCAGAGCGGGGTGAACAGGACCCGCTCTACGTGCGTATTGAAACCACCGTCAAGCGGATTCTGACCGAATTTGAGGACGACCTGACCCTGTTCAGCGAACTCCTGATGGAGTTCAGCGAATTTCTGTTTGAGACCGAACAACAGGCACAGCGGCAAATTGAACCAGCAGTGGCCCGGGAGCAGACAGACGAAGCCCTGGATCTGGCGTTTCGGCATGCCGACGATGTAATCAGTGAGCGTATTGCATCGCTGTCGCCGGACCGCCCACTGGCGAGCTTTCTGGCGCCGTTCCTTACCGGGCCGTGGTGTCAGGTGATGGCGCATACCTGGCTGCAGGTGGGAGCAGACAACAACCAATGGGAACATGAGCTCAAGATGCTGGACCATTTGATCTGGTCTACACAGGCCAAGATCAATGCAGAGGAGCGTCGCCAACTAGTGCATGTTTTGCCCGAGCTTGTTCGCCACCTCAATGCGGGTCTGGACTCAATCGACTGGACGGGTGAAGAGCGCGCCAGGTTCACCAAGCGCCTGATTGCCACCCACACGCTGGCGATCCGGATGACAAAAATCGGGCAGGCTGATTCTGTGTCGGGCGTGCTCGAGAGTAACTCCAGCCATGCGGCGCTCAAGGTGCTAGACCAGCGGCGCGAACGCAGTCTGGCGGGGCAGGCAGATGAATTTGATGTAATGGCGCAGACTTACAATCGGGGCGCTTGGTTTGACCATGTCAATGAGGCCGGAAAGCAGCATCGTTGTCGCCTGAGCTGGATCAGCCCCATGCGTACACGCATGCTATTTACAAATCGCGACGGATTTGATGCCTTTGTACGCTCCGAGCGAGAGGTGGCCTCTATGTTGCGACTGGGGCGGCTGCGGGTGATTGATCAAAGCCCGATGGTGACCCGCGCGCTGGATCGCATCATGGGTAGCCCCGAAGCCCGGCAGGTGGCCTGACGCGCTTCGGTTCGGGCTCGCTTCGGTTCAGGCGAAAACGCCCGCCGTGTCCTGCATGCGGGACGAAACTTCTCCCAGGTGGTGCAGCGTGTCGCCAAACGTCAATTCCATTTGCGTCAAGCGCTTGAAGTAATGGCTGACGATGTATTCGTCCGTCACGCCGATGCCACCATGCAGTTGCACCGCCTGTTGCCCCACAAACCGCATCGAGTTACCCAGCTGATACTTGGCGCGGGCCATCGCGGCACGTCGCTCTTTGGCCGGCGCGTTGAGCTTG
>Ga0116157_10001037_pt1 | contig 28152 bp, 23 predicted proteins | sample AD_UKC048_MetaG_FD_89882 | JGI IMG/M metagenome (GOLD analysis project Ga0116157, IMG submission 89882) | Active sludge microbial communities of municipal wastewater-treating anaerobic digesters from USA - AD_UKC048_MetaG | ecosystem: Engineered > Bioreactor > Anaerobic > Digestate | place: USA... | reverse complement strand
CAGGGTATCCTTGGGATCGCGGGTCATTCTTCTCCTCCTCGGTTTTTGTCAGCACTTAAACCTTCGGAGAAGGTGACCCGTTCTTATAGGTCACGAATTTACAGACGAAATGTTACACAACCTGTCACCGAATCCGCCAGGGTACCCCGCCCCCCCCTTTTTCCCGACACGGTTCATGATATCCTGAACCACGAACACGCATGCACGATCTGACCATCATCCGTCTCCTCCTCTTGGCCAACAGTCTTCTCCTCGTTGGCGCCGGATTCGCGGTTCAATCAGGGGCGGCCGCAGAGGGGCTCTGGCGCATTCTTCTTTCGCCAAGCCTTCTTCTCACGGATTACACGGTCCTGGGCGGCATCGGCCCGGCTTTGCTGAATGCCGGCCTGCTGGGCTGTATCGTCTGGACCATCCTGAAGGTCATCCGGCTCGAACACCCAGGATATCTCCTTGTCTGCGGCCTCATGGTTCCGGCCTTCGGCCTCTGCGGGAAGAACTTATTGAATATCTGGCCACATATATTTGGCGTCATCCTGTTCGCCCGGGTTACCCAAAAGCCGCTTCGGGAGCTCGGCCCCGTCATGCTCCTGGGAACATGCCTTGCACCGCTGTTCAGCCATCTCGGCTTCGGATTCGGCTTCGGTGCCGCCGGCCTGGCCGGGGGCGCGGCAGCCGGAACGCTCGCCGGATTCCTTCTGGCAAGCATCTCCGGCCACATGCTCACCCTCCACCAGGGCTTCAGCCTCTACAATGTCGGCACGGCCGCAGGATTCCTGGGGATCATCGCCTCGACGATGATGCGCGGGTTCGGCCTGAAAACCACGCCGGTGTTCCTGTATGCCACGGAATCCTCGGAACTGCTGCACGGCCTCCTCATCCTCCTGCTTTCGACCCTGGCCCTTCTGGGTGTTTTTCTCTCACGAAAGGACGGAAAGTCTCTTACGGAAGGGCTGTCCGCCATTTTCGCCGAGACGGGGAAGTTGCCGTCGAACTTTGTCGAAGCCGGAGGGCTCGGGCCCACCCTGTTCAACATGGCCCTCGTGGGAAGCTGCGGCCTCGCCTATCTGGACTTCGTCGGGGGCCCGGTCAACGGCCCGACCTTCGCCGCCATCACGGCAATGACGGCGTTCGGAAGTCTCGGCAAGCATCCGCGAAACATCCTTCCCGCCCTGGCAGGTGTCTACCTGATCTGCCTGCCGAAAATCTGGTCTCCCGGCGATCCCGGCCCGGTGCTCGCGGCCCTGTATTCCGGCACCGTCGCCCCGTTCTGCGGCCGGTTCGGCCCCCTCGCCGGCCTCGCCGCCGGCATGCTGCACCTGCCTCTGGCCATGCATCTCGGCGAAGTCCACGGCTGGCTGAACCTCTACAACAACGGATTCGCCGGAGGCATCGGCATGATCTTCTTCGTCGGCGTCGTCCGGGGCCTCTCTCCGCATCTGCTGGACCAGCCAGCCCCATCACTCCCATCATCCGGAGGAACCACCCGGTGAACCCGCTTCGCATGCCATTCTCCCGCTGGCTTTTGGCGGTCGCGCTCGTTGCAGGCCTGTGGGGGTTCAGTCATTTTCACGACGACCTGAAAGAGTTCGCCACCTACCTGGTCAACACCTGGGGGGATCCGGCCCTGTTCACCCTGACCCTGCTGGCCGACGGCATCATCCAGCCGATCCCGCCCGATGTGTTCGTCTTCGGCTCGGCCTTCGGCGGCGAGCGGCCCCTGCAGGCAGCCCTGGTTGCCGGGATCGCGAGCGCCTGCGGCGGCCTGCTGGGCTGGGCGATCGGTCTCCGGGTCGGCCCCTGGCGGTTCCGCCGCTGGTTCGGCAACGACCTGCTCCGCACCGGCTGCCGCATCTTCCGGCGGTATGGCTGCATGGTCATCGTCGTCGGCGCCGTCACCCCCATCCCGTACAGCGCCACCTGCTGGATCGCCGGGATCCATCGGTTCTCACCCATCATCGTGTTCGTCACGAGCCTCGTCTGCCGGGTTCCGCGCTTTCTGCTCGCCGGCTGGCTCGGTTCGGTCAGCTGACCCGGCCGAAAAAACGAACCCGCGGCGCCGGATCGCGGCCGCGGGTTCTTTCTATTTATTATTATATTATACCACAGACTTTTCCCGATGGAACTCCTGTTTGCCGCGGAAGCGGCGGACGTGGAGGTCGTCGATCGGCAGGGAGGGCTTGCCCTTGAGGACCTGCTCGGCCAGCAGCTCGGAAACGGCGGGGGCGAGCATCAGGCCGTGGCCCGAGAAGCCGTTCGCCTGGTAGAAGTTCTCGACCTCATCGACGGGGCCGAGCACCGGCTGGGCGTCGGCGGTCATCTCATACAGGCCGGCCCACTGGCGCACGATGCGCAGACTCCCGAGTTTCGGGAACAGCAGGGTGAACCGCCGGCTCATCTCGAACATGAAGTGCATCGAGCTGCCGACGAAGGTGCCGACCGGCTCGTTCGGATCGCCCATGCCCATCACGACGCCGCCGCTGTGCTCCTGGCGTGCGTAGAGGCCAATGCCGAAATCGATGATCATCGGGTTCCAGAGCTTCTCGACCGGCTCGGTGACGAGAATTTCATGCCGGTAGGGATCGACCGGGATCTCGACGTTGAGCATCTGGCCGATCGTGCGCGAGAAGCTACCGGCGCAGTTGAACAGGATCGGCGTCTCGTAGGTCACACCCTTGTCCGTCATGACGAAGAACACGTTGCTCTTCTTCATCAGGCCCGTCACGTTCGTCCAGAGATGGATCTCGGCGCCCAGCCGCCGCGCGGCGTTGGCATAGGCCTGGGTCAGCAGGAACGGGCTGATGTGGCCGTCCGTCGGGCACCAGGTCCCGCACTCGATCTGGTCCACGTCGAGATACGGGTTGATCTTCTTCGCCTCGGCCCGGTCGACGATCTTCACGTCGAGGCCGAGCCGCCGCTGCATCGCGACGTTCTTCTCGAACTGGGCCGTCTCCTCGGCGCTGTGCGAGAGGATCAGATACCCGCCCTGGAAGAACTCGGTCTTGTAGCCGAGCTCCTCTTCAATGTGCTCGAGCCGCCGCACCGACCGGATGGCCAGCCGGGTGTTCGCCTCGGTGCTCCACTGCTGGCGGAAGCCGCCCCCGCACCGGCCGGTCGAGCCGCTGGCAAGATACCGCCGCTCGATCACGCAGATGTTCTTCATGCCGGCCTTCGCCAGCTCGTAGGCCGTGCTGACGCCTAATATACCACCACCTATAATAATCGCATCGAAGGAAGTCTTCATGCCTTCTTTCCTCCCTTCGCGGCGGGCTTCTTGGTCGCGGCCTTCTTCGCGGCTTTCTCGGCAGCTTTTTCCGCGGCTTTCTTCTCGGCTTCGAGCTGTTCGCCGTACTCGGCCATGATCAGCTTGAAGGGAACGGGCCGGTTCGGCGGCCGGAAGGTCGGCGGGTAGATGTCGCCGGCGGGCTTCTTCAGCTCGCGGCTGATGATCTGGGCCACCAGGCGGCGGCAGGTGCGGCCCTGACAGGGCCCCATGCCGGCGCGCACGAGGCGCTTGATCTCGTCGATCGTCGTGGCACCCTGGCGGATGGCGGCGATCACTTCCTCTTCGGTGATGTCCTGACAACGGCAAACGATCTTCATCGTCCGATCTCCTCCTCTCACGCCACGCGGATCGCGCGAACTTCCAGGGCGCGGTCCTTCGGGATCTCGATGGTGACCACATGGGTCCGGTCGAACTTCGGCGCCGACAGCACCTTGAGCACCTTTGCCTCGCACACGGCTTTTCCCGTCCGGTCGAGCCCCTTGACCACCTGGCCCACCTTCGGCACCGGATGCAGCTCATACGGCAGCGACAGCGCCGCCGAGCGGGCCGCATGGGTCATGTCGAGAACGACGATGGCAAGCCCCGGACAGCGCGGAACGCAGAGGCCACAGCCGATGCACTTCACCTCGTCCAGCTTCGGACGGTCGGTGATGCCGCTCTTCATCGTGATCGCCTTTTTCGGGCACGAGGAAACGCAGGGATCGCACGGAATGTCCTGCAGACACTCGATGATCGCCACCGGCCCCTTCTTGAACCGCTCGTCGCTCGGCAGAACCGTCGCAAGCTCGTCGCGGGTGATGATTCCGTCGTTGATCAGCATGCCGCAATCTCCTTCTCGATCTTCTCGCGTCCCCACCGGATGCGCTCGCCGGTCGAACCGGAGCGCAGGGTGCGCAGCTCGGCAACGGCGTCGGAAACGACCTTCCCCGCCTCGGCGCTTTCGCCATGAACGCTCTCGGTCGCCCGGGCACCGGCCACACGGCCGCCCAGGATCGCCGTCGTCGCCTCTTCGATGCCCGAGGCATCGCCCGCGACGTAGACGTGGGGGTTCGTGGTGCGCATGTTCACGTCGTGCAGCGGCACCAGGCCGCCCAGCTCGCCGACGTGGACCATCTTGCAGTCGGCCTGCTGGAACAGCTCGATCAGCGGCGAAAGGCCGACGGCAAGGCAGATGCAGTCGCACTTCACGTCGAACTCGGTGTTCGGCACCACCTGAAACTTCTCGTCCAGGCGGCACAGCCGGGCGCCCGTCACGCCATCCTTGCCGAGCGCGCTGACGATGGTGTGGCCGGTGTAGATCGGCACGCCCATGCGGCGGATCTTGCTGGCATGCACCAGATACCCGCCGATCGTCTGCATCGCCTCGACGAGGCCCACGACCTCGACGCCGGCCTGCATCAGCTGGTAGCTGACGATCAGGCCGATGTTGCCGGAGCCGACCATCAGGATCTTGTTCCCGGGCCGGATGCCATGCACGTTCATCAGGGTCTGGACCGCGCCGGCACCGTAGACGCCGGGCAGATCGTTGTTTTCGAAATTCAGGCTGTTCTCGACCGCGCCCGTGCAGACGATGACGCGCTCGAACGTGACCTTCTCGTACCGCTCCGGCGAAAGCAGGCCGGCCTCGGTGTCGCCGTAAAAGCCGACGACGGAGGTGTTGAGCAGGATCGTCAGGTTCTTTTTCAGGCCGGCCGCCTCTTTGAACAGCTCCTCGGCGATCATGAAGCCGCGGATGCCCGCATCCCGGGCGCTGCTGCCGAAAAAGCGATGGGTCTGCTTGATGAGCTGGCCGCCGAGGTGCGGGTTGTCATCCACGAGCAGCACCTTCGAGCCGAGCTGGGCCGCGACGATCGCAGCCGAAAGGCCGGCGGGGCCGCCGCCGACGACGAGGATTTCCGTCTTTCTGCTCATGGCTTGATCACCCCGTGGCCTTCCTGGCGATTCACGACCATGCCCGCTTTCAGAGGCGTGATGCAGGTCATGACGTTCACTTCGCCGTCCACTTCCATCATGCAGCTCGAGCAGCGGCCGATGGCGCAGAAAAAGCCGCGCGGCCGGTGCTTGTGCGGGCTGTGCCGCAACAGCCGCACGCCGGCGGCATGCAGGGCCGCGGCGATCGGCTCGCCTTCATAGCCTTCCATCTGCTTTCCCTCGAACGTGAACGACACCTTCTTCCCCTTCTTGAACGACAGAACGGGATGATCGTCGATACGCAGGCTCATTCCTTCCTCCTCCTTGGCCGCCGCCATCTTCTCCTGAACGTCGGCGACCGCCGCCATGATAGCACACCGCCGCAATTCTGCACGAACATCTGGGACATGACACAGGGCAACCGGCAATCCATCGAGCTGGGGGGAGGGACTTCCAGAGGATCGATTCGCCCTCCGGTCTCGCGTGCCGGACCGGTTACCGTCGTTCGCGTTCTCCTCGGGAGATCTCGCTGTCGGGGCGACACCCGGACCAGTCGGCTTCCTGCCTCCGGGTCCGGGTGGGCGCACCTCGTGTGCGCCCACGCCTGCCAGCGGATCTCCCTCGATGCGACCGACGGACCGGTCTCGGCAGCACTCGCCAGTCGGGCTCATTCGATCCTCTTCCAGTCCCTCCCGGAACAATCAAAAAGGGTCCGATTGCCCTAGGGCGGGGTGCCGGATTCGGCGAAGAATTGGTGAAATTCGTCTCACGTCCCCGGAACTCCTGTGGTACGTTGGGTTGTGAATGTCACGGACCACGGAGACGACCATGCGGACTCTTTCACGCACCACGCTGGCACTGATGTTCTGCGGCCTTGCCGCCCTTCTGCTGTGGCTGCCGCCCGTTGCCGACCTGGAACGCTGGAGCATCGACCAGCGGTTCATCTGGCGCGGGCCCCGCGCCCCCAGCGCCGATCTTCGGATCATCGGCATCGATGACGCCTCGGTGCGGGCGGCCGAACGGCCGGGATATCTCTGGAACCCGCTCTACGCCGAGTTTCTGAAGGGCGTCGGCCAGGCATCGGCTTCGACGGTGCTGCTCGACCTGGTCTTCAAGGCCGGCTCGGACCTCGCCCTGCGTGAGTTCATCGGCCGGTTCTTCGCCGACCGCGGCATCGTCATTCCGCCCCCGGTCCTGCGCCAGTTCAGTCTCGACCAGCCTCTCCGTGAGGCGGTGCTCGCGACGGGAAAGCTCGGCCTCCGCATCGTTCTCGGCTACACCTGGGAAAAAGGCCAGCCCGTGACGATCGAGGACGCCCTGCTGCGCTCGGTGCCGTTTGGCCAGGTGGGCTTCTTCAACGTCTCGACGGACCCCGACCGCACGGTCCGCTCGGCCGTCCTGTATGGCCACGAGCCGCAGACCGGCCGCTTCCTTCCCTCGATCGACCTCGTCGTGGCAAGCCTGACCCGGCCGGGTCTCTTCACCCTCGAGGGCAGCACCACGCCCCGCATCGACGGCAAGCCGCTTTCCCCCGGACCGGACGCGCGGGAGGCCCTGATCGATTTCGTCGGGCCGGCGGGCGCGATTCCCATCGAGTCGTTCAAGGACGTGCTTGCCGATATCCACGAGCATCCCGATCGGCTCGCGCGGTTTGCCGGCAAGACGCTGCTGGTGGGGGTGGTCGAGATCGCCGACGTCAAGATGACGGCCGCCGGCCTGATGTCGGGCATCGAACTGCACGGGAACATCATCGAAAACCTGATCGGCCGCAGCTTCCTCCGTCAGCCGCCCGCCGGGTTCGAACCCGCTCTGATCGCCGTTCTGCTCCTCCTGATGACCGCCGCCTGGGGAAACAGCCTCCGGAGCGGTCTCCTGCTCACCCTGCTCGGCTGCCCCGCCTGGTTCGCCCTCGTCACCCGCGCGTTTTCCACCGGCACGGTGCTTCCCCTGGCCCGCCCGATCCTGCTCCTGATCGCCGGAAGCGCCCTCGCGGCCCTCTGGATGTACCGCCGCGCCGAGGAGGGTCGCCGCAAAGTCCGGGAGCTGTTCGGACGATACGTGAACGATTCTATCGTATCATCTATTTTACAACAGTCGCCCGACGCGTTCCTCGGGGGAACGCGCCGCCAGGTCTGCGTCATGTTTTCCGACATCCGCGGCTTCACGACGTTCTCGGAGAACCGTTCCCCGGACCAGGTGGTCCAGTTCCTGAACCGGTATTTCGAGGGCCTGACCGAGATCATCCTGTCGCACGACGGCGTCGTCGACAAGTTTCTCGGGGACGGGCTGATGGCCTTTTTCAACGCCCCGCTCGACACGCCGACATACGCCGTCAAGGCGGCTGATGCGGCCCTTGCGATGCGCGCATTCGTGAAACGGGAGGAAATCCGCCGGCTCGTCGATCCGTTCGATCTGAAGGTCGGCATCGCCCTGCACGAAGGCCCCGCCCTGGTCGGCAACATCGGATCGATGCGGAAAACCGAGTTCACCGCGATCGGCGACACCGTGAACACCGCTTCCCGCCTCGAAAGCTTGAACAAGGAGTTCGGAACCGATATCATTGCAAGCGAACAGCTGGTCGCCATGACCGGCCAGGCTTTCGAGTGGCGCTTTCTCGAGGAGAGACCCATCCGGGGCCGGGAACAGACGATCCGTCTATACGCCCTCATCGGCCGGAAGCTGGTCGATCCGGCCGCGAGGAGAGGAGAGCACACATGAGGAACTTCACCGTCCGGCACGCTTTTCAGGTCTTCCTGTTCGCCGCCGCCGCGGGTTCGTTTGCCGCCTGGGCCGGAGACGCGGCCCTGATCTCGGCGCTCGAGGGGAACAAGACCTGCACCGCCTCGTTCGAGAATGCCACCTGGACGCCGGCCCTCGGCGAGACGCTTCCCGAGAAGACGGGCCTGGAAGTCGGTCCCGACACGAGCGTCAATCTCGTCCATTTCGGCATGAACAGCGAAGTCACCATTCCGGCCGGCTCCCGCGTCACGATTCTCCAGAGCGGTATCGAAGGCCTGGCCGCCGATGCGGCCCAGGCGAAACTCGAGGCGATGCCCCAGGGTCTGGATCTCGAAGCCCGCCACCAGCAGCAGGTCGGGGCGGTGAACCCCCAGCACATCGCGCAGATGGCGCCGGCTCGTGGCGGCCTCAAGGCTGCCCGGCCCGCCTCGCCCCCGCCGCCCCCGGCAGCAGCCAAACCTGCCGAGTCCCAGGCAGCCCCCGCCCCGGCGCCGGCCATGCCGATGTCCGCTCCGGCTCCGGTTTCCGAGGAATCCATGCCGAAGATCTCGGAGGCGGCCCAGGAGGCCGAACCCCTCGGTGGCAGCACAGCGGACAAATTCGCCCAGAGCGACGCCGCCACGTCGATGGAGACGGCGGATGCCGGCGCTGCCGAGCGTGAAGCCGGCAACGCCGCCATGCAGCTCGAGAAAGAAAAGAAGCTGCTCGAACAGATGAAGAATGAGTCCATGGGCGCCAGAGCCGGCGGGTCGGCCAAATCCGGTCTTTCCGCGCTCCAGGCCATCGGCGAGGAAGTCACCCGGACTCTCTCCCCGGCCGTCGCCCTGCCCCTCGATGCGCTCGATCGCACCATCGGCGGCTTCGGCATGATCGTCCTGGAAACGTCGGACGAGTCCCTGAAACACCCGGCCACCGACCGGCTCGAACTCACGACCGGCCCCGACGCCAGCCTCCAGACCTGGATTCTGGCCGAAGTCGCCCTGCCGGCCGGCGAACAGAAAGGCCGCCTGACCCTGACCGGCCCGGCCAGCGCCACGAAGCCCCTCGAGATCGCGGTCCCCGAAACCGCCGACCTCGCCGTCGCGACCGCCGTGCGCCTCGAGTTCCGCGGATTCCCGGCCCAGGCGGCCGCCGTCTGGATCAAGCTCGTCCGCGCGCAGAAGGTCACCCCCGAAATCGCCTCGGCCCACCTGCGACGTCTGGCCACGGCCATCGAAGCCCGTCTGAAGTAAGCGAAGGAGCACCCGATGTCGACCGCGCACGAAGCGCCCCCTCTCGAGATCTCCTGGCGCACGACCAAAGGCGTCGTCCTGCTCGCCGACATCGACGGCTTCTTCCCGATGGCGGCCAAAATGAAGCTCGACGAGCTCTGCTCGTTCACCCAGTCCCTGTATGCGCTCTGGGGCGGCGAAATCCGCCGCCAGCGGGGCGAGGTCGTGATGCACGTCGGCGACTCGGTCGTCGGCCTCTTCACCCGCGACGGCTGCGGAACCGCCGACCCCGAGTGGTGCGCCACCCTCGCGGGGTTCCATATCTGCAAGGCGGTGAAGAAGCTGCGGCCCGAGCTCGACGTGAACGTCGCGATCAACGTCGGCGACGTGGCCGACGGCCGCTGGGAGGAACAGGGCCGCACGATGCGGGCGCTGCTCGGGGAAACGGTGAACCGCGCCGCCCTCCTCCTGAACGGGAAACAGAAAGGCATCTTCGCCACCCGGCCGGTCGCCGAGATCCTCGGGCCGCGCGTGAAGATGGAGAAGTTCACCTTCCGCCTGCCCTCCGGCAACGGCCCGGAGGAGAGCATCTACCGACTTGTATCGCTTACGTTATAATATCTAAGCGTTTCATTCAAGCCCTGCGGCCTGCCGCAGGGCTTTCGTTTCGGCGGGGCTCAGCGACCGGATCTCCCCCGGCTTCAGATCGCCCAGCGGGATCGGGCCGAACCGCACGCGATGCAGCGAGGCCACCTCGCGGCCGAGGACGGCGCACATGCGCCGGATCTGGCGTTTCCGGCCCTCGCGCAGCGTCACGAGGTAGACGCCCTTCCCGGTCTCTTTCAGGCCGCAGGGGGCGGTCAGGCCGTCATCGAGTTCGAGCCCCCCGGTGAACCGGCGCCGTTCCTCGGCCGTCAGCGGAGCGCCCTCGATCGTGACGCGGTACTCCTTCTCGACCTTGTAGCGCGGATGCAGGAGACGGTTGGCCAGCTCCCCGTCGTCGGTCATCAGCAGAAGCCCCGACGAGTCGAGATCGAGCCTGCCGATCGGGAACAGGCGCGGAAGGCCGCGAGGCAGCAGATCGGGCAGGGCTTTCCGGCCATGCTCGTCCGACATCGTCGAGACGAACCCCACCGGCTTGTGGAGGGCCAGGTATTTCCGGGCCGATGTCGCGGGGGGCGTCGCGCGACGGCCGTCGACCTCGATCACATCCACGTCCGGATCCGCCTTCACCCCCTGCTCATCGACGGTCCGGCCGTTCAGCCGGATCCGGCCGGCCTCGATCCACTCCTCGATCGTGCGGCGCGAGGCGAGGCCCCAGGAGGCCAGCAGCTTGGTCAGTCGGACGGGTTCCATGCGGTTTCTCCCGAATCAGCGCGCAATGCGGCGGGCGGTGACTTCAAACTTCATCAGCCGGCCGGCCTTGTGGTCGGTATACGAGCCCTGCCGGAAGAACGGCTCTTCCACCCCGGGAATGGCCGCGAGCGCAGGAAATAAATCACTGAATATTTTTCGACTCCGGAGGGTCTGGCCGAGAATGGCGAACCGTTCCGGCTCGTCGACGCGGAGCCCGGTCACGAGAACACCGTTCGCAAGCTCGCTCTCGGGAAGGTTCCAGGGAAGCTTCGCCGCGAGCAGGACCCGGGCCGTCTCGAGCAGGGCCCTCGCTTCGGCCCGCTCTTCCGGCGCCAGCATCAGCGTGGTCTTGCACCGTTCCCCGGGCCGGCAGTCGACCGCGAGCGAGAGCAGGCGTTTCCCGAGATCCGGGCCGAGAGCCTCGACCAGCCGGGACATCTGATCGAACGGACAGGCGACGACGAGGCGGCGACCGGCCCGGCTCGTCGTATCTTCGAGAAGGTCGGCAAAGCCCAGGAACGAGCCCAGCGGCGCATCGAGCGAGACGAGGGCGGCGGGACCGCCGGTACCGAGAGAGCGGCCGAATCCGACGGTGAGCTCGCCCGTTTCGACGCTCTCCTGGCGTTTCGCGCCCTGATACGTCATGCCGAGCGTCGCCGCGACGGGCTTCAACGTCTCCACATCCCGCTCGTCGGTCACCGAGGCCGTCATCTGGAGAGCGGACGGGGTCCAGGAGAACCGGAGCCGGTCACGGCGCGGTGCCGGCCAGGGAGCATCGAGGGCCGCCGTGACATCGGCGAGCGGCGACACCGGCCGTTCCGCGGGCCCACCCGCGCCCGTCGTGCCGATCAGCAGGGAAAGAGCCCATTCGGGAGCCGCCAGCGGCGTCACCTCGGCCTTCAGCAGGGTTCCGCCATCGGCGGCGACCGCCGCGCCCAGATCCGCGAGGCGAGCCGGGGCGGCATGGACGAGCAGCTTCCGGAGCCGGCTTCCGTCGGGAGCCATCTGGATCGAGATCTCCCGCGGGTCGGCGATCCGCGCCAGTCGCTCGAACCGCTCCATCAGCTCCACGGCCGGAACGAAGCCGGGATCGTCGGACAGATCCAGGGTGAACACCGCGTTCTGGCTCATCGTCGTCCGGGACAGGGTCTTCGACATCGCCGGAACCGCCTTCCCTCCAGCCTTCACAAAGGTCATCAGTCCCGCCAGCGACGGGGCAACGATCTGGAAGGAACGCGCCCCCGAGATGCCGGCATTGCAACTGAACAGACGCACGCCGTCCAGGGCCGGGGTGGCAAGATCAAACAACGGCAGCCGGTCGAACGGCGCCAGTCGCCCGAGAGCATCGGGGCCGTCCTTCGGCTGCTCCTGGGGATCGATGCACAGGGTGAGGTCGAACTGGCCGGGTGGCTTGAGAGCGACGGCCTCGACCACCACCCGGTGGTTGCGGCGAAGCCCCTCGAGCAGACGGCTCACTTCGGCCGTTCCCGCCGATGTGACGGCCAGCTCGGCCCTCGCCTCCCCTCCGACCGGCGTTCCCGTCAGCGAGCATCGGCGCAGCTCGAGACCGGCTTCAGCAACGGCACCGATCAGTTCGCCCACGACTCCCTGCGCGTCCGGTGCGGAGGAGACAGCCCGCTCCTCGCCTGCCGCCGGTGGAATCGCCCCTGCCGGGGCCTCCGTGCAGAACAGGGCCGACGAAACGGCCGCGATCAATCCAAAGGTTCGCAGTGCGCGCATGATACTCGTTCCTCCCTGTCCCGGGCCCGCAGCGCCGGTCAGGAGGCGGCGGCGAACTCGAGGGTCACCAGCGTGTTCGTTCCCGGGGTGCTTTTGACGTTGATCTGGCCGCCACAGGCGCCGAGCAGCTTGCGCGACACCGCGAGGCCGAGTCCCAGCGTCCGGCGGCCGATCGGCGAGAACGGCGAGAACAGCCGGGCCTGGTCCTCCACGGGAATCCCCGCCCCGTTGTCGAAAATGATCAGCTCGACCCGGTTCGTGGTGCCGGGCTTGAGCCGGCTCATGATCTTGATCTCGCCGTTCGGCTTCAGGGCCATCAGGCTGTTGACGATCAGATTCGCGGCGACATGGCGGAACATTTCTATATCAAACGATATAGACGGCAGCGACGCGGCGAGGTTCTTGGCCACCTTGAGCCCCTGGCCGATGTCGGTCCGGCCGGACAACAGGCGGGCCGTGATCACGTGGCTCTTCAGCCGTCCGATGATCTCCTTCTCGACCAGCTCGTTGAGCGGCAGCGCGGCCGGCTTCGCGGCAGGCGTGCCGAAATGGTGCATCATGTTGCGGATGTTGAACTCCATCTTCTGGCCCTGGGCCTGGATGGCGGGCAGCGCCTTCGCCGGGTCGCCGGCCTGGGCGTGGGCCTGGATCTGCGCGAGGGGGTCGGCGAGGTTCTGCTTCAGCATCTCGCTCTCGATCTTCACCTGGCCTCCGGACGGCCCCGCCAGCTTGTCGAGGCTGGCCCGGAACGCGTGCATCTCCCCGACGAAGGAGCCGAGCAGCCCCGCGTCGACGGCGGTTCCGACGGAAGCCGAAGCCGCCGCCGGGATCGAAATGCTCTTCGGCGCGGCCGCCGCCTTGGGATCATCGTTGGCCGTGTCGAGCGTCGTCCGGAAGATCTCCTCGACCGTCGTCCGCTTGTTGATCAGCTTGTACAGGGCCGACTCGCGCAGCGACAGCATCCCGTCGGCGAGCGCCTGGCGGCGCAGGTCTTCGGTGCTGGCCTTGCTCTCGATCATCTCGCGGATCTTCCCGGTCATGGCGAGCACCTCATAGATGCCCTGGCGGCCCTTGTAGCCGGAACTGTCGCAGTCCTGGCAGCCCGCGCCCTTGGCGAACATGAGGTTGCCGATGTCCAGCTCCGGCAGGTGCAGCTTCTGGAGCAGCTGCTGGTTGACCCCAAGGGTCTTGAGCACATCCTCGGTCGGCTTGTACTCGGTGTAGCAGGATTTGCAGATCTTGCGCACGAGACGCTGCGCCTCGACGACGCGGATCGAGGTCGTCAGGCTGAACGGCTCGATTCCCATGTTCAGCAGGCGGCTGATGGTCGAGGGGGCGTCGTTCGTGTGCAGCGTCGAGATGACGAGATGGCCCGTCATGGCGGCCTTGATTGCGATGCTCGCCGTCTCGAAGTCGCGGATTTCGCCGATCATGATGACGTTCGGATCCTGGCGCAGGAACGAGCGCAGCGCGGCGCCGAAATCGAGGCCGATATCCGCATGGCACTGGACCTGGTTGATCCCCATCAGGTTGTATTCGACGGGGTCTTCGGCCGTCATGATGTTGATCGCCGGATTGTTCAGCAAAAAGAGCGATGAATAGAGCGTCGTCGTCTTTCCCGAGCCGGTGGGGCCGGTGACGAGCACGATGCCGTTGGGAGCCTTGACGCCATCCATGAAGAGGTCGAGCACGTGCGGCTCGAAGCCCAGATCGCTGAGGTTCACCTTGAGGTTGCCCTGGTCGAGCAGGCGCATACACACCTTCTCGCCCCAGACACACGGCACGAGGGAAACGCGCAGATCGACCTTGCGGTCCTGCAGCTGCAGCTTGATGCGGCCGTCCTGCGGAAGCCGCGTCTCGGCGATGTCGAGGTTCGACATGACCTTGATGCGGCTGACGATGCCGGCGTGCGCCGCCTTGGTCGGCTTCATGTGCAGCTTCATCACGCCGTCCTTGCGGAACCGGATGCGCAGCTCGTCTTCGAAGGGTTCGATGTGGATGTCGGATGCCCCGGTCTGGACAGCCTGCGTGATGATCAGGTTCACCAGCTTGATGATCGGGGCGGCGTTCTCGCCGAGATCGCCCAGCCCATCGTCTTCCCCGCCGGCTCCCTGCTCGCCCGGCCCGACCTGGTCGGCCAGCGCGTCGACGCTTTCGCCGTACAGCTTGCCCAGGGCGGACATGATCGACAGCTCCGAACTGACCACCGGCGAAATGCGCATCCCCGTCATCATCTCGATGTGATCGATCGTGATGATGTCGGTGGGGTCGGTCATGGCGATGACCAGCTTGCTGTCTTCCTTCTTGACCGGGCAGAGAATCTGGTCGTAGCACAGCTTCTTCGGAAGCAGGGTCGCGAGAACCGGGTCGACCAGGCTCTCGTCGAGATCGATGAACGGAATATCGAACTGCCGGGAAAGGGCGATCGACAGCTGCTTGTTCGAAACGATGCCCTTCTTGACCAGATAGGCACCCAGCCGGGTCTTCTCTTTCTTCGCGCCGTCGAGCGCCTCTTTCATCTGGACGTCGGTGCAGTATTTCGACTCGACCAGAATATCGCCCAGCCGCTTGCGGGGCCCTTTTTTGGCCCCGCCGCCGCCGCCGCCGCTCGGCTTCTTCTCCTCGCTCATGCGCTTGAACCGGCGCTCCAGCTGGTCCCACAGGACTTTGGCGGGCTTGAGGGCCAGCGTCGGGTTCGCCCCGATCGCCTGGAAGATCTCGGCCGCCTTCGACGGTGCCGTCATGCCGACCAGCAGCTCCTGGCCGGTGAGCTTGATCGGGATCAGCCGGTGCTCGACCATCGACTCGAACTTGAACAGTTTGAGAACCTCGGAGGGGATCTGCGTGGCTTCGAGATCGACGAGCGCGACGTTGAGCAGCGTCGCCTCGATCTCGGCCAGCTCCTTCGGGGTGATCTGCGGCCGGGCGGCGATCGTGGCGATCAGATCGGCGGCATCGGGATGGTCCTTGCGCAGGGTGTCCCACTCGTCTTTCAGATACAGCTTCTTTTCGCGGAGAATGACGCCGAGCTTCTGCAGCGAGAACGAGTCGGTCGGAAACGCGGGGAAATTTTCCTGGAACAGGGCTTCATCCATGATCGGTCATCCCTCCGTTTCCGGGTCGGGATCCGTGGCGAGAGCCCGCTCGGCCATCTGGGCAAAGGCAGGCCGGATGCCGAGGGTCAGCGCCTGCTGCAGATGCTGCCGGGCCCGGGCCGGTGCCTTTTTCCGCAGCAGCATGCCGAGCTGGAACTGGGCATCGGCATAGCGGGGGTTCAGCTCGATCGCCTTGCGCAGATCGCGTTCGGCAGCGGCTTTTTTGCCGGCCTGGAGACGGCACATGGCCATCCAGTAGAAGGCATCGGGGTACCGGCCGTTCAGGTGCGCCGCCTCCTCGAAATGCCGCAACGCATCGGCCCAGAGCGCATCCTCGAAATACTTGATCCCGAGGTTGATGCGGCTGGCCGCCATGTCCAGCTCGATGACGGCGACTTTTTTCAGCTCGACCAGCGCCTCTTCGAGATATCCCTGTTTCAGAAGGCTGTCCGCGGCCTGGAACGCGGGCGACCCCTCGAGCTTCTTGCGCAGGCTCATCTCGCGATAAGCCGCGATGGCCGCGTCATAGTTTCCCTGCATTTCCCGGAGCGAACCGAGGTAAAAGTAGACGGCAATGAAGCCGGGATTCTGGTGCAGCAACTCCTCGAACAGCGTCCCCGCTTCCCCGAAAGCGCCCCGGAACAGCAGCGCCTTGCCGAGCGACAGGCCGATGTCGGGATAGTTCGGATGGGCCGCGAACTCCTTGCGCAGCCGGGCCACCTCGAGGTCGAGCTCGGTGATGCGCAGATGCAGGTTGTCGAGATTGCGGCGGCAGACGCCCAGATTGGGCTGGCGCCGGAGCGCCTCCTCGAAGCACGCGAGGGCCTCGTCGAGGCGGTACATCTCCATCCGGAGCGAACCCAGGTTGTTGAGGATGCGCATGTCGTCGGGAGCGAGGCTGCGGGCTTCGGTCAGCAGCTCCTCGGCATCGCGGAACTGGCCGCGCGCGAGATACACGTTCCCGAGATTGTTCAGCACCTCGGCATCTCCGGGGAACAGCGTGCGCGCCTGCCGGAGCGTCTTCTCGGCCTCGTCGGCCCGGCCGAGGCGGCGCTGCAGGTTCGCCTTGAGCAGCAGGAACGGCTTCGAGTCGGGAACGATCGCGCCGGCCGCATCGAGCTTTTCGAGGGCCTCCCGGGGGCGGTCCCGGCGGAGGAGCTCTTCGAGCTGCTGGCCGAGGGCACCGGAGCCCGTGAACACGAGCTGACGGGAAAGTTCCTGGATATCATCGTCGAACGAGGTTTCGATGAAGGAGGCGAGCTGGCCGGTCACCTCGTCATTTTTTTTGCGGGCGGCCTCGAGGACGTATCCGATGTTCGGATACTCCGGATCCAGGCGCTGTACCGTGCGAAACTCGTGGAGCGCCGCGGGGTAGAAACCACCGCGAAAATAATGGATGCCCCGGTCGAAATGCTCTTCGGCCTCTCTTGATCTCATCGTGATCCCGTCATTCGTGGGGTTGCCTTGAGGAGTGGATGGTGATACAATCACGTATACCCCATCAGATACAGCTTGTCAACGGGAAAACCCCCCAGGAGGGCTTCCATGGATTCCACCTCGGGAATCAAGATGAAGTTTTGCGAGTCACTCGACCGGTTCGTCGCCATCCGGGCGTTCACGCCCGAACAGAAGCAGCAGCTGTTCAAGAACATCAAGATCACGGACAAGAAGTCCTACAAGCGCCTGATCATCAACGCGTCGGTCGTGAACTACCTCGACGAGATCGCCCCGCTGGTATTCGGGAACAACGAGTACCCGCTGCTCGGCGAGATCATCGAGCAGGAGTTGTATAACCTCTGCGTCAAGGTGAATCCGACCCTCGACATCAAGGAAGTCACCATCCAGGTCGACGAGAATCAGCCCCAGGGCGCGATTCCGATGCTCGGCACCGAGGCCGCGGACGAGGCGAAAGCCAAGAACCAGCGGTTCATGGAGATCGAGAAACACCTGAAGAAGCGCATCATCGGCCAGGACGAGGCCATCACGGCCGTCGCCCAGGCGATCCGCAAGGCCAAGGTCGGCCTGAAGAACCCGAAGCGGCCGATCGGCAGCTTCATCTTCGTCGGCCAGACGGGCGTCGGCAAGACCGAGCTGGCGAAGGCGCTGTGCGAGTTCCTGACGGGCAACGAAACGGACCTGGTCCGCATCGACTGTTCGGAATACGCGATGAGCCACGAGTATTCGAAGCTGATCGGCGCGCCTCCCGGGTACATCGGCCACAACGAGGGCGGGTACCTGACCGAGGCCGTCAAGAACAAGCCGAACGGCGTCGTCGTGTTCGACGAGATCGAGAAGGCCCATGAGAAGGTGCACAACCTGCTCCTGCAGCTGCTCGACGAGGGCATCCTCACCGACAGCAAGGGCGAGACCGTCAGCTTCCGCGAAGCCTGCATCATCATGACCACGAACGTCGGCGTCAGCGACATCACCTCCGAGGAGAGCAAGCCCGGCTTCCGTGTTTCGGCCGAGGCCCCCAAGGCCGAAAAGAAGGAAAAGCTCGAGGAGCTGTCGCACGCGCAGAAGACCAAGATCACGCGCAAGAGCCTCGAGAAGAAGTTCCCGCCCGAGTTCCTGAACCGCATCGATGACATCATCGTGTTCCGGGCGCTCACGAAGGAAGACAATCTCGAGATTCTCGACATCATGCTCAACGAGGTCGCGACGCGGCTTTCGAACCTGAACATGAAGATCGAGTTCACCGAGGCGCTGCGCAAGTTCCTCGTCGATCAGGGCACCGACCTGAAATACGGCGCCCGCCCGCTGCGCCGCTGCATCCATCGCCACATCGAGAACCCGCTTGCCGAGCTGATTCTCAAGGGCGAGCAGTTCAAGCCGGGCGACATCATCTCGGCCGTGCCCGGCAAGGATGCCGACGGCGACGATTCGGCCCACTTCAAGGTGTCGGGCCACTTCGAGGTGCAGAAGCCTGCCGAGCCGGCCGTCATACCGCCGGTCCCCGAAGCCGCCCCGAAAAAATAGTCATCAAGATACAACAATCCCCCGGCCCAGGCCGGGGGATGTTTTTTTGAGCGGGAAACGGCCCCGCGCGGTTATTTGCGGGCGACGCGCGTGTTGCCGGTGGTTCCGGGGGCTTTACCGGTGTAGAGCTCGTAGGCGATGCGGCCGGCGAGGTTGGCGGCGCGCACGCGGGCGAAGCCGGGCTGGCCGACGAGGACGGTCATGGCGAGGTCGCGGCCGCCGGTGCGAGTGAAGCCGCCGAACCAGGTGAACAGGTAGTGCGGGTCGGTGCCGGTCAGCGTGCCGGTCTTGCCGCCGCTCAGGTTGGCAAGCTCGGGGCAGCTCTTGTAGCAGCCGAAGCCGCGCTTTCCGGTTCCGTGGATCGTCGTGGTGCGCATCATCTCGTAGATCTGGGTGGCCACCTCGGCAGGAACCGGCTGGGCGAGCGGGAACGGCTGGCGCCGGAAGACGACCTGGCCTTTGTGGAGCACGTAATCGACGAGATAGGGCTTCATCGTGCGGCCGCGGTTGAGGACGGTCGAGACGATACTCGAGACGTGCATCGGGGAGACTTCGAAGGTGCGGTTCAGGCCGGCGGCCGATTCCCCGAGCTTCACCCCGCCTTCCGGGATGTCGGCGACGGATTTCGTGACGGGCAGATCGAAGTAGAAGGGCCGGTTGAATCCGAACGCGTTGGCGTAGGCAAGCAGGACCGAGTGGCCCACGGCGCGGCCGACGACGCCGAAGACGCCGTTGTGCGACTTGGCGAAGGCGCGCCACAGTTCGAGCGACGCCTTGCGGCCGATGCGGATGCGGCTGGCCGGGACGACCTTGTCGCGGTCGATACCGGCGGCGGCGGTGATGATCTTGAAGATCGAGGCGACCGGGAACGTGGCTTTCAGCGCCCAGTTGTCGTTCACGAAGCCGGGCGAGTCGGGCGAGAGCGTGTGCTTGCCGTCGAACGAGGTCAGGGCGAGGATCGCGCCGGTCACCGGGTCCTGGATCACGGCGGCGCCCATCTTCGTCGAGTAGTGCTTGAAGGCGCCCTCGACAAGCCGCTGGAGGGAGGGGCGGATCGTCATGACCACGCGGGTGTCGGCGTCGAAATCGACGACATACCGGTCGAGGCCGGCATCATACCGCCAGGTGCGCGTGGGAAGGATCTTGATGAGCTGAAGGATCGACACCTGCTTGCCGTTGATGCCACCGGCAGTGGCCGCACTCTGGGCGGAGCCGGCGGGATCGGTTGCCTCGGGGCCAGGATCGGGCGTGACGGCGGGGGCGGTCATGGGCATCGTCACCGGGGCCATCGCCGAGGCAGGCTTCACGCCGGGCGTCATCGCGAGAGCGTCGTGGGCAGGCTCGGCGGATGGCACGGCAGCCACGGCGGCGGCAGCGCCTTCCCCTTCTGCGTCTTCCGAGTCGCTGGCGAGGCCGGCGCAGTCTTCGCCCTCTTCGCCCGTCTCTTCATCGCTGGCAGAGGCGACGGAGTCGGCCGGAGGGGCGGTGAACGAGCCGGTGGCCGAAGCCTGTTCGATGACCTCCTCGTGCGCGACGGCGGTGTCATTCGGCACGCTTCCGTCGACACCCGCCGGCCGGGAAGGGGGCATCGCGGCTTTCATCGCGATCCGCGCCTGGTCGGCGGCGGCACGCGCCCGGTCGGTGGCGAGGGGAAGCGACTTGAACTGGACGGCGGCAAGGCCGGCGGCGCCGGCATCCGACTTGCCGAGCGAGGTCGTCTTGATGGCGCCGGTCGTGAACACGGCCTTTCCGTCCTCGTCGGCAACGAAGAAGACGAGGGCGTCGACGATCGACGAGTCGATCGCGAGCGTCATGAACATGAGGTAGCCCACGATGCACAGCAGATTCAGCGACTTGATGGAGGTTGATATCATGCGGTTCCTGGTGTCCGTTTCAACTGGGGTTCGTCAGGGTTGGAAGGAATCTGCGCTGCACAGGGCGCGCGAGGGAAAGGTCAGCGGGAGGCCAGCCGGACGATCAGGCCGGTGCGCGGCACGAGCAGCCGGTCGCCGAGCTGGAGGGACTTTTCGTCGCGGATGCGGTTGAGGCGCACGATCGCCTGGGTCATGCGGGTGCTGCCGTACAGCTTCGTGGAGATCGTGTCGAGGGTGTCGCCGCGTTCGATGGTGTATTCGAGATACCGGCCCTTTTCCTGGATCTGGGGCTGGGCAGCGGCGGTCGTCACGGCGGCATCCTTCTTCGCCGGGGCCTTCGCGAGCCCGGCGGCGTCCGCCGAACCCTTGGGCGCGGCAGCCAGCGGCTCGGGCGGCAGAGTTTTCACGGCAGGCGCGAAGGCGCCTTCGGGGGCCGGCCGCACCGGCTGGCGAATGACAGGCTGGGTGATCAGGCTGTCGATGCGCCCCACCAGCAGCGGCGAAGCGGGCCGGTCGATCCCCGGCACGACGGGCGACTGCGGCCCGATGTCACCGTGGATGGTGAACGCAAAGGCGATCTGCAGCATGAACAGACCGACCACGAAGAACAGGAACAACCCGCGATGGGATGCGGGTGAACGGCGTGTTGGACGGGAGATCATGAAACAACCTCCGGAATAGGCTAGAAAACCTATCGGCATCCCCCGCCCCGTTCATGAGCGCCCGATATTACCCGGTGCCAGGTGTTCCTTGGGAATCAGCGTCATACCAGTCTTCATGCAGCGACCAGCCGGCGCAGGCCAGGCAGCAGGTCCATTGCCACGGGTGACGGCATCCCGGGCAGAGTCCATGCGTCTGGAACGTGTTCCAGCTCGTTCCGCACCCGCCGGTGAAACCCTCGGGAACGTCACACCGCGAACAGGACCAGCGATCGGTTTTGCGCGGCCGCCAGCCGCAGAGCGGACACCGGATGCGACTGAAATCCGTTTTTGCCCGCTCCCGGCGCGTCTTTACGAGGCCTGGCGGAACCGGCGAGCGGTCGTCGGCGCGGAGAAACCGGTATGTCCGGTTGGTGCGGACCTGTTCCATACCACCCCATTCTATCGGGCTGATCCCCGACCGTCCAACAGCGTTTCTCCCCGTGAGCATTTTCGTGCAAATGTCCTGTATCATGTTCAGCCAGGGTCGGGCACCCGTCTCGAGGATCTGCCGCTTCGAATGAGCCGGGGCCCCAGGGGAGAAACGGTATGAAGGTCTTGCACACGTCGGACTGGCATCTCGGGCACCTGCTGCTGCAGCAGAAACGGGACGAGGAGCACCGCGCCTTCCTGGAATGGCTGTTGGAAACGGTGCGGAACGAGCGCGTCGAGCTGCTTCTTATAGCTGGCGATATATTCGATTCGGGCCTGCCGCCCAACTACGCCCTCGAGATGTACTTCTCGTTTCTCAGCCGATGCGCCGTGCAGGGCTGCCGGAGCATCGTCGTCGTCGGCGGCAACCACGACTCGCCCGCGACGCTCCAGGCGCCGAAGCAGGTGCTCAAAGCCATCAATGTCACCGTGACCGGCATCCGCGACCGTGAGCACCCCGAAACCGACCTTCTCATCGCGCGTGACGGCGCCGGGAACCCGGCCGCCCTGGTCTGCGCCATCCCCTTCCTCCGCGACCAGGACGTCTACATCCCGGTTTCCGGTGAGCAGATCGACTCCCGCAGCCGGGGCATCGTCGAGGGAACCGCGGCATGGTATCGCGGCCAGCTCGATCTCGCCCTCGCCCGGCGCCGGGAACTCGGCATCCCCGATCTGCCGATCATCGCGACGGGCCATCTGTTCGCCGAAGGCGCATCGCTCGCCGGATCCGAGCGCGAGCTCTACGTCGGCAGCCTCGGCGCCTTCCCGGCCGCCTGTTTTCCCGCCGAAGCCGCGTATATCGCGCTCGGCCACCTGCACCGGCCGCAGATCGTTCCGAACCACCCGCGCGTCCGGTATTCCGGCTCGCCCATTCCCTGCTCGTTCGACGAAGCCGCCCACGAGAAACAGGTCCTGGTCTTCGATACGGCCTCACCAGCGGATGTCAGGCCCGTCGCCATTCCCGTGTTCCGCCGGCTGGAGACGCTCCGGGGCGATCTTCCCGCCATCGAAGAGGGTCTGAAAGCGATCCGACACGCCCTGCTCGAGAGCTGGGTGCTCGTCGAATACACCGGCGACCAGATCCGGCCGGACCTGGAAGACCGCGTGCAGGAGCTGGCGAAGGGCCTGCCCGTCCGGATTCTCGGGTGCCGCGACGTTTCGCACCGGGTTCTGCCGCCGGGCGAGCAACAGGGCTACGCGAACGAGCTGACCCCCGACGAGGTGTTCACCCTGTGCGTCGAGCGGTCGGGCTTGAACCAGGCTGACCAGGCGCAGGTCCGGGAGGCCTTCCAGGAGATTCTTCTGCAGGTGCGGCAGGGAGACCGGCCATGAGAATTCTGAGCGTGCGGTTCGCCAACATCAACTCGCTCAAGGGCGACTTCGAAATCGATTTCACCAACCCGGAACTGGCCGGCCGCGGCATTTTCGCGATCACCGGCCGCACCGGCTCGGGCAAGACGAGCATCCTCGACGCGATCACGCTCGCCCTGTTCGGACGGACCCCCCGCCTGAGCATCTCCGCGGCCGACAACGAGCTGATGAGCCGCGGCGCCGGCTTCTGCCAATCGGAAGTCACCTTCGAAGCCTCCGTCGACGGCCGCACCCTCCGGTTCCGCTCGCGCTGGGAGCAGAAGCGCGCCAGGAACAAACCCGACGGCAACCTCCAGCCGGCGCACATGCAGCTCATCCAGGAAACCGGCAAACGGCCGGCCGATGCCTGGGAATCATCGAAACTCTCCGAAGTCCCCCGCAAGATCGAGGAGATCACCGGCCTCGACTACGAGCGGTTCACCCGCACCTGCCTGCTCGCCCAGGGCCAGTTCGCCGCGTTCCTCGACGCGAAGCCCGCCGAACGCGCCCAAATCCTCGAGCAGATCACCGGCACGGATATATATTGCATGTTATCCAAAGCCGCGTATGAACGCCACGCGGGCGTGGAAAAGAAGATCTCCGAGCTCCAAAGCCGCCTCGAGGGCCTCACCCTCCTGAGCGACGAGGAGTTCGGGAATCTCGAGCAGACCGTCGGTCGGCTTCGCGCCGCGTGGGAAGCGTGCGACGGCCGCAGGCAGGCGGTCCGGGGCCAGATCGACGGGGTCCGCCAGCTCCAGGAACTTCTCGGGAACCGGAACGACCTGGTCGCGCGGCAGAAAGCGGTCACGGAAGAACGTGAAGCCCATGCCGAAGAGTTCCGGAAACTGGCGGTCAGCCGGAAAGCCGATCCCGCGCGACTTCCTCTCGCCCGGCGGGACGACATTCTCCGGGATCGCGCGAAGCGGGAATCCGAGCTGAACGACGTCGTCGCCGGTCTTCCGGCGGCCTGCGAGGCGTGCGAAGCCGCCCAGGCCGAGTTCGACAAGGCCCGGGCCGCGAAAGCGGAGATTCAGCAGACCGTCGGGATCGAAATGGAGCTGATCAGAAACGTGCGGGGCCTCGACCAGGCCATTCAGTCCCGGCGTGAGACGCTGGCGAAGTCCGCCGCGCAACGTGACACGGCCGCCCTGAAGCGATCCGAAGCGGAGAACCAGGTCCGGAAAGCGCGGGAAACGATCGCGGCCGGCGAGACACGGCGGAAGCAGCTCGAGGAGGAGCTCGGGCGAACCGCGATCGATGCTTCCCTTGCTGGTGATCTGAAAGCCCTCGAAAACCTTGCCGAACGGCATGGAGAGATCGCAAAGGAGCTTGCCGGGACGGAAACGGAGCTCGCCGGGCACCGAAACGACCTCGAGCTGGCGCGGCTCGCGATCGAACGCATCGAACAAGCCCTCGCAGCGGCGGATGGCGAGGTCGAGAAGAGCATTGTCGAACTGCGGAAGCGCGAAGAGGCACTTTCCGAGAACTTCCCCGGTGCCTCGATTCCCTCTCTGCAAGCGGCTCTCAAGAAGGCCGACGCGCGCCGGACCGATGCAGCAGAGCTTCAGCGTCTCGCGGCCGAACGACGGGAATCGGCCGGTGAAGAGGCACGGATCGCCAAGGCGGTCGAACGGCGGGCCGCCGAGCTGAAGGAAACGTCTGCGATGCTCGAAGCGCTCGAACGCGAAACCGCCGGGCTCGAAGAGACGATCGAGGAGCTGAACGAGCAGAAGGTGCGGGTGAAAACCATGGCCTCCTTCGAGGAGCAGCGGCACCTGCTGGAGGACGGGAAGCCCTGCCCGCTCTGCGGCGCCGTCGAGCACCCGTTTGCCGGGGGCATCGAAGGGGCGTCGACGCTGAAGGAGATCGAGGCCCAGGTGAAGAAGGCGAAGGCCGCCCGCAAGAAAGCCGGCGAAGCGCTGAAAACCGCTCGAGAACGGCACCAGGCGCTTATCGCCGATCAGACGGCGGACGGGCGGCTGGCCGATGATCGGAAGAAAACCGAGGCCACGCGGCGGAACACGTGGGATACGCTCGCCGCCCACCTCGGCGTGAGCATCGACCCGGACGACGAGGCCGCCCTGGCTGCGCTGGTCGAATCGGCCGCGACGGAGCTGAAGGCGGCGGAAGTCGCGTTCGAGGGGTATCAGGCCGCGACGGCCGCCCGGGACGAGGCATTGAAGGCGGTGACGGCAACCCGCGAGAAGCGGCAGGCGCTCGACAAAGACCGGGAAACCGCCATCGGCACATGGAAACAGCGGGAATCGCTCGAGCAGAAAACGGCACAAAAGAAACAGGAACTCGAAGCTCGGCTCCGCGAGGCGGATGAGCGGCTGAGAAAAGATATTTTGGTCTATGGTTACTCCGAGTTCGACGAGCGTGTCCTGCCGAAGCTGCGGGAGCGCTGGGAGGCCAGGCAGGAGACCCAGAAACAGGTCGAGCAGACGGTTCTCGGGCTGAGCACGGCGCATCAGGCACTGGCCGGCGCGACCAGCCAGTTCGAAAGCCTTTCCCAGCAGCTCCTGGCGCTCGAAGACGAGGTGAGGCAGGCGGATGCGGCGCTGGAAGGCGTTTGCGCCGAACGCCGGGCGCTGTATCAGGACCGGGTTCCCGACGAGGAGGAGCGAAAGCTCCAGGCGTTGGCGGCGGAGCACCAGGCCCGGGAGGAGGAAGCCGGGAAGCGGCACCAGGATCTCCGGCTTCTGCTGGAACAGCGGATCACGACGGAAAGGAACCTGAAGGCCAGCCTCGAGTCTCTTGCCCTGAAGCTCGCCGAGGCCCAGCAGGCTCTCGACGCGGCGCGCGCCGCCGGCGGGTTCGAGGACGAAGCGGCTCTGCGGGCCGCCCTTCTGCCCGGCGAAGAGGCCGCCCGGCTGGAGGAGCTCGAGAAGCGGTTCCTGGCCGAGGCGGCGCAGATTCACGGCCGTCTCGAGGGGATAAACCGCCAGATCGAGGAGCGTGAGGCCGCGCGGCCAACCGATCTTCCGCTCGCAGCGCTCCTGGAGCTCGAACAGGCCGAGGCGGCCGCGACGGCCCAGGCGCTTGCCGCATGGACCGCGCAATCGAACGAGCTGGCCGTGCACGAAAAGAGCCGCGAACAGCACCGCGACATCGCCGCCCGGATCCAGGAGATCCGCCGGGAGGGCGAGCGGTGGACGAAGCTGAACGCGCTGATCGGCTCGGCCAGCGGCGAAAAGTTCCAGAAGTTCGCCCAGGGCCTGACGTTCTCGAACCTCGTGTACCAGGCCAACAGGCAGTTGGAGAAGCTGTCCGACCGGTATCTGCTGTCGAACGAGGGCCTCGAACTGCGCGTCATCGACAATTACATCCCCGGCGCGAAAGCGACCGCAAAGAACCTGTCAGGGGGCGAGAAGTTCCTCGCCAGCCTCTCCCTGGCCCTGGGCCTGGCCCACATGGTCGGCCGCAAATACCGCATGGACACGCTGTTCATCGACGAAGGGTTCGGCGCCCTCGACCCCGAGACGCTCGAAGTCGCCCTCTCCGTGCTGTGCGCCCTCCACCAGCAGGGCAAGCTGATCGGCGTCATCTCCCACGTCGAGTCGCTCCACGACCGTCTCCCCGCCCGCATCGACGTCACCCGCCTCGGCGGCGGCCACAGCACCCTCGAAGGCCCCGGCTGCACCCGCCATCCGGGCTAAAAACTGTTTACAGCTGTATTTTTTTGTTTATACTATCGAAAGTGGTGTCTCAGGCTGGGTGCCTTTGCGCCATCGTACAGAAACACACGATCGAGTTCCAGCAGGATAATCGAGGTATACTTTTCCCTATGGTCGGCGCCAGTCATACTGATTCAGAGCTTCTCACCAAGTTTTCAGACCTGAATGTCTGGAAGCGGGGAGACCAGCGGGCGCCTCACAAGCCGCTTCTGATCCTGTTGTCGCTCGGAAGAATCGTGGCAGGCCATGAGCGCCTCGCCTCTTTTGCTGACATCGAAGGCCCTCTCAGCAAGCTTCTTCGGGACTTCGGCCCGACACGGAAGTCGTATCATCCCGAATTTCCTTTCTGGCACCTCAAATCTGATGGTGTATGGGAAATCCCACAGGAAACAGAACTTGCCGCTTGGAAAGACCCAAAAAGGATTCATCGGGGCGATCTCCTTCGGCATGGCGCCACCGGGGGTTTCACATCGGAAATTTATTCAGCCTTAAAAGCCAACCCTGTGTTGATCAGGGCAGTTGCGGATAAGATTCTCACAGCCCATTTTCCCGAATCGTATCATGACGACCTTCTTCTTGCGACAGGGCTGGAAACACTTCTAGGTAACGAGTCCGATTTGAATATCAATGCGGATATCACATCGAAAACCAAGGTGATATTGCCTAGAAATGCCGAATTTCGCCATCGTATTCTTCGGGCATACGATTATCGCTGCTGCGTCTGTGACATGGGCCTCCACCTCGGACTTGCCCCGGTCGGCGTCGAAGCGGCTCATATCAAATGGCACCAGGCCGGTGGCCCAGCCGAAGAGCCGAACGGGCTCTGCCTCTGCGCTCTCCACCACAAGCTGTTCGACCGCGGCGCGTGGGGTCTCTCGGAATCTCTCCAAATCATCGTTTCCGAAGAAACCAGCGGCACGGGCAAAGAAGAATGGCTCCTCCGTTTTCTCGGCAAGCAAATCCGTCTTCCCTCACGTGCCGAATACCGCCCCGCGGATTCCTTCAGACAATGGCACGTCAAAGAAGTCCTTCAGCACCCCTATCAAGATCACAAGAATGTTGCTTGAATCAAGCAGCACAGATTGTATACTTAAGTATATTTATATAGGCGCAATCGAGTATTTCGCCTGCGGCGAGTTCGCCGCTCCGGAGGAACAAGAATGATCATCGCCTATAACAAGCTCGTCCGGGATCGCATCCCGGAAATCATTGAAAAGGACGGCAAAACCTGTGTCTGCCGCAAAATCACCAATCGAACTGAGCTCATCAAACTTCTGGAGGAGAAGCTTCTCGAAGAACTGGATGAGTTTCGAAGCGCTCACAACCGTGACGAGCTGGCCGACATCCTCGAAGTCGTATTCGCACTTGCTGACAATCTCGATATCTCCATCAATTCCCTCCTCGAAGCTCGCCAGACCAAGGCAGCAAAACGCGGTGGATTTACAAAGGGTTTGTTTCTCGAAACTGTTCAAGAATAACCCCGCCTGTCAGCTTTTGAAGCCAATCTCTAGCCATAAACCATGATTCGGTTTTGAGCCCTGCGACTCGGAATGCCACAGAAGCCCTGGACACACACCATGTTATATTTTATCAGATGTATGTTCCGGGTTTTTCCAGTTGGATGGCCTGTCCGGTATCAACCGGATAACGCAGGCGGCTCCGTGCCGCGGCTCATGATCTCGATGTAAGTGTTCAGTTGGGTAATCGGAGAAAAGTGTGAAAGATTTTCAGAAAATGCGAACTGATCGCCACCGAAACCGGGGGCGATTCGTATTGCATCTGGAATATGGGTCAGCCAGCCGGCCCT
>Ga0116157_10001036_pt1 | contig 28162 bp, 26 predicted proteins | sample AD_UKC048_MetaG_FD_89882 | JGI IMG/M metagenome (GOLD analysis project Ga0116157, IMG submission 89882) | Active sludge microbial communities of municipal wastewater-treating anaerobic digesters from USA - AD_UKC048_MetaG | ecosystem: Engineered > Bioreactor > Anaerobic > Digestate | place: USA... | reverse complement strand
TTATTTTTATTTATAATATCTTTTGTTGTAACAGGTTGTTTTGATGATAACAATATGAAGGATATAAATATATATACAAGTATTTATCCAATTAATTATATTACTGAAAGATTGTATGGTAATAATAGTACTATACTTAGTATATATCCAGATGGTATTGATTATAATAAGTATACTGTAAGTAATAAACTATTAAAAGATTATAGTGATTGTGACTTATTTATATATAATGGTAGTGTTATTAAAGAAAGAGGATATGCAGAAAAAATACATAGGAAGATTATTGATGCAGCATCAGGTATGACATATGTAAATGATTCTGCTGAGTTATGGCTTGATCCATCAAATATGTTAATGATGGCTCAAAATATTAGAAATGGTTTTAAAGAGTATATTGATGAATATTATTTAATAAAAGATATAAATAGTAATTATGATAAATTAAATTTAGAATTATCTGAATTAGATGCAGAGTTTAAAGAAATGAGTGATAGTGCTGCTAATACTACTATTGTAGCAAGTAGTGATTTATTTAAGTATTTAGAAAAATATGGATTTACAGTAATATCTCTAGAAGAAAATGAAAATTTTAGTGAAAAAACTGTATCTGAGGCTAAAAAATTAATAGCATCTGGTACAATCCAGTATATATTTAGTAAAGATACAGAATCAAATAGTGATACTATAAAAAATATACTAACTACTTATCCAAAAGTAAAAGTATTAAAAGTTAATACACTTGGCACATTATCATCAAATGATGTAAAAAATAAAGAAACTTATTTCTCAATAATGCTTAAAAATATTGATCTATTAAAAAAAGAAGTTTATAATTAACTTCTTTTTTAATTTAATCTAATATAGTAAAATCTATATCCCAAGTAGTGCCTTCTTTTTTATCTTCAATAACAATACCTTTTGATAAAAGTTCATCTCTTATTTTATCTGCTTTTTCATATTCTTTAGATTCTTTGTAACCTTTTCTTTGTTTAATTTGTTCTTCAATATAATTAACTGAGATATTGTTGTTAATAATAAACTTGTTTTTTATTTCATCAAGAGCATCTTTAGGATTCTTATTTAATATACCTAGTACATTATATATTCTAACTATCTCATTTTTAATACTTGCTGCTTCTTCATAATTATTACTATTAATTCTTTTACCTATTTCACTAATATAATTAAATAAATTTGCAATTGCAAGTGCAGTATTAAAATCATTATCCATTGCTTCTTTAAATTCATCTTCAATATTAATAATAATCTTATTTGTATTAATATTTTTTTCATCAATTATATTAAATAGTTTATATATTGAATAAATTTTATTTTGATTAATATTAAACAAATTCTTTGTAATATTTAGATCTGATCTATAGTTATTTTGTAATATTGCAAGTCTAATTGAATCAGAATCATATTTTTTTAGTAAATCTTCTATCAATATACTATTACCTAATGATTTACTCATTTTTTGTGAATTAACCTTTACTAATCCATTATGAATCCAGTATTTTGCAAATTGTTTATTAGTTAAAGCTTCTGATTGAGCTATTTCATTTTCATGATGAGGAAATAATAAATCTTTACCACCACCATGTATATCAATTTGTTCCCCAAGATATTTCATACTCATTGTAGAACATTCTATATGCCAACCAGGTCTTCCTTTACCCCATGGTGATTCCCAATATATTTCATCTTGCTTTGAACTTTTCCATAAAGCAAAATCTTTATCATCTTTTTTATCTTTTTCAATTTCTTTTCTAGTACCACTAATTTCTTCGTCACCTAATCTATTAGAAAATCTACCATAATTATTAAACTTTGATACTTCAAAATATACATTACCAAGTTCAGTACTATAAGCATATCCCTTTTCTATTAATCTAGATATCATATTAATAATATCATCAATACATTTTGTTGCTCTTGCTTGTACAGTAGGAGTTTCTACATTTAATAATTTAATTTCTTTATCTGTTTTAGCAATAAGTGTTTCTGCTAGTAACATTGGATCAATATTCTTTTCTTTAGCTTTAGCAATAATTTTATCATCTACATCTGTATAATTTCTTACATATTTAACATCATATCCAATATAATTTAAATACTTTTTAATAACATCAAATACAATAGCTTGATAAGCATGACCAATATGAGCATTATCAGATACAGTAATACCACAAGCATACATTTTTACTTTACCTTGTTCTAATGGAACAAATTCTTCTTTATTTCTTGTTAAAACATTATATATTTTTAAAGCCATTTAAATCACTCCTATACAATTATATCATATCTTATAATTAGTATTATTTTCTTTATTAAATCCTTCTAATACATCTCTTAAAATATACTTACATCCTTTTTTATATAATACTTGTATTAAATCAAATCCTGGTCTTCTATTACCTTCTACAAATGTAGCTCCTTTATCAGTTATTGCAACATCCCAACCTACTACTCTAATATTTTTATTTACTTTTGCAGCATCTAAAACCATTTTTTTAACAATATTAAAATTAGGTATTTTAAATCCATCAAACTTTATATTAGATTCTGGATGATTAGTAAATTTATTTAAATCCTTATCGTATGCATCACCAACAAGAATACCTTTTTCATAATCAACAAGCACACCCATACCACCTTTATGAAAATTATCTACACTATTAATACCATTTCCAAATCTCATAGCAGCAAATATTATTCTTGATTTACCATTACATAAAAAAGTCATTATTCTAATTGTATTTACGCTTTTTGAACATATTTTACTTACTTCTTTATTTTGTTTAATATATTCTTCTAAAAATAATCTATTATTTTGCAAATATTCATAATATTCCCCAATATTTTTAATATCTTTGGAATATACCTTTTCTACTCCTTTACCACCTAATCCATCATATGGTTTAATCATACAGTATGGATTAGCTTTAATAAATGTTTTTAATTTTTCTAATCCCATATCATCAGTATAAAAATCTCTATCAATATATTTTTTAAAATTTTTTAAAAAGTTTGGTTTTATTGTAAAAAATGTTTTATACTTTGCTGGAGAAATTATGCTATAAAACTTTTCTTGATCTCCTATTGAAACATATTCTAATATTTCCTTCTTTGTCTTATTATATAGTTCATAATTTAAAAAATCACTATACCCACATCTTATTAATCTAAAACAATTAAGAAATTTAAGCAGTATTTTTGTACTGCTAATATTTTCTTTTTTAGATATCTTATCTATATCTGATTTAAATTTTTTAAAATTACCTGCTAGTGCATATCTTAATATTGCCATATTTTCTCCTTATAATAAATATTATTACTATAATTAGTATATCATATTTTATTAAAAATAAAGATTATTAATCTTTATTTGGATTTTGCTTTACTTGTTGAATTTTAGTTTTTATACTGCCATAATTATGTTTCTTATTATGTGTCAATATTTTCTTTTTTTCTGATTCGGTCTTTTGATTATATTCAATAAAATAACTTAATATTTCATAAAATGCATTTTGATTACTTATTGTTAAGTTAATTGCTTTCTTAATTGTAGCACTTTCTAATGAATTAATAATACTTTTATTATCTACTATTTTAGATGATTCTAGATATTTATAATATGTATAATAATCTTCAATAATATCTAATATTAGTTCTCTATAATTCTCATAACTTTCTTCATAAATATCTTTAATATAATCACTTAAATATACAATTGATACTTCATATATAGACTCATTAATACTTTCTAGATAATTAGTATTTTTTATATCTACATCATATGATTTATGATAAAAATTATGTTTTGCCAATAAATCTTCTTTTGATATGTGCCCAGCATATTCATAAATATCAAAAATATAATATAAATTTATTTTTAAAAGTAACTGTTCAATATGTTTTGCTTCTCTAATTGCTTCCCTTTTTTCAATTTCAGTTAATGCATGAAAATCAATTGTTTTTTGAATAAATACATAAAGCATACTTTCATTTTTATTTAAAAAATCAATAACTTCATCAATATTTTTAAAATCCATTATATTATCAACAGATTCTCCATCTTCACATTCAAAATCATCATAATAGATTGAATTTAAACAATAACCACAATAAATAGTACCTATTACTTTCTTATATAAATCATAATTGTATAATCTCATATTTTCAAAATAGTTTTGCATATCTTCATATTCTTCATCAAAATATAAACCACCTTTTGATCTTTCATATAATGTTTGTCTAATATAATTATTAATGTTTATTACTTTTGTTATCAAGATGTTAACTCCCCTTACTACATATTTTTACTATTTGCTATTATTGATTTTCTAATACTTGGAATCTTATACTTTTTTATTACCTCTTCTACTTCTTGTTTTTTATATATATCATGTTTGTGATATTCAATAAATACTTTTAACATTTTATTCAAAAACATTTTGTTTGAATATAATAAATTATTAATGTATGTAATTGATTTATTATTTATTTTGCTTAATATTTCATCTTGTTCAGTATTATTATTACTTATTTGATTATATACTACATACTTATGATAATCCTCAACTAAATCTAATAATAATTCATTATAACTTTCTGGATCATCAAAACAATAATCTGAAAAAAAATCTGAAAGATCGGTAATTGCCATATTTTCAATCTCACTAGTTTCATTATTTTCTAAATAATATTTTTTAATATATTCATTATAATTATATACTAAATCTTCTTTTACAAGTGGTCTACAATACTTAATTTTTTCCATTAATATTGTTGGACTTAATTTTAATAAATAACTTTCCCATCCTTTTGTATTTCTAAGAAAATCTTTTTTGTTATCATATTTAGTAATAAAGTATGATATGGATTCACCAATCATATTAATTAAAAATTTTTTATTTTCATAAGCCATATTTGCGATTTCCTCACATGATGTAAAATAGCAAATAAGTTCCATGGGGAATGGTGCTTTTTCTTTTGTAATACACTGGTTGTAATTAAGCATACTTATGAAAAAGTCAGTAAATATTATACCAATAATATTAACATATAAACCATGATTTTCATGATATAATCTTTCAAAATTATATATTAAATATTCACTTTTTTCTTCATCAAGACAATATCTAAATTCTTCAAATAATATTTTTCTAATGGTGTCAGATATATCAAGTTTATGACTGTTATCATGTGTATTAATATACATACAAAACCACCCCACATATTTATTATATAAAATTTTTAAATAAAAATATAGTAAATACTATATTTTAATATCTTGGAATTTTTGATGTATATGAATTAGAACCAATTATCCAAGTTATATATTCACCTGTTTTAGAGCTACCATAATCTAATAAAGCATCATTTGATTGATGATGATACACTCTACTACTTGACTCTGCTGCAATATCAAATATTATTGTATCACCATGTTTTAAACCTAAATTACTTAAAGGAAACTCTGCCATAATATAATTAGTATTTACTCCACCATATGTTTTACCTGCATTAGTTCCTATGCCATATGTATCTTCCCCATTTTCATCTTTTACTAGACTATTTGCCTCTCCAAATGTAGATGTTGCCACATGAGGTAAATCAAAAAATGTACTATCCTCTGTTATTTTAGATTGATTTTTCTTTTTTGAAGCATAGCTAATAGTTAGTTGCATTAATGCTGATTTATCTTCTTTATTTAAATTATGATTATAATATTGAGTTAAATTTAAATTAACTCCAATACTATACAAAAAGTCGTTATTACCAAATTCATATATATCTTTAGGAAAATTTCCATAAAATTCATATTTTACATATACATATTTATTATCAGCCCCAATATATACTTTCTTTAAATCTGTATATGGTAATTTTTCTGGATTTTGATTATCTGGTTTACCATCACCTTGTAATCCTTCTGGCATCTTAACAAAGTCATGCTCAGGATCATCTATAAAAATACCATTATTAAAAGCATTATTAGCTTTTTCAATTTCTTTTTTTGACATTTCTGGGTATAGTTCTGCCAATTTTCTTCTTTTTTCCTCTTCTTGCCTTCTTCTTTCAAAAACTATTTTGTCTTGTTCTTTTTTATCTTCTATTTTTTTATCAATATAAATACTAATAATAATATAACTAACTATTATTATTATAATAACTATTAATAATACCCACCAATACTTTTTAAATAATAATTTTACTTTTTCCATAATTACTCCAATTATATTATCTTGTCTTATTTCCAGTATTATTTAATCCTTCATCTTTAATAATTTTTTGTAAATCAATAAAAACTTCATTACAATCTACATTACCTTTATGTCCTTTTAACTTACCTTTTGATGAAAATTGATGACCAATAACTGGTTGATTTACTCTTTTTAATACATCTTCTGTTTTTATATCATAAGCTGCTATCCAATATCCAACTTTAAAATCATGACCAGTTCTATACATAATACCAGCCATATCTAAGTTGCAATATATACAAACATAATATCCTGCATCTTCAAACATACTAATTGTTTTTTGCAATAATCTTATTGTATTTGGATCTTTTTTTACTAATCTTTCATATAAATTTTCGGCACCACTTTCATTTTCAATATCTAAAAATATTGGTAATTCAAGTTCAATACCATATAGTTCTTTTATTTTCTCTAATTCATCAATTGTCATTTTTACTTCTTTTTCTACCTCGGCATCACTTGTAGCAGTAGGCCATATATATACTCCTATTGGTACTCCCATTTCATGAAATAGCTTTGCTTGTTTTTCAAAATTATTATCTAATTTGTCTTTATTCCACCAAAAATAAAACATTCTTAATATTCCAAAGCTTATTTCGGGATTAAGCTGTAAAACTCTTTTATAATCCATACCCTCTTGTGCATAACTAATATCAATACCAAATGCAGAGCCTCTTTCTTCTATTTGTTCTCCCATTGTTTTTCTTGGTGAGTTAACAATATGAGGTACATATATTGACTGACCAACATGAATAATATTTGGATTTTTTATTTGAGGATTTAATTTAAGTATTGCTTCAACAGTAGTACCATAATAATCAGCAATAGATGAAAGTGTATCACCAATTTTTATTATAACAATGTCTTTTTCTTCTGAATCATCCTTTTGAGTAGTTGATGTAGTTTCAGTAATATCTATTTTCTTCTTTTCTATTTTTCTTCCTACTACTCCTATAGTAATAACACTAACTACTGCAAGTACTAATGCAACTGCTTTTTTTAACTTTGTATCTTTTTTTTGATTTGTTTTATCCACTTTATACCCTCCATATTATTATTATATCAAAAAAATCAAACTATTTATAGTTTGATTTTTTTTCATTATACATGTCTGTTATTATCTTACTGATTGCATCTCTTGCAATATTAGGATTATGTCCTCCTTCAAGTGATTCTAATTTAATATTATATCCAAGTGAAGAGATAATTTGTTTTGTTTTGTCCCATCTTGCCTCATTCATAAATTTACCAAGAAATTTGTATAACTGCTTTGCCTCTTCATCTTGTAAGATCTGAGGATATTTACAAGTACCATTTTCATTTGATTCATAAGGATCTTTATCATCTTGCATTCCTTGATAATAATATTGGGGAACACTTTTATATATTTCTAATTTTTCATTAGTAATTTCTTCAACATTCCCTATACCTACTGGCCATAAAAGTTTTTCACCATTTATTTCTCTTATAGGTAGTGTAATTGTTCCACCAATACCACCTGCAATTGTATATTTTACTATTTCTGGATGTAATAATGTAAAACGATTAGCAAACTTTGCTGATGAAGAAAAGCCATTAATAATTATCTTTTCATCAATATTTAATCCATATTCAAGTAATCTTCTTTTAGAATCTTCAATCATTTTTATTAACTGTAAATCTGTTCTATATAAACCTAATTTCTTTAAGTTTTCTTCATCCTTACTAGAAAACATACTATTACTTGATAACATATGATTATAATATGGTATTCCTTTATAAACTAATCTAGGAAATAAAGGATATAATACTGGGTAGTTTAATATTTCCTCATTTATTTTATATATTGGATTATTACTTCCAATAAAGCTTTTTCTCACATCATCAATAGATTCTTGAATAATATCATTAATATTATCACTACTATTAATTTTTTTAGACTCTCTACTATTAGATCCTTCAACAATAATTGTTGAATTATGATTAATATTTGTTGGTATAAATAGTATATATGGATAATTAAATCCCAAACCAATATTTTCCTTAACTGTAATCAATTGACCACTATTATTTGTATTAAATATATTTTCATAAGTCTTTACCATACAATCTTCAAATATATTACTATTTACTATATTCATGTTTACCTCACATTTTAACTATCATTGACTATTTCAAAATATTATTTTGGGTAATATAATCAGTAATTGATTTAAAGTTTTCATCAAACTGATTATCATAATATAGACAAAATAAATCAGATAGGGTTTTTACATCATCTTTATAAACTTTATTTAAAACTTCACTTTCCCACCTATATTTGTTTTCATCAGAAAAGATATTGCAATAACCATTTTCATCATAAACTTTTGCTTGTATACATGCTTCAAGCTTATCACACATATATGCAAATAATGCATCATTTGTCGTTTTTAAACAAAACTCTTCAAGTAAATTATAATATTCATCTTCTTTAATCATATCTTTTAGTATCTGTTTTACTGCCTTCATTCCTATTTCATACTTTTCTTCTTTAGTTGTTTTATCATAAGGAGTAATATCTCCAATAATTACTTCTTCAAGTTCATGGAGTACTATCATTTTTATTACTCTATCAATATTAATATCATATTTAAATTCAGAATCTATTCCTATTGCAAGCATTGCTGTACCATATACATGTTCTGCAATACTTTCTAATCTTTCTTTAGAAACATGCCACTGCATCCAACCTGTTCTTACAACTTCTTTTAACTTAGTTGCTAATAAATAGAATCTTAGAGTTTTTTCAATTTTGTTTTCCATATTGTCTCCTTATAAATTATCTATTTTAATTATATCAAAAAAATCTAACTATTAATAGTTAGATTTATTTTTATATGGCGGAGCAGGAGAGATTTGAACTCTCGCACCAGGTTACCCCGATCTACATCCTTAGCAGGGACGCCTCTTCAGCCTCTTGAGTACTGCTCCAATAACAAGATAATTTTACACTAAATACTTTATCAAGTCAATTAAAATAAGCTTATTTTGTACCTGTAGATCCAAAACCACCACTTCTTGTTGTATTTACTTTTTTAATTTCATCAACTTTTATTATATTTGCTTTTTCTACTTTTGCAAGTACTATTTGAGCAACTCTATCTCCTTTTTTAATACTATAAATTCCATTCATATTACCTTTAGTATTAATATCATATACATTATATAAACTCTTCTCCTGCTCTTTTAAAATATACTTATTACCTACTTCTACAACATTATATATTTTTTCAGAACTATTATTTATAATTATTCCTAATTCTAATCTATAATCACTATCAATAGTAGCTGGAGAGTTAGTTACTCTAAGTGGAGTATTTAGTGATAGTCCACTTCTTGGTCTTACTTGTAATTCATAACCTTCTGGTATTTCAAATATTAATCCTGTTGATATTAATTTAGTTTCACCAGGCATTATTAATATATCTTCTGATGCTCTAATATCCATACCAGAGGATCCAAAGCTTTGATACTCAGGTAAAATAATATTATCTTTAATTTGTTTTACTTTTAATACTACTTCTTTCATAAAATCACCTTTTTAATTATAACATAAATAAAATGTATGATAAAATATATATTGGTGATAGTATGAATAAAATTAAATGGAAAAATATTTTTATATTATTTTTGTTTTTAATTTTTATAATTGGTCTAATAATATCAATATATAAAATTATAATTTGGAAGTTAGATGATGATTCAATTAATAATCAAATAAATAAAATATATGACAAAGTTAATATAAATGATATTGATGATAGTGATAAAGTTGATATAATTGATAATAGTATTAATAGCAAAGATCCATACTGGGATTATATAAAAGTTAAACTTATTGATGTTAATTTAGATAAGTTAAAATCAATAAATAAATCTACGGTAGGTTGGATAAAAGTTAATGGTACTAATATTAATTATCCTTTTGTACAATCTAGTGATAATAAGTATTATTTAACACATTCTTTTAATAAATCATATAATAGTGGTGGATGGGTATTTTTAGATTATAGAAATGATATAATTAATCTAGATAAGAATAATATTATCTATGCACATGGGAGATTAAATAAAACTATGTTTGGTTCACTTAAAAATATAATAAAAAGTAATTGGTATAATAATAAAGATAATCATATAATAAGACTATCATCAAAGTATCATAGTACTTTATGGCAAGTATTTAGTATATATATTATTAATAATACTAATGATTATATACAAGTGTCATTTAATAATGATACTGAATATAATAATTTTCTAAATAAGATTAAAAATAGAAGTACATATAATTTTAATACCAACATTAATGTGAAAGACAAAATATTAACATTATCTACTTGTTATAGTAATAACAAAAAAGTTGTAATGCACGCAAAATTAATTAAAATATATGTAAAATAAAAGCAAGGTTTATCCTTGCTTTATTTTTTTATTCTTGTAAAAATATATACCTATTATTGCTATGCCAACAATACAAATTAAACCAGTTATTATATATAATAATATATTATCTGATGTCTGTGGATTTGTTTCTGCTATTATTCTAACTGTACTTGTTGCTACATTAGTGCCATCATAATCTGATACTTTAACAGTATATGTACCTGGAGTTAATCCATTAATTTCTGGTAAAGTTATTGAATATAAATTGTTTTCACTAGTTGTTGTTGTCATATATAGTGGCTGATTGTCTAATCCAAATAGTACAATTTGTATTTCACCACTGCCTGTTCCTTCAATTGTTATTCTGCCATTTGTATAACTTGTTTTTGTAATTGTTGCTGCTTCAATACTACCTAATGATAAGAATATAATTAATGCAAATATTACTAATACTATTTTTTTCATATTAATTACCTCCTAGAAGAAACTGTACACCAGCACCTAAACCAAATTCAATAGATGGTAAAGCATTACTATTATAATCAATTGGTCCATTGGTTAGAAATACACTGACTTTATTTACTCCTTGAATAGTTCCATCGTATACTACTATTGGTTCTGGTCCTATTGATTCAATACTTCCACTTCCGTTTTCTTCTAAACCATTAATTATAGATTCATCATCAATTTCTATTTGTTTATAACCTATTACTTTATTATTACTATATAAGATAACTTGTAAATAAGCATCAAATATAGTATCACTATGATTTTGGTTATTATATAAGTAGGCTTTATGCATTACATATCCTGCATTAACTCTATTATGCTCTCCATCATATGAAAGTTCAATTGCTGTTCTTATAATATTTATTTGTCTAGTTACAGTGCTGTGATCTAAGAGCTCAATTGTAATTGTTACTGGTGTTTCTGTTTCTACACTTAAATCAGGTAAAGTAACATTAACACTTTTATCTTCATCATTTAAAGTGTGTGGTGCACCAGTTAAATTAGTTATTCCAAGAACATTAGGTCCTGTTGCTATTAATGTAGCTTCATTATTCCCAAAAAATATTGATACAGCTCCTGATGTACTACTAGTAACTATTGTTTGATCAATAGTTTCTAATCCATAACTATAATCCATTCTCATTGGAGCAGATGCTTCAATATTAATTAGATTATTTGAAATAACATCAGTTGTAATATTTAAAATATCATTAGTTAAATGTATACCAACTTTCCCATAGTCACTAAATCCTGAATCAATAATTATACTATTTTGTGCCTCATTTGAAGATACTGTTTGATTTATTTGATCTCTATTACTAATACCTTCAATATCTAAGTCTGATAGACTTTCTGTTCCTACATCACAAACACTTTCACCATCATTTGGAGCAAGTTCACCATCTACCTCACATATCTTTGCTTTAAAAGATACAGTCCCAGTTGTCCAATTATTTGGCATTAAAATTTGATTATTTGAATTTGATTCAATGGGACTTTCTATATTTTCAAAATACGCCAATATTGGATAATTAATATTAGATGGTATAGGTCCTTCACCTGGCCCTGGATTATTATTAATTGCACTAAAATTAAATCTTACACTAATACTATCACCTGAAGTAATTGACACATATATTGTTTCTCCCCCACCTGGTGTCATAAAATCTTGACCATTAACTACATATCCAGTTGCTTCATATCCTTCTTCATATGTTAAATAAAAACCTACTTGATATGGTTCATTATATGCTGGTAGTACTACTTTATTTCCATTTGGAACTAATACTGTATCACCTATTTTTATTTGAACTTTACCCATTAAAGTTTCACCATTATAATATTCAATATAATTACCATTTGCAACTCCATCAGTAATTGTAATTTCTTGAATAGGTTCTTCTGCAAAGATGGTGGTTACTTTACTAATATTAAATACTGATAAGCCTATACATAATGCAGTCACTAAAAATAACGCTTTCTTGCTAAACTGAAACATTTTTTTAATATTTTTTATTTTAACTATCATAAGACCTCCTATATTATTACCATAGTAATTATAATATATAAAAAGATAAAAGACAATAATAAATTTACTATTAATGTGTTTATTATAATAAAAAAAGTTTTTTATTTCAAAACTATTTTTTATTATTTTTACTATAAATTTTATTTCTTGCTTTTTCGCTTAAACATGCTTCTAATTTAATAGTATACCAAAGTTTATAAGATGATAAAAATGGATCTTTTCTATCACATACTTCAAAATAATTTAATGGATATTCTTTTTCAGTTTTATCAGTTAGTACTAAGCTCATATCAGTAGCAATAATACCTTTATTAAATAATTCAACTTTAGCATATCCAAAATATTTGTCATCATGTAATAAACCTGGAACAAATAATTGAGTACTAAAATTAACACTTCCATCATGCTTATTTAAAAATGCATCTTCAACTTTCTTTACTATTCTATTTACTCTTTTTTCTTTTAATTTATCTAACTTTTTTAATCTTTTTTTTAAATTTTTGTAAGTTTCTGCTTTCATAAATATTCTCCTTAAAACATAATAGATATTATTCTACATTTTATTATAAAAATGTCAATAATTCTTTTTAATAAAAAACTAGCATTACTGTTAGTATTTATTAGTACTCAAAATAGTAAGTTTGAGTTTTTAATTAATTTGGTGACTCGTACGGGATTCGAACCCGTGAATGCTGCCGTGAAAGGGCAGTGTGTTAAGCCACTTCACCAACGAGTCATATCTAACTATATAATGGTGGGCCTGAATGGACTTGAACCATCGACCTCACGCTTATCAGGCGTGCGCTCTAACCAGCTGAGCTACAAGCCCATTTAAGTTAGTAAAAAACTGACTATTTAATTTTACAATAATAACTATAAAATTGCAATAATTATTTGCTTTTTAAAGCATTTTGATTATAACATGTGTTAACTAGTATTACAAGAAAAAACAAGAAATTATATTTCTTGTCTTTTTAATATAATAATTCCTGAATTGATTAATATAAATATACTTATTACTATATCTACTATTAATACTACTAATATGTTTATTATATTAAATATTGCTAGTGTTATTAATAATACTTTTATTAATATTGATACTAATATATTTATTCTAAATGTTTTTAAAGTTATTTTTGCTATCTCTATAGCATTTATTAACTTAGATGGATCATCTTCTAGTATTACAACATTAGATGCTTCTAAAGCCTCACTACTCCATTTACATCCTGTTGATATACCAATATTTGCATCTATTAATGCTTCAGCATCATTTTCTCCATCACCAACAAAAACTATTTTCTCATTCTTAAACAATTTATCTTTATATTCATTTACTACATCAACCTTTTCTTCAGGTAATAAATCATAATAATAATCTTTTATACCGAGTTTCTTTGCTAAATCTCTAGCATTATTTAAGTTATCTCCAGATACAATTGCTATATCTTTAACACCTAAATCATTTAGTTTTTGTTTTAATGTCTTTACTTCTGTTTTTATTTCATCAGATACTACTACATAACCAATATATTTCTTTTCAATAGCTGCAAAGATAATTGTGCCTAATTCTTTCACTTTTGGTATCTTTATTTTTTCTTCTTCCATTAGCATATAGTTACCTACAGTAACTTGTTTATTATCTATTTTTACTTTTATTCCTCTACTTTCTATCTCAGTAAAGTTTTTAATTTTTCTTCTTTCAATCTTACCTTTATATAGATCTACAATTGGTTTTGCTATCATATGAGATGATAAACTCTCTGCATATGCTAAGTATTTAATGAATTTTACCTTACTTATTTTATTTGGTACTACTTTATCAACTTCAAATTCACCTTCTGTTAATGTTCCTGTCTTATCAAATATAACTGTCTTTATATTTACTAATGCTTCTAAATCTTTTTTTTCTTTTATTAAAATACCTTCTTTTGTAGAAACAGTTATTCCTGATAAATAAGCAGTTATATAAGATAAAATAAATGTACTAGGAAATGATATAAAGAATATCATAATAGATTTATAGAAATTAAAGTTATTAAATACTAAATAAATAAGTGAAAATATAATTATTAAATATACATAATAATTTGAATACTTATTTATTTTCTTTTCTAGATTAGATTTTTTAGTAACAGTATTTTGCATAAACTCTACTATTCTTTTTGAAGTAGAATCTTTATATTCACTAGTTACTTGTATTTCAATATCTTCTTCTACATTTATACATCCACTTATTACTTCATCTTTTCTAGTAATATCTATTAACATTTTATTTCCAGTAATCATTGAAGTATCTATTTTACTACTTCCTTTTATAACAACACCATCAAGAGGTATTCTTTCACCTTTATATACTATTACAATATCATCTACTCTTACTGATTCTGGTATTACTTTTTTAACAACATCATTAATATATATATTTACATAATCTGTTCTAAAATCAATTTCTTTTTCTATTAGTTTTTTTAAATAATTTATATAGATATCTTTTATAAATATTAATATTCTATATGAAATTAAAATATAATATACTGTATATATTGATTCAAAAATGATAATTAAAAAAGTAAATAGTAGTAGCATCTTCTCCATATGCTGTTTTTTTAAAAATCTATTTTTAAAAGCCACAAAGAAGACATCATATATTAAGAATATATATGCAAAAAAACAAAGATAAAATTTTGCTATTTCATTACTAATAAATAATGAAATTATATATAAAAGTATACTTATTATTAATCTACCCAGTTCCCCTTTTTCAAGATTTATCAAGTTTATCACCTTTTCATATTATTTTTCTCACTTGTGTATAATACCATTTTTTATAACTTTGGTCAAATAAAAAAACTATGTATTAACATAGTTAATTATTATTTATTTCACAATCAGTATCTGATTTTGGAATATATCCAGCTGGACATATTTTATCCTTAATATACATTGTTGTTTTCCTACATCTTGAACCATATTTATAATAGTCTTTAGGACATTTTTCTACATATACATATTTATCATAACAATATCTACCAGAATTTTCTTGTTTATTCCTATATATTGTTCCATTATAATTTTTATTTTCTGTTACAGTTTTATCAAAACATTTAGTACCATCTTCTTTTAGAACATCCATTATTTCTGTATATGAGAAGACAATTTTTTTACACTTATTTTCTGATGATACTATATAATCAGTAGGACATATTTTAGAAACTTCTTTTTTTGTAGAAATAACATCACCAGATAGTTTACTTTGACCAGTTAATCCTAATAAAGCAAGTGGATTTTTATTAGTTAATACTCCTGCTCCAGATAATACTAACACTGAACATAAAACAAATGCTAATACTGCTTCCATTTTGGCTGCTCTAATTAATTTATCAGTTGCTAATTTTGGTCTTCCAACTTTATTCTTACGATTAGCACTTAACCACTTTCTAATTTTCTTAATCAAAATTACCATCTCCTACTATTATTAATTGTATATTTTATTTAGTTAAAAGTCAATTTTAAATTTTTATATGTAAATATATTGATTTTTTATAAATTGTGTTATAATTAAGTAGAGCCTAGTTCTCTTGGAAAGGTTTTTTTATTTGGTATAAAATTATGACAAAATATGTATTTGTAACAGGTGGTGTAGTATCAGGACTTGGTAAAGGTATTACTGCATCATCTATAGCTCTATTACTAAAATCCAGAGGATATAAAGTCTTTATGCAAAAGTTTGATCCATATATTAATATAGATCCAGGAACAATGAATCCAATTCAGCATGGTGAGGTTTTTGTTACTGCTGATGGATGTGAAACTGATCTTGATTTAGGACATTATGAAAGATTTATTGATGAAGAGTTAAATTATACTTCTAATGTTACAACTGGAAAAATATATTCAAGTGTTATTGAAAAAGAAAGACGTGGGGATTATTTAGGTGGTACTGTACAAATAGTACCACATATCACTAACGAAATTAAGAGTAAAATATATGAAGCTGGTACAACATCAGGAGCAGATATAGTTATAACTGAAATTGGTGGTACTGTTGGAGATATGGAATCACTCGCATTCTTAGAATCATTAAGACAAATTAGAAACGACTTAGGAATTAAGAATACTTTATTTGTGCATACTACATTAGTACCCTATATATATGGTTCTGGTGAGTTAAAGTCTAAACCTACTCAAAGAAGTGTTATTGAACTTAGAAGTATTGGTATACAACCAGATATAATAGTTACAAGGGCACCCGATTATTTAGGTGATGATTTAAAATCTAAGATATCATTATTCTGCTCAATACCAAAAAATAATATTATAGAAGCTATTGATGTTAAAAATATATATCAAGTCCCTATTAATTTTTATAATCAAAAAATTGATGAAATAATTTTAGATCAATTTAAATTAAAAAGGAAAAAAATAAAAATTGCTAATTGGAAAAAATTAGTACATACTGTTGATAATTTAAAACAAGAAATAGAAATTTCTTTAGTTGGTAAATATACTAATTTACATGATGCTTATTTATCTGTTACTGAAGCTTTAAAACATGCTGGATATAAACATAATGTTAAAATAAATATTAATTGGGTTAATTCTGAAAAATTAGAAGAAGATATTAAACTTGATGAAGTATTTAAAAATACTAATGGTATTATTGTACCTGGTGGATTTGGTCAAAGAGGTATAGAAGGAAAAATAAAAGCAATTAAATACGCTAGAGAGCATAATATTCCATACTTAGGTTTATGCTTAGGTATGCAACTTGCAGTAATTGAATTTGCAAGAAATATATGTGATATTAAAGATGCAAATTCTAGTGAGTTTGATAATTTATGTGCTAATAAAATAATTGATTTAATGGAAGAACAAAAGAAAATAATTAATATGGGTGGTACATTAAGACTTGGTAATTATGAATGTATATTAAAGCAAAATACATTAGCTAATAAATTATATAAAGATAAGAAAATATTAGAAAGACATAGACATAGATATGAATTTAATAATAAATATAAAAAATTATTAGAAGAAAAAGGAATGGTATTTTCTGGTATTAATAAACCTAGTGATTTAGTTGAAATAATAGAAATACCTACTCATCCATTTTTTATAGCATGTCAATTTCATCCTGAATTTAAAAGTAGACCTGTAAGATGTCATCCACTTTTTGATGGATTTATTGAAGCAAGTAAAAAGCACTAGTAGTGCTTTTTTATATATATAAATCCTTTTTCTTATATTTAATATATGAAATTATTATACATATTATTGAGATTATTAGTGATAATATAATATATATAAAATTTAATTTATTATCTGGTATTATTACTTTAGCATCAAAGTATTGAAATGGTGTTAATATATTTAATATTTTTAATTTATCAAATACATCAATTATTAATGATAGAAAAAATGTACCAAGTAATATACTCATAGCATAAGTACTAGATTTCTTTTGATTATTAGATATTGATGATATTAATATACCAATACTTAAGAATAATATTTGTACTAATAATATTCCTATTGTTAATAATATTAATATATTGTATATATTATCACTAGTAAATATTTTAAGAGCTACTATTGAGCTTAAAAATATTGTTATATTAAGTATTAATATACTTAATATACTATATAATAATTTATATATTAATATTTTATTTCTAGTTACTGGTTTAGTCATTAAAAACTCAGATGTTTTATCTTTTTCTTCTTTTGCAATAATATTAGTACCTAGCATAACAGCATGGATTGCTGCTAGTAATAATAAATATATATAAAGTGCTCCATAATATCCTATAGGAGTAGTTATATCAAGTGTTGACATACCAAATATCGATTGAAGACTTTTTGGCATATCATTTAATATACTCATCATTTCTTTAACACCTGTACTAACAAGAGCATCATACTTTTGCATACACATAGCAATAAATAATATTATAGATATAATCCATATAATATTTGATTTTAAATTAGCTTTAAATTCTCTTTTAAATATATTCATATATCCTCCTATAAAATATCTTTATTTTTATGAATAATATTACTTATAATATAAAAGCATATTGTAAGTGATATACATAATATTAAATACTTTAATTCATACTTTTTATTATCATAAATATAATTCATATCAAAATATCTAAGTGGTAAACAAAATCTTACCTTTTCATCCATAAATACTGCTAAAGAATTTAAACCTATTACAATTGCTAAAGATATAGTAATATTATTTTTAACATTTTTAATAACAAATGAAATAATTAAACCTAGTGATATATATAATATACTAATTAAATATATAGAAAAATTAATTAGGGAATATGTATACATATTTACATTATTATCAAACCCTATTAATATAAAATATATTAGAAAAAATAATATAATATTACTTATTGTAGTAAGTAAAAGTGCTGATACTATTTTAATATTAAATAATTTAAATCTAGTTATTGGTTTAGAATAAATAAAATCAAGTGTTTTTAATCTTTTTTCTTTAGATATAATATTAATACCTAATATCATTGAATATATCATCATACATAATGTAATAAATCTAATTGGAAATGATATATAGTATCCGAGAATATTATTTATTTTTAACATCTCCAAATTAAATATTGCTTGTACTTGTGTAGGAAAATTTTTCATTATATCTTGAAATTCTGCAATATCATTTTTAATAAGTGGATAAAAGGATATAGTTAATAATGCAATAGAAAGTATTACACAGGTCCATATTAAAGTATATTTAAAATTTACTTTTAACTCTCTTCTTAATATATTCATAATTATTTATCCTTACTATAATAATGCATAAATATTTCTTCTAAATCAGGATCTGTAATAGATAAATTATTTAATTTAATATCTTTTATTTTATTAATTATTATATTAATATCGCCTTTATATATAAAACTTATCTCATTATTATTAATAATTAAATTATTAATCCCTTTTATATTAAAATCTTTTTTATTTAATTTAGTATTAGTATCTATTCTTATTTTCTTATAATTATTATTGGTAATAGATGACATTTCTTCTATTTTGATAATTCTACCATCTTTAATAATAGCTACCCTATCACATATTTTTTGAACTTCAGAAAGTACATGTGATGAAAAAAATATTGTTACACCTTTTCTATTTTCTTCTTTTAATAAATCATAGAATTTTTGTTGTATTAATGGATCAAGTCCACTAGTGGGTTCATCAAGTATTAATAACTTAGGACTATGAATAAGTGCTTGAATAATACCTACTTTCTTTTTATTACCATAAGATAATGTTTCTATTTTTTGTTTCAGATTTAAATCAAATAATTTTGCTAATTCTTTTATCTTTTTTCTACAATCTTTTTTATAAAAAGATGACGAATAATTAAGTAAATCAATTACTCTCATATCATCATAATAATATACTTCTCCTGGTACATAACCTACATCTTTTAATATTTCATAATATTCCTTAGTAGTATCTTTATCAAATATTTTTGCTGTTCCATTTGTTGGATGAATTAGATTTAATAATGTTCTAATGGTAGTTGATTTACCTGCTCCATTAGGACCAATAAAACCAAATATCTCTCCTTCTTTTACATCAAAACTAACTTTTTCTATTCCCTTATATTTACCATAATACTTAGTTAAATTCTTTACTTCTATAATATTCATATTATTCTCCTATAAAATAATTATAACACAAAGAAAAAAATAGGTTTTACCTATTTTTCTTAAACATTGAAAATATTTTACTTCTTTTTTTAGTTGGTTTTCCATCACTTACTATTTCTACAATCGGATATGTCTGTGTTTCTAATTCTCCTATTACCTTTTTCTCTTCAACAATATGTTCTTTAAGACGTTGTTCCAAATCAATTAGTACACCATCTAAACTTTTACAATCATTATAATTTTCAGATAAATCAGTTCTTATAATATTATTTTTATTATCATATTGTCTGATTTCTACAAAGAATTTGTTTTTTGATTTAACAACTATGTCTGGATTATCAATAACAGGTGAAAATTCATTATATTTAGCTGTTGCAAGAAATAACTTATCTGGTTCTTGAGCCTTTGATAGTCCATCTGCAATTGTATCACTTAAATAATATTTATACTCCTCAACATCCATAGTCCTAAAATCTTCATTTAAGAATATTAATTCAAGTGCAGCATAAGAAAATGCATATCTACTATATTTAACACTTCTTTTTTTATTGCTATCTTTATCGTATGTACTACTACATATTGATGTAACTACTCCTTCTTTATGCTTTCTAAATTCCATAGAATATATACCCTTAAGTTCTCTATTATATATATAGTCTGTCTTTAGGATATTTTCATCAGTTTTTCTTTCAATATAATAACCAGTCTTACCATCATCTGCGATAGAGTCATATATTTTTATATTACTATTATCATTTTTATATATTAAGTAACTACCTTCATCATTAGTATCATAATCATTAACAATACTAAAATCTTCAAAGTATGGTAACACATAATTTAATAATCCATCCTCTTCCATAAATGGAAATGCTATTAATAATTGTTGTCTAATTTTTTTCATTATATTCTTTTTTCTTCAAAAGCGCTCATAAGTCCTCCGTTAAATATATTATATCATTTGATATTATTTATCTCAAATTCTTCTTTCAAACTTGAGTATTTTGCCTTCTTTTTTCTCTTCCTGCATTTCAATTGTTTCTACTCTTCCTTCTCCAATTTGTGAGACTATTTTCTCTTCAAAATTATTTATTAAAAATAATTTTATAAAAACATCTTCCTGAGATCTTATCTTCAATATTTTACATATATCTTTTCTTATTTTATTTAAATTAAAACTAGTTTGCATATTACTAATATAATTAACAATTAATTTTATTTTATCAAGATTATCACATTTATTAGTATATAATACACATTCAATTACATATTTACTTGTTCTATTTCTAAATATATATCTTCCTTTATCAATATGTACGTGACAATTACTATCATTTTCTTCATTTTTATATGTTAGTTGAGATAGTTTTGATGTAAATTTTTTTCCTTTTTCATATTTGTAAATATATATTAAATCAAAATTCTTATTTGATATTGTAATTTCTTTTACTTCCCCATAATCTTCTATAGAAATATTACTATATGTATCTTTTTTACCATTTAGTGAATATCTGAAGGATACGCATACTTCATCTCCTAAAAAATCATATAATATTATTACATCATCTTTCCCAATTTGTTTATATATTTTTGATAATATTTCTGATAGATTAACTAGTTCATTATCATTATCAAAATAACTAATAATAATATTTTTAACAAGATATGAATTAGTATGTACAATTACTTTGGGCATGTTTAAAACTATTCTTAACTGTTTTCTAAGTCTTTTTTTTAGTAATTCTATTTTTAAACTATCAGGCATAAAAATAATCCCCCATTTAGGAGAACTATTCTATCATAACTATATATAAATAGCAATACTATTTAATTTTGCTCATCATTTTAACAATATATTTTATAGCAAACTTATCATTAAATTTATATAAGAAATTCATAAACTTAGAATCACTACCTACATATACTTTAAACTTATTTTTTTCAGTAGCATCAATTATTTGAGATGCTGCATCTTGTGCAGATAACATTTTCATTTTAGAACTACTTTCTGATACTTCCATTTTTACATTTGAATTTTTCATAATATTTGTTGCTATAGCACCAGGAAATATAATTGTTACACCAACATTAGTATTTAATAGCTCTGCATATAATCCTTCAGTAAATAACTTTATTGCTGCTTTTGATGCTCCATATACAGTTTGGCCAGGAAATGGGAAGAATCCTCCCATACTAGATACATTTGTAATATGTGCTTCCTTTCTTTGCATTAATTCTGGTAAGAATAATTTAGTTAATTTTAGTGGACCATAAAAGTTTACATTCATAACTCTATATATTGTATCCATATCTAATTTTTCAACATTTATAAAAGGTTGAATAATACCAGCATTATTAATTAATCCATCTACTTCACTATGCTTTTTATAATAATCTTCTTTAAACTTATTAAGTGATTCATCACTTGATATATCTACTACAAAAAGTGATAATCTTTCACTATTATTTGCCATTTCTTTTGTAATATTTAGTTCTTTTTCATTAATATCTAGTGCCGCTACAAAAGCTCCTTTATTAATTAATTGTAAAGTTAATTCTCTTCCAATTCCACTTCCAGCGCCAGTAACTATTATTTTTTTATCTTTTACTAACATCCTAATCCTCCTTATATTATATATATTATAACATAAAAAAACATTTATATAAATAATATAAATGTTCTATACTTTCATTCCTTGATTTTGAGATTTTATCTCTTTTTCATCTTCTAAACACCTTTCATGAATATCATAAAATGTCTTTATTGATTTATATAATTGATTATTAGCTTTTGCATAATCACCTTTTTCTGCAAATTTCTTTGCAAAAAAAGTTAAACTACCAAGTTCTATTCCTCTTCCTTTAAAATATTTATCATCTGCACTCATAGTTACATAATTAGAAAATAAACTATCCAACCTTTTTAATATTTCATACTTTTTTTGATCCTCTATATCATTTAGCAGAATATTAAAATTATCTTCACCCAAATATTGAATAATACTTTCTGGAATATAACACTCCTTATCATCAATTAATAACATATATTTACTATCCATATTTATCACCTATTTTAATTATAACATATATTTACATATTTTTTTTAATGGTGTATACTTATTAAAGAAACAGGGAGGTTTTTTATTATGAATGAAAAATTTGTATATGCAGATGAAAAAGTAATTGTAATTGGAACTGATGATGAGGAATCAGTTAAAGGTTCAATTAGAGATTATTCTGATAATATTAAAAAAATATTGGTTCAAGAAAATGTAATTGAAGTGCTTCAAAAAGAATTAAAGAAAAAACAAGAAGAATTAGTTGATTTAAAACCATATAATAAGTTATTAACAAGATTATATGGTGGCGGACTCTTAATTGGTGCTCTTGGTATTATTGGAGCAATAGGTTTATTAACTCCTCTAAAAAGTGATCCTATGATAGCATGGGCTGGAGTAGCAACATTTGATACTTTCTTTGTAGCTATAGAAATATTAATAATACGTAAATGGATACTTGAACGTAAAAAAACAAAAAGAGAAATTCAAGCCACTGAAAATACTATAACTTATTTAATAAACGAATTAGAAAAACAAGATGAGAAACTTACTGAATTACGATATGAAAAAACTAAAAGTGATGAGCAAGAATTTAAAATAGAAAAAGGTGTAAAAAATGGCTACTTTCAAACATTAGATTCTGATGAAACTATTAATGATGTTGAGCAACGTGTAGCAAACTATTATAATGAAGGTATAAAAGGTAAAACAAAAATTCTTCAAAGATTTAAAAGAAAAGAAAGATATTAAAAGTACGATATAATCGTACTTTTTATTTTATATATAGATAATTAAATACTTATTTCTAATCCTATTGGACAATGATCACTACCAAGTATATCTGAATATATATATGCATCCTTAATATTTGATTTAATAATATCTGAAACAATAAAATAATCTATTCTCCAACCAGTATTATTAGCTCTAGAATTAAACAAATAACTCCACCATGTATAAGAAACAGTGTCTGGATATAAATACCTAAATGTATCTATAAAACCACTTGATAATAGTTTAGTAAACTTATTTCTTTCTTCATAAGTAAAGCCTGCATTACCAATATTAGATTTAGCATTTTTAATATCTATTTCATTATGAGCTACATTATAGTCTCCACACATAATAATAGGTTTATTCTTTTCTAACTTTTTAATATAATTTAATATATTATCTTCCCAAATCATTCTAGATTCCATTCTAGAGAGATCTCTTTTAACATTTGGTACATAAATATTAATTAAATAAAAGTTTTTATATTCAAGAGTTATTGTTCTTCCTTCTTTGTCATATTCTTCTACATCAATACCATATTTTACTGATATTGGTTTTTCTTTTGTATATACTAATGTACCTGCATATCCTTTTTTCTCTGCAGGAAATAAGTATTCATAATAACCCTCTGCATCAAATTCTATTTGATGTTTCTCTGCTTTTACTTCTTGCAGACAAAATATATCAGCATCTATTTCATTAAAAAAATCTTTAAATCCTTTTTTAAGAGATGCTCTAAATCCTGCTACATTCCATGATATTAATTTCATATAATCACCAATATTATTATACCATATATATTTTGACAATATATATAATATGTGTTAATATATCCAACATCAATGGAGGATATTATGTATTTAAATATAATCTCTGCATACTTATTAAGTTCCTTAATCTCTACTCTTGTTGGAATGGGTATTAATATATATTATTTAAAATATCTTGCTAATGAAGGATATAAAATTAAACTAAAAGATAATAATAAAAATAAGTATCCAGAACCAGTAGCAAAGATAAGTAAGTTTTATACTCTTATACCAATATTTAATATTTCATATGTATTATCTAAATTAATTGATGTAACAATAAATAAGAATGGAATATATAAGAAATTATATAAAGAAGATAAAATAATTAGAATGGATCAAGAAGAAATGGAAAGCTTTGACGATGATGAATCATATTCTAATGTTGTTAGTATATCTTATAATCAAAGAAATATAAATACTGTTGTTAGTAAACCTGTAAATACAGCATATGTATTATATGAGACTGAAAAAGGTAAAAATTATATATTATTTGAAGTGGTTGCAGATAATATAAATATTATTCAATCTGCAGGTCCGGTATCAAAACTTTCTAATGACGATCAATTACTTGAATTAGTATTCATAATTAATACAAGAGATAATGTTATTCATGTAGTTAAATTGCCAAAAAGATTAATAAAAAAGAAAAAGAAAAAGAAAAAAGATTAAATTTAATCTTTTTTTATTAATATTAATGATTATCAGCACTGCTTGTTAGTGAAATTACTTCTGCATCAGTAAGTGCTGTATTATATATTGCCATATAGTTACCATACCCTTTGAAGAAGAAGTCTCCTGCTGTTGTATGACCTTTAACTAATCCACCAAAGTATGCACCATAATTTGCTGTTGTAGTAAATGCTGTTGCCATTGTTGTTGATGAGAATGGACCTGTTATATTACTATTTATCTTAACACCATCTAAGAAGTAATCTGATACATTTAAAGCAGTATTTCTTACTACTACTGTATGCCATTTACCTGTGCTTGGTGCTGTTGATGCATAATAATATGGATTTGGAGTAGCTGTTGTACCAACAAATAATGAATTGTTTATTCTTGGAGTTGCAGATGATGCATTAGGCATACCTACAGTAAAGTATGTACCTCCTGCTGTTGCCCAGTTCTTTGTTGTATCTGCTGTTATTTCTAATAAATCTTGCCATGTCCATGTAGAAGTATTTACCTCATTTTGATTTACTCTAAATACAAATGTATATTCTTTATTAATATTAGATATTACTTCCTTTGTAAGATCTGTCAATGCAAGTGCTGCTGTACCAGGGAAATAGTTATTTAATAATTTAGAGTATATTGGTGTTTTATCAGCTACACTTGGTATTGGTCTACTCATTTCATAAGTATTATTAACTCCTACTGTTACATTAAATGTAGTAGTAATATCAGGTGTATTAGTTAAGCTAACTGTTACTGCAATTGTGTCATTATACGCTGCACTACTTGATACAGTAATTAAACCATTTTGATCAATATCTATATTTGCACTTCCTGTTTTACTAATTGTTACTGCTTTATCAACTAGTGATTCTGGTAACACTTCAAATGCCAATTGTTTTGAATCACTAGGACTAACATATAATGTATTATTATTTAATACTGTATCACTTTGTCTAACATTAATCTTAGTACCATAAGATGATTTTGTATCTCCATCCAGAGCAAGTTTTGCTATTTGATAATCAGTTAATGCTGTATTATATACACTCATATAATTTGCAGCACCAGCAAAACCATAATATGAATTTATAGATACTATTTTTTGTGTAAGTCCTCCAAAATATACTCCAAAGTTATTTGTAATATTTGCAAAGAATGCTGTCATTGTTGTTGATGCAAATGGACCTGTCAAACCACTATTTATCTTAGTTCCATCATAGAAGTAATCAGTTACATTTGCTGCTGTATTTCTAAATGCTATGGTGTGCCACTGTTCGCCATCTGTTCCATATGTTGATAATGCTTGTACTGATCCACTTTGTATTTTAGGTGTTGCTGATAGTATATTTGGTAATCCCAAAACAAAGTGATTTCCTGATGTGCCATATATTTTAGTACTATCACTAGTAGCTTGTAATAACATATTTGCAGAGCATGTTAAACAAGTTGAATTACCAATATTTCTAATTCTAAATACAAATGTATATTCTTTACTAATTTGTCTTATTACTGATGATGTAAAATCTGAAAGTAATAATGCTTGTTTAGTATCTGTACTTGTAAATTCTTTACCAATTATACGAGAATATATTGGTGTTATCCCTGTTATTGTTGGTATTGGTCTAGTAAGTTCATATAAGTCATCACTAACAGTAATACTAAAGCTAGTTGATGTACTATTATCATCAGAAGTTATTGTTATTGTAGCTGTCCCTTCTTCAATACCAGTTACATTACCACTTGAATCAACAGTTACAACATTACTATTACTTGATACAAATGTAACATCTTTATTTGTTGCTAGAATTGGAGTTATATTATATGAAATTGTTTTTGTTTGACCAATCATTAGATTAAAGTCTGTAAAATTAAGATCTATACTTTCAACATGTTTTGTTAATGCATCATTATTATAAATTAATATTTCTTCTATTTCTCCATTAAAGCCTTTTTGATATGTACCATCTTTGTATCCACCATACATACCATTAAATACAAAATTAGTACTTGCAGTATAACTACTTCTAGTTACATATTCATCATTTTTAAATAAAGTAATTTCTTTTACTGCTGGTAAATATTCAAGCTTCCATGTATTAGTTGAAGTTAAATCACTTCCATCAACATCAAATGTAACTTCAGTACTAGCACTACTTCTTAACTTAATTTTATTAGTACTTCCATCAAGCCATAAATAAGTATCACTATTATCAACTTTTGTAAGAAGCATACCATTACTATTTAAATCACTTAACTTACCAGTAAATTCAATTGCCCAAGGACTAGAATATGATAAAGTTAAATTAGAACTTAAAGTAATATATGAATTCCCATCAAGTGTTACTTTACCATTACTTGGAGTAATATCGCCTGCTGTAACAGTAGAAGTTAAACCACCTATACTGTCATGTATATTTGATAAATATGT
>Ga0116157_10001031_pt1 | contig 28227 bp, 29 predicted proteins | sample AD_UKC048_MetaG_FD_89882 | JGI IMG/M metagenome (GOLD analysis project Ga0116157, IMG submission 89882) | Active sludge microbial communities of municipal wastewater-treating anaerobic digesters from USA - AD_UKC048_MetaG | ecosystem: Engineered > Bioreactor > Anaerobic > Digestate | place: USA... | reverse complement strand
TGTTGGCGATAATTCTGGCCGTGCTGGGTATCCCGATGGCTGGTTTACTTTACGTGCTTGTTGCCTTGTTATGGTTGATACCGGATCGTCGGATCGAGCGGGTTTTGGGCGAACATGACTGATTTTTGCCGGAAATTTAGCGCCAGATTCTATTAATCCCGCTGTTGCGCAGATAACACTTGGCGTGGGCGCCGCGCACACGGATAATGCGCGTCCCAGTCATTTCTGCTGATTTTCATGAATTTTGAATCACTACAGGCTTTTGCCAGCCAGAGTCCGATGCTATCCCTGGCGTTTGTTGGTTTGACGATTGCCATCATTTACACCGAAATTGCCCGTCTGTTTACCGGCTACAAGACCGTTAATCCGGCGGGCCTGACGGCCTTGATCAATCGTGAAGATGCGCAGGTATTCGACGTTAGCGCGATCGCCGATTTCGACAAAGGCCATATCGTTGGAGCCAAAAACATCGTGTTGAGCCAGATCGGGCCGGAAAACAAGCTTCTGGCGAAGGCCAAAGACCAGCCCGTGGTCTTGGTTTGCCGTTCGGGCATGCAGTCGTCCGATGCAGCCAAAAAACTGGTGAAGGCCGGTTTTGCAAAAGTATTCTGGCTCGACGGCGGAATTGCCGCCTGGCAGCAAGCAGACTTGCCACTGGTAAAAGGCAAAAACTAGCCGAACCGAAGTCGCCGGCTCCGCCCTTGTTTGGGTGAGCCACGGCCCCATGTGATAATGCGGTATTCATTAAAATAAATAATTTGGAGTAACACCATGAGCGATTCCAGCGCGGCGACCGATCAAGCCAGTCAAGCCCAATTCACTGTCCAGAAAATTTACGTCAAGGACGTGTCGTTTGAAGCGCCAAATACACCGGGCATATTCAATGATGCTGGCCAGCCGCAGCTCAACATGAATCTGAACCAAAAAGTCGCGCGCCTCGACGATGGCGTTTTCGAAGTAGTGCTTGGCATTACCCTGACCTGCGCCATCGAAGAAAAAAACGTCTACCTTGCCGAAATCGAACAGGCAGGCGTTTTTGGACTGGCCGGTTTTGACGAGCGCAATCTGGACATGATGCTGGGTACCTATTGCCCGAATGTGCTGTTCCCATATGCACGTCAGGCAATCAGCGATTTGATCACGGCAGGGGGGTTCCCTCCTTTCTATCTGCAGCCGATCAACTTTGAAGCGCTTTATGCCGAGGGCCTGCGCCGTCGTGCCGAGAACTTCGCACAGCAATCTTCCGGCGCGATCATGGCAGAAGGCGGCAACGCGTAAGCCAGCTTCGACTAATGAGCGAAGCAATCAAAATTGCGGTACTGGGCGCCGGCTCCTGGGGTACGGCGCTGGCTTCATTGACGGCCAGGCATGCTTATCCGACCCTGATTTGGGGTCGCAATGTCGAGCAGATAAAAGCGATCAACGAACAGCATGAGAACACCCGGTATTTGCCGGGCATTCCCCTGCCTGAAAGCCTGCACGCGAGTAGCGACTTGCCGAAGGTTGTGGCATGGGCAGACCTGATTCTGGTCGTGACTCCCAGCCATGCCTTTACCGAAACCCTGAAAGCTTTGTCGCCACATCGGCAGGCGCATACGGGCGTTGCCTGGGCGACCAAGGGTTTTGAGCCAGGCTCTGGTCGTTTTCTGCACGAAGTGGCGGAAGAAGTGCTCGGTAGCGAGGTGCCGCTGGCTGTTGTTACCGGTCCTTCCTTCGCCAAGGAAGTGACTCAGGGGTTGCCGACTGCAGTAACCGTGCACTCCGACAATGACGACTTTGCCCAAACCGTTGCGGAAGCCCTTCACGGACCTGCATTTCGCGCCTATACCGGCAATGACATGCTTGGAGCTGAGCTGGGCGGCGCCATGAAAAACGTATTGGCAGTCGCTACCGGTATCGCCGACGGCATGAATTTGGGCTTGAACGCCCGCGCCGGCCTCATTACCCGGGGCCTGAATGAAATGCTCCGACTCAATGTTGCCCTGGGCGGCCGTGCTGAAACTTTGATGGGTCTGGCGGGACTGGGGGATCTGGTGCTTACCTGTACCGGTGATTTATCACGCAATCGCCGTTTAGGGCTTGCCCTGGGTCGCGGTCAATCCATTCAGGAAGCGGTGAAGGCAATTGGACAGGTGGTTGAATCGGTGCAAACAGTCGATGAGGTGATGCGTCTGGCAAACAGGCACGATATCGAACTGCCGATATCGATGCTCGTGCAGCGTGTATTGCATGAAGAAATCACGCCTGCAGAAGGTCTGAAAATAATCCTGTCACGCGAACAAAAACCGGAATACCCGGAAGGCTTGTTCAAGATTTAAGCCCTGACCAAGGTTTTGTGTCTCAAAACCTTTCATGACGAATGGCTCTAATTGCTGGCTCTGGTATCGCTGACCTTCGAATTTACCTGGTTTGAACCGTTCAAGCTCTTGTTCAAGGCTTCGCGCTGCTGTTCTGCATAAAGACGGTGTGCTGCCCTTGTGCGGCAGACCTTGCGCGGCAGATGGCTGCCAGAGACATCTTCATCCCGACAGATAATCTGGCTGTCTTTGGCTGCTTTTGCCAGAAGCGAATTCACCAGTTTCTGTTCAGACAAGACTTTTTCCCGATCCTCGGCTGTCAGGGTCGAAACATTGCCCCCGTCCGGGAGCTTTTCCGACAGAACCAGTAAAGATTGCTTGATGCTTGCTTTGTCAGCTTCGGTGATTTCCGAATAGTTTTCGCTGCTTTCGATCGCGTTCAATACCTTGTCTTTCTGCGTAGTGAAATCGGCTTGGTTTACATCGAGAGTAAGCGGCTTGGTCGCCGAGCCTGCGCTGGCCGAAGAGGCCGCAATCAAAAACAGGAAGGCAAGCTTGTGGCAAATTTTCATGAGTGGCTCCGATGCAGAGATTCCTACACTAAGCGAGTTAAAGCTTCGGCTGCAAGAAATTCCAGCCCGTGTGGGGGCATTTTCAACAAAAAAACCGGCCTAAGCCGGTTTTTTCGCGAATCATCATTGATGCCGATGATCAGAAGCTGGCGCGTACGCCAACAGCCCATGTGTCGAGATCGAAACTGCCACGGTCGGAGTAATCGTAAGAAGCGTAGATACCCCAGGTGTCATTGATGCTGAACAGGCCGCCAACACCAGCGCCGAAACCGTCACCGAAAGTGCCGACATCGGTGTAGTTCACTTTCGCATTCAGCTCGACTTTGTCGCTAACGGCAGCGCGAACACCGCCGGCAACGGCGTAGCCATCTTCGTCAAAGCTTGGACCGCCGTAATCAACGCTGTCATTGACATAGCTGGCTTCAACGAACCACTGAGTGTCGCCCGAGGAGTGCCAGCCGGCACCGATCGTGGCTTGGTCCAGATCAACGTTATTCTTGCTGCCGCTGTCATAGCTGGCAAAGCCGTAGAAGCTGTCGTTAAAGGCGACCGAACCTTTCAGGCCGAAGCCATCGAGATCAATGGAGCCATCGCTGGTGGTGGAGTAGCCACCTTGAACATAGCTATAGCTTAATTCGCCGGCTTGAGCCGACATTGGTAAAACTGCTGCGAGTGCCAGAGCAAAGAGGGTGCGTTTCATTATTAATTACTTCCTTATAAGGTGTTATTGAAATATCTGGTATTACGGTGCTGCAAACGAAAAATTAACGGGGAGAGTTTACGGCCCGATATTTTCTGCCACCAATGCCATTGGTAAGGGTGTGTTTTTACAGGTTTATTCCGGCATAGAACTAAAAAACCCGGCCGAAGCCGGGTTTTACAGAACAACTAATCCTGCGATTAGAAGCTGGCGCGGACGCCAACGGTGTAGTCGGTGTTGTCTTCGGAAGCTTCGATTTCACCAACGATGCCCCACATGTCGTTGATGTTCCACTTCAAGCCAACAGCGGCCGAGATGGCACCATCATACTGTGGGTAATAGGCATTTGCGCCGTTGTTGTAGTTCAATTTGGCGGTACCTTCGAAATTGTCGGTCATGCTGCCACGAACGCCAAAGCCAAGGGTGTAGTAGCTTTCGTCGAGAACCGATGGGCCAAACGAATTGATTTGGGTGTAGCCCAATTCAGCAATCCAATCAGCTTGGTCGTTCAGGGCGCGGTGGTAACCGAAACCGAGGTTCCAGGTGTCTTCGTTCAAGGATCCCGAGACATCGAAATCGCTATTGGTATAGCCGCCGGAAACATAATAATTTTCTGCAAAACCGTAAGAACCGCGAAGACCGTAACCTTCCGTGCTGTAGAACGCAGAGCTGAGGATTTCGGCGCGGCTGTTGACGTAGTCGAGTTCGACGAAAGAATAGCTAAGCTCGGAAGCTTGAGCGGACATAGGCAGGGCAGCGGCAAGCGCCAGAGCAAAAAGTGAACGTTTCATTGTTTTTCCTTTTCTATACTAGGGTTAGGTAATACATCATGACAAAAATTTAACATCTGCAGAATAGCGCATGACAAGCCTGTTTTCAAGAAATTCAGCCTGAAATCTGAATGGGTTGCCTTTTAGCAGCAATATAGTTAACGAAATTTAACAGAAAAGCGGGCCAAATCAGCCCAATATATCGCCAGAAGTGTGCTATCCGTCGCACTTATCGAGATTTTGCTTACTCATTAAGCTTGCATCAGCAGGGTTGACTTGTTAAAGTTCTGTTGTAGCAGTCATGCTGCACAAGCATTAACCCCAATTTTTGGGGTCTAACTTCAAAAATAAGGATTACTCAATGAAACGTTCACTTTTTGCTCTCGCGCTTGCAGCAGCTCTTCCGTTGTCGGCTCAAGCCGGCGAACTGAGCTACACCTATGTTGAAGGCGGCTATACCAATGAAGACTTCAGCAGCAACGGCGGCGTCAGCTTCGGTAGCTCAGATGGTTACTTCCTCGGTGGTTCTTACAATTTCGCCGATACTGGCTTCTTCATTGCCGGTTCGTACAGCTCTACCTCTACCAACATCAATGCATTTGGCCCAAGCTTCAATGTTGATTTTGATCGCACCTTGATCGGTGTTGGTTATCACCACAGCGTTTCCGACAAAGCCGATTTCGTTGGTCAAATCGATTATGCCGATACCGGCATCGACAGCCCATTCGGTAACGATAGCTACAACGGCTACCGCGTTTCTGCCGGTTTCCGTGGCAATATCACTGACAAGCTGGAAGGCTCCGTGATGGCTCGTTACGAAGATTTCAACGATTTCTCCAACACCAGCACCGGCGTGTCGGTTGACGCTCAATACAAATTGAACGAAACCCTCGGCATCATCGGTGGCGTGGAAATTGGCAAGCGTATTCAAGAAGACGTTGTTGTTTATAACATCGGCCTGCGCGCTTCGTTCTAATTGCAACACCTGACCGGCTCTTTCCGGTCAATTTAAAAACGCTCCGGTAACGGAGCGTTTTTTTTGGTCAAGATTTCAGATCGGCGTAGTCGAGTTGCCGCCATGCTTCATAAACCGCCACAGCGACGGCATTGGAAAGATTCAGGCTGCGTTGCCCGGCGATCATGGGGAGTTTCAATTTCCGGTTTTCCGGCATGCCGGTCAAAACCTCATCCGGGAGTCCGCGCGTCTCGCGACCAAATAGAAAGGAATCGCCATCCTGGTAGCTTATTTTCTCGAATGAAGAATTCGCATGGCGACTGAACGCAAACACGCGTTCTCGATCTAGTTTGGAAAAACAGGTTTCGAGGTCGGGGTGCAGTCGAATATCGGCAAACTCGTGGTAATCGAGTCCGGCACGACGCAGTTTTGCATCATCCAGTTCAAAACCAAGTGGCTCAATAAGGTGCAGCCTGGCTCCGGTATTGGCACAGAGTCGGATGATATTGCCGGTATTCGGCGGTATTTCAGGTTGATAAAGGATGACATTCAGCATCCCGATATTATGCCTTATGCCCGGCAAATCATGGCTTTACGTAAAAGTATTGGCTGGATGTCGATAGGCGTCGATGCCAGACGCCAGCTCGATTTTGCCTTCACTGTACATGCGGCATGGTCGAGGTTCTGGAAAACATGCCGACCTGCGCTTTCCGAAAAATCCGGAGCCGTCACCGCGGTCAAGGCCAACAAGCCGATGCCGAATAAAGCGACATAACCACGTTTTAGTTGTTTATCAATATGCATATAGGTTCTCCATCGCCGGATGGTGAAATTTTTCGCCGGCTTGGTTAACTCATAGCAATTCCCGTGCCATGAAAATTATCTATAAAAACAATGCTTTGACGTGCCTGTTCGGTGTCCGCAGGCAGTCCGGCCAGAATAATTCGGACACTCAACGATTCATTCGGCAAGCAGCCAATGGCGTCGAGATGGTCTTCTGCCAATCTTCTTCTGGAGCATTTCGTACCGGCTGTGTGAAATCAATTTGGGTCATCAGATCAAATTGACCGGCATCATTCCGTAAATTGCTGAGGCCCTGAAAACGCAAAAGCCGTTTCGTGGATTTTTCGTAAGTCACTTCGATCGGATCGGCCAGCAGAGACCATAGTCCGGAAAGCTTGAGTTGATAGGTCACAGCAGCAACACCGGCGAACTGGCTTTCACGGGTTTGCTTAAGATTGAATTTGTAGGCCTGCAATCGGGTGGGAACGGCAAAATGCAGTGGCAGGGCATTTCCTGCTCTCAGTTTCGGCCAGTTAATCCTGATAAATTCGTTGAAACCGGCATCAACGACCAGGTTTTTCACAGTCAGCAGTACATTTTTTTCCGGTACTTTCCCGGGGGGCTGATACCAAAGCGCAGCCTGGTTTTGTTTGTATCTAAGCCCCTCCAGATAACCTCTCCGAACATCTACAAATTCAAATGCAGGTGCCTGCGCCGAAGGCAGGTAGTTCACACGCTTGCGTGCGAATGCAGTGCCGTCCATGCAGCGATAAAGCACCAGACGTTCAACAGGCATCATGTCATTGAGGCGGATCCAGTGCTGTTCCCGGTAAAGAGGCCGCAGGTTCTGCGGGTCGCGAGCGATACCTTCTTCAAAGCGAAGATTCGCATTGGCGGCGTTGCAGAATAGAAAACCGGCCAGCAATAAGCATGTTTTATGGGACACTCAATTCTCCGTTGATCCAATTCTTCGTGCATCAATGACGAAGCATGGTACTGCTCGAATGTCCACTATGCCCTTTGGCCTAGTGTAAGCAGCGTCAACACCGGTTAGGATGTGCGGTTTCTTGAAAACGTGTCCTCCTTCGCATTTCCATCAGCAGGAATTCCCAATGCTCAAATTTTCACCCCGTACCTTGTCGATGGCGCTTGCCCTCGCTCTATTCAGCAGCTCGGCAAGCTTTGCCGATAATCTTGCGACGCCCAAAGGTGTGGTTGCCGGTGCCAGCGTTGAAGGAATTTCAGAATATACCCTGGCCAATGGAATGAAGGTTTTGCTGTTTCCTGACGCAAGCAAGGCCACCACGACGGTCAATGTGACCTACAAGGTCGGCTCGCTGCATGAAAATTACGGTGAAACCGGCATGGCGCACTTGCTGGAACACATGTTGTTCAAGGGCACGCCTACCAACAGCGATATCACTGCCGACATGAAAAAACGCGGCATGAGCTACAACGCAAGCACATGGCTTGATCGCACCAATTACTTCGAAACTTTTTCGGCAGACGCTGCCCAATTGAACTGGGCGCTCAAGCTTGAAGCGGACCGAATGGTCAATTCCTTCGTTGCACGCAAGGATCTCGACAGCGAAATGACGGTGGTACGCAACGAAATGGAATCCGGCGAAAACAGCCCGGTCAGCGTATTGCTGGAACGCATGATGTCGACGTCCTATCTGTGGCACAACTATGGCAAAAGCACGATCGGTGCGCGCGCCGATGTCGAGAATGTGTCGATCGAGCGTTTACAGGCGTTCTACAGAAATTATTACCAGCCCGACAATGCCGTGATTTTGGTGGCGGGGCGTTTCGATGCCGCGAGCACCCTCGCTCAAATCAACGATACTTTCGGCAAGATCCAGAAGCCGGCGCGTGTGCTGCAAAAAATCTACACCGTAGAACCGGTGCAGGATGGCGAACGCGAAGTGGTCGTCCGCCGTGTTGGTGATACCCAATTGGCCGGCGTGGTCTACCACATGCCGCCGGCATCGCATGCCGATGCTGCCGCGATGGCGGTGCTGGCCGATATTCTTGGCGACACTCCTTCGGGTCGTTTGCACAAGGCATTGGTGGAAACCAAGCTGGCGACATCGGTATTCGGTTTCAATTTCGAACTGCGCGAGCCAGGTACGATGCTTTACATGGCACAGATGCCGCTGACGGCCGATGCCCGCCAGGTATCGACGGCCCTGATCGCCCAGGTTGAAGGGCTTGGCAACAAGCCGGTTACGGCAGCGGAAGTCGATCGCGCCAAGAACTCGCTGCTGAAAAGCTACGACGTCGTACTCAATGATGCGAATCGCCTGGGCACGGAAATGTCGGAGTCGATTGCATCCGGCGACTGGCGCCTGTTCTTTATCGGACGTGACCGGATCAAGGCCATCACGGCAGACGATGTGAATCGCGTTGCGGCGGCATACCTGAAGCCGAGCAATCGCACACTCGGCCTGTTCTTCCCGGACGCCAAGCCGAATCGTGCCGATATTCCTGCGGCACCCGATGTTGCCGCACTCGTGAAGGATTACAAAGGCGAGGCCGCCATTGCAGCCGGCGAAGCATTCGATCCCTCGCCTGCCAATATCGAGTCACGTACCGAACGCGGACAATTCAAGTTCGGCGCCAAGTATGCCTTGTTGACCAAAAAGACCCGTGGCGAAACCGTGCGCGGCGTCATTAGCCTGCATTTCGGTGATCTGAAAAATCTCAAGAACACGAAAACCGCTGCCGAAATCGCCGGCGCCATGTTGATGTACGGCACCCCGACGATGAGCCGCGAACAGATTGCCAATACGCTCGACAAACTGAAAGCTACCGTCAACATCAGCGGCGATGCCGATAGCGCAAGAATCAGCCTTCAGACGACCCGCGGCAATTTGCCGGCCGTGATGAATCTGGTTCAAGACTTGCTGCGCAACTCGAGCTTCCCCGAAAACGAATTCGAACAGTTGAGAACACAGAGCATCACCGATATCGAATCACAGCTCAGTGATCCGGAAGCGATTGCCAGTACCGAGCTGTCTCGCCACTTCAATACTTTCGCAAAAGACGATCCGCGCTACGTCGATTCGTTTGCCGAATCGATTGCCGCATTGAAGGCCGTAAAACTTGCCGATGTGAAATCCTTCCACAAGGAGTTTTACGGCATGAACAATGCGGAGTTTTCCTTCGTTGGCGATTTTGATGCCGCCGCTCTGAAGGCACAGGCCGACAAATTGTATTCCGACTGGAAATCATCGAAACCCTATTCGCGTCTGGAAAACCCTTATCAGACGGTAGCTACCGTGGACAAGACGTTTGAAACTCCCGACAAGGCGAATTCACTCGTATTGATGCGTCAGGGCTTCCCGATGAACCAGGATGCGTCTGATTATCCGGCGATGGTGATTGGCAACTATATTCTTGGCGGTGGAACGTTGAAGTCCCGTATTGCCGATCGCATTCGCAAGAAAGACGGTCTCAGTTACGGTGCCGGTAGCCAGTTCGATGCCGGCGTAATCGATGCCAATGCCTATTTGCTGGGCTATGCCATCACGGCACCGGAAAATGCGGCGAAAGTTGAAAATGCATTCCGCGAAGAAATTGCCCGGATTCTGAAAGACGGCGTGACGGAAGTGGAAGTGGCCGATGCCATTGCCGGTTATTTGAAGGCACGTGAAAGCCGTCGCAATGAAGATGCCGGTGTTGCCGCCAGCTTGGCCGATCAGGCTTTCTATGGTTTCACCATGCAGCGCGTCATTGATCTTGAAAACAATGTCAGAAAACTGGATGTTGCCCAAGTGAATGCAGCCCTGCGTGCATACCTGAAACCCGAAAATCTCAGCTTCTTCGCGGCCGGCGATTTCGCCAAAGCGGCCAAGACGGTGAAGGACGCTCCGGCAGCAACGCCGACAAAGTAATGCCATAGTCAGTATCGCAATGTTATAAAGACGGGCGACTTGTAGTCGCCCGTTTTTTTTTGCCCGAATCTCATGGAGTCTTATGCGATCTATTATTTTATTGCTCACGGTGGGTTTGTTGTCGGCTTGCAGCTTCGTGAAAATGGCTCCGGGCGGCGATGAGGTCAAAGTTATCGCGATCGGCAAGGACATGAGTGCCTGTGAAAAACGCGGCGACATCAATGTCTCGGTAAAAGACCGTCTTGGCCCTTATGAGCGTGATGTTTTGCGGGTCAAGGACGAGCTGGAAGTGCTGGCAAGAAATGAAGCGCCAGGGCTGAAAGCGGATACCGTGCAGGCCGTTGCCGAAGTCGATGATGGCGCACAAAAATGGCGCGCGTATCGTTGTAATGGCGTCCAGAAAGTTCCTTCGAACGAGAGCCTCGACAAGGCCGTGACACAGCCACTCAAGGATTAAGCGACTCCTTGCCGAGATTTACCAGTGTATTTCCTGGTCATCTGATCTTGGCGCGCCATGACACCGCTAGCTGAACCCAGCCTTCGGTTCGGTTCAGTAAAAACAGTGACTTACTGCTAATTTTGCCGTCAAAACAGCGATTTAGATTGAGCCTTGGGTCCGAAAAGAGTAACTTAAGCGGGTTTCCCCATCAGGTTTACCGCTATGTTGTTTCAACACGTCGCCATTGCAGGTCTTGCCCATATCGATCCGCCGCTGTCGCTCAGCTCGGAAGAGATCAATTCCCGCCTGAAAAAAACCACCGATCGCCTCGGCATCACGACAGACGTGCTTCAGGACATTGCCGGTATCTATTCGCGTCGCCTCTGGGACGGTGAAATGGCAATTTCCGACGCCGCCGTGCTGGCAGCGGAAAAAGCCATTCTCGATGCCGGCATTCCGCGCGAAAAAATCGGCTTGCTGGTCAATACCTCGGTCAGTCGCGATTTCCTGGAGCCTTCGGTAGCCAGTATGGTCTCGGGCACGCTGGGTCTTAGTGATCATTGCCAGAACTTTGACGTTGCCAATGCCTGCCTCGCTTTCTTGAACGGCATGGACATTGCCGGACGCATGATCGAGCGCGGTGAAATTGATTACGCGCTGATCGTTGACGGTGAAAACACCAACATGGTGTACGAAAAAACCATCGAACGCCTGAATCGCGAAGGCATTACCGAAGCGGAATTCCGCAGCGAATTTGCCTCCCTGACGCTGGGTTCCGGTGCTGCCGCCATGGTTCTTACCCGTCGCGAACTCGCACCGGATGCGCCCTTGTACAAAGGCGGCGTTACCCGTGCGGCGACCGAATGGAACAATCTGTGCCGCGGCAATCTTGACCGCATGGTCACCGATACCCGCATGCTGCTGATCGAAGGCATCAAGCTGGCACAAAAAACTTTTGATGCAGCGAAAATCGCCCTCGGTTGGGCAGTTGAAGAACTCGACCAGTTCGTGATCCACCAGATCTCACGTGCACACACCGAAGCTTTCACCAAGGCTTTCGGCATTGATAAAACCAAGGTACTGACGATTTTTGCCGAACACGGCAACATCGGTCCGGCTTCGGTGCCCATCGTGTTGAGCAAGTTGCGCGATCTTGGCAAGCTGAAGAAAGGTACCCGCGTTGCATTGCTCGGTATCGGTTCGGGTTTGAATTGCTCTATGGCTGAAGTCGTCTGGAACGAACCGGCCAAAAAACCGGGCGCATAAGGGTTTAAGACAATGCCAGGTTCCTTTCGAAAAAAGGGACCTGGCTTTTTTTATGGCGAAGACAAAAAACACTATGAACGACAATAATCTCAGCAACGAACAATCGCGCGTACTCGCCAAGGGTCCGTTTCCGGATTATCCGTTTACACCGAAGAGCTTCAAGCAACCAAGTGGATTAACGCAAAGCTATCTCGACGAAGGTAGCGGTGATGTCGTCGTCATGTTGCATGGCAATCCGTCCTGGTCATATTACTGGCGTCATCTGGTGCTGGGTTTGAAAGATCAGTATCGCTGCATCGTGCCCGATCACATCGGCATGGGCTTGTCCGACAAGCCTAGCGACGAAAATTATCGATACACGCTGCAATCGCGCGTTGATGATCTGGATCGTTTGCTGGATTCCTTGAATCTTGGCGACAACATCACGCTCGCCGTGCACGACTGGGGCGGCATGATTGGTTTTGCCTGGGCGCTGAAACATTCCAAACGTATCAAGCGTCTTGTGATTCTGAATACAGCCGCATTCCCCCTGCCGAAAACCAAAACCATTCCGTGGCAATTGAAGCTTGGCCGCGATTCGATATTCGGAACATTATTGATCCGTGGCTTCAATGCCTTTGCCGGCGGTGCGGTGCGCGATGGCGTCGTCAACAAGATGCCGAAGGACGTCAGCAATGCCTATGTCGCGCCATTCGACTCCTGGGCCAATCGCATTTCAACCTCACGCTTCGTGCAGGATATTCCCTTGAGTTCGAAGGATGCGGCCTGGTCGCTGGTCGAAGCTTCGGAAAAATGCCTGGATCAATATGCTGATCTGCCGATTTTCATCGGCTGGGGTCTGAAAGATTTCGTCTTCGACAAGCATTTCCTGAAAGTATTCCAGGATACCTTCACGAAAGCCGAACAGCACGTTTTCGAAGATGCCGGGCATTATGTACTGGAAGATAAATACCAAGTTCTTGTGCCGGCCATCCGGAAGTTTCTGGACACGAATCCATCGGCCTGAATTGAATGAGTGTTGCAAAAGGAAGCATGAGCGAAATCTGCAACATCACCGCCGTCCTGTCGAAAATTGCCGCTGAACGACCCGGACAAATCGCGATGCGTTGTCCGGGTTCGCGCGGAAGTGATGGTTTTGCAAATTACGATCTCCCCCTGACTTACGCCGAACTCGAAAGCCGTTCGAATGCGATTGCCGCCGGTTTGAAAAAATACGGCATCACTCGCGGCGTGCGTGCGGTGCTGATGGTCAGACCATCGCCGGAATTTTTCCTGCTGATGTTTGCGCTGTTCAAAATCGGCGCAGTGCCGGTGTTGGTCGACCCCGGTATCGCGAAATCGGCATTGAAAAAATGTTTGCAGGAAGCGAAACCGGATGCCTTCATCGGCATTTCGATTGCGCACATTGCAAGAATCATTCTGGGCTGGGCCAACAAGACCAACCGATTGAATGTGACGGTTGGCAAGCGCTGGTGCTGGGGCGGAAAGACCCTTCAGCAAATCGAAGCCGAAGGCACAGGCGCGAATAATCAAATGGCCGAAACGCAGCCTGATGATGTCGCCGCGATTTTATTTACCTCAGGCTCGACCGGAATTCCGAAAGGCGTGGTGTATCGTCATAGGCATTTCGTGGCACAGATCGAATTGCTGCGTGAAGCTTTCGACACGAAACCGGGCGGCGTAAACCTGCCGACCTTCCCGCCATTTGCCTTGTTCGACCCGGCTCTCGGTTTGACATCGATTATTCCGGATATGGATCCGACCAAACCGGCTTCGGCCGACCCGAAGAAATTGCATCACGCGATCAACAAGTTCGGGGTCGACCAATTGTTCGGTTCGCCGGCGCTGGTGGCGGTGTTGGCAAAATACAATAAAAAGTTGCCGGGCATTCTGAGAATCACTTCGGCCGGTGCGCCGGTGCCTGCCGACGTGGTGTCGAAAATGCGCGAGCTGCTGCCGGAGAACGGCAGGCTGTGGACGCCGTATGGCGCTACCGAATGCCTGCCGGTGGCCGTCATTGAAAGCCGCGAATTGCAGACAACCCGCGAACAAACCGAACAAGGCGCCGGTACCTGTGTCGGAAAGCCAATGGCAGCCAACACCGTTCGCATTATTGAAATCAGCGACAAGGCAATCGAATATTGGCACGATGGTCTTCAAGTTGAATCCGGACGCGTCGGTGAAATTACCGTCGCCGGCCCCACCGCCACCGATGAATATTTTGCGAGACCGGAAGCCACTGCGCTGGCAAAGATTCGTGAAAAAATGTCGGACGGCGACGTGCATGGATGCACTAGCGTCGCGGGAGGCAGGATGCCGGGAGCGACCAGCGAACGAGTCGTCCACCGCATGGGCGATCTGGGCTGGCTTGACGAACAAGGCCGTCTATGGTTTTGCGGCCGCAAATCACACCGGGTCGAAACCGCACAGGGTCCATTGTTTACCGAGCAGGTCGAACCGGTTTTTAATACGCATCCCAAAGTAAAACGCACGGCATTGGTGGGTGTGGGCAAATTTGGCGAACAAACGCCCGTCTTGTGCATCGAGCTGCATGAAAAAAACACGCGACAGGAACAAGCGACGATCCAAAACGAACTTGAAAAAATCGGCAATGCATTCGTTCATACCGGCAACGTTCATCATTTTCTGTTTCATCCGGGCTTTCCTGTCGATATCCGCCACAATGCGAAAATCGGACGCGAGACATTGGCGATATGGGCGGCGAAGGAATTACGAAAAAGACCATGATGAAAATTCTTGTCACCGGCGGCGGTGGTTTTTTGGGGCAGGCGCTTTGCGCTGCCTTGAAAAAACGCGGCTACGAAGTCACCAGTTTCCAGCGCACGTTTTATCCGGCTCTGGAAGACATGGGCGTGCGGCAAATCCTCGGCGATCTTGCCGACCGCCAGGCAGTGATCGAGGCATGTAAAAACCAGGATGCGATTTTTCATAATGCCGCCAAAGCTGGCGCCTGGGGCAGCTATCAAAGTTATTACGATGCCAATGTGACCGGTACCGACAATGTGCTGGCAGCCTGTCGCGAGCACGGCATTAGAAAACTTGTTTACACCTCGACGCCAAGCGTGACCCATGCCGGTCGTACGCCGGTCGAAGGCGGCAATGAAATCAACACGGCCTATGGCGAGAATTTCAAGGCGCCTTATCCGGCGACAAAAACCATCGCCGAAAAAAACGTGATCGCCGCCAATTCATTGACCTTGGCAACCGTTTCGCTGCGGCCAAGATTGATTTGGGGCCCCGGCGATACGCAATTGCTTCCGCGTCTTGTTGAGCGCGCTAAAGCCGGAAGACTGAAATTCATCGCCGGCGGTGTCAACAAGATGGACACCACCTATATCGACAATGTGGTTTACGCCCACTTGCAGGCTTTCGATCATCTCGATATTGGTTCCGCCTGTGCCGGCAAGGCCTATTTCATTTCCAATGGAGAGCCAAGGCCGGTGCATGAAACGGTGAATGCCTTGTTGAAGGCCGCCGATGCGCCGCAAGTGACCGGAAGCATTCCTTATGGTGTGGCCTGTGCTGCCGGTACAATTCTCGAAGCCATGTGGCATGTATTGCCACTGAAAGGCGAGCCGCCGATGACGCGCTTCCTGGCTGAGCAGTTGTCCACGCCGCATTGGTATGACATCTCGGCGGCGAAGCGTGATTTCGATTATGTGCCGCAGGTGACGACTGAAGAAGGCCTGAAACGCCTGCAAAAATGGTGGCAATCCCGTGGTGATAAGCGCGAATAATCCCCGCAAGCCCGATACAATAGGCTGATGAATACTTCCGTCTCGTTTTTTGACTCCCTGAAGCCGCTTGCGGGCCGCGCACTGGAGCAGGCATTGAATCGCGTGCTGGCTTTGGATCCGGACACGCAGGCCGCGATTTCGAAACTCGATCAACGACGTATTCAACTGGCACTGGAAGCCCCCGCCATCGCATTGGAAATTTCGGTCGATGGCAATCAGCTCAGGGTCGGTCCCGTGCAGGATGGTGAAGCCGATTTGGGAATTCGCAGCACGATTTCCGGCGCCTTGTCGCAGCTCCCATTCTTTCGCTCCAGCAGTGCGGCACCGGTCGGCAAAGTGCGTATCAACGGCGATGCCGAATTGGCTCGTCAGCTGCAAAGCCTCGCCAAGAATTTCGATCCCGATTGGGACAAGCCCTTTGTCGAAGTATTTGGCGTCGTGATCGGAACGCAAATCGCCAAAGTCTTGCGTGAAGCATTCAAGCAAGGTACAGGCATCGCAAAAAAATTCGGCAAGGACGGCGTGGATTATTTGACCGAAGAATCACGCGATGTTGTCGGCAGTGCGGAGCAGGCGGCATTCAACGAAGACGTCGATGATTTGCGTGACCGTACCGAGCGCGTGCTCGCGCGTTTCGAGAAATTGAAGCAAACGCAGGAGCCGAACGCATGAGTTCGACTTTACGAGCCATTCGTATTGCGCGCGTGTTGTTGCGCCACCGGCTGGACTCGTTGCTGGAAGACACCGCCTTCGGAAAATGGTTGTGGTTGCTGAAACCCTTTACGCCGGCACGCAGTGAAGAAGCCAACTTGCCGCGCGGCGAGCGTCTGCGCCTCGCGCTACAGGAGTTAGGCCCGATCTTCGTAAAGTTTGGACAAATATTGTCGACCCGCCGTGACCTGATGCCGCCGGACATCGCCGACGAGCTGGCGAAGTTGCGTGACCAGGTGGCACCGTTCGCCGGTGCCACCGCAAAAAACATCATCGAAACACAATTGGGCAAATCCATCGGCGAATTGTTTGCAAGTTTTGATGAAACACCACTGGCCTCTGCATCGATTGCGCAAGTGCATCCCGCTACTTTGCACAATGGCAAGGAAGTGGTGGTCAAGGTATTGCGCCCCGGAATTGCAGAGCAGATCAAGGCAGACATCGGCTTGTTGCGTCACCTGGCCAATTTCGCCGATCGCCATCATCCGAATGCAGAAAAAATCCGTCCGCAGGAAGTGGTCGATGAAATTGACAGCACGCTGCAGGCAGAGCTGGATTTGCAGCGCGAGGGTTCCAATGCAAGTTATATGCGTCGCCTCTGGAAGGACTCGGATGATCTGTATGTGCCGGAAGTATTCTGGGATTACAGTCGCGAAAACGTACTGACCCTAGAACGGGTTTCCGGTGTCGGCTCGGATGATGTTGTCGCGTTGACCGAAGCCGGTGTTGATCTTTCGAAACTTGCTGCCAAAGGCGTGCGCCTTTTCTACACGCAGGTATTTCGCGACAATTTCTTTCATGCGGATGCACACTCGGGCAATATCTGGGTAGATGCGACTCGCAAGGACAATCCGCGCTACATCGCGCTGGATTTCGGCATCGTGGGTCAGTTGCAGCAGCGCGACCAGTATTATCTGGCCGAAAATTTCATGGCGATGTTCAAGTACGATTACCGCCGTATCGCCGAACTGCATGTGCAGGCCGGCTGGATGCCGTCGAATATCCGTATCGATGAACTCGAAGCGGCCATACGTGCCGTGTGCGAACCTTATTTCACCCGGCCGCTGTCGGAAATTTCACTGGCGGAAGTGCTGGTCAAGATTTTCCGCACCGCACAGCGTTATGAATTGACGGTGCAGCCGCAATTGATCCTGCTGCAAAAAACACTGTTGAATATCGAAGGGGTCGCGCGCCAGCTCGATCCGAAGCTGGACCTGTTTGCGGTAGCCAAGCCGGTGCTGGAAACCATCCTGCGCGAACGCTACAGCCCGGCCACCCTGATGTCGGAATTGCAGAAACGCATGCCGGAAATCATTTCGCAGGCACCGGATATGCCGAGGCTGATTCGCAACTGGTTCGCGCAGCAGGTCAATGGCGAGCACAGCCTGAAAATGCATTCGGATGAACTTGCCGAATTATCGCGGCTTACCGTGCTGGCACAGTTCCGGCTTGCCTGCCTCGTGCTGGCGAGCGGTTTCCTGATATGTGCGGCCTTGTTTTATCTGTTCGACACGCAGTCGCCGGTTTATTTCCACCTGAATGCCAAAACCTGGGTCGCACTGGGTGCCGGCGTTTTCGCAATGCTCGCGGCATGGTTCAAGCGCGCGTGAGCGAAGTCGAGGCTAGCCCGGCGACGCCGATGATCGAAGTGCTGTATCGCGACGACTACCTCGCCGTGGTGAACAAGCCTGCCGGCCTGATGGCGCATTCAAGTGCTCTGGCACGTGGCGAAGACGATTTCCTGCATGACCGGCTGCGTGAACAATTCGGCTGCAAGATTTTTCTTATCCACCGGCTTGATCGTGCTACAAGCGGTTGCCTGCTGGTGGCTTTCGACAACCAGAGTGCTTCCACACTCGGCAAGCAATTCATGACACGCGATGTCGAGAAGAAATATCTCGCCATCTGCCGGGGCTGGCCGGAAGAATCATTCACCGTGGATCACGATCTCGACGGTGGTCCGGGCAAGCCGGAGAAAAAACCCGCCATAACCGAATTCAGGCGACTTGCCACAGCCGAAATCGAGATGGCATCGGCGCATCACGAAAGTTCGCGCTATGCCCTGGTGCAATGCATGCCCCAGACCGGCAGATTCCGGCAAATAAGAAGACATCTCAAGCATGTGTTCCATCACCTGATTGGCGACACCAGCCATGGCGATGGTCGCCATAATCGCAACTTCAGGATGATGGGTGTCCATCGCATGCTGCTGCATGCGCGGGAGCTGTCTTTTCAGCATCCGGTCAGTCAGGAACGATTGAGCTGCGTTGCCGGCTGGGATGCGGAGTTCGAAAAGGCCATGCAGAAGATGGGATGGGATCAAAGCTCCTCGAAATAAGCTCCGGATTTTGCTTTATCTCCATTTAGCGCATAGTCTATTCCTGTCGACACAAATGGAGCGATGAATATGCGTTTAGCAATTGTTCTGACACTCGGTCTTGCAAGCATAGCCGCGGCATCGGCATCGGCATCGGCGGAAACCGCCAAACGCCCGCAAGATCAGGCGATTTCAAATTGGCAGAGCTTCATCAACCAACATCCGGATTTGCTGTACCGTATGCGTGGCTTGAAAGCCTACGAAAAAGCCCGCTACAGCGAAGCGCTTTTCAATTTCAAATTTGCTGCAAAATATGCCGACAAGGCAGCACAGGGCATGGTCGCCGATATGTTGTGGAAGGGCGAAGGTGGCCCTGTCGACAGAGCCCAAGCCTATGCCTGGATCGATCTGGCAGCAGAGCGTGGCTACCCGGCGATGTTGGTTATTCGGGAAAAAATGTGGTCCCAATTGACTGTGTCGGAACAGAAGCAGGCGCTTGCTCTGGGCGAAGGGCTTTATGAAATCTACGGCGACGAGGTAGCCAAGCCTCGTTTGGAAATGGTGTTGGTGAGGGGGTTGCGTAACAGCGTTACCGGAAGCCGCATCGGATACGTAGGAACTCTGGAAATCTCCAGCAGTGATCGGGGCGCAAAAAATATAAAAAGCGGGAACATGCCGACATTTGACGGTGAATTTTTTTACCAGGACAAGCTATGGCAGCCCAGCGAGTATTGGCAATGGAAGGATGCTTCCTGGAAAAACCCCGCAGAGGGCAAAGTCGATATCGGCCCGCTTGAGAAACCTCAACAAGCACCCAGCCAGTAAACGATCAGTATGCGAATGAAGCTGCCTTTACACTGATTTTTCGGTGGTCGTAGACCCAATCGGAGCGATTAATATGCGAATAGCCGCTGTTTTTGCAATTTGTCTTGGCATGCTCGTGTCGTCGATGATATCGGCGGAAACAGCAAAGCGTTCACAGGATCAGGCTTTCACCAATTCGCAGACTTTTATCAATCAGCATCCTGACTTGCGGTATCGACATCGGGGATTGAAGGCCTACAAAAAAGCCCGCTATGGCGAAGCCCTGTTTAATTTCAAGCTTGCGGCAAAATATGCCGACAAGCCCTCGCAAGGAATGATTGCCGAGATGTTATGGAAAGGTGAGGGCGTTGCTGTCGACAGAGCCCAGGCCTATGCATGGATCGATTTGGCAGCTGAAAGAAACTACCCGTCGATGGTGATTAGCCGCGAAAAGATGTGGTCTATGCTTAATGAAACGGAACGGAAACAGGCGGTCGTATCAGGAAAGAATATCTATGAACTCTATTCCGATGCCGTTGCCAAGCCTCGAATGGATGCTGTTCTGGTGCAGACAAAACGTAATAGTGTTCCTGGTAGTCGGCTTGGTTTTGTAACTACGGTTGATATTACAAATAATGATCCGATAGCGCTTGCCCACGATAACGGAATGCCGGGATATGAAGGCGAATTCTTTTATCAGGACAAGTTATGGGAGCCTTCGGAATATTGGAAATGGCAGGATGCTGCATGGAGCAGACCGCTTGCAGGCAATGTTGAAATCGGGCCAATCGAGACAAATCCCGAAACCAGAAAAAAATGACCGCAGGCATCGAAGCCACTGACTTGTCACAAGACAGTGGTCATCACCGCCCGGCATTGGAGTTTCTTATGGGGGTACCTTCAATGACTAATGGCTTATGAATAAGCCTGTCATATGCTTTAGTCTGGACCAAAGTACATTAGATGAAGGTATCCATGCGCCTTGTTATCGTTTTTATTATTAGCCTGTTTGTCTTCATGTCGCCGGTTCAAGCGGCGAAACGTCCGCAGGACAAAGCCATCACCAACTCGATGACGTTCATCAAGCAGCATCCGGATTTGCTGTATCGCCTGCGTGGTCTGGAGCACTATAAAAAAGCCGAATACAGCGAGGCTTTTTTCAATTTCAAGCTGGCTTCAAAGTATGCCGATAAACCATCGCAGGGCATGGTGGCCGAAATGTTGTGGAAAGGCGAAGGCGTTGTTGCCGACAAGATCCAGGCATATGCATGGATCGATATGGCTGCGGAGCGAAACTATCCGACAATGATATTGAGTCGGGAAAAAATGTGGGCATCGCTAAGCGAGTCGGAACAAAAGCAGGCAATCAGCGTTGGCCAGCAGCTGTATAAATACTACGGCGATGATGTTGCAAAGCGCAGGCTCGAAATTGCGTTGGCACGTGCACGCAGGAATATAACCGGCAGTCATCTTGGCTTTGTCGGCTATTTGGCCATCACCATCGATACGCCATCAGGTCCGCAGACCGTGGATGGTTCGTTCTATTACCAGGACAAGTTCTGGAAACCCGCCCAGTATTGGGAATGGCAGGATACCGCCTGGAAAAATCCGCCAACCGGCAAGGTGGATATCGGTCCGCTCGAAACCCAGCCCAAAACGGACGATAAGTAAATCCGGCATCCGCGTAGTCTGCGATAATTGGCTCATCCCGGAACGGACTTTTCTGAATGGCCAAATTATTTTTCTACTACTCGGCAATGAATGCCGGCAAGACCACGACGTTGTTGCAAAGTGCCTACAATTATCACGAACGGGGCATGCGAACGCTGATATTCACGCCGAAGCTGGATAACCGTGCCGGTGAAAGCATCGTGGCGTCGCGTATCGGACTGAAGGCAAAAGCGGTGGCATTTGAACGCGACGATGATCTGGAAATATTGTTGAATCGCGTATTGGCAAAGCATCAGAAAATCGACTGCGTGCTGGTTGACGAGGCGCAATTCCTGAGCAAGAACCAGGTGTGGCAACTTACCGAAATTGTCGATCAACACAATATTCCCGTGCTGGCCTACGGCTTGCGTACTGATTTTCGCGGGGAGTTGTTCGAAGGCAGCCAGTACCTGCTTGCCTGGGCTGATTCGCTGACCGAAATCAAAACCATCTGCCATTCCGGCAAGAAGGCGACCATGGTGGTGCGCGTTGACGAAAATGGTCGCGCGGTGAAGGAAGGACCCCAGGTACAGATTGGCGGCAATGAACGCTATGTGTCGGTATCGCGTGGCGAATTCAAGAAAATCATGGCCGGCGAAGGCCGAATTGACCTGCAGCAGACAGTGCTGCCGCTGGATGATCGGAATGATTACGAAGATTGAAACCGCGGCTTCGGTGGTGTCGTTCCAGTGCCGCGTTTTTAATGACAAGCCTTGCTAAGGTTCTGCAATTGGCGAATTTCAAATCTGCGTTCCGGAATTTGCAGGTTCGCTTCTTTCAGGATCTTCGTGCGTAACTGTTCGCCATCGAAAGATCGCTGGTTGCGGCAGTAGAAATTCGCGCGCAGTGCGGTGCTTGCGCGCAATAAATCCGCATGCATCGCCACTTGCTGTTTCAAGGTGGCTTGCACGCGGTCAAATACCGAATCATCAAGGGCAAAGCTTTTTTGCAAGTCCTGCAGACGAAGCCAGGCGAGCAGCAATTCCGGCGAGCTGGTCTTGCTTGAAGCAGTCGCTATTTTCAGGCGCTGGTCGGCGAGGGTAATTTCATCTCGATCCATAGCCAGGTTTGCCATCGCTGTCGCGTAAGTCTGCAATTGCGGCAGCTTCTGTTTCACGGCAAGCGACAGGCATTGCTCGGCCGTTTGTGCGGCGAGCGGGCTGTTCAATTCCTGCGCGGTTTGCGCCCTGGCAAGCAGACAGGTGGCGGCAATGTACTGCGCAGCCTGCTGCGATTTTGCGAACAGGCGCTGCGCCTCGGTGGCAAAGGCAATGCCGTCCTGCGGATTGTCTCGTTGCAGGGCGACTTCGGCCTGCTGCATGGCAATGTCAGCCAGCCTCGGATTCTCGTCGCCCCACTGGCGTTGATAGTGTTCCTTGCTGGCACTCAATAATCGCGAGGCTTCATCGAATTCGTTTTTGATAATCAGGATTTCAGCCAGTGCTTGCTGGCTTGGGCCATTGAGCGGATGGTTCACGCCGAAACGATTCTGGCTGATATCCAGTGCTTGTCTGAAAGCGGCTTCCGCTTCGCGGAGATTTTCCGCACCACGATAGAAGCGCCCCAGGTCGTACCAGATACCGACGCCGAGCGCATTGCGTTCGCCGCTTGCCTGGCGCAGCATCGAGAGTGCTTCGCGTGCCTGGGTAATGGCCTGCGAATATTTATTTTCATCACCGAGCAATTTTGCCAAATCTGCCAGGCTTTCCGCCTGCAAGGCCTTGTCACCGACGATATCCTTGCGAAGTTGCAGGGCTTTTCCGAACAGGTCTCTCGCGACGCTCAAACTACCCTGGTCTTCGTGGCAACGACCGAGTTCGGAAAAATAGGCGGAGCTGACTTTCGGAGCCTTGTCGGAGATGTCTTCGGCCACTTGCAGGTAAGGCGCGAGATCACGAATGCAGGCATTGTATTGGCCAAGTTGGCGCAGGCTGTGGCCGCGAACGGCAAGCGATTCCAGTCGCAATTCCGGCGGCGTATTGATATCGAGTTGCATGAAAGCCATCGATTGCTTGTCGAGCAGTCGCAGTGCTTCGCGATCATCGCCCAGGCCGGAGCGCAGGCGCGCGATCAGGCCGAGTAATTCCGCGCGTGCCTGCGGTTGGTTCGATAATTCGGTATCGGCACGTCGAACCCCGGCATCCAGCAGTTCGCGGACATTCACGTCTTCCGGATTGGTTTTATCGCCGGTGTTTTCAAATAATGCGACGACAAAACCCTGCATGGCTTCCGCGCGACTGGCTTCCCTGAAAGCCTGGTTTGCCTGCCAAGTGGTGATGGCGAGCGCGATCGCCAAGACGGTACTGACGCCTACGCCGGCAACGACGGCAAAAGCATGTCTCTGAATGTATTTTTGTGTGCGGTAGCCAAGGCTGTCAGGTCTGGCATGCACGGGCTGACCGTCAAGATAGCGAAGCAAATCCTGCTTGAAGGATTCGACCGAGGCATAACGCGCCTCGGGATTTTTCGCGAGAGCCTTCAGCACGACGTTGTCGAGATCGTTCGCCAGTTGTTTTGCGACCCGCTTGTTATGCGCCTGTGCGATCGCGACGGTATTCTTGAGCAAAGCCTGTGACGGTTTGATCGGCTCGTCTTTCAGGATGGCCTCTTCCCAGGCCGCATCGGTTTTGCGTTCCGGGGTGTAGGGTTTGCAGCCGGACAGGATTTCATACAGCACAACGCCCAGTGCATAGACGTCAGTCAGCGTGCTGATGATTTCACCGCGCAACTGCTCCGGTGCGGCGTAATGCAGGGTGAAAGTGCGATGTCCGGTCTGGGTAATTTCGGTGTGTTCGCCGGTCTTGTGGTCGAGCAATTTCGCGATGCCGAAATCCAGCAGCATCACTTCGCCGTTTGGCGTCACCATGATGTTCGAGGGTTTCAGGTCACGATGCACGACCAGATTGGCATGAGCATGGCTGACGGCATCGCAGACCTGGCGAAACAGCAGGAGACGGCTGCGCAAATCCAGGTTCAATCGTTTGACGTAATCGGTAATCGGTTCGCCGTTGACATAATCCAGTGCGAGATACGGCTGGCCATCGGCCATGATGCCGGCATCGAGAAGTCTTGCGATATTGGCGTGTGCCAGACGGGCAAGAATTTGCCGTTCGCGGGTGAAGCGTTGTCGTAGTCCGGCATCACCCAGGCCCGGACGAAGCAATTTCAAGGCCACGCGACGTTCGTACAGGCCGTCGGAACGGACTGCCAGCCAAACCTGCCCCATGCCGCCTTCGCCGAGCAGGCTGACCAATCGGTAAGGACCGATTTCATCATTGATGCGGGGGCTCAGATTATCGAGATTTGCCAATGGCTCGGCCATGAAGTCCGGATGACTTCGTTCCAGATCCATCATCTTCAACAATTCTTGCGCGAGTTCGGGATATTGTTCCCGCATCTGGTACAGACGCATTTCCCGGGCATCGCCGCTAAGTTCCAGCAGCTCATCCAGCAAGGGTGAAAGCGTGGCCCAGCGCTCGGTATGCATGTGGTTCAGGGTTTCGTCTAGTCTTGTAGCGATGCCAGCAAGTATAGACGGGCTTTCTGCCAATCGCGCCGCACGCTGCGTTCGGAGCGCTTCAGTAATTCGGCAATTTCGGTTTCGGACAAGCCGGCGAAATAGCGCAATTCGACCACCTGCGCCAATTTTTTGTCGACAGCCGCCAGGCGATTCAAGGCGGTATCCAGGCCGAGCAAATCTTCGTCGAGACGCAAGCCGCCGACTGCGTCTTCGGGTAATTCGGTAACGCGGTGCAGATCACCGCCGCGCTTTACTGCAAGCCGCTGGCGTGCGTAATCGACGACGACACTTCGCATCGCGGAGGCAGCATAGGCGAAAAAATGGGCGCGATCTTCGAATTCCGCCGTGCTGCGGCCAATCAATTTGATATAGGCCTCATGCACCAGACCGGTAGCATCCAGAGTGTGGCCCTGATTGCCGCCCAGATGGCGGCGAGCCATCGTGTGCAGCTCGGCATAAAGCGTTGACAGAACGCGATCCAGCGCATTCTTGTCGCCGCTACGCGCAGCGTTGAGCCATAAGGTAATGTCTGCTGCTTCAGCCATGAATTCCCCGTTCCCGTCTAAGCGGGTTAGACCGCTAGTGTAAGCCGAATCGGGATATTGTTACGAATTGTCACGAAAAAGGTTCATTTCTGGCATTTCTTGCACCATGCGCTGGCACGATTACCCATCCGCAAATCCTGAACCGGCTTGCCGCAGACTTTGCAGGGCTCGCCCTCGCGGCCATAAACAAAGAGCTCCTGTTCGAAATAGCCCGGCGCACCATCGGCGTTCAGGAAATCACGCAGGGTCGTACCGCCGCGTTTGATGGCATAGGTCAGTATGCTTTTTACCGCTGCGGCCAGTGCCTGATAACGTGAACGGCTGATGCTGCCCGCTTCGCGTGCCGGTGCGATGCCGGCCCTGAACAGGCTCTCGGCGGCATAGATATTGCCGACGCCGACCACCACCGCCTGATCCATCAGAAAATGCTTGATCGGTGTGCGGCGGCCACGGCTGCGCTCGAACAGGTAATCACCGTCGAAGTCATTCGACAGAGGTTCGGGGCCGAGATGCTGCAATAGCGCGTGGGTTTCTCCGTCGGGCTGCCAAAGCAGGCAGCCGAAATGACGTGGGTCGGTGAAACGAATCAGGGTGTCATTGTCGAGCACGATATCGACATGATCATGTTTTTCGATCTTGCTTCCGCCTGGAAGGACACGCAGGCAACCCGACATACCCAGATGCAGCAAGGCACTGCCCGGCTCGGTATCAATCAATAAATATTTCGCACGCCGCCGCACTTTCAGAATGGATTGCGAGGGCAGGATTTTTTTTATTTCCTTCGGAATTGGCCAGCGCAAATCGGGACGACGCAGGATCACGCTGCGAATGATCCGGCCTTCGCAATGTGGCGCCAAACCGGCTCGGGTAGTTTCGACTTCGGGCAATTCAGGCATGGGTTTTCAGAGGTGCTTCAATTGTTCGCGTAAGCCGGGCACACAGCGCCGGCTGACTTCGAGCGCCTGCTTGCCATGGCGAAGAATGGCGTGCACACCGCCGTCATTATCCCGGCGAAGCTCGAGAAATTCGTTGCGCGATACCAGGCAGTTGCGATGAATGCGCAAAAAAACATCGGCAAATTCCTGCTCGAGTGATTTCAGGGATTCTTCAATCAGGTCTTCACCGCGGGCATGATGCACGGCAACGTATTTTTCATCGGCCTGCAGATAATAAATATCCTCGATGGCTATCAGACGAAGGCTGCCGCGCAGGCTCGCGCTCAGATGCGTGCGACGCTTTAGCGGTGCCATTTTCATGGTCGTCGAAGCAAGCCCTGCGCGCTGGGCTCTCGCCCTGTCGATGGCTTGTTGCAGCCGTTCCTTTCGAACCGGCTTCACCAGATAGTCAATCGCGGCGGCATCGAAAGCGGCGAGTGCATGTTCATCGAACGCAGTACAGAAAATAATGCAGGGCGGATTGGCGACTTCCTGCAGGTGTCTTGCCGCTTCCAGTCCATCCATGACCGGCATTGCAATATCCATGATCACCACGTCAGCCTGAAGCGCAATGGCCTGTTCGACGGCATCGCGACCATTCACCGCCTGGCCTGTGAGGGTGCAATCCGGAATGTCGCGCAGCAGTTCGACGATGCGCTCGCGTGCCAATGCTTCGTCATCGGCGATCAGAATTTTCATGCCTGAATCATGCAAGCCCGGGCGCTCGCTTGCAAGTGGAGCATCAGGATAAACGGCAGCCGGAAAAAGCGGAATTACGGAATAAGCTTTTGCTCAAGCCAGTTGGCCATATCGGCAATCTCTTCGGCGCATACAGCATGCTGCATCGGATAAGCATGCCATTTCGAAGTCACTCCGATTTTCACGAGTGTCGAATGGCTGGCATTGCCGATCGCGATCGGGATCACCGGGTCGCCGCTGCCATGTGCGCAGAAAACCGGGGTATTTTTACCTGCCGTCGTTATCTCAGTGGCGGTGCTGTCGGCCATGGGCAAATAAGTCGACAGCGCGACGATTCCAGCCAGTCCTGCTTCACGCCTCAAGCCGGTGGCCAGGGCGATTGCACCACCTTGCGAAAAGCCGACAAGAAAAATATGCGATGCAGGAATGCCGCGTTCGTTTTCGCGCGCAATCAGGGCTTCGACCTGCGCGATGCTCTCGCGTACGCCGGTTTCATCGGCACGCTGGTTGAAATCGAAACTCTTGATGTCATACCAGGCGCGCATCCGAAAACCATTGTTGATGGTCACTGCTCGTGCGGGAGCATGCGGGAAGATAAAACGAATCGCGGGCCAATGCTTGCGCACGAGTTCCGGCACGATCGGAGCAAAATCAAAACCATCGGCACCCAACCCATGCAGCCAGATAATACTGATGGACGGATTCGCGCCGGTTTCGATTTCGTGGGTTTCGAGCAGAGTGTTCAAGAGTTGGATGCTTCTGTTTTTCGCGCGGAATGGTGGCCCACCAGCAACCACAAAGCTGGTGTATCTATTTGTTTAATATGCTTAATGTGAATGTATTGCCGCCGTATGACTCGCTATCTGACTCACATCGATAGACTCGTTATAGTTACCTTTACTTATCCAGATTCTAGCAGCAAGCCTCGTCAAGAGACCAACAAGTAGTGCTTATTTGGCTGGCTCGCGTTCATACCTACTGAGTTTTGCTAGTCGATCAGACAAATGCCAGTATTGGCTAATCGATCAAGCAAGAAAAAGGTGGAAAATGAAGAATGTATTACTACTTGGGTTCTTAGTGTTTGCGTTGGCAGGCTGCGAGGCTAGGCTCGACGGATCGAGCAGCGAAACTTTGTCTGCCTCCATTAAGGAGATGAAGGACCAACTTCCACCCAATCAAGCAGCGACGGTAAATCAAGACATTTTCAACTCTGCGGGACTCCTGCCCGTAGAGCAGGCTCTCGATATCTTAGATGGTCTTACCTACGATGAGCTTCATTATCTGGGTCAAACAACCCGACTATCCGGCTATATTTCAGAGCTTAAAAGAGGTGAAGCGCTGGTTAACAAAAGGATATTAGAGGCACAAATGGAAATAGATAAATTGAAACTATTTCAGGAACAGGTAGTGCGCAAAGTAAAGATCAGTCCAAGCATAGAACTAGGAACCAGTGAAATAAATGGCAAGCGGATATTTACTAGCTTTACGGTGCAAATAATGAATAATTCTGCTGTAGAGATAAGTAGCATAAATGTTTCTTCTGAAGATGA
>Ga0116157_10001029_pt1 | contig 28342 bp, 29 predicted proteins | sample AD_UKC048_MetaG_FD_89882 | JGI IMG/M metagenome (GOLD analysis project Ga0116157, IMG submission 89882) | Active sludge microbial communities of municipal wastewater-treating anaerobic digesters from USA - AD_UKC048_MetaG | ecosystem: Engineered > Bioreactor > Anaerobic > Digestate | place: USA... | reverse complement strand
TTCAAGGACACTTTTTCGGAGTAGTTCTTCATTGCTCATTTCGATAGTCCTTTTCATAGCTCCTAATAGTAATTAGGACATTTCTATTTTGCTACTTTAGGACATTATCATGTTGCTCTTACAATATTGTTACAACATTTTCTGAATCTCCAGCTTCGGATATAATAGCATTTGAGAAAGTCTGTAATAATTTTAAGGACTCAGGGTAGTTTTTTGATGTAGATTTTTTGAATTTGATTTCTAACGAAAAAGCCATAGTACCTCCCCGAATTTCGACTGAATTTGAGAAAAAAAATACAACATGGTTGTGAGCACAGGGCAAGCCTGATCTGTAATTAGGTGAACAGTTAATCTAACTCAATACTATTATACTGATTAATTGGCGATGGAAAACAAAAAACCGCCCTCCAGATCTGGAAGGCGGTTCGCATTTGCTTCTATACAGCGACTACCCCTGCATCACCGGGCGGAATTTACACCCGTACATCCGACTCGGTCCGCGCCGTAGTAATGAATGGTACTTTAGGATTTTTACGCATGCAAACTGGAGTCACCGTAAACAGTGCAGCGTTCATTCATCCGAAAGTTAGCCCCGGTTCTGGGGCTGCATAACAGAGACGTCGCAAACGAGTCACCGTTGCATCAGAGCAAACACACCCCATCCCAGATATTCTCGACCGAAAGCGGCGTATTGCTCGGGTTCCGAGGTCAGTGTGGCTCGAACATCATTCGCAAGCTCGTCGTCGGGATTGGCCTCAAGCCATCGGCGCATGGTGAGCCATTTGGCTGCTTCGTATCTATCCCAGCCGTCCTGGTCAGCCAAAACCATTTCTACGACATCGTAGCCAAGCTGTCCGAAAGATGCGAGAAGCTCTGGAAGAACGAGAAACTCAGAGATTGAGTCAACGTGACACCCCTTGACAACCTCTTCCGTCGGCGGTAACTGCCGCCAGTAGGGCTCGCCGATGAGGATGATCCCTCCGGTTTGCAGGCTCTGCGTCAGAAGTTCGCAAGTGCCAGCGACTCCCCCACCGATCCACGTAGCGCCGACACAGGCTGCCACATTGACCTTCTCATCAGAGATAAAGCCGGAAGCATCGCCATGGATGAACTTGACTTGATCAGCGACGCCGAGTTCTTCAGCACGAAGTTTCGCTTGCTCGTGGAACAATTGACTCATGTCGATGCCGATGCCAATGATGCCGTGATCGCGCGCCCAGGTGCACAGCATCTCCCCCGAACCGCTGCCGAGGTCGAGCACTCGGTCACCCGATTTCAGACGCAGTGCCGCACCGAGAGTGGCGAATTTTTCGGTTGTGAACGGGTTGTGGATGCGGTGAGCACTCTCAGTGATATTGAAAATCCGTGGTATGTCCATTATGGGGAATCTCCTGCAGGGTGAAGGGAATTTTGATGGTTTTCATTATACCCCACGCTTTAATTCTGCCCCCAGTGTGTCTCCGACTACTATAAAGGTTTCCATAAACAATAATTTCTGCGCACAAACCTGCAATCCAATTCTTATTTCTTCAATACCGATTTTCTTAGTTACTGGATCATTTCCTGATTTTAAAGGGGGATTCAAAACCAAACTTCCCCACTTTACTTTTGCGCTTAATGTGTTTGTGCCATGATCCAACCGTTTCCCCTGCATATTCACGGGCATTTGAATTAGATACATAGCAGTTATTTGATTATTTGATGAAAGAAAACATAGGTGATTTCAGAAACCAGGTGACAAATTACCGTTCATTACCACGTTTGAAGTTGCCAGTGGCCTTAGCCAACACCAGTTGCACTCCTTCATCATTAATCCCTATTATCATACTGATGAATTTTTGGGCTTCTTTCCCTTTTAATACCTTAACTTGCTTACCGTTCCAGGAGATGAAAACCTTTTTCTCCTTGCTAATTTGATAAGTAAACACTTCATTTATCAGCACTTTTCGTTTATCAATTGTGTCCATTTTTTCCTGTAAATGTCTTCAGTACGTATAGAAGGAGAACCCCTTTCATCTCAGCAAATCACGTCTTGATAGCAACAGGGTTGCCGGGTGATTTTTGGGTGGTAGCAGGACTCTCACATGATAGCCATCACACCATAAGCTGGAATCGCAGGCGAAATCCACACGAACAATCAAGTTAGAAGCGTCACAAGAAAGTCCCAGAAACAGAAGATTTGATCTTCTGTATCATTTCATCCACCGTGAGCACCTGCGCAAAAAACATGCCTACTGTCGCGAGGGACGCGCGTTGAACTTCATCTCGCGACATGCCTGGGACGCCACCTGTCGTTGTCCCATCACTCAGAAAGAAAACCCTAAAGTCACGGACCATCGCCTCGCGCGCAGTAGTCTCACAGCACACATTCGTTTCGATGCCCGTTATTATGATTGTATCAATGCCTCGCCGGCGGAGATGCAATTCGAGATTTGTTCCGTAAAAGGCACCAAAATGCGGTTTCTCCAAAATAACATCGCGGGGATCCCGAATTAGGTTCTTGTGGAATTTCGCCGTTTCTGAGTCACGATTCAGTAAACCCATTTTTACAACAGGAAAGAACTCTCCCAAAACGCCTGAATCTAAGTCAGCTGGTAACACGTGGCGAATATGGAAGACTACTATGCCAGATTCACGGCACACCCCGGCAAGGCAATTGATACGGTCCAAAACCAGAAGACCATCAGGAGCAGAACCTTCAACAAAACAGTTTTGAATGTCAACGTTGACGAGTGCTATCCGGGCAGGGATGACTGGAAAATTAGTCATAATTCATCTCCATAGTTATGCAGAAATCGAGATTACGCCAGCAACTTACCAATTAATTATACTGAGTTCTTAAACAGTACATTTTCTTCAAAAAACAACAAAAAACCGCCCTCCAAATCTGGAAGGCGGTTTCATTTAAATCAAAGCAGATATTACCCCTGCATCACCGGGCGGAACTTGTAGCCGTAGACGATCATACCGCGCTCGTTGCCGTCGTTGCGGATCTTGCGTGTGACCATCTCCACCGGCATGCCGATGCGCACGGGCTCAGGACCCAGATCGGTCAGTTGGGCGGTCACAACCGGACCTTCATTCAATTTGACCATGGCAATGGTGTAGGGGGCTTGCTCCTCAAAGCCAGCGGGAGCATTGCTGTAGCTTGTGAAGGAATAAACCTGACCCTGACCGCTGAAGCTGAAGGGTGTTTTGGCTTCGCCGCCGCATTCAGGGCAGACATCCCGGGGTGGGAAAATTTTGGCATCGCAGTGAGGGCAAACTTCGCCCTGCAGCGCGTATCGTTGTTTTTTCAAACGCCAGTGGCGTGGAACTTCCATAGTTGATCTCCTTAAGATAGGCTTACGGGTTTCAGTTTAGCTAATACGCACTATCAGGAACTCTCAAAATATCTGAAAATGGGGTCATTTCGGCGCTTTTTGGTCTAGGAAGGGTGTTTTGAGAGGAAATGAGACCTTTTTTGAAGGATTTGATACCAACCGGCGTGAGTGAGGCGCGGCGTGCTATAATCCATGCTTGCAGGAGATGCACATGAACGAACGCGTAATTTTTCCATTCACAGCAGTAGTCGGGCAGGAGCGCATGCTCCGCTCGCTGATCCTAAACGCAGTCGATCCCCGCATTGGCGGCGTGCTGATTCGCGGAGAACGCGGCACAGCCAAGTCCACTGCGGCGCGAGCCCTGGCTGCGTTATTGCCGCCCATGAAAGTGGTCAGCGACTGCCGTTTTGGCTGTGACCCCACCAAGCCCACCACCTGGTGCACGGAGTGCCGTGAACGCTTTGTCGGGGGTGAGGACCCTATGCCTGTTGAAACCAAGGAAACGCCTTTCATCAACCTGCCAGTCTCAGCCACGGAAGATCGCGTGGTGGGCACGCTCGACATCGAACGGGCCATTCAAAAAGGCGAGCGCCATTTTGAGCCCGGCGTGCTGGCAGCCGCCAACCGCGGTCTGCTCTACATCGACGAAGTCAACCTGCTGGATGATCACGTGGTGGATATCCTGCTCGACTCGGCTGCGATGGGCGTGAATATGGTGGAAAGGGAAGGCATTTCCTTCAGCCATCCAGCACGCTTTATCCTGGTTGGTACGATGAACCCTGAAGAGGGCGACTTGCGCCCGCAACTTCTGGACCGCTTTGCTTTTTCGGTGGAGATCCGCGGCATCCTGGATAAGGCTCAGCGGGTGGAGATCATGCGCCGCAACATCGCATTTGAGGCTGACCCCGAAGCTTTTCGCGAGGTCTGGCTGCCAAAGGAGCTGGAAATCTCACAGCAAATCGAGATGGCACGCGAGTTGGTGGACGAGGTCCGCTACACCCAGCGCGATTTGCTGATCATCGCCGACCTGACCTCCGAGATGGAAGTGGATGGGCATCGGTCGGACCTGGTGATCCTCAAAGCCGCCCGCGCCCAGGCTGCCTTTGAAGGGCGCACGCGCATCACCCCGCGGGATATTGCCATGGCTGCCGAGCTGGCGCTGCCGCACCGGGTGAAAGCTGGACCTTTCCGCAAGAGCGCTGTTGGGGTGCAGGCGCTAGACGCGAAGCTGGCTGACCTGAAAATGCAGACCACAATCGTCGGTGGCGAAGAGGAAGAAAAGCCCGAAACAGCGGAAGAATCTAAAAAAAAAGTGACGGACCCCCAGAACCCGATTCCTTAGACAACCAGGCAAACGATGATGAGCTCCCCGTCGTAGGCGAGGGGCAACAGCAGATTTTCACCGAGATCAACGCCCAGTGGTGGGAGGGCGGCAAGGTGGTGAAACCCGGTGAGACCTTTGAGCCGCGCCAGTTGGACACCCCCTTGGACGAAATGGTCCGCAAGCAGGGCGGCAGGAGATCCCAGACCCGATCAAAAACCAAACGCGGGCGCTACATCCAGTCGCAAGCCGCGCCGGATGACACCTCCGACGTGGCGTTCGACGCTACCATCCGTGCAGCTGCGCCTTTCCAGAACCAGAGAGAGGGCTTACGCGCCGAACGCGATGTGGCTTTTGCGGTGCGCTCCTCAGATTTCCAGAAAAAAATTCGGGTCAGGAAGACCGCTAATTTGATCTTGTTCCTGGTGGATGGCTCGTGGTCGATGGCGGTCTCGGAGCGCATGCAGGCAACCAAGGGGGCGATTTTGTCCTTGGTTACGGATGCCTATCAACGCCGCGACCGGGTGGGGTTGGTGGTGTTCCAGAAGGACCGCGCCACACTGGTGTTGGCGCCGACCAACTCGGTGCTGCTGGCTCAACGCGCGCTCGAGAATATCCCCGTTGGCGGAAAGACGCCATTATCTGCAGGTCTGCAAATGGCGTATGAGGTCATCAAGCGTGAAAAGATCCTGCACCCGGACGTACAGCCGCTGCTGATCGTGCTGACCGATGGAGCGGGGAATGTGCCGCTCGTGCCTGGGCGGCTGGTCGCGGAGGAGATCACGGAATTGGCTGGCATGTTTGCCAACGAAAAGATCCACAGCGTGGTGATCAACATGGAGCAGAAGGTCTTCGATAGCGGCCTGGCACAGAATCTGGCAGACAAGATGGATGCGGTCTGTTACACGGTGGAAGACCTGAAGGGTGAGACCCTGCTGGAGACCGTCCAGCGCGAAATGTTTTCCCCAAGTGGAACCGCATACCGGGAATTGGGCTAAATACTAACCTGTTAAGTTGGAAAAACGGATAACTACTCAGCCGCGATGATGGTTACATCGGGAAAGAACTGGCGGATGGTGCCGGCGACCCAGCCCTGCAAGGTCTGGGTGGAAAGCTCGCACTCCGCGCAGGCACCGCCAAGGCGCACTGTGATCGTATCACCCTCAACGCCGATCAACTCAACCGAGCCGTGATGAAATTGCTCGATATACGCGCTGATTTGCTCGATCAAGCCTCGGATCTGTTCTTCGCGGGAGAAATCTGGGGCAACATGGTCGGTCATAGTAGGCTCCTTAAGGCTGTTGGATCAATTTTATCATGCATCATCCAAGATTTTGTTTAGTATAGGAATCGGCGTAGGGCGATACAAAGTTGCCACAGTTTGTCGTAGGGCGTGATTGGAAGCACCACACAACTCATGATGCATTGACCTTGGTGTGCTTCCAATCCGCCAACATAACTCAATCAACGGCGGATTGAGGGCACGATACTGGTACTTTGTCTCGCTCTACGAAACGAGTCTTTCATCTTCTTGTTGGATTCCATTTGTGTTGTATTGATTAAGGAAAAATGATTATTGAATGCGGAAAAACGAACTCAATCGAACAGCCTTCCCTGCAGCAGGTGCTCGCAAAAGCTCTTGCGGTGATGCGGGCTGAGCCCATGCAACTCGATCGCCCGTACGTGCTCCTCGGTGCCATAGCCTTTATTTTGCACAAAACCATAGCGGTCGTCTTCTTCCACCAAGGAGAGCATTAGGGCATCCCGGGCGGTCTTTGCCAAAACGGAGGCGCAGGCAATCGAAAGTGAACGTTGATCGCCCTTGACCAGCGAGGTTTGGGGCAGCTTGACGGCTGGCAGCTTGAAATAGTCCAAAAGCAGGTGGCCGGGTTTGGTTCTCAGCCCTTCAACGGCACGCTCGAACACCAATCGCCCAGCTTTGCTCATCCCCAGCGCGTCAATCTCCGCCGCTTCCACCCAGGCGACCGACCAATCCAGCGCAATCTTTCTGATCTCCTCAGCCCCAAGCTCCCGCTGGATGGCGTTCATTTGCTTTGAGTCGCGCACGCCCAGCAGGGCTTCGGCGAGCCCTTCCCGGTCAACGGGGAGGATGACTGCCGCGGCACAGAGCGGCCCTGCCAGCGCGCCGCGCCCGGCTTCATCAAGCCCGGCGATCAGCGTGCAGCCGTGTTCAGCGATTTGTTTTTCGTATGTTAGGGTTGGGAAAGGCGGGATCAGGCTGGGGTCAAACTTGGGGGGCATCGTACAAGCCCTTTTTCTTGTTTCGCCTGATGGTGAGCAGGTCTTTTGCCATTTGCTGGCTGTCCCGCAACAGGCGCATGCGCGAACCGGGTTGGTAATGCCAGGTGATAGGGACTTCCGTAATCTCGAAGCCTAACTGGCGGGCAATGGTGAGGACTTCGACGTCAAAACTCCAACCTTCCAGCCTTTGGAGCGGAAAGATCGCATTAGCTGCTTCGGCGCTAAAGCACTTGAAACCGCATTGCGTATCTTGCAGACCCGGCAGGACGAGCATCCGCACCAGGAGGTTATAGACGCGCCCGATGAGATGGCGGTAGAAGGGTTCCCCGATGCGTTTCGCACCAGGTGCTTCGCGCGAGGCGATACCGACTGGAGCGAGAGGCAAGCCATTGGGCAGAAACTTGCTGATCTCCTCAACCGGCATTGAAAAATCCGCGTCCGCCATGAAGCGATAGGTGCCCTGGGCAGCCAGCATGCCGGTGCGGATGGCGTTGCCCTTGCCGGGCTGCGCCAGGCAGATAAGGCGAAGCTGGGGCATGCTTTTCATCCACTCTTGCACGATATCCGCGGTGTTGTCTCTGCTGTTATTTTCAACAACGATCACTTCGGTTTCGAAGGGTAACGAGGATATGTAGCGCTTTACAGCCTCCAGCGAGGCAGGCAGGCGCTTGGCTTCGTTATGGGCAGGGATGATGAGGGAGAGAAAAGGCGTACTCACGGTCGGTCGCTTTCCAGAGCCTGAAGAAAAAAGTCGGGGTGGGCGGACTCGAACCGTCGACCTCTGCGTCCCAAACGCAGCGCGCTAGCCGACTGCGCTACACCCCGGCGAGGTTGAAGTATATCCTGAATTGTCGATTTGCGTCAAGTTCAGTTCAGATAATATGTTGACTATTAGGCAATTAATCTACCCGCGTTGCAGCTTGCAGTTATAATACCCCCACAATTACTAATCAAGTGGAGGGTGCCATATGTAGTGCTTTCAGTGCTATATGCGATGGGAGAATCTAATTGTTTTACCGTAAGATTTGATCGTTTAGTCGATTGCTCATAAATTATGAGTGGTGGTTTTAGAGATTAGGAGGGTATCACTGTGACTTTTACAATTGGCCAAATCGTCCGATTAATCGCTGATCATTCGCGCAAAGGTCCTATCATTGCCAAAACTCCAATGACAGATGGACAGATGCGTTATCGCGTATTCCACTCAGCCTCGGATATCAGAGAATACCTAGCAGAGCAAATTGAATCGGATGATATCACCACAACTCAGGATCAACTGATTGCTGCTTTTGAGCAAGAGCAATGGCTACCTTTTATACAGTTTCAGGCTCGCTTAACCGCCGCCCGCTTGGCAGATCCACAGGTTGATCATCTATATTCGCTTTTTGCTGGCCGTATCCAGTATATTCCTTTTCAGTTTAAACCACTGTTGCGTTTCTTACGCTCTGACCAACCACGGCTTTTTATTGCTGATGAAGTCGGCGTTGGAAAAACCATCGAAGCAGGTTTGATTCTAAAGGAATTGCAGTCCCGACAAAGGGTAGATAATGTAATGGTGCTCTGTCCCAAAGCGTTAGTGATTAAGTGGCGAGAAGAAATGCGTCGCTTTGACGAAGATTTCCGTCCCCTAACCTCAGAGAGTCTACGATACTGCCTTGATGAAACACACCTGGATGGTTTTTGGCCAGCGCAATATTCTCGCTCTATAGTACACCTCGAGCTGCTTCGGCAAGAGCCATATTTACACGGCGTGAAATCCAAAACCTATCCCAAACACGGACTAATATCGTTGGAACCTCCTCCCCACTTCACATTATTGATTGTAGATGAAGCCCATCACCTTCGGACCCCTGGGACACTGTCTCATCAACTGGCACAATTTCTTTGTGATAACAGTGATGCGGTATTGTTTCTCTCAGCTACCCCTGTTCATGTGGGATCAAAGAACCTTTTTACCTTGTTGAACTTGTTGCGACCTGATTTGTTTACCGATCGCCAAGTTTTTGACCACGTGATTGAACCCAACAAGTATCTGACTAAAGCTATGCGATGTGTCCGTTTCCGACAGCCGGTTAATGATTGGCAACATGAAGCACTAGCATACATGCAAAAGGTTCAAGAAACACCATGGGGGGAGCAGGTAATCTCGCATGATCCGCTGTTCATTGAGTGGAAAATACGCTTAGCGAAAAGTGAATTGCTTTCAGATGAACAGAGAATCCAATGCCTCCGCGATATGGAAGAAATCCATTCTCTGGCAAACATCGTCAATCGTACAAGAAGGCGGGATATTGGGCGCTTCACCATCCGTGATCCACATACAATAACGGTACCTTTCACTGAATCTCAGCACGTGTTCTATAATGCGCTTATAAGTTTTCGACGGGAAGTGCTCTTACAAACGCATAATCCGCCTGTTGTCGAGCTGATCACCGACATGTTACAGCGGCAGGCGGCAAGTTGTTTGCCAGCTCTGATTCCTTCAATTGATAGTTTTCTAAAAACTGGCTGTTTCTCTGAAAAGGCTATAAGTGATAATCCAGAAAGTGAGGATAATGAAACCGATCTTCCGTCGGAATTAATGAAACGGGCTAGGGTTTTAAGAGAACTTGCCTCTTCTTTGCCTAACGAAGACCCAAAATACGACAAACTGTTAAGATTGATTCAGGAAACTATCCATGCGGAAGGTCCGGGGAAAGTATTGGTCTTTTCATATTTCCTGCACACACTGCATTATCTTGACCTAAAGTTGAACCAGATGGGATATCGTGTAGGACTGGTGACAGGAGAAATCACCGATGATAAAGAGCGCGAATTCATCCGTAACCGATTCAGGTTGCCAAAAGAGAATGAGGAAGCAATCGATATTTTACTGTCTTCAGAAGTTGGTTGCGAAGGACTAGATTATGAATTTTGTGACCGCTTGGTCAATTATGATATTCCCTGGAATCCAATGCGTATTGAACAACGGATTGGCCGAATTGATAGATTTGGACAACAAGCGGAAAAGATCTTTATTTTCAATTTCATCACACCTGGAACAGTTGAAGAACGGATTTTCTTTCGTTGTTTTGAACGATTAGGAATTTTTCAGGATACACTTGGTGATCTGGAAGAAGTTCTGGGGGAATTGGTAGAAGATCTTACCAAAATTGCTCTCGATCCTAGTCTTTCAGACGAACAAGCTGAGGAACTTGCTTCACAGAAATCTGACAATCTATTACGGCAAGTAGAAGAGGAACGCCGTCTCGAAGAGGAAAGCGGTGCTTTTCTTGGCGTTGACCAATTTTTTACCGGTGACATTCAAACTATGGTGGCTGAAGGAAGATTTGTCTCACCAGATGATCTGCTTCAAATGGTTGAATTCTTCGTGGAACAGCCCGAAATTGCCGGAAAACTTACGCGTGATGACAAAAATGCAGGTATATATCGCCTGCGTCTAAAAAAAGAAAGCCGGCAGGTATTACTGGATAAAGTTCAATCTGAAGAACGATCAGATCGAGCATCTCTTGTTTTTAACAGGTGGTTACAGGGGGAAGAACCATATTTAACGGTCACATTTGACCAAAAGATTGCCCTGGAAAATCGCCAGATCCCGTTCATAACTCCACTTCACCCGCTGGCTCGGGCAGCGGTGAATAGCTTAAAACCGATAAACACTCCTCTAACATCAAGAATATCTTTGGTGAATAAAGATCTACCCAAAGGTAGGTTCCTGTTTGTTTGTGAATTATGGGATTTTCTAGGTATCCAGCCTGAAGTTCGTATGGTTAGCTTATGCTGGGACGTTGATCAGGATGAAGTGAATGAGCAACTGTCCTCTAGATTGATTGGTCTGATTGGAAATTGCCGGGATGATGGCGTAAATATTTCAGAGTGGGGAATCACTATTGGTAAGAAGTATACCCAGCTCGATGAAGCGCTTCAGATTTACAGGCGAGATATGTTAAAGCGCTATATTGAACGTAACGATTTTCTGATGGACCGGAAAATAGCAAGTCTCAACGTTTGGTATAGAACACGGCGACAACGATTAGATATAGAGCTTCCATTGGTTCGTGATGATAGGATACGCCGCATGAAAGACGCTGAATTGTCAAATATCGAAAGAGATTACAAACAAAAGCGAATGGATCTCGAAACCAGGAAAGTAGCAGATATAACAACAAGGCGAATAGCAGCAGGAATATTGGAGGTGAAACATGGCGAGTGATTATGCTGCAATAGAAACGGATAACATTCGCCGGCGGGGTGAAGAATTTGACGATATTGGCAGGTTTCTATCCCAGCAATTTTACAGTGACCAGACCCATTTTGTGTATGAATTACTCCAAAACGCCCAGGATGCGCTTAAAAGAAGAAGTCTTGCTGAACCTGATCATACTTTTCCAAAAAGTGTCCGCTTCAGTCTGTTCCCAAATCGGCTGGAGCTACGCCATTATGGCCAGAATTTCGATGAAGATGATGTAAAGGGGATATCCGATATTTTAAGTGGTACGAAAGCATTGGTTAAGAAGCAAATTGGCAAATTTGGCATTGGTTTTAAATCAGTCTATGCTTTTACTGAGTCACCAGAGATTCATTCCGGTGATGAGCATTTTATAATTGAACGATATATTCGTCCCCGATCAATTTTACCTGTCAGGGTAAAACCTGGGGAGACACTGTTTATCTTCCCGTTTAATCATAAAGAAAAAACGGCCGATCAAACTTACGAAAGAATTCGAAGTCGTCTGGCCGACTTGGGCTTGCGTACCCTTTTGTTCCTGGATGAAATTGATCAAATTGTGTGGGACCTTGAAGGAAAACGTGCTGGAGCATATATTCGCGAGAGAAGATTGATTCGAGACAATGTATGGAGGGTTACATTACTGGGTGAAGAAGGCCAAAAAACATCAGAAGAGAATTGGTTAATTTTTCAACAGCCAGTTAAGGATTCTGATTCCAAAGTTGAGATAGCGTTTTCTCTGGGGCAGGATGAAAAAACAAAGAAGGAATTTATCCAACCGTTAAATCAATCAAGTCTATTTGCATATTTTGCAACTGACAAAGAGACCAGGTTGCGATTTCTGATTCAAGGTCATTATCAAACAACTCCATCTCGCGATAATGTGCTGGTAGATGATAAATTCAACAAGCTGCTCATCTCAGAAACGGCCGAATTATTGGTAAATTCTCTGGAGGAACTAAAGTCCATGGGATTCCTCAATGCAGACTGTCTTGAAATGATGCCTCTCAAGAGTGACGATTTTCCGCCGAGCAGTTTTTTTAGGCCTTTGTTTGAAAAATTTCGCAGAGCTATGCAAACTAGAAATCTGCTTCCTTCGGTTGACAAAATTCACATTAAAGCAGAGGAAGCAAAATTAGCTCGTAGCACAGAATTAATCCAATTGTTATCAACCACAGATTTGAAGGCACTATTTGGTAACGGTGAAGATTATCAGTGGCTAAGCGATCAAATAACCCAAGACAAAACGCCTGCGCTTAGAGACTTTTTAATGAATGTGATAAATATAGATGAAATAACCCCGGAAAAATTCGCACGAGTGATCAATATCAATTTTTTAGAAAACCAGTCAGATGAATGGTTCATTAACTTCTACGAATTTTTAGATGGTCAAAGGGCTCTTTGGAGGCCTGGATTATATTATGGAGAAGGGGTCTTAAGAAGCAAACCTTTCATTCGTACGGAAGATGATGAACTAACTCCACCGTATGACGCTGAAGGAAATCCACTGGTGTTTTTGCCGGGGCTAGAAGAAACTGACTTTCCAATCGTAAAAAAGACTATATTTAACCATGCGGCAGCCTCTAGATTCTTAAGCAATCTTGGACTATGTGAGCCTGATATTGTGGATGAAGTCTTCAAGTTTGTCCTACCAAGATATACACAGGATTCATATGATTTCGGCGATGATGTTCATCTAAGCGATCTCAAAAAAATAAAAAGTGCACTCGAAACATCGACTGGCTCAAAAGTAAATCGCCTTGTCACCCAGTTATTTGAAACACGCCTTATTCGAGCGCTTAATGAAGGAAATGCCCAAAGAGCGTACAAAAAACCAACTGAAATATACATTGATGATGAGGGCTTACGCGCATACTTTGAGGGTAATCCAGACGTCTGGTTTTATGACATTATTTATGGAAGATTCAAGGAGTTACTAGAAGACCTTGGCGTTAACCATCAAGTCAGGATGAAAAATTATGGCGGAAGAACCAAGTATAAACCACTCCAAGATTACTTTAGCTGGCATAAACGAGGTATCGACGGGTTTGACCCTGATTGGGAAATTGATGGACTGTTATATGCAGTTCAAAATCCAAATCAAGAAAGGTCAAGATATATCTGGGAATATTTATTACGCCCAAACAAACATCTAATTTATGGGACAATCGAAAAATCCTCGCGTCAGGATTTTTACAACCCAGATGTTCAAAACAAACCATCAAAAGCTGGGGATATCGTTCGACGTGGAATATGGCTTCCCGATAAGAATGGGAATTTTCACATACCAGCGGAATTGTCTCTTGATGACTTACCTGAAGATTTCTTTAAGGATGAAGAGCTTGCCAAGAAATTGGGGATGAAAGAGGTTACATTAAGAGCATTTGCAGTTGAGAGGGGAGTAGACGAAAGCGCTCTCAACCTTGCCATAGAATGGATTAAAACAGATCCTGAAGCATTCAAGGATCTAGCTAGCAAAACCCTTCAAAGACCGATAGAGAATGCATTACCGAATAATTTTGATTTTATTGCGTCTCTCCAAACTACCTTCGAGAAACCACCAGAAGATCTACAAGAGCCCGATGAACATCCTATTGACCAAACTTTGGCAATCGTTTCAGAGCCCGAACGGAGACGGCGAAAGGTTCAAGAAGAAATTTTTCTCTCCTTGTTAAACGAACTGGAGAATAATCAACGATTCAGACGAATTCCTTCGGTCGTTTGGGAGAAAAAAGAAAATCGTGTCCGTTCATTTTTGCTTGAAGAGTATAAAGGCCATTGTCAGATTTGCGGATCAACGTTTCGCAAGAGGAATGGGACCCCATATTTTGAGGGTCTTTATCTTGTGTCCAGGGTCAATGCATCGTGGGTTGATCGACCAGGGAATGTGTTATGCCTCTGTGCGACCTGTTGCGCAAAATTCCAACATGGTATGGTAATGACTGAAAATGTAGTTAACCAAGTGCTTCAATGCAAGATGAAGAAGGAAGGCGGTTCGGGTCACCCCGGAATCATTGTGGAATTGTGTAATGAAATGGTTGAAATCCGTTATACCGAGCGGCATATTTTAGACTTGCAGGAAATGATTAAAGCAGAAGGAGCAGTACATATTTAGCTAACGTTTCGTATGATCTTATTCCCAAGTTCAAGCGCAGCATTCTTGCGCTTCCAGTACCGGAGAAAATTACGTTTTCCGCTCACGGGCAAGGAGTTCAGCTGACCACTCCACCTGTCATGGAAAGCAGCCTCTTCCACCGTCGCGCAGCTGGACAATTCCACAAAGCCAGTTTTGTCAAGGGTCTCTGCTGCGGTTATCCATGAGCTTTCAAGGCTATAATAGAGTAAACCAAACACGGGAGTTCCTCATGAAAGAAAACTATACATTTGCGATAATTGGCCCGGGCGTGATGGGCAGGACGATTGCCTACAGCCTCATCAATGCTGGCGTTTCTTCTCAAAGGCTCACTCTTGCTGGTCCAAATGCAGATAAACTGACCGAACTGGCACAGGAACTCTCCGTGGGCACCACCCTGGATAACGCTGCAGCAGCTCAATCTGCTGATGTGGTTATCCTGGCGGTCAAGCCGCAGCGTCTGAACCAGGCAGCCCGTGTAATCCGCCCAGCGCTCAAAGAGACTGCTCTCGTGATTTCCATTGTGGCTGGCACTTCCATCGCTGCCCTGAGCCAACAGCTGGGCACTGATTGCATCGTGCGCGCCATGCCAAACACCCCCGCCCGCATCGGCATGGGCATCACCGTCTGGACGTGCACCTCCCAGGTGGATGAAGCCCAGAAAGAAATTACCACAGAGGTGTTTCGCAGCATGGGCGAGGAAGTCTTTGTGGAGGATGAGGTCTACCTGGATATGGCCACCGCCCTCTCGGGCACCGGTCCGGCTTATGTGTTCCTTTTTATGGAAGCGATGATAGACGCCGGCGTGCACATGGGCTTTCCGCGCCGCATCGCCGAACAACTGGTGGTTCAGACCCTGCGCGGCAGCACCGAGTTCTATGCCCGCCGCCACGAACACCCTGCCGCTCTGCGCAACGACGTCACCTCACCCGGCGGAACTTCTGCTGAAGCGCTGTATTACCTCGAAAAAGCTGGCTTCCGCACCGCCATCTCGCGCGCCATCTGGGCTGCCTATCAACGCTCCATGGACCTCGGCACTGGAAAGTCCAAGCAGAACCTGGAAGGCTGAACTACCACACACGCTACCATGGGAGAACAGAACAAGAATCGATCCGCCCAGTTTGCTTACATAGATTTTTGTGGATTTGATGCAGGACGTGTTTTCTGAGACTTCGCCAGAATGAAGTAAAATTAAACAAACGCACATTGAACACATAACTCACACATCGACACACGAAAGGAATTCCCATGTACCAGAAAATAATCATTATTGGCAACCTTGGCAGAGACCCGGAGATGCGCTACACCCCAGATGGTAAGGCCGTCACCAGTTTTTCCGTGGCAACCAGCCGCAAGTATAACGATAAAGACGAGACCACCTGGTTCCGTATTTCAGTTTGGGGAAAACAGGCTGAAAGCTGCAACCAATACCTGACCAAGGGCTCAAAGGTCCTGGTGGAAGGTCGCCTGCGACCGGACGGCAACACTGGTGCGCCCCAGGTCTTCCAAAAGAAAGATGGCAGTTGGGGCAGCAGCTACGAGGTCCACGCTGACACAGTTCGTTTCCTGACAGCCCGCGGTGAAGGCAATCCTGAAGCAGGCGATACCGTCGACGACGACGATATCCCGTTCTAACCATGCCCGAACCCCAGAAAATTCCGTTTTTGGTCCCGGATGATCTCGAGCCGCGGTACATCAACACCGCCTATATCACCCATACGCCGCACGAGTTCATCCTGGATTTTGCCACGATGATGCCGGGACTGGCGAGCCTCAAGCTCAACACCCGGCTGATCCTCTCGCCGCTGACGATGAAACTCTTCCAGCGTGCGATCAACGAGAACATCGCCCGCTATGAGGCGAATTTTGGTGAGATCCGCATCCCGCGCGGGCATACCCTTGCGGATGAACTTTTCCGCGATAAAGGTGCTCAGAACCCACCTGAAGAGACAAAATGACCGACCAACTTGACTTGATTTGCGAACAGATACGGCGAGAGTTTGACCAGAAAACAGCCCTGCGCGACGAAGCCCTCAAACAGGCGCGTGAACTGACGCGCCATGCCTCGCTGGCAATCCGGGCGATCCACCGCGAGGACCACGCTGAGGCACAGGCCGAGATCGACCTGGCGCGTGAATTGACGCAAGCCCTGACGCACACGCTCCGCGCCGAGCACCCCGACCTGTTTTTTGCGGGATACACCCAGGATGCCATCAAGGAGTACTGCGAAGCTTGCCTGACGGTGGCGATGATCAAGGGCGAACCTTTGCCCACTCCCCAGGAGTTGGACGCGGAGCCGCCCGCCTACCTGAACGGACTCACCGAGACCCTCGGCGAGCTGCGCCGGCGCTGCCTGGACCTGCTGCGACCGGGCTACAGCGCCGAGGTGGAACGGCTGCTGGCATTGATGGATGACGTCTTCACCCAACTGGTGACGATGGACTATCCCGACGCCATCACCGATGGTCTGCGCCGTCGCACCGACCTGGCGCGCGGCATTATCGAACGCACCCGGGCGGACATCACCGTATCTTTCCGGCAGAACGAACTCGAGAGCAAATTGGACCGACTTTCCGGGCTGTTGGAGGGCAAGCAAGCCTGATGCGCAAAGTGCGCGCTTCGGAACTGGGAAGTTTCAATTATTGCCAGCGTGCCTGGTGGTATCAAAGACTAGGCATGCCCTCTGAAAATCAGGGAGCCATGGACGCCGGCAGCCACGAGCACAGAGAACATAACCGCGGGGTAAAACTCGCGGTTTTCTATAGGTGGCTGGCGCTGGCAGTGCTGGTTCTCGCCATTGTTTTGACAATCTGGATCCTGCGATGAGAGACATGTGGTGGCTGGTTCTGCTCCTGTTCGGGCTGGCAATTATGCTGCTATTCCTCAGCCTGCGTGAACGCAGGAAAAGCAGGCTTCCCGAAGCGCAGGTGATTTACGCGGATACCGACATCTGGCAAAAAGTCCCGCAGACCCTGGTGGATCACCAACTTGGGCTGGTGGGCAAGCCGGACTACGTAATGAAAACCAGGCAGGGCAGCCTGATTCCGGTGGAGGTGAAAACCGGACATACTCCGGAAGCTCCCTATGACTCGCACAAATTGCAGTTGATGGCTTACGGGCTGCTGATTCAGAGTAATTACGCGCAAACCCCGGAGTATGGTCTGCTGCATTATCCTGATAAGGATTTCAAGGTTGATTTTTCGCCAGCTCTGGAAGCTCAGCTGGTGGAAACAATGGAAGAAATCAGGCTAATTGAACGCAAGAATGAAACTCCAGCACGTTCCCACAGCAGCAGTGCGCGCTGCCGTAGTTGCGGTTATCGCGGGATATGCGATCAGAAGATAAGCGCGTAGGTCAGGTTCTTCTTCTGAACCTGACGTTGCGAATATCGGCAAGCAACGCCCTTAACAAAGGTCTCCGTCGTCAGGTTGAACTGCGCAACCTGACCTACGACAGATATCTTGTAAATGTGAAGAGTCACGAATGCTGGCAAACAACGCCCTTTCAAAGGTCTCCGTCGTCAGGTTGAACTGCGCAACCTGACCTACGACTACCGCATTTTAGATAATGCAGACAAATAGAAAGCGAGGTTTAATGAAAAAGGTACTTTTTTATGCTCTGACCGGCGAGAAGATGTGTTTCCAACACGTGTTGATGAATGCGCTGGATCTGCACAATGCCGGGTTTGAGGTGAAGATCATTTTTGAGGGAGTTTCAGTCAAGCTGCCTTCTGTATTACAAGAAGAAAACAACCCTCTTTTTGGCAAAGCCCTTGAAGCCGGACTAATTGCGGGGATTTGTTTTGCCTGTTCAAAGGTCTTGGGGGTGTTCGAAGTAAACCTCGCTTTGGGGCTGCCGATGCTGGATGACATGTATGGACATGCCGGCATGAAACCGTATTTGGCGGAGGATTATGAGGTGGTGAGCATCTAGCAATTAGCGGCGATGATTGACAATCCCCCTGCCGTAGATTATCCTTAACCCGCGTCTGGGCGGGACCGGCGCGGCGGAGCCCTGCGAACCCCGTCAGGTCCGAGAGGAAGCAGCGGTAAGGAGGTTTCTTCGGGTGTTGCCGGTTATCCTGCCCAGGCGCTTTGCAAATTATGGAACAAGAACCACACTCCACCACCCCCCGAGTCTGTTCCTATGAAGGTTCAGATTACCAGGATTCCTTTTGGGAAACCGGCACGCGCCGTTATGAAGACGCCGTGGAAGCCGTCGCGCTGCAGCGCCTGCTAAACCACCCGGGAAAACTGATGCTGGAGCTCGGCGCCGGGGCTGGACGCAACACCCCGCGCTATGCCGACTGGCAGCGAGTGGTGCTCTTGGACTACTCACGTACTCAACTAGCAAAAGCCCGCGAGCGTCTTGGTGACAACCAGCGCTACGTTTACGTGGCGGCGGATATTTACAAGTTACCATTTGTGGCAGGGCTTTTTGATGGCGCTACCATGATCCGCACCCTGCACCACATGGCAGACCCCAAACTGGCGCTCCAGAACATCCGCAACGTGCTGGCAGAAAACGCAGTTTTCATCCTGGAGTTCGCCAACAAGCGCAATCTCAAGGCAATCGCGCGCTGGCTGGCGGGAAAACAAAAGTGGAACCCCTTTGACCATGATCAGGTCGAATTTGTGGAACTCAATTTCAACTTTCACCCCAAAGAAATTCGCAAGTTGCTGAAAGAAACCGGCTTCAGGCTGCAAAAGCAGCTGGCAGTCTCGTTCTTTCGGGCGAATTGGTTCAAGAACCACATTCCTCATGACCGACTGGTCACAATAGACAGCGCGCTTCAATCCACCGGTGCCTGGGCACAGTTCACCCCCAGCGTTTTCTCGCGTACCATTACCCATGGCAGCTCTCCGATCCCAGGGGAGAATGCGTTCTTCCGCTGCCCGATCTGCGGTCACCCTCTGCCGGAAGCTGGCGCCAGCCAGAATTGTCCCGGTTGTGGGCGAGCCTGGGAATATCGCGATGGGATCTATGAATTCCGCATCCAGCCCGAAAGCTAAGTCTCCAATCTCAAAAAAGCTGCGACTGGTCTATTCTCTCAGCATGTTGCTGATCCTGATTGCCTGCAACTACCCAGGACGGTCTGAAAACCTGATCGCCGGCACTGCCACGATGGCTGCCGCAAGGCAAACAGCAGCGGCAATACTCTACCCCAGCCCCGGTCCGGGTGGCACACCAGTTGCTCCCCAACCGACAACTGTCATTCCAGGTGGGTCCACGTCTGAAGCGCCGACATATGTGGTTCCAACTGCTTTGCCCATCATAACCAGCACTCCATTTTCACCATATACCGGGCAGATTCCTGCCGGGATGACGCTCTACTACAGCCAGTCCGGCGAAACGCTTGAGAGCATTGCCGGGCACTTCCGCACTTCCATTGCCCGTTTGCAGAACCCGACCCAAGCCCACACCGATGGTTTTCTGGCTGCTGGCATCCCACTTTTCGTGCCAGACGCGCCGTTCCATGCCCCGTATGGCCAGTTCGTCCTGGCGGATAACCTGGTGATCTATGGGCGAAATGCTCAAAGCGTGGACGTTTCGGGGATAAGTTCCCGCGCGGGTGGCTATCTGAATCATTACGCAGAATACCTTCTTGAAGGCCGTTTCACCGGACCTGAGATTGTCGCAATGGTGGCTGTTGAGACTTCCATTGACCCGCGTTTGCTGCTGGCTGTGCTTGAATATCAGTCCGGCTGGGTGTATGCCTGGACAGAAGGCGCAGAAGAAGACAAATCCCCCTTGAATTATGAAGCTGTGGGTGTAGAAGGGCTTTACGAGGAGCTTCAGGTGGCAGCGCGTGAGCTTGCCCGCGGTTATTACGGTTGGCGCGAGGGCAGCCTGCAGACACTGCGCTTTGAAGATGAGAGTCAGGCAGCCATCCACCCGGAATTGAACGCAGGCAGTGTCGCGATCCAATATCTTTTTGCCGGTTTTTATACTCCTTCTCATTTTTTCCCAAACTTGTACGGTGAGGGTGGCTTTTTGGCGCTTTACCAGCAGATGTTTGGTGATCCTTCCCAGTTAGCATTGGAGGGGGGAGAGGTAATACCGGCGGGCTTGGCTCAGCCTACTCTGACGCTGCCTTTCCAGCCTGGGCTCACCTGGGCGCTCACTTCCGGTCCGCACATCACATGGCAAGTTGGCTCGCCTCGGGGGGCAATTGACCTCGCCCCACGGGATGACCTCCCGGGCTGCACCGTCTCCAATGTCTATGCAACCGCGTCGGCACCGGGGTTGGTGGTGCGCAGTTCACGCGGGGCGGTTGCAGTGGATCTGGATGGCGATGGCAACGAAGGCACGGGCTGGGTAATCATCTACATGCACCTGGCACGGGAGGGGCGGATTGCGGACGGAAGCTGGGTGAACACAGACGATCCGCTTGGCTATCCTTCCTGTGAAGGCGGTTTCAGTTCCGGCACCCATCTGCATATCACCAGAAAATATAACGGTGAGTGGATTGGCGGCAGTGGGACTGTGCCTTTTGTGATGGACGGCTGGCTGGCTGTTGCTGGGCAGGGGGCTTACGCGGGTACACTCGTGAGGGATGGGCAAACGGTGTATGTGGGCACCAGCGACAAAGAATATACCTGGATCAGGCGGGATGAGTAAGCCTGCCCCAAAGGCTTAGACCCGGCAAATATACAAAGCAGCTCGCGGTTCGACCGGTATGACCTGCAGATTCCCAAAAAAGTCGCGTAATTCACCCTGAACAACCTTGATGAAATTGAAATAGTCGCCACCCTCGCCCCATTCCGCGATACTGGTAATGAGAGAGCGCTTGTCATTGTAGTCGTGGATGATCACCAGGCTGCCCGCCAGGCGGCGCATTTCCGCGTAGAGAGCAAGCCGTTGGGGCGGCTTCAGACCGTGCGCAACGTACGAAGCCAGGCAGACATCAAACCCCTTTGCGAAGAACGGCAGTCCGCTGTTGACATCTGAAAGCACGCAGGAGGTGGTGTTGGGGCTGATCAAATTTTTCGCCTGACGCAGCATTCCTAGGGACGCATCCACCCCAGTGACCTGGTAACCGCGGTCGCGCAGGGCGCTGGCCATGGCTCCAGTACCGCAGCCAACGTCCAGAATGGAGTGGCAGTCCGCGAGAATCTCTTTGATAGGTTGGCGTTGATAGATCTCCAGGTAATTTTTGTACTGATAACCGAAAGTCCGCCCGTAGATGGGGGCTATTCGATCGAATAAGCGTGCTGAGCCATCAGAACTTGACTTTGCGCGCATGGTTAATCTGTGTTTTGACGAATTTGACTGACTGGCAAACCGCGTTCAACATTTTTGGCTTCATAAAGTGCGAACGCTTGCGGCTCCGCCACTTTCAGTTGCCTAACCAGATAGCGCACCATCAACAGCTGCGATCCCTGGATCTCACCGGGAAGTTGAGCGGCAAGGGAAGCCAGCCAGGGTTGGTAGGAGCGCGCCGCCAGGAACACCGGGCGGTTGTAGAGCTCAGGGATTGCCTTCTGCAGGTCGGAGAGAATCTGGGGGTCGTTTGCTTCAGGCGCGAGAACAGGCTGAACCCAGACGCCTTTGGGACCGTAATCCAGATCAGCGTAGCCAAGTAATTCGCCCTCGGGGTGGTATAGCACCAGCCCAAGCGCCGCTTTGCGCGTGAGCGGTTCGATCGGCTGAAACAACCCCGGAACAACGCCGCGGTAGAGGGAGGTCATGATGCGCATATCATTGGCGTTCCAGGTGCGCCAAAGGTGTACAGGCTTAGCGCTTTGCGCCGCTGCCTGGGCAAGGCGGAAAACAGTTTGGTTTGCCCAGGTGAGGAACCCAGCTTTTTTAAAGCCGCTGAGATGGGGAGATTCTTCGGGTAAGTCGCAAGTGATATAGTGTGTGCCCCACTTGCCGGCATTGGTGATCAGGTTTTCAAGTAAACAGGCGATGTCGCTTTGATCTGCGTCACTGGGGGCGCCAAGGAATGTCAGCTGCCCCTGGGTTTCATCCACCCTGCTGATCACCTGGGCGTAGCAGGGGCGTTCCGGATCGTTGTCACAATAGGCAATATACTGCTCCACGGGTGGAGAGATGCTGTGTACCAGGTTTCTTAGATTGAAAGGCTCTCCCCGCGTGACCAGGCGCAGATAGTCGAGGCTCTGCAGCAGGTCGGTCCGACGCAGGATGACCGAAAGGTCTTTGGGGTTCAGCCGGTGGATTCCGATTTTGCCAGCTCCAGGAAGTATTGATGAAAACGCAGATCGTCGGTGAGCTCAGGGTGGAAGGAAGTCGCGAAGAGCTTACCCTGCCGTGCAGTAATCGCGCGCCCATCAGGCAGGCTCAGCAAGGTTTGGGCTTCGCCCCATACCCGCGTGATGATTGGTCCGCGAATGAAGGTGAGGTGATAGGGTAGTTCAGGGGACTGCAGGAAAGGCACGGTAATCTCGATTTCGAAAGAGTCAATCTGGCGCCCGAAAGCATTGCGCTCAATTTCCATATCCATCAAGCTGAGCAAAGGTTGATCTCGCCCAACTTCTTTCGCCAGCAGGATGGCGCCGGCGCAGGTGCCCCAGATAGCCTGGTTCTGCCCAAAGGCACGTATCGGGTCCAGCAAATCGTAAGCAACCATCAGTTTCCCAATAGTGGTTGACTCGCCGCCGGGAATGATCAGGCCCTGCAGGCCTTCCAGGTGCTCCGGCAGGCGCACTTCTTTTACATCAGCCCCGAGTTTCTCGAGGCTGATACGGTGTTCACGAAAATCGCCCTGAAGGGCTAAAACGCCAATTCTCATCGGCACAAAGTCCTCTACCAGCCGCGTCCGGCCATCTTCTCAGCGTCGGGCAGGTTGACTGCTGAGCGCCCAACCATTGCCTCGCCCAGGTTGCGGCTGACTTCAGCCAAAATTTTGGGCTCGTTGAAGTGGGTGGTGGCTTTAACGATCGCTTGAGCGCGCTTGTGGGGGTCACCAGACTTGAAGATGCCCGAACCGACAAACACACCGTCCACGCCGAGCTGCATCATCAAGGCTGCGTCGGCAGGGGTGGCAATGCCGCCCGCGGCAAAGTTGACCACGGGCAAAGCGCCCAGTTCGCGTACCTGCAGGCAGAGCTCGTAGGGCGCCTGGATGTTCTTGGCAAAGGTCATCACTTCTTCTTCCGGGAGAGAAACGAGCCGGCGGATCTCGGAATACACCGAGCGGGCGTGGCGCACTGCTTCCACCACGTCGCCTGTGCCAGGTTCACCCTTGGTGCGCATCATGGCTGCGCCTTCGCCAATACGGCGCAGGGCTTCGCCCAGGTTGCGGCAGCCGCACACAAACGGCACTTTGAAGTCGTGTTTGTTGATATGGTAAGCTTCATCAGCCGGGGTGAGCACCTCGGACTCGTCGATGTAATCCACGCCGAGTGATTCAAGGATTTGCGCTTCCACAAAATGACCGATGCGGCATTTTGCCATCACCGGAATGCTGACTGCTTCCATGATCTTCAAGACCAGTTCCGGGTCACTCATGCGGGCAATGCCGCCGTCTGCGCGAATGTCCGCTGGAACGCGTTCCAGCGCCATCACCGCTACAGCTCCAGCATCTTCAGCAATCTTTGCCTGATCAGGCGTGACCACATCCATGATCACACCCCCCTTAAGCATTTCCGCGAGTCCTTTTTTGACCGCGAAACCAGAAACCTGTTCTTCCATGCAACCTCCAAATTGGTTTGTTTAATTATTGCGATTCTACCACGCTTGGAATGCCAACCACAGCCCTCCCCCCACAACCAATCGTTATTGCCATTCTTGTTATGGCAAAATCACTAATCGCGAGATTCTTAATGGGGTTGTTAGCAAAACCCTCCGATTAAGAAGTGTTCGCTGTTTATTGCCCTTCATGTATAATACTAAAGGGATTTCGTTGAACGCTTAGAGCATCGATGCTGTTTATGGAGGGAACGTGAACCGACCTATTTTAGTGCTGACAATTATTCTGATTTTATTTACTGCGGGATGTTCAAACAACCAGACTGTTCTTGAGAAAACTGAGACGGAAAGCGAAAACATCGGCGAAACCAATGTTGAAACCCCGCACGATAGTACTGCTTTACAAGATGCTTTATTCAATATTAAAAGCCAGATAAACATTGAAGAACACGGAGTACCGGGGAAACTTTTTTTTATCAATAATGATACGACTTTAGTTGTGGCGTTTGATAGAGTAGATGGAAGCCTGGGGCTCTGGTTTCAAGATTTAAAAGACATTAAGAATCACGATTATAAAGTGTTATCTTTGTTTCGTAGTATTGACGTTAGCCATCTTAGATGGATACCTCAGGCTGAAAAGTTACTTGCCGGAGTCTCTGTTGGGGATGCATGGGAAAGTCGAATGGCTCTTTTTAAACTTGATGGCTCAGAGATAGCCTATAACCCTGAAGAAGCTGACTATTTTAGCTTAGATGACGACGACATATTTATCATACCTGATGGTATAGCATATTTCTGGAGTTCAAATTCTCATAATGTTGGTGCCTGGTCTGTGGCTGTGTTTGATAATAAGACATTTGAACATAAATACACAAAATATGGAGGTGGCGAGACGCTAATACATACAAGAACTCTATCTCCAGATGGTAGTCGGTTTTTAAACGATCGTTTAATCATCAATCTGGATTCTGAAGATATTGAGAGAATTGAATTTGGCTGTCCGCTTGATTGTCCAGATTTTCGCCCCTATGGGAATTGGTCAAACACAGGGAAGTATATCTATTATTACTGCTGTAACAATTTGGAAAAAAACGGGTGCTTACAATTCGTTGATTTAGAAAGCGAAGACTATGAAAATAGAATTCTGAAAATTACGTACCCCGATACCGAAGAAGAAAGTAAGTTGTCCGAATCTTTTGTTTTTTCACCAAATGACGAAATGATTGCTTTTTTATTTTCCGTACATGATTGGCACATCATTGATTTTGATAAAGGCGTAATTGATTCCTATGAAAATATTGGGCTACAGGTATACGACACAAAAGACCTTTCACTCTTAAAAAATGTGATTTATTACAAGTCAACCTGTCACAGTGAAAATCCCGACGAATGTATTCTTGAGGGGTCTCTCCCGATTGTGCAATGGTCTGACAACAGCAATTACATCGCGACCATGTATCAAGGTAAGATTCAAGTGTTTGAAACCAGCGATTGGAGTGAGGTCATAACACTTCAATATGAGTACAATATTGATTATTAATAGAATCAAAATGTTCCTTCCGACAGGAAGAGACAACACAAGTAAACAACTTTAAGACTTTCGGATAAAAATTCATAAAGACAATTTCTAATCTGTAGGTGTTTGCTTGGCTGTTCGATTTCAGTTGAAAAACCCACTTTTATTTCGTCAATAAGGGCTTTAGTCCTTATTATTTGAAAATAAGTTTTGCATAATTGGTGCAGCAAAAAGAAAAGCTACCTATTGCGTCGATTGATGTAATTAATCAGCGTTATTTTGAGTTGGGAAATCCTAAGTGTGATAATCCTGCTGGTGGTATAACCTCCACAATGATGAAACGAGATATGCTATTGGTGTATAGCTTCTATGAATGCGATGACAAAATTGGTTTTTTCAATGAGATACAGCAGAGAGATTTTCTACCTGTGAGTTCACCTTCCTTTAGAGCTCGGTATATTTGCTGTCGTCGTAGCTTTCTTGTTTTTTCTCAAGCTCGGATTTTACTGGCGGCTGCTCGTTTGGTACAGCGCGGAACCTGCGTTCAGCGGTATCGAGCTGATCTGGCGAGGCGCGGCGAGCTGCCACTAACTTGCCGCAATGCGGGCAGCGCTCCAGGCGGACACCCACGAGATTAATACCCAAGAAGGAGCGGCTAAAAGGCTGCGCGCATCTGGGGCAGACTGCTCCGCCCCAAATACCGTATTGTACGCGCCCGTTTTCGTCATACTTGGTGTTCTTATTGGCATTTTTCTGCATAAAGAACTGGATTCCAATGCTTGCCACTGCAATACCGCCCACCAGGAGCAGGATCTTGAGCATGTCCTGATTGGCTTCGCCTTTTTCCACGAAGTTGGATACCAGAGCGTTGGTGGAATAGGTTTCGCCTGAGGTTGTTTTGACTTCAGCGGTCATCCTATGAACACCGGGATCGTAATTGTTGGTGTCGAATTGTACCTTGAAAGGATCAGCTGAAACCGTAGCCATCACCTCGCCATCCATAAAGAAAGTCACCTGCTGGATTTGCGCCTGCTCTCCCTTGATGGAAAGACTCATGCGTCCGTTGATGTCTGCCCCGTTGCCATAGCCCCAATCACGCATGATGCGCAAGGAAAAGGGAGAGTCTTGCGCCAAAACCGCGCTGTAGCTTAGAGCAAAGACTATCGCCAGCACAAAAAGCAGAATGATGCGTTTTTTCATAGTGTCCCTTTACTTCCACTTAGTCAAAATGTTTTCACGATCAAAGATCAGCGTACCCAAGTACAGAAGAGCGCCAGCCAGAACGGCGCAAATGATCACAGCGGCAACCATCGACTTCACATTCAGCGTGATCACGCCGAAGGATGAGGCTAAAAACACACCCATAAATGGCACAATCATCACACTCGCGATCTGCTCCGCCACGCGTGGGTCGTTGACGCGCGAAGACACAAAGATGGCAAACATGGCTGAAATGATCGCAAGCACTGGTCCAAGCAGCAGGATCCCCACCAGCCAGATCGGGCTAAGCGCGTAAGCGTGCACTTTGGAGCTTATGCCAAGGATGCTTATGCCAATATTAAAGATCAGAAATGAGAGGAAGGTAGCGCCAACGGCTGGGATCACCGCGGCAAAGCACTTGCCCGCCAGGAGTTCGGTTGTGGAGGTTGGCGTTGCCAGCAAGGGCTCAAGGCTGCGGGTGGTTTTCTCGCCAACGACACTATAGGCGGCAATGGTGGTCGGGATGATCAGCGGCATCATCACGAAAAAAAGCATGAATTGGCTGAGCATATACACCTGGGTGCACTCACCGGCGTTCATGCCACCGCAAAGACCCTTTGTTATTTCCGGTGGTAAGCCCGCTTCTTCCGCGCTGATGTTCACAGTTGTCGCGCTGGAGGTAACTCCGAGCATAACCAGCGGCAGCACCGCGAACAGGATCGGCATGATCAGGACCACGGAGAGCACCATTTTGTTCTTGAAAACTTCAGCCCATTCTTTGTTGATGATCGTTCGGATGTGTTTCATGCCTGCCTCGCTTCACTCTCGCCGTGCAGCATTTCGAGATAGATCTGTTCCAGCGATTGACGAACCTCGCCGATAAACTGGATGTCTGCGCCTTGCTCCACCAGCAGCCTGGTGATGATGGGGTTGGTTTTTTCAGGCTCTGCCATCGACACAACCAGTTTGTTCTCGAACTGCTCAACAGCGCTGATGCCTTCCAGTTCGCTTACCAAAAGCACCCATTGCGGATTGATTCCACCCAGGTGGAAAACCACCTTGCGTCCGAACATCTTCTGCCGCAGGTTGGCAGGGCTATCCAGCGCGAGCAGGGATTGTTTGAAGATGCCAACCCGATCGCAGAGCTTTTCAGCCTCGTCCAGGTTGTGAGTGGTCATGAAGATGGTGCGCCCTTCTTTTTTGAACTCCAGGATGAAGTCGCGCACGATCAGTGCCGCTTCCGGGTCCAGCCCGGTGGTGGGCTCATCAAAGAAGAGCACCTTGGGTTCGTGCACCAGCGCGCGCGCCACTGCCAATTTTTGGCGCATGCCCTTGGAATAGCTGCCCACGGCATCCGCGCGCCTTTCCCACAGCCCGAAGAGGCTGAGATATTTGTTTACGCTCTTGGTTACATCAGGCACATCGTATAGTTCGGCGAAGATCCGCAGGTTCTTCTCCGCGCTAAGACGCTCATACATTCCCGGCGACTCGGTCAACAGGCCGACATTGCGCCGAATCTCGAGGTCATCCACACCCACTTGGTAGCCAGCCACCCAAGCACTACCGCTGGTGGGGCGGATGAGGCTGGTGAGCATGCGCACGGTGGTCGTCTTGCCGGCGCCGTTGGGTCCCAGAAAGCCAAAGACCTCGCCTTCATATACTTCAAGTGTCAGGCCGTCCACGGCTTTCAGGTCTTCCTTCTGTT
>Ga0116157_10001024_pt1 | contig 28407 bp, 17 predicted proteins | sample AD_UKC048_MetaG_FD_89882 | JGI IMG/M metagenome (GOLD analysis project Ga0116157, IMG submission 89882) | Active sludge microbial communities of municipal wastewater-treating anaerobic digesters from USA - AD_UKC048_MetaG | ecosystem: Engineered > Bioreactor > Anaerobic > Digestate | place: USA... | reverse complement strand
GTGAGGGCCAATTTGATTTTTCGAATGTTCATGACGTTAGGATATGTAAATGGGTTCTGGACAAAAATTATCTCTCAAAAGCTTTCCAATAAAACAGATTTTATTGGGTGGATGTTGCTTGCTAAAGTTTTAAAGTTCCGTTAATGTTTTTTAAAAACCTTAGAGAAACGTTAACATTTTAACTTCGACAAGTGGCTCCAACAGTTGAGTTGATAGTAAATACGGGGCAAATCCACTTTTGGATTTCGTTACACTCGTTTTTCTTTCTCTTAGTGTATTTTATTTCGAGAAAGTTCCAACGGGGAGCAATTTTATTTTTTTCAAAGACGCAATTGTTCTCCCTAAGGGTTGGTCGAATGGGCTACCGTTCTTTTACCGTAGTTTCAGCAACAAAGACGTGTTATAGATGCATAAGGATGCATCTACCCCTATTGTACTCGCCGAAATGAAAGAAATTTGGGTTGAAGTGAGAAAAAGATGGGATGAAGTGCAAAAGGGGAAGGTGATAATTTTCCCCTTTTGCAGCAGAGAAATTAGAAATTGATCTGGTTAAGGCTTGAGCACAACGATACGTGCAGTCCAGACTTGATTTTGGCTGTAGAACTCCAAGAGTACAATTCCAGGGGAAACATCACTTACATTCATTTGAGTTAAATGGGTAGTGATGAGCTGTTGCTTCAAAATCCGGCCTTGCAAGTCTTTTAAAATAAGTTTGCCTTCGGGAAGAAATTGTTCTGTGAGGGCAATATTAATTTTATCCGTGCTGGGGTTAGGGAAAACGCGGATGGGAGGGATTATTCTGTTGCCAATTGTTGCAGCGTTCAAAGGGGGCGGTGCATCGATTTGATTGGTGGGGATGTTGAATTCCGGTTTGAGTAGAACGCTGACTTCACCCGGCTGAGTACGGGCGGTAAAAATGGCTTCATTTTTATTGACCAATTCAATGGCGCTGAGGGTGTCTACCCACACTTTACTGGTACCCACGGACAAGGGTGAAAAACAAAGCTCCATAAAAGTGGATGAAGAAGGTAAAGTTACCGCATTGGTGCCGTCATATACCCACGACAAGGCCAAACGGTCTTTGGGATTTAGGCCTGCACCTGGATAACCGAATAACATGCGCTGTGAAAAATCATTGGGTACACGCACAGAATCCAGTTTGAGGATATTGTGATCAAATTTCACGGCAAATTGCACCCCAACCATGGACGTAAAACCACTAACTTTGACGGGAACACATGTGCTTTTGCCGAGTTTGGTGACTGTTTGGACGACCTCTATTCTTGCTGTTGGAGCACTATTTTGATCGGTGACATTGAAAAAGCTGGAACAGAGACCTCCTTTGCCTGTTCCGGTGACAACCCAAGATTCATAATGTACCGATTTGCCATAATCACATCCAAATGCTTCGAGATAATAACCCCAAGGCGTATAATATTGTCCGGCGAAAGGCCCGGATCTAATGTATTCAAAATGTTCCAAAACATTGAGATCACGGTCAATGTCGTAATCTAAATTGGCAAGGTGATTGGGTAAACATTCGGGCGAAACCACCCGTCGAACGTATCGATAGATGGCACAAGGATGGCGTTCTGCTCTTCCGTACAAATTTTCTCCTTTGAAATATTTCCCGTAGAAAGGGTTATTGGTCAATCGCACCTCAAACGGTGCTTGACAAACTACATCCAGTGTGCCAGGTTCTCTAGCTGAAAAATCAAAGGTTTTGGTGTATAAATTTTGACAACTGTCTATGGCTATAAAAGATATTCGATAACTGCCAGCATAAATGGCCAACTTTCCATCTACTACGGATACTGCTTGTGGAGAAGTAAATGTAGAATTGAAAAGAGGAGGTTTTGATTTGGATTCCGGTAGGTATTCAATTTTCCAATCGAGGTAATTGATTGGGCAAAAAACATTGAATTTAAGCTGCAAAAGTTTTAAAATGGAATCAATTTGATTCGCTACAGGTATTTTGCAAGGCTCTCTTGGAAGATCAATGGTAATGGCATCGCTAGCAGCAGTCATCCAGTCTGTATTGGATTGTCCAGGCACAAAATTTACCTTGAAAGTGGCCATTACTTTGTCCTTGCACTCATCATAAATGTAATAGGTACGGCTGATTTTCAAACCAGTTTTATTACAAACGGTGTCTATTTGATCCTGAACAGCATAGCTAAAGCTCAAGCCCTGGGTTTGGGCATTCATTTTTACATTGTCCTTTCCAATCACCGGAAAAATAGATTCGAGAGGAATTTGTTTTTTGTCCAAAGTGCAATCACCATACTTGATGGTAATTTCTTTGGTTTTAAAATAAGGAAGATTCCAGTGAAAATCTTCAATTTTTGGACGCCTTATGTAAATGTATTGAGTGGCAAACGCTCGTTGGTCGCTTGTGCAAGCTTGGGCATTCCAGGTTCTTTTGATGGTAACAAAAAGGTCTTTCTGGATGGCCTCCTGACAAGTAGGGAATGCTGTACTATTGTCAATATTTACTAAAATCCCACAGGGCGTTGTACTATGGCAGCCTGTCCTGAAATAAGCCAAGCCCAAATTAGGGGATGGATCGGCAACAAAATCGGTATCCGCCAGCTTTCCATCGGCAGTGTACCGAACCTGGCTACAAAACTTTGGAGAAGGAAAACTACCGGGTATTCCTATTGTTTCACAAGCAAGTTTATCGAAGTTTGTAGTAAAAGGCAAAGTGTCTTTCGAAAAATTCACCGAATCCAGTTGTGGTCCATATGCTCCGACTGCAGTTACCCGGCCAATGCAAAGCAATTTTCCATCTTTGCTGTACAAATTGTAATCAAAATTGCCCGGAGCATCAATGGTGTCAAGGTTCTTGGTATTGTTGTCATTGACGACAACATACGTATCTTTACAATTCTGTAGGCCTAATTTCTCTTTGGTCAAGACGAATTTGCAATTTGCTCCTACTTGTAAGATGGGAGCTTGATTGCAATTGCAATCATTTTGAGCCCAAAGACCATCTAAGGGAAAACACAACACAGCTAGCCAAAAGCAAGTCTTAAACATCAATCGGGTCGACATTTGACAATCGTTTTTTTTGAGGAATTATGATCGTGCAAGACTAATTTAGTATCGATGTAATAGCAGAAGTAAATTTAGGCTGAATTTTTATTTGTGCCCGTGTTTTATGTGTTAATTTTTGACAGAAAGTTTTTCGATTATTGCCCCACCGGTAGTACCACAAACCCATTCTGAGCCATTTGTCCAAAATGCTCATAGGAAATCCAGATGTAACCAGCGCGACCCCAATCGCTTCCCCAAGGACTCATTAGTTCGACCATTTTTTTGTCTTCGTTGAAACTGACCACGGCAAGCGGGTAAACTTGTGATGGAGTGCCTTGCGGAACCCAGGTATCCTTACCATTGGCCTGGGCCAATGAGGCGTCTGCGTTGAATTCTACGATGACGGGATTGCCTCTCACCAGCGCTTTGCGAATTTCAAACATTTTTTGCAGGGATTTGGTGAGCGGGCTAAACACGTGTAAATAATTGGTGATGCGAAATTTATTGGCATTGTAAACCGCATTGGTCAGCCGTTGTGAGCCATAGGGCAAAATTGCGGAATCGACCGTGCCATTTTGGGACAAAAACTGAAATGCATCCTTAAGTTGTAAGGCACGGTTTTGGCCCAGCAAGTTGAGCGTGATGAAATCAGGACTGAGATTGATCTTGTAATTGTTGTCCTGGTTGAAATAAAATTCCAAACAGGCGGCAAGGGTATAACTCATCTCAGTGCCTACTTGCTCAATTTCGCGCACGGGCATCATGAAGGGTTTTACACTTTGCTCCCGCAGGTTGTCCAGGCTGCCGGCGCGGCCAACACCCGCCACAAAAGGCATCATCATATCTATCAGTTGTTGATCTTGCACGCCAAAAGCTGCGGTTTGGGCGTTGCGCGTGCTCAGGTTGGCTTGGGTTTTGGCTGGGTTGGTAGGATTTTGTGCAGACATTGAAGTGATCAGCAATAGACCAAAACCCACAATCAGGGTTATACTTATCCGGTTCATAAGATTCTTTTGGGAACAAAACGTTGCTTTTGACCAATTTGGTTTATGACGCTTAAAGAAAAAATTAATATTTATGGGGTAAGCCACACCATAAAATAAAGGGTTTGTATGAATGGGTACTTACCTTTACCTTTGTAAATTATTAGTAGTCTAATAAATGAAAGTGTCGGAGTAATGGAACAAGAGCAATTTGAACAGGAAGACCTAAAGCATCAGTATTCCGACAACCTCAGCGACGAATTTTACGAACATCGGATCATTGAGGTTGACGGCAATCAGTCGCCTTTGCGCATCGACAAGTTTCTAATGGATCGAATCGGTGAAGTGTCGCGCAATCGGGTGCAAAATGCCATTAAAACCGGTTCGGTTTTGGTAAATGACCAGGAAATCAAACCCAACTTCAAGATCAAGCCTGGGCAGAAAATCACCTTGATTTTACCCAAGTCAACTACAGATAAACTTCGGATTGTTCCACAAAATATTCCCCTCAATGTGGTGTACGAAGACGAGGATCTACTGGTGGTCAATAAACCTCCTGGCCTGGTGGTACACCCGGGAGTCGGGCATTTTAAAGGTACATTGGTCAATGCACTGGCCTACCACCTCCGACTCGACCCGAATCAAATTTCCACCGGAAATTTCCAGGAAAGAGTAGGATTGGTACATCGGATTGATAAAAACACCTCGGGGTTATTGGTCGTGGCCAAAAACGAGTTTGCCTTGAGCCATTTGGCCAAACAGTTTTTTTACCATACCATCGAGCGGACCTACAATGCCCTAGTATGGGGCGAACCCGAAGAAGACCGCGGTACCATCAATGCCCACGTGGGGCGCCACCCACGGTTTCGCAAAGATTTCACTGTTTTTCCTGAAGGAGACCAGGGCAAATGGGCGGTTACGCATTACCAGGTATTGGAGCGATTGTATTACGTGAGTTTGATCAAATGCACCCTGGAAACGGGCCGCACGCACCAAATCAGGGTACACCTGAAATACCTTGGGCACACCCTTTTCAACGATGAAAAATATGGTGGTGACGAAATTTTGAAAGGCACCATCTTCAGCAAGTACAAAATTTTTGTTGACCATATGTTCGATGTATTGCCCAGGCATGCCTTGCACGCAAAATCGCTGGGTTTTATCCACCCCCGCACCAACAAATTCATGCACTTTGACTCGGAATTGCCGGACGATTTCAAAGTGGCCATGGAGCATTGGCGGGTCTATTTGGAAGGCCGAAAATCCTCTGCCAAAGGTAACCTCAGCCAACTTTAAACCCTGGAACTTTCGAACCCCCGAACCCCGGATCCACGAACCCTCAACCACATGCAACTATCCGCACGCATCAACGCACTCCTAAAACTAGGCGAACACCTACGCGCTGAAGACGAATACTTGATGGCGGTCATGCACCGTTCCTCTTTCCACAATCCCTGGTTTACGATCGAAAACCAGGAACAGGCTATTGCCGCTATTGCCCAACGTTTTTTGGCTAAAGCCCCTTTACGCGAATGGACGAGCAAGTATGATATCCCCCTTGAAAACCAGCCTCAAACTATTGGCCTGGTTATGGCGGGCAATTTACCCTTGGTGGGCTTTTACGATGTATTGTGTGTATTTGTAGCTGGACACAAGGCCAAAATCAAGCTGTCGGACAAAGATCCCTACCTTTTGCCCTATCTGTTGAAACTGCTGTCAAACATCGATCCTTCTACGGCAAATTACTTTGAGCTGATTGAACGCATGCGGGACGTGGATGCAGTCATTGCGACAGGTAGCAACAACTCCGCACGTTATTTTGAAGCTTATTTTGGAAAATACCCGCACATCATCCGCAAAAACCGCAATGGTGTTGCGGTTTTGACCGGAACTGAAAGTGCCGATGAACTCCACAAACTAGGGCACGATATTTTTCGCTATTTCGGCCTGGGTTGCCGGAACGTGGCCAAGTTGTACCTGCCTCGGGGATATAATTTCCACCCTTTATTAGAAGCCTTGCACGAATACCGCGACATTATTTTGCACCAGAAATACAAAAACAACTTTGACTACAATTTTGCCCTGTACATCCTGAACAAGGTGCAGTACCAGGCCAATGGTTGTATTTTAATGATTGAGGAACCTTCTTTACAATCACGCATCGCGGCATTGCATTATGAGTATTACGATGATATTTCCCAGTTAGAATTGGAGTTGGAGCGCCGCGCAGAAGAAATCCAGTGCATCATTGCCCAACCGGGCATCATCTCTGCTAAAACCTTTCCTTTTGGGAAATCCCAGCAGCCTGAACTATGGGACTATCCAGATGGAGTGGACAGCATGGCTTTTTTGCTCCAACTTTGAAATAATCACTTTTTCTTTGGAACGCTACACGTGAAAAAATGGTTTTGCGTACTGAAAATTAGCGCTTATGCGATTTGTAGCCATTTCTGATACCCACGGTAAACACAATTTTGAACTCCCCGAAGGAGACGTCCTCCTGCATGCCGGGGACGTTTCATCACGTGGGTTAAAAACCGAAATACAACGCTTTTTGGATTGGTTTGCCGGGTTGGATTATACCTATAAAATCTTCATCGCGGGCAACCATGATTTCTTTTTTGAAGAAGCATCCGCTGATGACATTCAGGCCATGATCCCCCCTGAACTCATTTATTTAAACGACTCCGGCGTAGAAATTGCGGGTATTCACATCTGGGGTTCACCCATTCAACCCTGGTTTTACGATTGGGCTTTTAACCGCCAAAGAGGCCCGGCTATTCAAAAGCATTGGGATCTGATTCCAGCCAACAGCGACATAGTCATTACGCATGGCCCGGTTTTTGGCATTCACGACCGTACGGTAAGTGGATTGCCCGTTGGTTGTGAAGGTTTATTGCCTGTTATTCAACGCATTAAACCCAAAGTGCACCTTTGTGGGCATATCCACGAAGCCTATGGCTCGCGGCAAGTAGGGGAGACCCTGTACCTAAATGCCAGTATTTTAGATGTTCGGTACACCATAGCCAACCCTCCTATCGTTTTTGATGTAGATGCAATCACCTAAATACCTATATTATGATCTATAAATTACTCTTTTGTGCCGCTTTTTGCCTCTTATTGTCCAATGAAATGGCTGCGCAAAGCAAAAATTTCACCCCATCTTGGGCCCCATCACAAGGTTTTCGAGTGAAAACCCGGCATTTGTATTTTCCTGAGTACAATTTTTATTTTGATCTTGAGAAGAAAGTCTACATTTTTTTGCAGTCGGGGCGCTGGATCAGTGCAAGCGAATTACCCCATCGATTCTCCAATGTCAATTTGCGGATCGCCTATAAAATCGAATTAGATCTTGGTATCGATAATCCACAAATGCACAACAATGAACACCAAATGAGGTACCGGCCTAAGTATGCGGTTGTAGATGCTTCTATGTAATAAAAACCAAATTTTTCAAGCAAACAATAATGCTGAATTTTATGCCTTGATCATTTTGGATTGTCCCACCTAAAGGGTATACTTACGGAGGTTTTAACCCGTAATACAGCCAAATGAAAGCCACTTTTGTCCTCTTCTACATTGTCCTCTGCACGCACATCTCTGCTCAGGATCAACTCAAACTTGCCGGATTAGAAAAACCGGTCGAGATCATCACCGACCAATGGGGTGTACCACACATCTATGCTCAAACCGAACATGATCTTTTTTTTGCCCAAGGCTTCTACGCTGCTCGCGATCGTTTGTTTCAGTTTGAAATGTGGCGCCGACAGGCTACCGGAACCGTAGCTGAAATCCTCGGAGAACGGGAGATTGAACGCGATTTGGGCGCACGCCTGTTTCGTTTTCGCGGGAACCTGGAACAGGAGATGGCTCATTACCATCCGCGCGGCAAATCCATCATCACTGCTTTTGTGGCCGGAGTCAATGCCTGGATTACCCAAACCCAACTAAAACCGGAATTGCTGCCCCTGGAGTTCAAATCCTTAGGCATCAAGCCGGGATTGTGGACACCTGAGGTGGTCATTTCGCGCCACCAGGGGCTCCTCGAAAACGTAACGGACGAATGGAACAATGCCAAAGCATTGGTGGCACTGGGGGAAGACAAGTTTAGGGAATTGATCTGGTTTCATCCCCAAAAACCCGATTTGCACCTTGACGCTGCGATCCCCAAAGCCCTCCTCCAGCAGGACGTGCTGAAACTGTACAGCGCTTTCCGCAAGCCTTTGAGTTTTAAACCCGAAGACCTGATTGGTGCAGTGCGTAACCCTAATGCCGCCCAATACCGCGATTTGGCGGCGTTGGAAGAACAAGAATGCCAGGAAGCCCAAAGCGAAAAATTATCCACCGTAGGCAGCAACAACTGGATTGTGAGCGGCGACAAAACCCAAAGCGGTTACCCCATGCTAGCCAACGATCCTCATCGTGCTGTATCTGCACCTTCTTTGCGCTACATGACCCATTTGGTGGGGCCGGGATGGAATGTGATCGGTGGCGGTGAACCAGTCATTCCCGGTGTATCGATTGGCCACAATGAATACGGTGCCTGGGGATTAACTATATTTTCCACCGACGCTGAAGATTTGTACGTCTACGAAACCCATCCAACCAATCCCAACTTGTACAAAGTAGGAGGGGTGTGGCGCAAAATGACCATCATCAAAGACACCATAAAAGTAAAAGGCCAAGCGCCGATTATCGTTGAGTTGAAATACACCCACCACGGCCCGGTTGTGCATGAAGACCCCAAACTTAAAACCGCTTGTGCCGTACGTTGCGCCTGGCTGGAAGTGGGGGGATCTCCTTATTTGGCCAGTTTGCGGATGGGGCAGGCCAAAAACTGGGAAGAATTTCGCTTGGCTTGTCAATACAGCCACATTCCGGCTGAAAACATGATTTGGGCCGATCGTGCAGGCAATATCGGCTGGCAGGCGGTAGGAATTACACCCATTCGTCGCCAGCACAGTGGCTTACTGCCCGTCCCCGGCGATGGTCGTTTTGAGTGGGATGGTTATTTACCCATTTTGGAGCGCCCCGGAGTGGCTAATCCATCACAGGGCTTTTGGGCCACCGCCAATGAAAATGTGACCCCCCAGGATTACAAATACTGGGAAACGATTGGATTCAAATGGGCAGATCCGTACCGGGGCGATCGTTGCGCGGAGGTATTGAGTTCGGGCCGGAAGTTCACATTGCAAGATTTTACAACTTTACAAACCGATTATCTCTCCATCCCTGCCCGCAATTTAGTGCCGCTCCTGCGCAATTTGGTCAGCGCAGATACCAGCGCTGAATGGGCACGGCGCATGCTCTTGCAATGGGATTTTCAATTGGAAAAGAACGCTGTTGCGGCCACGCTTTACGACGCCTGGGAAAGGCAGTTGCGCAGTCAATTTGAGCAAATGTTGCTGCCAACTAATGTGCGAACTTTGGTCAACATCCAAACCTATCGCCTGGTGGAATTTTTGCTTTTACCCGATGGGAAATTTGGAACCGATCCTACCCGAGGACGCAACGACTTTGTCTTGCAGGCGCTGAGTACTGCCATGCAAAATTTAACGACGCGTTTTCAGGGCACTCCCCGCAGCCAGTGGGTGTACGGGCAGGAAAAATACAAACACGTTTTGCTGCGCCACCCCTTGAGCAGTGCGGTTAATCCGGAATTGCGCAAAAAACTTGATCATGGCCCGTTGCCGCGCGGCGGTAATGCACAAACCGTTGGCGCTACGGCTGCCGGGTACAATCAAACCCACGGGGCCACGTTCCGTCTGGTGGTGGATACCGGCAATTGGGACCATTGCCTGGCCACCAACTCCCCGGGTCAATCGGGCAATCCTGATCATCCCCACTACCGCAATTTATTCGAAATGTGGGCCAATGACCAATATTTTCCGCTTTTTTACTCCAAAGGGAAAATCGAATCCGTGAAGTATGGGCAATTGAATTTGGTACCCTAGGTTTGTAATTTTCACCACAGATTCGCACAGATAAACACAGCTTAAAATGCGAAAAAATCCGTGCTCATCTGTGCGAATCTATGGTGAAATAACAACGCTCAGAATCGCATCAACTCTCGCCGCAATTCGGTGGATAAACCCGCGTAAACCAGCAGTTTGAATTCTTGGCCACTCATGCTCATGACGTTGGTATATTGCGTGCGCAAATCGGTCAAGGTGCGGTTGCCATCGTACAAACGAATGACCTGCCAGGTATTGATTTTGTCAGCAGCTGGTTTGACGTGTACCCGAATCGGCAAAGGGTTTTGATGAGCCAGGTAGAACAGGTGGATGCCCGCTTCACTTTGAAACAGCGGCGCAATGCCGTAATACTCCGCAACCAGGAGTTGTTCTTCGGGGTAATAATCGATTTCGATGTTCAGGTGTTTAAACAGCGCTTGATAACGCCCCGCCAGGTATTCGATTTCGCGTTGCCCCTGACCAGCTACCAATGATTCCATTTTGATCTCCACTTTATCCAGTTCTCCACGTAGGAAAGCCCGGCCGGCCAGACGCAGCAGGGCTACATTAAGGTAATGGTCTACAAATTCGGTATCCATGGCGTCGTAGACCCCATTGGCAAACTGGTAGGTTTCACTGACTTCCTTGAGTGCCGCATCATGGAACAAACGGGCTTTAACGTCTTCCAACGATTGTGCATTGCGGGCATTGCCCCGATTGCGAAACAGTTCGGACTGTTTAAGGCGCATGGGGGTAGGCAGGTTGCGTACAAAGTTGTTGTTGTTAAACGCGATCATGATGGTGGCAATATCCTCCTTCATTTCGTCCAGACGGGTAATGAAATGGTAATAATGCCAATCGTCCTGGATGCTGCGGTGCTCATAATAACCACTGGGCGTATCCCGATTGCTCACTTCTTCGTTCAGTTCTTCTACCAATTTCAACAAACGACGGTAAAAACTTCCTCCACTTTCGGGTTTGGGTGGTTTGGGCAAATACGTTTCACCGCTGGGAGATACAAACTCAAGTGGGAAAATACTTGGAATCAAACGATCATCATCCAAATGAATATCGAGGATGATCGGTCCGGGGGTGCGGATTTTTAACAACTGATCGGCCGAAAGACTGGTCAGGTCACGTTCAATTTGACGGCGCAGCGCCCTGCCGCCCATGTCGGGATCATAACCACGGTTGGCTACCCATTCCAGGGCTTCTTTTTGAATGTTCAGGATGGTGGTGCGGCGCACGAAGCCATCCCTTTGCAACAACTCTTTGATTTGCAAACGGGAAATGCCCAAAATATGCTCCCGCTCCAGCGGTCGGAAAATGACAATTTGTTCAATGCGGTTGACGAATTCGGGGCGAAACTGTTTTTCCAGGGCACCCCGATAAACCTGGGCCTGGCTTTGGTGTTCGCGGTCGTTGCCCAAAGAGATGCGAAAACGGTTGTCATCGGCACCTACATTGGAGGTCATGATGATGATGCTATTGGTAAAATCGACGGTGCGCCCCAGACGGTCGGTCAAACGACCGTCGTCCAGCAATTGCAAAAACAGGTCGTGTACCTTTGGGTGCGCTTTTTCAATTTCATCCAACAACAGTACACTAAACGGACGGTAGCGGATTTTTCCAGTCAGTTGCCCCTCTGGATTGTATTCGTCGCCAATGAGCCGGTCGATGGCATAAGGGTCGAGGTATTCATTCATATCAAAACGCACCAATGCTTCTTCATTGCCCGTCAAATACCGGGTCAATATTTTGGCAGCGTGCGTTTTACCCACCCCGGTGGGACCAATGAACATCAACGAACTGATGGGTCTGCGTGGGTTATTGAGTTTGGCTTTGTACAACTGAATGACGTTGTTAAGGGCAAAAGCGGCTTCTTTTTGCCCAATCAAATCGCGTTGCAAACTATTGACCACCTCATTTTTTTCAAACCAATACCCGGCGCTGAAAATTTCTTCGCGCAGTCCTGTCACCATGCCAAATTCTTCGCGCACATTTTGGGCATCCACCATGCCGTAACGGTGTTTGATGGCCATCTGACGCAACAAGCGGATGACGGCACCAGGAAGGGCTTTATTGGATTGGAAAATGCGGTGCACGTACATCAACTGACTGATGGCGGAAATGGAGATGCGCAAACCGTTTTCTTGCTCCAGTATTTTGCGTTGTTCCAGGATGATTTTTAACGCCGTAGTTGAGTCGGGTTCATACACCCGAATGACCTGAAACAAATCACTAAATGGGCGGTCTTTTTCCTGGATCAATTGCCATTCCTGTGGCGTGGCAATTAGGATGGTTTGTAAGCTGCGTTTTTCCAGATAGGGTTTGAGCACATCGCTGAGGGTCATGTCGTTTTGTGACGACTTGCCAATGCGTAATAAGGCCACTGGATTGTCAATCAGTAGTTTGTGTCCTGTTTTGGGCTTGATCAGGTACTGGACAATCGCCTCCATTCTTTTCTGCCATTGCCCTACGATCGACATTCCACTGATGATGCGGTTGGGATCTAGTGCCCATACACTGATCGGCAATTCTTTTTCACTGTCTTGTCGCTCCGACAAATAGTGGAAAACAGCATTGGAAATGAGGTTGTGCCGACCCACGCCTTCAGGCCCTACCAATACAAAAGGGATGGGATCACGTTGGTACATCAAATCGTACACTTCAGCAGCCAACTCATCGCGAAAAAAGGTTTTTTGCAGGGCATGCGGAAAACTTTCATTGAGATCGTTACCCGTTTTGGCGGCTTCCTCGGCACCATCAAATTCAGTTTCCTGAAAAAAACGGAAAAAAGGATGGGCATCCTGGACTTCCACAAAGCGGTTCGGCGAAAACTTCAGGTCTACTTTTACGGGCACATCCACCAAATAATCGCGGCGATTGGCATAATATTCTTCTGGTTGGAACTCTGTACCCTGGTATTCACGTTCTTTTAGCAACAATTTTTTTATCGTCTTTTCCAACTCAAGGTCACTGATCGGTGTTTCTTCATTGGATTGAAACAGCATAGAATTGTTAAACCCTGGGAGATAAATCACCAGCAATCCGTTTATTTCGAATTGAATCACCAAAAAAAGCCCATCAACCTGATGTTTGCCTAAAGAAAATTGCAATTTTCTTTTTTGAAAAACGGGTTTGGGTTGAAAGATCAACCAAAGGGTCTGGTCAAGGGTGTGTCGACTGATGGGATAGGAAGAAAGGTGATGCCGAACTTCCTTGCGATAGCCAGCTACTGCCTCCTGATACCTGCGGTGGATGGAGATTGGACCTGGCCAAAACAAAGGCCTTAGGCTGAAGTACGGCCTTCCATCTACTTGAATGTGTTGTACTAAGGTTGGTATTTTAAATTCTTGCTGGGACATTAGAAGAGTTTAATGCAAGAAAGTTAAAGAATTTGTACAAAAAGCAGCATATTAGCAGAGCGAAAACAAAAAACTTGTTGTTCTGTGTATCATGAACCCTGAAAGATGTTATGACGGAAGAATTTTCAAAACCAGGATTTAAGCGGCATAAATTCAAAGAACTAAAGGTTTATGCTTCTACGGAGTGGCTGGCCGATAACAAGAAAAAGTATCGGCAGGTGTTTGATCGTTTGGAAACTACCTACATCTATGCAGAACTCTCTTTCTACAACAAACATTTCGACATTGAGGACTGGGAGATCGATGTAGAACTCAAATGTTATTCGCTCAAAAAAGGTCGAAAAGAGATTTGTGATCTGCCCCTGCGGAAAAAAGTGAGCAAATACGATAACGTAGTCTACATCCGCGAGGGGTGGGGTAATAAAACCGAAGGCTCTTTCTGGAAGAACGGGACCTATTATTGGGAGGCCTGGATTGAGGGCGAAAAAGTAGGTACCAAGTATTTTTACATTGAGGATGCTGGTCAGGACTTTATGCCCGGCGAAAACCCTTATCTATCGGTTCACTCGCTCCGCTTGTACGAAGGACCTTACGACGATGTCCCCGAATTGGACCGTGTCTACTACAAATCCTTTAGCGGTGAAGAAACGCGCTACATCTACATTGAAGTGATGTTGCAAAATCTGCATATCTCCAAAGCTTGGCAGTGTGAGCTGTTTGCCAAATTCTACAACGATGCGCGGGAGCTTAAAGGCCAAGTAGTTCGGCTACATCGGGTGGAGAAAAAGGATGAATTTATAAAAATCACCACCGGTTGGGGCTCAAATGTGAAGGGATCTTGGCGGAAAGATCGGTATACCGCCGAGCTGGTATTTATGGATCGTTTGATCGCCGTTATTCCTTTTGAAATCGACGAAGATTTTGTAGAAGGGATCTCCCCGGTATGGTTGCCCGATCGGGGGCAACAAATCATCCCGAGTATTCAAACGGATGATCGAGGGAGCTTTGACGATGCCATGACCTCGTTGGATAGCCTGATCGGCCTCAGCGACATCAAGCAACAAGTGCGCAACCATGCAGATTACATCAAATTTTTGCAATTGCGCAAAGAGCGTGGTTTTGACGAAAGTGACAACATCAATGTACACTCCGTGTTCATCGGCAACCCAGGTACGGGAAAAACTACCGTTGCGGGCATGATGGGGCTGCTGTACCGCAAAATGGGTCTGCTCAGTAAGGGCCATGTACACGAGGTTGATCGGGTAGATTTGGTGGGCGAGTACATTGGACAAACCGCCCCCAAAGTGAAAGAAGCCATCGAGAAAGCGCGGGGTGGCGTGTTGTTCATTGATGAGGCCTACGCCCTGGCTCGCTCTACCGACGATACCAAAGATTTTGGCCGTGAAGTGATCGAAATCCTGGTGCGCGAAATGTCCAATGGTCAAGGCGACCTGGCTGTGATTGTAGCGGGTTACCCCAAGGAAATGAAGCAGTTTCTGGATTCAAATCCCGGGCTGAAATCGCGCTTCAAATTCAATTTTGAATTTGCCGATTACCTGCCCCAGGAACTTTCTCAGATTGCCCGTTTTGTGTGCAAACAAAAAGGCGTAAAACTGAACGAAGAGGCAGAGAAAAAGGTCGATGAACTGATCATTGACGCCTATCGCAAACGTGACCGCACCTTTGGCAACGCCCGGTTTGTCAACGATTTGATCGAAAAAGGCAAAATCAATTTGGGCTTGCGGGTCATGCGCAACGAAGACCCACGCTTGCTTTCACGTGAAAACCTGGAAATGCTCGAATTGGCCGACATTGCCAAAATCGACCTCAAAAACCTGCGCCCGCTGCCCAATATTCCCATCGATGAGGTGTTGCTGCGCGAATCGGTAGACGAGTTGAACCGCATGATTGGTATGGACAAAATCAAGGCCCAAATCCATGAGATGGTCCGCCTTGTGCGTTTTTACCGAGAAACGGGTAAAGATGTGCTCAATAGTTTCTTCCTCCATACGGTGTTGATTGGCAACCCCGGTACGGGCAAAACGACTGTGGCACGGATTTTGACCAAAATTTACAAGGCACTGGGCATGCTCGAACGCGGCCATATGGTCGAAACCGACCGCCAGGGATTGGTGGCGGGTTTTGTGGGGCAAACCGCGATCAAAACCAACGAGAAGATCGAAGAAGCCCTGGGCGGCGTACTCTTCATTGACGAAGCGTATTCCCTTACCGCCAAAACGGGCGGTGCACACGGCGACTTTGGTGATGAAGCCATCCAGACCCTCCTGAAACGGATGGAAGACATGCGGGGACAGTTTTTTGTGTTTGTGGCGGGCTATACCGACAACATGGAAACTTTCCTCAAGGCCAACCCGGGTTTGAACAGCCGTTTCGACAAAATGCTGCGCTTTGAGGATTACATGCCCGATGAGCTGTTGCAAATTGCGATGCACATGTTGGATCAAAGTGGACTCATTCCAACTCCCGAAGCCGAGGAATACCTCAAAAGTTACCTGGCCTTCCTTTACGATTGTCGGGATAAATATTTTGGCAATGCCCGTACGGTGCGCAATGTGGTGAATGAAGCACTCAAAAACCAAAACTTGCGCCTGGCAGCACTGCCCCCCGAAGAACGTAAAAATGTGCCCAATAACCTGCTGACTTTGGAGGATCTGGAGACGTTCAAGTTGGACAAGAGCACTTTTGCGTTTAATCGGCAAACCATTGGATTTAAAGCAAGAAGTTGAGGAGGTTGAGGAGTTGAGAAGGTTGAGGCTACCGCGAGCGACAAACCAAAGCGACATTGTTCTTTTGCCAAAATCGCTCTAATGCCGCTCGCGGTAGCCTCAACCTTCTCAACTCCTCAACCTCCTCAACCAAAAAATATTCGATCGCAAATGAAAAACATCTTCCCCCTCTGCACCTTACTGGTGCTACTTGTGGCCTGTGCGCCCAAAAAACCTTCCATCGATTTCGACAAACTGGACGAACCTGCCAAACGCCTGGCCGAAAATGCCGTCTATGGCATGGAAGTGGCCGAAGGTTGTGATGTGCAGTTGTTTGCTTCCGAACCGATGCTCATCAATCCCACCAATTTGCATGTAGATGAACGGGGCAGGGTTTGGGTTTGTGAGGCCTTGAACTACCGCAACACCCACAATCCGGAAAATCCTTCCAGAGAAAAAGGCGACCGCATCCTCATCCTGGAAGACACCGACGGTGACGCCAAAGCCGACAAAAGCACCGTGTTCTATCAGGGAACCGATGTCAATGCCGCTTTGGGTATTTGGGCCACCAACAATCACGCCATTGTTTCTTGCAGCCCGTATGTTTTTCTTTTATCCGACACCGATGGCGACGATAAAGCCGATACCAAAGATACCCTCTTTACTGGGTTAGGCGGTGAACAGTCCGACCACGCTATCCACTCTTTCATCCAGGGAGCAGATGGCAAATTGTACTTCAATTTTGGCAACAACGGCCAACAAATTATGGATCGCCATGGCAAACCGGTAATTGACATGAGTGGAAACGAGGTCAACAACAAGGGAACACCTTACCGTCAGGGGATGGTGTTCCGCTGCGATCCCGACGGCAGCAACCTCGAAGTACTGGCGCACAACTTCCGCAACAACTACGAAGTGGCTCCCGATTCGTACGGTACACTTTGGCAATCCGATAATGACGACGATGGCAACATGGGCGTGCGCATCAACTACGTGATGGAATACGGCAACTATGGCTATACCGATCAGGTGACTGGTGCCTGGTGGGGCGAGCGTCGCATCAACCTTGAACCAGAAATCCCCAAGCGCCATTGGCATTTGAACGACCCCGGCGTGGTGCCCAACCTTTTGCAGACGGGCTCTGGTTCACCTTGTGGCATGGCAGTGTACGAAGGCGAGATGTTGCCCCAAATTTTTCGGAACCAGCCGCTGCATGCCGAAGCTGGCCACAACGTGGTTCGTGCCTATCCCGCCCAGGTGGATGGTGCTGGCTACAAAGCGGAAGTGGTCAATTTGGTCAAAAGTAAAGACCAATGGTTCCGGCCTTCGGACGTGTGTGTAGCACCTGATGGATCAGTGTTCATTTCCGATTGGTACGATCCTGCCGTGGGTGGACACAAGTTTGGCGATACCGGACGTGGTCGCATTTTCCGCGTCAGCGCGGGAAAAAAAGGAAAAAAATACCTGCCAACAGAAGCGCTTGCCGGTTTTGAGACTGAAGACCAACTGCTCGAATCATTACAAAACCCCAACCTTGCCGTGCAGGCCAAAGCTGCCAATGCCTTGCGCAGCAAAGGCAATAGCGCGGAAGCGGGCTTAAAAAAATTGTGGGCTGACGATAACCCTCGGATACGCGCCCGCGCTTTGTGGATTTTGGGCAAAATGAAAGGTAAAGCCCAAACTTATGTACAAGCTGCCCTAAAGGACAAAGATGCGGACATTCGTACCGTAGGTTTACGCCTGGCCCGTCAGGTGTTGCCCAATCAGTTGGCACAATTGGTCAAGTCCGTTGTCTCTGATCCTTCTGCACAAGTGCGCCGCGAAGCGGCCATCACCCTGCGTTTTGCCAAAGGCCCCGAAGCCGATCAAACCTGGGCTGAACTCGCCAGTCAATACGATGGCAAAGACCGTTGGTATCTGGAAGCGCTGGGCATCGGCTCCGACCTGGAGGCTGATGCACGCCTGGCAGCCTGGAAAGCCAAAGTGGGTGCCAAATGGAACAACGCCGCGGGCAAAAACATCGTTTGGCGCAGCCGTTCCAAAGACGCGCTGCCCTTGTTGAAAGAGATGATTCAGGATCCTGAGGTAAAACCTTTTGATTTGCGCCAGTATTTCCGAGCCTTGCATTTTCATACCGATCCGCTCAGAAATGAGCTGATTGCCAGCTTGATCAATGCAGATCATCCCTTGAAGGACTCGATCAATCTGCTGGCATTGTTTGAGGTTGATCCGGCTTATTTTCAGCAGTCGGCTCCGTTAAAAAGTCTGGCCAATGAGGTATTGCCCAGTTTGGAGGGTAAAGTGGAATACCTCGATCTTTTGGAGCGCTTGCAACTGAAAAACCAAAACCCTAACTTGCTCAACATGGCGCTGGAAAGCAAAGATGAGGCGTTGCGCGGCCAGGCGGCCAGTTTATTGGTCGCCAATGGAGGCATGGCCCTGCTGCTGCAACAACTCAAAGGAGCTGATGACGCCAAAGCCCAGCAAATTTTGTACGCTTTGGCTCCAGTGAACAATCTCGGCTTGTTTAAAGTCTATCAGCAATACCTGAGTGATGCGAACAACAATTCCCTGGCTGTGCGCCGGGCAGCCTTGAATTGCCTCAACAGCACCTGGGACGGGCAAATTTACCTCTTGGCTCTGTTTGAAAAAAATCAGGTGCCGGAAGAGTTGGCCATGCAAGGTTTGGTATCCTTGTCGGGTGCCTGGAACACTGATGTGCGCAAAAAATCCCGCGAAATGTTGACCCAAAAACAAAAGGAAACGGGCAAGGCCCTGCCAGCGGTGGCGGTATTGGAAGGCCGCAGTGGCAAAGTGGCTTCAGGCAAGGCGGTCTTTATACAGCATTGTGCAACTTGCCATAAAGTGGGCAGTGCTGGGGTGAACTTTGGCCCAGCACTCACCGAAATCGGAGCCAAACTGGACAAAGGTGCCTTGTACAATGCAATCATTTTTCCTTCTTCGGGCATAAACTACGGCTATGAAGGCTTTAATGTAGCACTCAAAGACGGTTCTACGGTGCAGGGCATCATCGAGAGTAAAACGGCCAGCGAACTTACTTTGCGGATCATGGGTGGTACTTCGCGCTCTTATCCCTTGGCGGATGTGCAAAAAATGGAAGAAATGCCCCTGTCTTTGATGACCGAGGGCTTGCACCGTGGATTTACGGAGCAACAATTGGTGGATTTGGTGGAGTATTTGGCCACACTGAAACCGAAAGAGCGTATTTAGTTCACCACAGATTTATACAGATGAACACAGATTTTTTTCACCAAATCCGTGTTTATCTATGGTAATAGTTTAGCACCTCGCCTTCGGCGAAGTGCAAAGTGCAAAAACATTTTTCAGCCACAAATGACACAAAATTTCACAAAAAAGGGCACGAACTTCGCTCGTGACGGAAGCACAAACGCAAGTTTGTGCCCTTTTTTGTGAAATTTTGTGTCATTTGTGGCTGAATCTCTAAAAAACACTCCACCGGAGGTGGGGTGCTAAATTTTTACTATCTGTGAAAATCCGTGGCGAATTAAAAGAATCAAACTGTCGGTATTGAATCTATGTGATCCTTATGCAGGTGTAATTTGATCTTTTTGAAACCCACCCGCCACAAGCGGATCACGACGTAAGTAAACAGTACCATCAACGCGATCAAAATCCAGGGACTGAGTCCCTCCGCTTCCATGTAGAACAAGGCAAAATCATACAGTCCATGAAACAGGATGGGCATCCACAGGCTTTTTAACAGCAACTTGTTCTTCTCAGTACCCTCATGGAACTTAGCCAGTGAAAAATAATACCCCATCAGCACCGCAAAAAAGCCATGCCCTGGAACCGATAGCACCGCTCTGACCACGGCCACGCCCATTCCACCTTCCATCACGTACAGGATGTTTTCCACCAGGGCAAAACCCAGGGACACAAATACGGCATAAATGATCCCATCGTAATGTTGATCGAAATCAGCGCTCTTCCAAACCAGCCAGTACAAAACGAGGAATTTGGCCAATTCCTCTGGACCCGCTGCTATGATGAACGCATTATAAAAGGCATGTAAAAAAGGGCTACTGATGCTGTCTGCAAAGGGTGCCAACGGTGCATCTATCAATAAAGCCAAGGCGATGGATAAAAATCCACCGAAGAAGCATTTGGCCAATAACTTTTTGGGTTCCTGCACTTTATCTTTTCGATTGATCAGATACAGAAAGATCATGACCGGAGTAATGGAGGCGATGAGTAGGCTCATTGGTTAGGTGTTTTTAAGTGCTTGAACAAAAATCTTAATCAAGCTCACAAGTGAAATTCATCCAAAATACACCACTTCATGCCAATTTCTTGCTCTATGAGGCTGATTTTTTTGAAGGTTATTTTGTTGGGCAGATTGTGTGCAGCAATCTTAGCGAATATTTCATCGGTACAAGTTGCGTTTCTGGGGTGCATCAAGGTGATGTGTGGTTCGGGTATGCGTGGGTTTTCAATAATGCCTTGTAAAATGTTTGCCCGCAATTGTTGATAGGATGCATTGGGGCCAATTGCCGGTATCAAGACACCTTTGCCCTCTGAAAACCTGACGATCGGGCCAAAATCAATGGTGATGGAGTCTTGATTTAAGCGTTGCAGGTTCTGCACGACTTTTTCCATTTGCTCAAGTTCATCTTCCCGGCAGAGGGTCACGTGTGCAGGGATCAGCGCGTATTGCACAGGATTGAATGTTGCGCGGATTTTTTCGATTGATGCGGAGTTGAACGCATCAATGAAAAGGCTGAGTTGGGTGCGTTTTTTGGTCAAGTTAGTTTTGTTATTGATGTTAATGAAGGTTGATGCATAAGAAGATAAAGAGCAAGGTTTTTATGGGTAAACTGTGGGGTTAAGTACCATTTATAATGACCAAGCACTTACCCCGAAATTAAAACGATGTCCAAAAGATTGCAAAATACAGTGCTTCAACGCCCTTTTTTTGAGAAAAAAATTAGAAATTCTGGAAATGGCTTTTGTATCTTTGCAGTCCGAGAAAATTTCCGAAATGGCTTCGTAGTACAACGGATAGTATGTAGGTTTCCGGAACCTAAGATAGTGGTTCGATTCCACTCGAGGCTACCAAGCCCAGCCTGAACCACAGGCTGGGCTTTTTTTTAGAATGATTTTTTTTGTAAATGTCTGCCAGAGAAATCTCTTTCCCTTCAAACTGGAAATTTTCATTATTTTAGCTACTCATCCAACACGTTCTGTTCATAAGGTCTACATCAACTCCATAGCCTATGCGCCTATTGCTGTTGCTTATAACTCTGCTGGGAATTTTTGCCTGTCAAAAAGAAAAGCCAGGGGTACCGCCACGGATTTCTGCGGAACTTCAAGCTGCGCTTGCCTCCTTTGCCATTGAAGACGGCTTCAACATCGAACTCGTGGCCGCCGAACCGCTTCTCGCTGACCCGGTAGCCATGGAAATTGACGAAGACGGACGCATGTACGTAGCCGAAATGTCGGGCTACCCGTTGGATTTATCCAAAAAAGGCCGCATCAAACTCCTAAAAGACACCAATGGCGATGGTTATCCGGACAAAGCCATCGTTTTTGCCGATAGTTTACTCCTGCCTACCGGTCTGATGCGCTGGCGGGATGGCATTCTGGTTACCGACCCTCCCAATGTATACTATCTGGCAGATACCGATGGTGACGACCGCGCAGATGTGCGCAAAATCATGCTCACTGGGTTTGCGCTCTCCAATCCGCAGCACAACCTCAACAACCCCATGTTTGGACTCGACAACTGGATTTATCTGGCGCACCAGTGGGCGTTTACCCCCACGGTTTGTAAAGAATTTTCTGATGAAGGTAGTGAGATTCGTTTTCCTGACCATCCCAAGGCGGCACGTTTGGGCAAAAACGCCGACGATCGGAACGTACGCTTTAAACCCGATACCTACGAAATGGAAGCGCTGGCGGCCGAGACCCAATTTGGCCAAACCTTTGACGCCTGGGGACGACACTTCCTCACCGAAAACGCTGACCACATTTATCAGGAAGTGTTGGGCGCGCGTTACCTCAAGAACAATCCGCAACTTCTGGTAGCTGAAGCAGATGAGAGTATTGCCGATCATGGTACCAATTGTGAGGTTTTTCCCATCACCGAAAAACCCGATCACCAATTGTTGACCGATGTGGGGGTCATCACTTCGGCCTGTGGCATTACGTATTACCTGGGCGGCGCTTTCCCGGCTGCGTTTAACCAAAACACCACTTTTGTTGCCGAACCGAGCCACAATCTGGTCCATGTAGACCGGATCAGTGCAAAGGGCGCAGCGTTTAGTGCCAGGCGTATTTTTGAAAAAAAGGAATTCCTGGCGTCTAAAGATGCCTGGTTTCGCCCCGTCAATTTTTACATTGGCCCAGAGGGTGCCCTTTATGTGGTAGATTATTACCGCCAAATCATTGAACACCCCGAATGGATGTCAGATGAGGTCAACAAATCAGGAATGTTGTACAATGGTTCCGACAAAGGGCGCATCTACCGCATCACCCCAAAAGGTGGCTTGCCCATGCAGTGGATGAACCAATTGCAATTATCCAAAAAATCGGACCTGGAACTGGTGGAGCTCCTGGCCAATGAAAACATCTGGTACCGTCGTACCGCCCAGCGTTTGCTGTTTCAGCGCAAAACCAAGGCCACCGGAGCCTTGCACAAACTGGCTATCCGCTCACATTCCGCTGAAGCTCGAGTTCACGCGCTGTGGCTATTGGAGGGTTTGGGGCAAAGTCGAGCCGAAGACCTGGCCGCCAATTTGCAGCATCCTGAAGCGGGATTGCGTGAAAATGCCCTGAAAATCAGCGAAAATCATCCGGAGTGGGCCAATGCACTTGCAGCGCATATTCTGGCACGCCAAAAAGACCCTTCGCCTCGGGTTCGTTTCCAGATGCTCAACACCCTGGGGATACTCAAAGGGATTCCGGGCAGCAACGCAGCCAAGATCAATGTATTGGAGCGTGATATTGAGGATCATTGGGTACAATTAGCCCTGATTGCAGCTTCAGCGGGAGAGGAAATGCAATTATTGAAGTCGGCAGCAAAGAAGTTTGGCAAAGACCTTAGTGAAAAACAAGCCCGCTTTTTCAGCTACCTGGCGGCTACCATAGCCAACAGCCAGGATGAGCAAGCGATAGCCAGTTTATTGGAGGGGCATTCAACCCAAGTCCAAACGGCTATTTTTCAAGGCTTGAGTCAATTGTGGACTTATCGAGGTGTTCCTTCGGCGATGGGTATACCACAGCAACGCCACTTGCTGCAATACATCAATGCCAAAACGCCCGCAGCCTTGCGCAGTGCCGCCTTGTCGATGCTCCAGGTATGTGGTATCCCGGTGCAAGAGCAGGCAACTGTAGCCGCTTTGGCCAAAGCTATCTTATCAAATCCATCCGTTGATATGGCCTTCCGCGCAGATGCCATTGCTTTGCAATCCCTCATCAACCCGGATGCCCAGCGTACAACATTGATGCGTTTGTTGGTCGATAAGGAGCCATTGATGTTGCGTCAAGCAGCTTTAAGTGGCTTGAATCAATGCTCAGGTGCAGAAGTCTCCCAATTCATTACCCAAAACTGGAGCAAACTCGATTCCACCTTACAAGACCAATCTATCGACGTGCTGATGGCCAATGCCGAGCGATGTCACCAATTGATAACGGCGGTGGAAAATAAGACGATCAAACGCGATGCCATTGGCTGGCGACGGATGGTGGGGCTGATGAACAACGATGATGTCGGGGTGCGGGTGCATGCGCGTAAAGTGCTGGCCGCTAATGGACTGGCCAGAGAGGCAGTGTATTCCAGCTATTTAGCGGCGTTGAATCAAAAAGGAAACTATGCAAAAGGCAAAGCCGTATATGAGCGTGCCTGCCAAATATGTCATGTGATGAATGGGCAAGGCGCGGCTTTTGGCCCTGACCTGGGTTCGGTGCGCAATCGCCAACCCGCAGCAATCCTCAAAGAAATCATCATTCCCAATAACTCCATTGCCGACAAATACGAAATGTGGCAACTGGACATGAAGGGGGGCAAAACAGCTCAGGGCATCATCAGCGCCAAAACCTCAACAACTTTAAGCCTAAAAATGCTGAATGGGCAAAACGTGACGTATGCGCGCAATGAAATCTTGAAGATGACCCAGTCTCCAAGTTCAGCTATGCCGGAGGGATTGGAGGCTGGAATTACCGTGTCGGAAATGGCGGATTTGTTGGCGTATATTAAGGGAATTGAATAACTGTATTGCAGAATTATTCGTACACTTGCATCCAAAAAAATGGACCCACATACAGAGGCAACCGAGGCCATTCACTTTCTGCACCAAAAAGGTTGGGCTCCCGCCACTTCCTCCAATTATTCTTTTCGGAAAACGGGACAAAGTAATTTTTATGTGTCGCAAAGTGGGATAGATAAAGGAGCGTTTACCGAGGCTCATTTTTTACAAGTGGATGCAGTTGGTAATCCCGTTCAGGATACCCGTAAACCTTCAGCAGAAACCCTCTTGCACTGCGCGATATACCGACTTTTCCCTGAAGTACATTGTGTGCTACATACCCATACGGTGTTGAACACCATTCTTTCTCAACTATGGCAAACCCAAGGTCATATCGAGCTAAAGGACTACGAAATTTTGAAGGGTTTTAGTGGCATCAAAACCCATGAAGTTTCCGTAAAAATTCCCATCTTTGCCAATACACAGGACATTGCAGCATTGTCTATCGAACTAGAAGAGTTTGTCCAAAAACAGGACCCCGAAGTGAAAGCTTTTCTCATCGCTGGACACGGCATGTATACCTGGGGCGCTACCATTGCGGATGCCAAGCGGCATGTAGAAGTGGTGGAATTTTTGTTAGAGTGCGAGTATCTTAAATTGAAGTTGAAAAGTTTATAGTTGAAGGGTTGAAGAGTTGTGGGTAGCCCAAGATTTGAGCAGCTATTTCTGAATCTGGAGCTACCCACAACTCTTCAACTCTTCAACTCTTCAACTCTTCAACTATAAACTTCTATCCATGGCCATTCTTACCATTCCAGACAAACAAACCGTCATCAACGACCCAACCGAGATCAAGCGTTTCCTCAATGCACGTGGCGTAATTTACGAACAATGGGAGGCGGCGGTTCCTTTTGCTGACGATGCCGATCAGGACACCATCATTGGTGCATATGCCCATCAGTTGAAACCTTACATGGAGTCCAATGGCTACCAGACTGCGGATGTCATCAACGTTACTCCAGATCATCCCCAATTGGAAATGTTGCGCACCAAGTTTTTGAGTGAGCACATCCACACCGAAGATGAAGTACGCTTCTTTGTGGATGGGGAAGGTATGTTTTGGTTCAATCTTGGCGGTGGTGAAGACATTTTCTGTGTCACCTGTCAGGCTGGAGACCTCATTTCGGTTCCGGCAAATACAAAACATTGGTTCGACATGGGGCCGAAAAAATTTGTCAAAGCCATCCGGGTGTTTATTGATCAGTCGGGTTGGGTGCCACATTATACTCAGTCGGGTGTTGACCAACAGTACAATTTGAATTAAAGTTGAAATGTTGAAATGTTGAAGGGTTGAAAAGAAGTTTAAAAGACTATTAGTTGATAAGACAAATGGCCTTTCATCTTATCAAACTTTCAAACTTCTTTTAAACTCTTCAACATTTTAGCACTAAACTTTTTTCTCATGCAGTTCATCCTCACCGACATCGAAGGCACCACCACCGACATCGACTTTGTACACCAGGTGCTTTTTCCCTATTCTTTTGAAAAATTGCCCGCATTTATAAGGGCCAATGCCAGCGAGCCAACCGTGGAACAAGCTTTGACTCAAACGCGGCAGACCTTATTGGAAGAAAGCCTGCCCGCTGCCAACCTGGAAGATTTGATTGTTGGACTACTCACTTGGATCAAGTCCGATCGCAAACATCCAGCTTTGAAGCAATTGCAAGGTTTGATCTGGCGCGAAGGTTATGAAAGTGGGGGATTCAAAGGGCACGTCTACTCCGATGTGTTGCCCGCGTTGGAACGTTGGAAGCAAAAAGGGTATGGCTTGGGCATTTATTCATCCGGCTCGGTAGCCGCACAGAAATTACTGTTTGGCTTCAGTGAATATGGAGATTTGAACGGGTATTTTACCTATAATTTCGATACGGCTGTAGGGCATAAGCGGGAAGTTGCTTCTTATCAAAATATAGCCACCCAATTGGCTTTGCCCCCTGAAGACATCCTTTTCCTTTCCGATATTGAGGAGGAGCTAGATGCGGCCCAAGCTGCGGGTATGCAGTGCTTGCAGTTGCTGCGGCCTGGCACAATTCCGAGTATGCGGCATGCGGGAGTAGGGAGTTTTGCGGAGATTGAGAAAGCCGTTAACCCTTAAGTTCGCCAATTTCATAAAACAGGACCTTTCCGTTGCTGGTCAAAAAACCAACCTGATCGGCACTTGGGCCTTTGAATGCATCAACGATGAATTCATCCAGCTCAAAATCAGCAATTTGACGGGGAACCCCATTGCGCGGGGTGTCGTAAAGACGAACATGACCCTTTTCGGTCACCACTAAGCCTTGGCCCATGAAGAGAAGGCAGTCTGGTTCAGCACCTTGTTCAAATAATTCACTAAAGGTACTTATTCCTGAATGGTGAGCGCGAAAATATTGACACCCACTGGCCGCAGTATCCTGCGGATTTTTTAAAGATACCACCAAACGAATGGCCGTATTTTCATCAGAAATGGCCATTTTGATGGCCGGTAAGGCCAATTCGTAAGTAGTCAGCCTTCCATCTTCGGCTATTCGATATAGGTATCTTTCTCCAGGAAGAACAAAGAAAAAACAACCCCGACGAAATTCCATCGTTATGAGGTTTTTCATCAACATTACAGCGAATATTTCAGGACGACCGTATATGTTTGTTACCAACACCGATTCTAGCTGTCGCCCCATCACATCGAGGTAATGCAAGGTGGTGCTTCCATCTGTATTCATGGTGAAGCGGGCATATTTTTTCCGGTCTACCGGGACAAAAGCAAGCGTACTTGGATCATATTTTAAATCAATCAAACGAAGCTCCTGGCCGAGATTATTCAGCACGGTATCAATTCCTTTATGATAGGTCGATGCTAGGATAATGCCCAGGTAATGGGAGTGATCAAGCAGTGAAAAAAGCTGATTTTTGAAATCATGGCCAATGCCTACAGGGTAGCTTTCATGGTTTTCCTGCAAATCGGAGTAAAAGAGGTAGAGTAGGAAGCCTTTTTTGCCCAAAACAACCAAGCTGTGGTTGATCATCCGCGCTTCGATCCAGGACATGCCAGCATCCATCTGAAATTCTTTGTGCAATTTGGCTGTTTTGCGGAATGCTTCATCTCTTCGGGTAGCCAATTTTCGCGTCGCCTTCCTGGTCTTCTGCTCGGAACTAAAGCGACTTGCATCCCCCTGCAACAAGCGATCTTTGGGCACAAAAGTATTCAAGAGGCTCAGGTGGCTGAGGTTACCTGAAAGAAGTTCTTTGCTTACGATGCGGTACACAATATCACGAGTGAGGGGCAAATCCCCTCGGCGCTGGGTGTTTTTTCCAATCACTTTTAACATCTCTATGAAGGTACTCTGCTGCATAGGCTTGACCTGAGTCTGGTAAATGGCCTGCACTTCTCGATCAAACTCGGCATTGCTAGCTTGCTGGAAAAAATCGAAATAACGGTTCAGGCAGGCGAGTGGACTTTGGTTTTGCTGCCAGCCATTCAACAAGGTCGATTTTGCCCGGGTATCGTCATTGAGTTTGCCCTGGTACAAACGGGCGGCATCCAGGTAGTCGGCTCGGTTCAGCGCTGCTTCTACACAGACCTGGTACTGGAGCTTAGCTTCCTCTACCTGATCGATCAAGGTGTACAAATCCCCTGCTTTTTCGTATTCCCCCAGTTCGAGATAAATGGGAATGGCTGCGGAGTACAAGCCTGCCTGCTCAAAACAACGGGCAGCCTGTCCAGGGTTTTTGAGGTGATCGAGATAGAGTTGTGCGGCTTCGTGGTAGTGCTTGCCCTGCTCCAACACCTTAGCAGCCGTGTGGAAATCACCCAACAAATGGGCGTGAATATAGGCCGCTTTGCGGAAATCTCCCTCGGCAATTTTTTGATTGGCGACCTTCAGATAATGTTGGTGCAAGGCAGTTCGACGGGCAGCGTCAAGTTCCCAATTGTCACGAGCTGCTCCGCCACCCAGGCCGCTCAAATTAAAATCAAGGGGGTCTCTGCGGCCCAATTGGCCACTCGGTGGAGCAATGCCCCGGCCTTCATAAGGGCTATTCAGCGGAATGGAATAGCGCAGGGCTTCATCGGGATTCTC
>Ga0116157_10001020_pt1 | contig 28459 bp, 31 predicted proteins | sample AD_UKC048_MetaG_FD_89882 | JGI IMG/M metagenome (GOLD analysis project Ga0116157, IMG submission 89882) | Active sludge microbial communities of municipal wastewater-treating anaerobic digesters from USA - AD_UKC048_MetaG | ecosystem: Engineered > Bioreactor > Anaerobic > Digestate | place: USA... | reverse complement strand
TCCGGTCGAGACCGGCATGCTCGACCGCTTCACCGGTGGCAGCGAAGCCGCCAAGGCCGGCTTCATCGCGGCCATGCCGGCCAGGCGCGCTTCGACCGCTGATGAAATCGCGCAGGCGATCCTGTTCGTGGCGTCGGACAAGTCGAGCCTGCTCAATGGCCAGTCGCTCGCGATCGACGGGGGCTACTCGAGCCAGTGATCTTCCTGGCCCCGGCGGCGTGCACTTTTCGCCCTGGTCGAGCTGACCGCCGCCGCCGAGGGCCTGAAGTCCCAGGCCCAGGCCCAGGCCCAGGACCCGGTGAAGGCGATCCGGGTCTTCAACCTCGACGAATCGGCCACGTTCGCCTGAGGGCCCGGCGCAGCCGCGCAGGCGTGCTGGCAGCCAGCAGCACCCCGGGTCGAATGGCTCGCGCTACCTAGAATGCGCGACCGCGATCACGCCGATCGCGGACGAAGGACCGAGGGCCCATGAAGAAGCTCTTTCTTGCGCTGGTCGCCGTCGCGGCGCTGTATGTCGGTTGGGGCCAGACCGAGGGTTTGCACCAGCGGTCCGGCGTTCCCGACCTCGAGACCCGGGCACCGGCCCCCGGCCGGTCCGACGACATTCGAGCTGCCTTCTCCGAAAGGGACAGCGGCACCCAGGTCACCGGCAAAGGCGTCGTCACCAAGCTGCTGGCGGACGACTCCGAAGGCAGCCGCCACCAGCGCTTCATCCTGAAGCTGGCTTCGGGCCAGACCGTCCTGGTCGCCCACAACATCGATCTGGCACCCCGCATCGACTCGCTGGAGCCGGGAGACTCGGTCTCGTTCAACGGCGTCTACGAGTGGAATGCCAAGGGCGGGGTCGTCCACTGGACACATCACGACCCGAGCGGCCGCCATGAAGCCGGATGGCTCAGGCACTCAGGCCAGACCTACCAGTGAAGGCCAGCGCGCCTGCCTGCGCCATCCAGGGTGTTGACCCGGCCCCGCCCCGCGCTTCGGCTGCGTCGCGCCCGAAAATCATCCGTCTGAATCGAGAGCCTTTTGTCACCCACTGAACTGCAGGAATTCCTGCATCGAAGCGTGCCGCTGTCCCGGGCCATGGGCGTGGCCGTGGAAGCGATCACGCCCGACAGCGTGGTGCTGGCCGCCCCGTTCGAGCAGAACATCAATCAGCACGGCACCGTCTTTGGCGGCAGTTCCGCGACGCTATCGGTGCTGGCAGCCTGGTCGCTGCTGCACACGCGGCTGATGGTCGAGGGAATCGACGTGAAGCTCGTCGTGCAGCGCAGTGCCATGGAGTACGAGGCGCCGATGGCCGGTCGCTTCACCGCAACGGCTTCGCTTCCACCCGGGGCCCACTGGCGGCACTTCGTCGATGCGATTCGAGCCAGGGGCAAGGCCAGAATCCAGGTGCTGGCGGTCGTCGGCAGTTCGGGCCCGCCGGCCGGCCGGTTCCAGGGTGAATTCGTCGCCGTTCGCGAGGCCGGCAGCGCCTGAGGCTGCGATAACACCAGATCATTCAGGAGGACCACATGAAACCGAATTCCCTCTCAAAGGCGATCATCGGCAGCCTGCTTTTTTCCATCGGCCTGGGCGCGGGCTTCTTCGCGCAGACCCTGACCGACTCTGCGCAGCGTGTCGAGCACAAGCGCAGCGACCTGGTCGGTGCCCCGGACATGGAAGTGATCGTCTCCACGGCGGAATACAAGCCGGGCGAGACCATCGACCTGCACCTGCATCATGGCGCCGAGGCGGTCTACGTGATCCAGGGCGCGAAGGTCCAGGCTCCGGGCAAGGACGCGACCCAGATTCCCACCGGCGTCTCGTTGCTGAACCAGCGCGACGTCAAGCATGCGGGCTTCACCATCGTGGGCGATGCGTCGTTGAAGCTGTTCACGGTGCATGTCGTGGACAAGGGCAAGCCGCTGTACGAGTACGCCCGGTAGGGCCTTCCCGCCGAGACTTTCGGTCTGCCGTCGAGCGCGATCCCGCATCGATGTCGTGCCCTTTGACGAACTGACGCACCTGTCTGAGAAACGCAGGTGGCGGGATCGCCGGCGGTGAAGTTGCCGGGTCAGTCGCGCTCGCGGCGATCGCCCGATCCACCCGAACCTTCTCGCGTCGGCTCTTCGTTGGCGCTGCGATGGCACTTCACGCAGTTCTGGAAATCGCGGATGCCTTCTTCCTCGTGCTCCGCGCGCACCTTGGCCGGCGTGTGTTCATGACAGCCGTAGCAGGTGTATCGGCTGAAGTCGCTGTTGGTGTGGCAGGTCTCGCACGCGGTGTTGTGGTCGCCGTCGAGGACGAAGTGCTTGTCGTGATCAAACGTCGCGGGCTTCCAGGCCTTCGGGGTGTGGCACTGCGAGCATTCGCCGGTGATCTTCCGGTGCAGGTTGTCGGTGGGCGCCTTGTGGCAGGCCTCGCAGGCGGCCAGCACGGCTTGGGACAGCAACTCGTGCTTGAAGGTGGCGGGCGTCCATCGATCGGTGGAGTGGCAGGAGGCGCAGCTGGCCTTCAGGTCCCGGTGCACGTTGTTCTTCGGTGCGCTGTGGCATGACTCGCAGCGATCGCGTGTTTCGGCACGCAGCAGGGCGTGCGAGAACGGCTTGCGACTGCGCTGGGTGAGTTTGGGTCCCTGGTGATCGCTGTGGCAGGCCATGCAGTCCTGCTCGATCAGCTCCTGGTGGAACGCGACGTGGCCCGCCGCGGGCGGAAGCGGCACGCCCTTCGTCGTGCGCAGGCCGATGTCGGACGTCGCATGGCAGGCGGTGCATCGCTCGGAGGACGCGCCGCGCAGGGCTGCATGGCAGGCGAAGCAGTCGGTGGCCAGTTCGGCGTGCGCGCCGACCAGGGTGCCCGGGCTGATCATCAGGTGCGGGTAGACGAACACCAGCGCCACCAGGGCCAGCAGGTTGGCCACGATCACGGCCATCAGCCAGGGGCGCTTCATTTCCAGCCCCAGAACAGGAAGATGGCGACGATGTGGGCCACCGCCAGAACCGCGAACGCGAGCGAGATCGGGAAGTGGATGACCCGCCACTGCTTGACCGCATCGAAGGTCAGGCTGTCCCAGTAGAGCCGGTCCTCGAGCGTGTCGACCGACAGGCCCTGTTGCTGCATCCTCTGCCGCGCCTCGTCCAGCCGCTGCCTTGAACGCTTGAGCAGGTACTTGCCGACCAGTCCGCTGGCGATGTTGATGCCCATGGCCCACACCGCCAGCCAGCCCAGGATCGCATTGAAATGGATCCCCGCGTGCACCAGCACCAGCAATGAACCTGTCCAGGCCATCCGCTCATGCAGGCGCAGCAGCGTTGCCGGCTGTCCGCTGCTGATCAGCTTGCGCTTGCGCATCGAGTAGCCGAACGAGCCGATGATCAGCAGCGTGCCGGGAATCCCGAGGTAGCGCCCGATCCACACCGCGTCGAGCAGGTGGAGGATGCCGTCGATCAGCAATGCCGACGCCCCCAGCGCGGCGAACGCCAGCAGGAACGGCACCACTTCGCGGCTGATCAGGCGGGCCTTCATCGAGGTCATGCGTCGAGCACCAGTGGGGAGGACGGCTTGCCGACGCAAAGCAGGCAATGCCCTGCAGCGATGACGTGGTCGGGGGTGTCGGCGTATCTCACCTCGCCGCTGACGAGCTTCGTTTCGCAGCTGCCGCAACTGCCGGAGCGGCAACCGGAATCCACCGCCACGCCGTTGCGTTCCGCGAAATCGAGCAGGGACGCGTCCTGGCCGGACCAGAGCAACGTGCGACCGGTCCGCGCGAACCGGATCTCGATCGACTCCGCGGCATCCGCGGGGCGGTCCGGGACACCCGGTGCGCCGCGCGGCGCGGCCGGACCGAAGGCTTCGTGGTGGATGTCCTCGCGGGCCACGCCCCAGGCGGCCAGTGCGGGAACAAGGCTGTTCATCATCGCCGGCGGACCGCACACGAAGAAGCGATGCCTGCCGTGCGGCAGGCTGCGGCGCAGCAGGTCGACATCGACGTGCCCTGCGTGCTGGTAGTCGCGGCCCTCGACATCGCCGGTGTCCGGGCGGCTGTAGACCACGTTCAGATGAAACCTGGCGTGGGCCTCGGCCAGCGATTCGAGCTGCGACTTGAAGGCGTGCTCGTCGCTGCGACGCAGGCCGTAGTAGAGATGCACCTCGCGTTGCGGCTGTTCTCGCAGGCACCAGCGCAGCATGCTCATCATCGGCGTGATGCCGATGCCACCCGCGATCAGCACCGCCGGGATGCTGGCGTCGGCATCGATGAAGAACTGACCGGCGGGGGCCCTCACCGACAGGACGTCGCCCTCGCGCACCTGATCGTGGAGGTGTGTCGACGATATCCCGGGGGGCAGATCCGGCCGGTCGGCGGGTGCCGGAACCCGCTTGACGGTGATGCGGTAGTGCGACGGATCGGGGCAGTCCGACAGCGAGTAGCAGCGCGTGACGGTGCGAACAGGCACGGCATCGCCAGCGACCCGCAGCGAGAACGTCAGGAACTGACCGGGCCTGAAGGCGGGCAGGGGCTGCCCGTCTGCCGGCTCCAGGTAGAAGGAGCACTGCGACTGGGCGGCATCCTCGAACTCGCGGCGCGCCACGCGGAAATCGCGCCAGCCCGGCCAGGCGCCTGCCGGCGCGGGCGCCGCGTTCGCAATCGCCGCCTCGGGGGGCGACTCCGCCCCGCGACGCCTGCGCCAGAGCGCCACACCCGCTCCGGCCACGACCTGCAGCAGCAGGGTGGCGCAGATCAGGGCCAGCAGTTCAGGGGCGGTCATGGGGGGAGGGGGCCGGCTTCACCGGTGGGCATCGGGTTGCCATCGGGATGCGGGGCCGGACCGAGTGTCGGCACGTCCGGTGATCCCGCCTTGATCCTCGTCAGTCGCGGGGCACGGCGTGGCGGTCCGTCGGTGCGGATTCAGGAAGCGCTGTGCCCGGGGCCGATGGCGTGATCCAGGTCGGGCCGCCGCCAGGGGTCCACGTGGGTCATCATGTTCAGCACCCGGTGGCGCTGCATGACACGCCGGCGAGCCTCCACCGCGATGTCGTGCCCCTGCTCCACGGTGAGCCCGGCATCGACCTCGATGTGTGCGTCGACCACGATCATGTCGCCCATCTTGCGGGTGCGCACGTCGTGCACGTCGCTGACGCCTTGCGTCTCGGCCAGCGTCTGGCGTATGGCCGCGACCTCCTGGTCGTCGATCGACCGATCCATCAGGTCGTGCAGCGCATCCCACCCGAAGGTCCAGCCCATCTTGGTGACCATGCAGCCGACGATCAACGCCGCGATCGGGTCGAGGATCGGGTAGCCGGCCAGGTTGCCGGCGATGCCGACGCCGACCACCAGCGAAGAAGCTGCATCCGAGCGGGCATGCCAGGCATTGGCGACCAGCATGCTGGATTTCACCCGCTTGGCCACGGCCAGCATGTACCTGAACAGCAGCTCCTTCGCGATCAGTGCCCCGCCGGCGGCCCACAGGGCGATGCTGTGCACCGTGGCCACGGCTTCGGGCGTCTGGATCTTGTGGAACGCCGACCACAGCATGGCCAGGCCGACGGCCATCAGCAGGCCCCCGAGTGCCAGGGAAGCGGCCGTCTCGAATCGTTGATGGCCGTAGGGGTGATCGTCGTCCGCGTCCTTGCGGCTGTGGTGACCCGCGAACAGCACGACGAAGTCGGCCACCAGATCGGACAGCGAGTGGATTCCGTCGGCGATCAGCCCCTGTGATTTCGACATGATGCCGATCGCGATCTGGCTGATGGTCAGCAGCAGGTTGACGCCCACGCTGACCCAGGTACTGCGCGCGGCGGCCGCCGCACGCTCGGCGGGCGGGTACGGGTTGTGGTCGGGATCGTCTGAAAAGGTGGAGAACTGCATGGGGCCCGGCTCGGTGCATTGGAACGGTGGATGGCGTCGGGTCGACGCAGACATCGTGCCTGACTAGCGTACCCCGCCTGGGCGACAGCGTCCTGACAGAGATCAGGTGCGGTGTCCGGCAGGTTGGCACGCATCAGGCCTCGAGGTGCAGCGTCACGACTGGCGGCTCCCGGAATTCGCCCGGATGGTGACCCAGCGTGAACGGGATCGACAGGAACGCCACCAGGGCGACCGGAACCAGCGACACGAGCACCACGGCGGTGAACTGGCGCATGAACTTCTTCAGTGAGGTGTGCATGGAGAGGGTGCCTTGCGGCGCGAGTGATGGAAGGCACCAAGACTGCGTCTCCAGTCTTATGGGCGTCTGATCAAGCTCAGCGGCGCGCGCTAAGAAATCCCTAAGACGGCTCGCCGAACATGCCAGTCAAGGAGATGCCATGAACACCAACAAGCTGACTCGAAACCTGATTGCAGGGCTGTCCTGCGCCCTGGGCTGGGTCGCCGCCGCACAGGCCGTCACCCCCGACGCGCAACTCGCCGGCTACAGCGCCCAGGCCGGTGTCGCCGCTGCGCCGGAGCGCGGGAAGGCGTTCTTCACCGGTCTTCACGGTCGCGAGTGGAGTTGCTCGTCGTGCCACGGCGCGAGCCCGACCCAGCAGGGCAAGCACGCCTCGACGGGCAAGCCGATCGCGGCGCTGGCCCCGGCCTTCAACGCCGAGCGCTTCACCGACACCGCCAAGACCGAGAAATGGTTTCGCCGCAATTGCAACGACGTCGTGGGACGCGAATGCACGCCTGCCGAGAAGGCCGACGTGCTGAGCTGGCTGCTGACGCTCAAGCCCTGACCCGTTCCACCCGACTTGCCACCTGGAGAACCTTCGATGTCTCTCGCTTTCAGATTCGATCCTCGACGCGCGCTGCTGCTGGCGATGGTCGGCTTGGCAGGCCTGCCGGCCGCGCGTGCGGAAGAGGGCGCGCGCCTGGCCCAGGCGCCTGCCTTGCCGAAGTACCAGCAGGAATGCGCGGCCTGCCACGTCGCCTACCCGCCCGGCCTGCTGCCTGCGGCCTCGTGGCAGCGGCTGATGAGCAACCTGCCACGGCATTTCGGCACCGACGCGTCGCTCGATGCGGCGACCGAGAAGGAAATTTCCACCTGGCTGACCCAGAACGCGGCCACCCGCAAGCGAATGGCAACGCCACCGCCCGAGGACCGCATCACCCGCGCCGCGTGGTTTGTCCGCCAGCACGACGAGGTGCCGGCCGAGACCTGGAAGCGGGCGTCGATCAAGAGCGCCGCCAATTGCTCGGCTTGTCACAGCCGGGCTGATCAAGGAGATTTCGATGAAGACAACGTACGCATCCCCCGCTGACCTGCCCGCCGATCAGGGCGCGAAGCCCGCTGTCCTCGTGTGGGACGCGCCGGTGCGTGTCTTCCATTGGCTGATGGTGTTGAGTTTTGCCGGTGCCTACCTCACCGCCGAGAGCGAACGCTGGCGGCTGCTGCATGTGACGCTGGGCTACACCATGGTGGGCCTGGTCGGCTTTCGCATCGTCTGGGGGCTGATTGGCAGCCGCCATGCGAGGTTTTCCAGTTTCGTGCGCGGCCCGGCCGCGGTGGTGCGCTACGTGCGCAGCCTGTTCAAGGGACAGCCCGAACACCACGTCGGGCACAACCCGGCCGGCGCCCTGGCGATCATTGCGCTGCTGGGACTGACGCTGGCCATCGGTGCGTCGGGCTGGGCGGTCTACAACGACGTGGGTGCCGAGTGGATCGAGGACCTGCACGAAGGCGCTGCCAACTTCATGCTCGCGGTGGTCGGCGTGCACGTCGCCGGCGTGCTGATCAGCAGTTGGCTGCACCGGGAGAACCTGGTGGGCTCGATGGTCAGCGGGCGCAAGCCGGGTCGGCCCGAAGACGGCGTGCGCAACGCGTGGCGCAGTCTGGCTGCGTTGATGCTGGTGGCCGTTCTCGCGTTCTGGTGGCTGCAGTGGCAGGGTGCGCCGGTCGCCGATGTCCAGGCAGGACCCGCGACGGCTGCGGCGGTGGCGGGCGACCGCGACCGCGACGACGATTGATGCCCCGGAGGCGGTAGGCTATCCGCATGCGCATCCTGCTTGCTGAAGACGACACCCTGCTGGGTGATGGCCTGCGCGCCGGCCTGCGTCAGCTGGGGTTTCTGGTCGACTGGGTTCGCGACGGCGCGGCTGCCGAGCGCGAGTTGCGCGCTCAGCCCTACGCGGCCGCGGTGCTCGATCTCGGGCTGCCGCTGAAGGACGGACTGGAAGTGCTCGCGGGCCTGAGGCGCGATGGCATCACGTTGCCGGTGCTGGTGCTCACCGCACGGGACGCGCTGCCCGAGCGCATCCGCGGGCTCGACCTCGGCGCCGACGACTACGTGATCAAGCCGGTCGACCTGCACGAGCTGGCCGCCCGGTTGCGTGCGCTGGTGCGCCGCTCTCATGGCCAGCCGCAGGAAAAGCTGACTGCGCAGGACGTGGCGCTGGACCCGGCGGCGCGCTCGGTCGAGCAGTCCGGAGTTCCGGTGGCGGTGTCCGGCCGCGAATTCGACCTGTTGCATGCGCTGATGCTCAACGCCGGCCGGGTGCTGTCGCGCGAACAGCTCGAACAGCATCTCTACAGCTGGGGTCAGGAGGTCGAGAGCAATGCGATCGAAGTGCACATCCACCATTTGCGACGCAAGCTGGGCCCGGCGCTGATCCAGACGGTGCGCGGCATCGGCTACATGCTGCAGCGCGAGGCGCCGAAGGCATGACGCTGTCGGCGCGCTCGCTGCAGGGTCGTCTGCTGTGGCTGAGTCTGGTGCTGGTGGTCGGTGTCTGGCTGGGCACGGCCGTCAGCACGTGGTTCGACGTCCGTCACGAACTCGACGAACTGCTTGATGGCCACCTCGCACAGGCTGCGGCGCTGCTGGTCGTGCAGCAGGCCGGCGAGATCGAGGATGACGACCCGGGTGTCGACGCGCCCTCGCTGCATCGCTATGCGCCCAAGGTGGCTTTCCAGGTGTTCCACGAGGGTCGGCTCGCGATGAGATCGGCCAACGCCCCGGTCCTGCCGATGGCCGGCCCTGCGGCGTCTTTCCAGTCCGGATTCCGGACCGTGCAGATCGACGCCGTCGACTGGCGGGTGTTTGCCGCCCGCGGGGCCGAGCGCGACGTGCAGGTCTACGTCGGTGAACAGCTCGATTCGCGGGAATCCATCCTGTGGGCGGTGCTGCGCAGCACGCTGTGGCCGATGCTGCTCGCGCTGCCTTTCCTTGCGCTGGCCCTCGGCTGGGCAGTGCACCGCGGCGTCGCGCCACTGCGCCGGCTCGGTCTCATGCTGTCGTCGCGCCAGCCGCAGCTGCTCGATCCGGTGGTCGTCGATGACGCGCCGTCCGAGATGCAGCCGATGCTTGCTGCGCTCAACAGCCTGTTCGAGCGCATCGGCGGGTTGATGGAATCCGAGCGGCGCTTCACTGCCGATGCCGCGCACGAGTTGCGCACGCCCATCTCGGCGATCCGCATGCAGGCGCAGGTGGCCCAGGGCGAAGCCGACGAGGGGCTGCGCCGACACGCGCTCGCAGCGACGATCGAAGGCTGCGATCGCGCCACCCGACTGGTCGAGCAACTGCTGACCCTGTCGCGTCTGGAGGCCGGCGCCGCCGCCGTCGGCCAGCCGGTCGAGCTCGATGCGGTGATCCGCAGCGTGGCGTCCGATCTGGCGCCGCAGGCGATCCAGAAGCAGCAGTCGATCGAGGTCGATGCCGCGGGCCCCGCACGTGTGCGCGGCGATGCGCTGCTGGTGGCGGTGCTGGTTCGCAACCTGATCGACAACGCCATCCGCTACAGCCCCTCCGGTGGTGCAGTCAAGGTGGCCCTGGTCGTGCAGGGTCGGCTGGTTCGCCTGACGATCGACGACAGCGGCCCCGGCTTGAACGAGAGTGACCTGCAGCGGCTGGGCGAGCGCTTCTTCCGCGTGGTCGGAACCGGCCAGGGCGGCAGCGGACTGGGCTGGTCCATCGTGCGGCGCATCGCGAGCGTGCACCTGGCCACCGTGGAAGTCGGCCGCTCGCCCGCGCTCGGTGGCCTGCGCGTCATGCTCGACTGGCCGGTCGATGCGTGAGCAGGAGGCGCCGAGATTCATGAAGTCCACCGGTTCGTGGCCCGTTGGTGTGGCTGCCGATAATGCGGAACAAGGCCCGACCGACTCGATGGAACCCTGACATGCGTCTGCTCATCGTCGAAGACGACCCTTCACTCGGAGATGCCTTGACGACCGGCCTGCGCCAGCTTGGCCATGTGGTCGACTGGTTCCGAGATGGAGCGAAGGCCGACGCCGCTCTGGTGGACGCCCCCTATGACGCGGTGGTGCTCGACCTGGGCCTGCCCGGCGGTGACGGCATGGTCTGGCTGGGCCGCTGGCGCGGCCGCGAGCTGACGCTGCCGGTGCTGATCCTCACTGCACGCGACGGTGTCGAGGATCGCATCGCCGGGCTCGATGCCGGCGCGGACGACTACCTCGTCAAGCCGATCACCATCGACGAACTCGCCGCGCGGTTGCGTGCCATGGTGCGCCGCTCGGCCGGCCGCGCGCAGGCCGTCTGGCAGCACGGGGACCTCGAATACGACCCGGCCGCAAAGATCGTGCGCTGGAAGGGCCAACGCGTCGAGCTCACGGGTTTCGAACTGGCGCTGCTCGAGACCTTGCTGAAGCATCCGCAGCGCGTGCTGTCGAAGGCGAATCTGCAGGAAAAGCTCTACGACTGGAGCGGCACGGAACCCGAGAGCAATGCGATCGAGGTGCACATCCATCATCTGCGCCGCAAGATCGATCCGAGCATCGTGCGCACGGTGCGCGGCGTCGGTTACTCGCTCGGCGGCGAGACAGCGCCGTCATGAGCCTTCAGCGCCGGCTCCTGGTCTATCTGCTGATCTGCGCGCCGCTGGTGTGGGGCGTCGCACTCTTCGTGTCCATCAGGCAGGCAAGGCAGGAGGTCAACGAGCTCTTCGACACCGAACTGATCCGTCTGGCGCGGCAGGTCCAGGCGACGTTGAGTTTCGACGTGAAGACCACTGCCTCGGCATCGCCGGCTCCGGCGCGCGGCACGCCTGAAGCTGGTTCCGCCGACATGAACGACCTGGCCATCGCGGTGTGGGACTCGCACGGCAAGCTGCTGCTGGCCGATCGCGAGGGCGTGCAGCTCACGCGCTATCCGAACGGGTCGGGATTCCGCGATGAGGAGCTCGAGGGCAAGTCCTGGCGGGTCTATTACCTGCAATCACCGTCGGGCGAATGGCTCGTCGCCTCGGGCCAGAGAGCGAAGGAGCGCGACGACCTCGTCCTGAGCCTCACCGCGAGCCAGATCGCACCCTGGCTGCTGGTGCTGCCGGCCTTGCTGGCGGCGATGGCCTGGGCGGTGCGGCGCGCCATCTCGCCGGTGAATCAACTGGCCGCTGAACTCCAGGGGCGCGATGCGAATGACCTGAGACGGATTCCCGACCACGCCGCACCGACCGAACTGAAGCCCCTGCTGGGCGCGATGAACGGCTTGTTCAGGCGCATCGAGGAAACGCTGGATCGCGAGCGCCGCTTCACCGCCGACGCCGCCCACGAACTTCGCACGCCACTGGCGGTGTTGCGCGCGCAGTGGGATGTGGTTCGGCGCTCGGGTGGTGAAGCCGAACGCGCGCAGGCCGAAGCCAAGCTGAGCCTCGGACTGGAGCGGCTCGACCGGCTGGTCACCCAGATGCTGGCGCTGTCCCGCCTGGAGTCACCGCTCGAGGCGGCCAGCCAGTTGTCCATGGCGACTTCGGTTCAATGGGAGCCCATCGTCGAACAGGCCGTCAGCGATTGCCTGGCACTGGCCGAGCGTCGCCACATCGAACTGGCCTGCGACTGGCCGCCGCAGGGCGCCCAGCCGATGCCGATGCGGGGGGATGATCAATTGCTGACCGTGCTGCTGCGCAACCTGCTCGACAACGCGGTGCGCTATGCGCCGGAGGGCAGTCTGGTCACGCTGCGCATCGCGGAGGATCACCTGGAGATCGAGAACGACGGCGAACCGTTGTCGGCCGATCAGTTTTCCCGCCTGGGCGAGCGCTTCCATCGCGCCGCGGGCCAGCAGGAAATCGGCAGTGGTCTGGGCGTGTCGATCGTCAGGCGCATCGCCGCCTTGCACGGGCTCGAACCGACCTTCAGCCCGCGCGCCGACGGCCGGGGCATGAAGGTCGTGCTGGCGCACCGTGCCGCGGTCAGCGCGACTTGATCTTCTCGAGCAGCACGCGGATCTCCTCGCGGCGCCCGACGTCAGCGATCTGGCGGCCGGGGCGCGGCGGCGCCTGCTGGGCGCGTTCGAGATAGGTCACGGCCTCTTCGGGGTGCTTGGTCTCGATCAGGAACTCGCCGTAGAAGTAGTTCGGGTCGATGCCCTTCGGGTTGATCGCCAGCGCCTTCTGGATCAGATCGCGTGCCTTGTCCTTGTCGCCGAAGCCGATCGGCCAGCCCGGCACCTTGTAGTACAGGACCCCCAGGCTGTTGTAGGCCGATCCGTCGAGCGCGCTGGCGTCGATCGCGATCGACGCCTCGTACATCGCCTTCGCCTTCTTGGCCAGGCTGAGCGCACCGAGGCCGCCCTTCTCGCCAGCCCACGAGGCAACGATGATGCCTTCCCAGATCAGCGGCTCTGCGCGCCCGGCATGGGCTTCGCTGATCTTGTGGGCCTTGTCCGCGAGCGCTTCGTAGCGCTTTTCGCGCTCCGACCCGGCGGTCTGGTACTTGACGACTTCCCAGTCGTGCTGCAACTCGAGCACGGATTCCTCCACGGTGGCCGCCTGTGCGGACAGCGGCAGCAGGGCGCCGCAGGCGGACAGGGCCGCCACGGTGAACGCGGCCATCAGCTGCCGGCGCGACAGGGCGAGGGCGGAGTGGAAGTCGGAGGCAGGTGCAGAGATGGTCATGGTTCGATCCTGGAGACGGTGATCAGGGGGAGAGCGGTGAGGGCGGTCGGACAGCGGCTGTCGGTCATCCGGTGGCGGCAGGCAGGCTGTTGCGGTGCCGGTCGAACGCGCCGTCGAGCAGCCCGGGCGCGAGGCCGTTGACGCGCACGGCCAGCGACTCCGGGAAGCCGAGGAAGCGCTCGGCCGCCCCGTCCTCCAGCAGCCGGACCAGGGCAGTGGCCACGGTCTGCGGCGTGTCCATCGCCGTTCCGGTGGCACGGTTGTAGTCCTCGGCGCCCGGTGAGTTGAACTTCGTCCGGGTGGCTCGCGGCCCGAGGTACTGAACACGTATCGAGGTGTCGCTCAGTTCGCGGCGCAGGGCCTCGGCAAAGCCGCGCAAGCCGAACTTGCTGGCGCAGTAGGCGCTGTAGCCCGGCAACCCCAGGCGCCCGAGCACCGAACCCACGCAGATCACCTGGGCCTGCGGCACGCGCCGCAGGTGCGGCAGAAGCGCCTGCGTCAGCAGCATCGGTGCGAGCAGGTTGGTGTTGAGTACCTGCTGGATATCGCTCGCGGACAGCGTCTCGAGTCGGCCGAAGCTCGGCAGGCCCGCGTTGTGCACCACGACATTGGCGCCCCATCGGGCGGCGCTGTCGCCCAGGCCGGCCAGGGCCGAGGGGTCGGTCAGGTCGGCAGCTTCCCAGGTGACGCGATCGGCTGTACCCGGCATGCCGCCCGTCAGCGCGCCAGCCTGCGTCGTCAGCCGGGCCTCGTCTCGGCCGACCAGCATCACCGAGGCGCCGGCCTCGACCAGAGCCTGCGCGGCGGCCTGGCCGATGCCACCGTTGGCGCCGGTGAGCACCACGCGAGCTTCGGTGGCCTTCATGCCTGCACCGCCGCTGCACGCGTGCTGGCCACCGCGCTGGCGGTCGCCGGCATCGGGAGGCCGCGGAACACATCGCCGTAGAGGCGGAAGAACGCACGCGCGGCATGCACGATGGCGGCCTGGTCCTGCAGGTCCTCGACCTGATCCATCAGCAGTTCGAAGTGCGCGGTGTGCTCGACGTCCAGCGTGCCGTGCGAACGCAGGTAGCTGAAGGCCGAGTCCGGCAGCGCGAGCGGCTTCTGGATCCGGTCCGCGGCCATCAGTGCAAGCGACACGCTGGTGCCTTCAAGCACGTGCACCATGCCGAAGAAACCCAGTGGATTGCCGCGTGCGATGGTGTCGTAGGCGTAGGCCACCATCACCTCGGTCGCATGCCCCGGCAGGCCGTGGCGCACGGCCTCGGCGTCGCCACCGCAGGCGGTGATGTCGTTGAGGATCCATTCGTCGTGGCCCAGTTCCTCTTCGATGTACTCGTCGAGCGGGCCGCGCAGCCAGGTGTTGCGCTCGGGAAGCGCGGCCTGGCAGGCGTGCAGCAGCGGCACCGTGTGCTTCACGTGGTGATAGGCCTCGGTCAGGAAGGCCAGGTAGCTCGGCAGCGACACCTCGCCGCGCAGCGTGCCCTGGATGATCGGTGCGGCAAGCAGGGCCGCACGGTCGGGCGCGGTCTGTTCGCTCAGTCGGGAGAAGAAGCTCGTCTTTTTCGACATCGTTGGGTGTTCCGGGTGCGGAGGGTTCTGTGGGGTGCTGACGCTCAGTCGGCCGTCGCCAACGCATCCGAGTGGCGCTGCCAGATGGCCGCGCGCTGAGGCCGTCCGTTGGCGGTTGCCATGCCTGATTCGACGTCGAATGGTGCTCGACCGCGCACCCAGCGCTGCACGCGGGCGTAGTCGGGCAGCGTGGCGTTGGTCGCATCGACGGCGGCCTGCAGGTCGGCGTCGGGAGAGTTGAGTCGGACCGGCCAGAGCACGGCACCGAGTGCCGGCTGGCCGTCGCCGAAGACCACGGCCTGGGCGATGCTCGGCTCGCCGCGCAGTCCGGTTTCGATCCACTCGGGCGACACGTTGCGGCCGTAGGCGGTGATCAGCAGGTGCTTCTTGCGACCTTGCAGGTGGAGGAATCCATCGGAGTCGATCTCGCCCAGGTCGCCACTCGGCCACCATTCGGCGGGCGGCGTCGCGTCGCCGAGGTAGCCGGCGAACAGGCTGCCGGCGACCTCGATCTCGCCGTCGGCGGCGACCCGCAGACGTGCATGCGGCAGCGCGCGCCCTGCCGTGCCCGGGCGATCGGCACCGGGCAGGTTGAGCGTCTGTACCGACGAGCCCTCGGACAGCCCGTAACCTTCGTGTGCCGGAATACCCACCGCGCGCGCCGCCTCGATCAGGCGAGCTCCGACGGCAGCCCCGCCAACGGCCACCAGCTTGAGCGAATCGGGTGCACGCCGGCCGGTCTGCACCAGGTGCGCGGTCCAGGCGCGCAGCATCTGCGGCAGCAGGATCACGCTGTTCGGGCGGTGATCGGTCACCACCGACTGGAACCGTGCCGCATCGAAGCTCGACGAGCCGGTGAGCCCGATCTGCTGCAGCGGCAGCGTCACGCAGGTGGCTCCGCTGGCCAGCGGAGCCATCAGCCCGGCGATGTTTTCAAGCAGCACGGCGAATGGCAGCGCGCACAGGTGGCGGCGGATGCCCAGCGGCGCCATCGCCTGGACCAGGCCTTGCGCCACCCGGCTCATCGCCTGCGATTCGAGACACACGCCCTTGGGCGCACCGGTGGTGCCCGAGGTGTAGGTGATCTTCGCCGTGCCCGCCGGCATCGTGACGGGATGCGCGGGCAGCCCCACCAGCATCAGTGCGCTGCCGGCCACCTCGATGCGCTGCACCGGCGCCTGCGGCCAGTGCCCGGCCAGTTCGGTGGTGGTCAGCAGGGTGTCGACCCCGGCGCTGCGCAGCGCGTGCCCGATCTGTTGCGGCGTGAAGAACACCGGCAACGGCACATGCACGATCCCAGCCTGCGCGGCGGCGAGGTCGGCGGCGACCCACGCGGGCGAGTTGTCCAGTAGCGTCGCGAACACGCGTGTTCCGCGGGCCGTCAACGACCCGGCCAGCGCGTCCACCTGAGCCTGCAGTGCAGCGCGGGTCCAGGATCGCAATCCGTCATCCAGGACCACGTCCGTGTCCGACGGCGTGATCACGGATGGATCCTCCGCTCGGCGCATGGCGGCTAGACCCGTCCTGCCAATCCGGCCTTGCGCCGGGCCAGCTGAGCCATGGCGCGCGGCAGGTGACCGGCCAGCACCACCGGCTCGTGGTCGTAGTAGCTGCCCCAGCGGCCCGCGTCGTCGCCCAGGGCAGCGAGGCTGGCGCGTCCCAGAGCCAGCGGCGTGATGCCCAGGCGCACGAACAGGTGGCGCAACTCGGTGGTCAGCGTGCTGACCACCCACTCGTAGTTCATCGATTCGAGGTGCGGACCCAGCAGTCGGATCAGGTTGCGGCCCTCGCCGGCCCGGCTGGCGGCCAGGTGCCCGACTTCGACGATGCGATCCCGCGCCGGGGGAGGCTCGGCGTGCGCTGCCAGAAGTGACTCGATCGGTGCATCGAAGTAGCGCTCGAGAAACAACGGGCCCGGAGCCGCACTCCGGTAGCCTGCCGCGGCGTAGATGCCGCTGCTGTCCCGCAGGCTGGCGAGCACTGGTGCGAACTGCTGCACGTCGGCGCCGTAGCGATCCGCGTAGATGTCCCTGATGAACGACTCGACTTCCTGGCGCCGCGGGTCGCCCACCGGATGGATCAGCAGACGGGGCGGGGCGGATACCGCACCACCGGAATCGATTTCGGAGCTGCTGTCGCAGGCGGACATGGCTGAGAGCATGTGCATTCCTTGAGAGGGCCCGCTGATGGGATGGCACGGTGCGCGGGCATGGTTGGCATCGTCTCGCAGGCTCATGAACGAATGCTTAAGCGATATCCGGCACTTATGAAGGATTCCTTAACGAGAGGCACATCGTCGAAGGCCGGCAGGTGGGCCGTTGCTGAAATGCCGAGACCGGTGCCGAGCGGGGGCGGAATCTATACTCGCGGGTGTGCTTTCACGAGCACAACGCTGGGGGTGTTGCGCGCGGGGTCGATCGATCCCGTGGGGCGTGGCTGAGAAAGACCCTTTGAACCTGATTGAGGTAATCCTCGCGCAGGGAAGCTGACCGGATCGAGGCGTCGTTGCCGTGCGCGACGGCGTCTCAGTCGATCCGGGTCCGACTCCCTGCCGCATGGGCACGGAGACATCGATGACGATCACCACTGCAACTGTTCCACTGAACCAGGCCCTGACGCCCGTCGACACGGCGGACCGCGTGTTCCGCTGGAACGAGCACGCATCGCTCTGGTTCAGCCTCGGCGTGGGACTGCTGGTGATCCAGATCGGCGCCTACCTGGTGCCGGCGGTCGGCACGCGGGACGCGGCGCTCGCGATCGTCGTCGGCTCGCTGATCGGCGCCGGCCTGCTGGCCTGGACCGCCCGTCTGGCCTGCGATACCGGGCTGTCCAGCGCCGGCCTGATGCACCGCACCTACGGCAGCGCGTTTGCGCGCCTGCCCGTGCTGCTGAACATCGTGCAGCTGGTCGGCTGGACCGCCTTCGAGCTGGTCATCATGCGTGAAGGCACGCTGGCGATCACCCAGAAGACATTCGGCTTCGAACTCGGCGGAGTCGCCGGCATCGTGGTGCCGACGCTGCTGTGGGGCGCGGTGCTGACGGCGCTGATGGCGGGTTCGATGCTGACGCTGGTGCGGCGCTTCGTCAGCCGCTTCGGCCTGCCGCTGGTGGTGGCCTCGCTGCTCTGGCTGACGTGGCAGTTCTGGGGTCAGGTGCAGGCCCAGGGTGTCGAGACCGTGTGGATGCGTCCCGGGGACGGCAGCATGGGCCTGTTCTCGGCGATGGACCTGGTGATCGCGATGCCGGTCTCGTGGCTGCCGCTGGTGGCCGATTACGCCAGGCACGGGCGCCGCGGCGGCACCGCCTTCAGCGGAACCTGGCTGGGCTACGCCGTCGCCAACATCTGGTGCTATTCGCTCGGGGTGCTGATTGCCAGCACAACCGAGCCGAGCGGCCAGCTGGCGGTGCTGCTGCTGTCGGTGCAGGGCGGGCTGCTGGCGATGGGGTTGATCCTTCTCGACGAGATAGACAACGCCTACGGCGATGTCTATTCGGGCGCGGTGTCGGCCCACAGCCTGAAGCCGGGATGGAGCATCCGCCGCTGGGGTCTGTCGATCGCGATCGGCTGCACGCTGCTGGCGATGCTGCTGCCGATGCATCAGCTCGAGCCGTTCCTGCTGATGCTGAGTTCGGTGTTCGTGCCGCTCTACGGCGTGATCCTCGGTCGCCTGGCGGCGGGTTACGTGGTCGCGAAGCCCGCCCGTGGCGTGCACTGGCTGGCCGCCGGCATCTGGATCGTCGGGATCGCTGCGTACCACGCGCTCGCGACCTGGGCGCCGCAGTTCGGCTCGGCCTTGCCGACGCTGGCGCTGACCTTCGTGCTGGCGTGGATCACCCGGCCGCAACCCGAGCCCGGGTCATGACGCGCGCTTCAATCGATCGGCAGCAGGCGCATCGGCAGCGGGGCATGACCGTGGTTCAACGGGCCGTGACCGCGGCCGGTCTGCACCTGCGCTCCTGCGGATATCGCGGCCAGGATGTAGCGACGCGCCTCGGCCACGGCCTGTGGCAGCGCGAGTCCCAGCGCCAGCTGAGCTGCGATGGCCGACGACAGCGTGCATCCCGTGCCGTGCACGTTGCGGCTCGGTATGCGCGGCGACTGCAGGCGCTGACGCGTGCCGTCCCGCATCGCCAGCACGTCGACCACGACGCTGCCCGGCAGGTGCCCGCCCTTGAGCAGCACGGCAGGCGTGCCGAGCGCGAGCAGTTCGTTGGCCGCGCCGTCGAGATCGCCGATGCCCGCGATGTCGTGGCCCAGCAGCAGCGCGGCCTCGTCGAGGTTGGGCGTGACCACGCAGACGCGATGGAACAGCTCGCCGACCAGCACCTGCACCGTCTCCTGCGCGATCAGCCGATCGCCGCTGGTGGCCACCATCACCGGATCGAGCACCACGTGTTTGATGCGGTATTCGTCGATGGCCCACGCCACCACGCCGACCACTTCGGGCGAGTGCAGCATGCCGATCTTGATGGCGTCAGCACCGATGTCGTCGAGCACGGCGCGGATCTGGGCCTTCAGCACGTCGACCGGCACGCCGTGGATCGCGCTGACCCCGACCGTGTTCTGCGCGGTGATCGCGGTGATCGCCGTCATGCCGTAGCAGCCGAGCGCGCTGAAGGTCTTCAGGTCGGCCTGGATGCCTGCGCCACCGCCGCTGTCGGATCCGGCGATCGACAGCACGCGGGGGTAGCGCCAGCGCGCTTCGGGTGGATGAGGCAGGGCGGTGGAGTCTGTGGAGTTCATGCCGAAAATTATGCGTTGCGGGGTGGGCAATGAGCGGAGCACGTTCTGAACGCGCGGTGGTGCTGGGTGCCGGCCTGATGGGCCGGCTGCTGGCCTGCGAGCTGGCGGCCGCCGGCCACGACGTCGATGTCTACGAAGCCGGCACCGCAGAGGCGCCGGGGTCGGCCGCCCACGTCGCCGCCGCGATGCTGGCGCCGCTGGCGGAATCGGCGGTGACCGAGCTCGGCGTCGTTCGCATGGGATCCCACGCGCTGCTGCGCTGGCCGGAACTGATCGCGCAGCTCGGTCGGCCGGTCTTCTTCCAGCAGCAGGGCACGCTGGTGCTGTGGCACCGTCAGGATGCCGCCGAGGCCACGCGCTTCCAGCAGTTGCTGGCAGCCACCGCGCGCGACATGCCGCAATTGCCTGGCCTCGAAGTGCTCGATGGGGCGGGCGTGGCCCGCATCGAACCGTCGATCGGTGAGCGATTTGCCCAGGGGCTGTATCTGCGGGGTGAAGGCCAGCTTGACAACCGCGAACTGCTGTCGGCGCTGCTGCAACGTCTCGATGATCTCGGCGTGCGTGTCCACTGGAGCAGTCCGCGGTCGCCGGCCGATTTCGACGAGTCGCTCGGCGGCTGGCTCTTCGATTGCCGCGGGCTGGGTGCCCGCAGCGATTGGTCTTCGCTGCGGGGTGTGCGCGGCGAAGTGGTTCGGCTGCACGCGCCCGAGGTCACGCTGACCCGGCCCACGCGGCTGCTGCACCCCCGCTATCCGATCTACATCGCGCCGAAGCCGGGCGGCATCTTCGTCATCGGCGCCACCGAGATCGAATCCGACGACATGTCTCCCGTCAGCGTGCGCTCGGCGCTCGAACTGCTCAGTGCGGCGTACTCGGTGCACCCGGGATTCGCCGAAGGACGCGTGCTCGAGCTCTGCTCGCAGTGCCGGCCAACGCTGCACGACAACCTGCCGGCGATACGCTGGCTGGGCCCGCGTCGCCTGCAGATCAATGGCCTGTACCGGCATGGGTTCCTGATTGCGCCGGCGATGCTCGACGTGGCGATGGAATGCATGTCCACAGGGCACAGCACGCTGGCTGAACGTTTCGCCCTGCGAGTCGAGGCCTGCCGTGGATGAAGCGATGAACGTACTGATCAACAACGTCGCGCACGAGTTGCCGGCAGGTGCCACGCTCGCCGATGCCATCGCGGCACTGCAGGTGACGCCGCCGTTTGCCGCGGCCGTCAACATGCTGTTCGTGCCCAACACACGCTATCAAGACACGCCGCTGAATGCGGGCGATCGCATCGATGTGATCGCACCGGTCACGGGCGGCTGAACCCGAGGGCCCCCTGATGAACATCGAGACCCATCCACCGACAGTCCCGGCCGATGCGCTGGTTCTATACGGCCAGACCTTCCAGAGCCGCCTGATGCTGGGCACCTCGCGCTACCCCTCTCCGCAGGTGCTCGAGGACGCGGTGCGCCGGGCCCGCCCGGCCATGCTGACGGCATCGTTGCGGCGCCAGGGCGCGCTGAACGCCGAGGCCGGAGGCGGCTTCTGGCGGATGTTGCAGACCCTGGGCGTCCCCGTGCTGCCCAACACGGCAGGCTGCCACGGCATCCAGGAGGTGATCACCACCGCGCAGATGGCACGCGAGGTGTTTTCGACACCCTGGATCAAGCTCGAGCTGATCGGCGACGACTACACGCTGCAGCCGGACACGCTCAAGCTGGCCGAGGCGGCGGAGTGGCTGATCAAGGACGGCTTCCGGGTGCTGCCGTACTGCACCGAGGATCTGGTGGTCTGTCAGCGCCTGGTCGACGTCGGTTGCCAGGCGGTGATGCCGTGGGCGGCGCCGATCGGCACGGGCAAGGGCCCGATCAATCCCTATGCGATGCAGGTGCTGCGCGAGCGGCTGGCCGTGCCCATGATCGTGGATGCAGGTCTTGGCAAGCCGTCCCACGCCTGCCAGGTCATGGAGTGGGGCTACGACGGCGTGCTGCTCAACACGGCGGTGGCGCTCGCACAGGATCCAGTGGCGATGGCTGGTGCGTTCGCCGACGCGGTGCAGGCAGGTCGAAGCGCGCATCATGCGGGCGCGATGGGCGAGCAGCAGTCCGCGCAGCCGAGCACGCCTGTGCTGGGTACACCTTTCTGGCACCACTCATGAACGAAGACTCCATCGAGGCGATGGCGCAGGCCATCATCACCGCCCATCACGCCCGCTTGGGCTTGCCGGTCTCGGAGAGCGCGGCAATCGTCTTCCACCACGGCGACCCGGTTTACCGTGCAGCCAAGCAGGCCGCCCACGCGCTGGGCTTCATCGATGCCGATGCCGAATGCGTGGCCCTGGCCTGGCAGTCGCGCACGCTGCGCACGGCCCGGTTCGATGCATCGAGCTGGCCCGACGAGCCGGTCGACTTCGGTCTGGCGCCTCATCCTCGCCCTGACGCGTTTGCGCCGTGCCCGAAGGCGCTCGGCCTCTATGCGGTGCTGCCTACGGCCGCGTGGGTGGGCCGCATGGCGTCTGCCGGAGTGCCCACGGTGCAGCTGCGCTTCAAGTCCGACGACGAGGCGGCCGTGCAGCGTGAGGTGGATATCGCGGTCGAGGCCGTGCGCGGCACCGGTTCGCTGCTCTTCATCAACGACCACTGGCAGGCCGCGATACGAGCCGGTGCCTACGGCGTGCACCTCGGGCAGGAGGACATCGACACCGCCGACCTGAAGGCGATCCGCAGTGAGGGGCTGCACCTGGGCCTGAGCAGCCACGGCTACGCGGAGATGCTGCGAGTCGACCGCCTGAGCCCGAGCTACGTCGCGATGGGGGCCGTCTACGCCACCAACCTGAAGGTGATGCCCACGGTGCCGCAGGGCCCTGGCAGGCTCGCTGCCTATGCGCGGCTGATGCGCGATCACGCTCTGGTGGCCATCGGCGGCATCGACGAGCAGCGCCTGCCCGACGTGCTGGCCAGTGGCGTCGGTTCGGTCGGTGTGGTGCGAGCACTGATCGCGGCTGAACAGCCTGAGGCAGTCGCGGCAAAATGGAAGGCGGTCATCGGCGCGAATGACTCCGCGCGCCCCGTCGGACACCCTCAGCAAACATGAACACCGAAACTTCCCCAGACCCTTCCTCCAACAACTCCCTCCAGGTCATTGCCTTCGACGTCTTCGGCACCGTGGTCGACTGGCACACCGGCATCGCGCGGGCGGTCGACGAACTCGGCCTGCCGGTCGGCGGTGATGCCTTCGCGCAGGCCTGGCGTGATGGCTATCAGCCCGCCCTCCAGCGCGTGATCTCCGGCGAACTGGAGTGGACGCTGCTCGACGAACTGCACCGAAGCATCCTCGACGGACTGCTGGAGCGATTCGGCATCACGCACCTGACCGAAGAGCAGAAGGTCGACCTGAACGCTGCCTGGTGCGACCTCGATGCCTGGCCTGATGTCGCCGACGGCCTGACGCGGATGAAGGAGAAGTACACCATCTGCACGCTTTCGAACGGCAACCTCGGATTGCTGTTCCACATGGCTCAGCACGCCGGCCTGCCCTGGGACTGCATCCTCTCGGCCGAAACGTTCAAGGCGTACAAGCCTGACCCGAAGACCTACGAGGGCGTCGGCAAGGTTCTCGACGTCGAACCGAACCAGGTGCTGATGGTCGCCTCGCACCAGAGCGACCTGACCGCTGCGCGCGCTTGCGGCCTGCAGACTGCCTACATCGAGCGCCCGCTCGAGTGGGGCCCGAATCGGGCCAATCCCGATCGACCCGATCCGGCCAACACCTACTTCGCCGGCAGTCTCACGGACCTGGCTACCCAACTCGGCTGCTGAGCGACCCCGCCGATAATCGCGCGTTCCCGCCATCAGGAGCGCGCGATGAACCGTCCCGACGACTGGCAGCACGATCAGGAAGCCGGCGCGGCTCGGCGGGAGAACCCGCTGACCACGCGCGACAGCACGCGGGTCGACGACGTGCGCATCTCCGCGGTGCGCCCGCTGATTTCGCCGGCGCTGCTTCTCGACGAGCTGCCGATGCCCGAAGCCGCGCAGACGTTGGTGCGGCAGGCGCGGGAAGCCTCGGCGGCGGTGCTGTGCGGCGCCGACGACAGGCTGGTCGCGGTCGTCGGCCCGTGTTCGATCCATGACCACGAGCAGGCCATGGCCTACGCGCACGGCCTCAAGCGCCTGGCTGATGAACTGCGTGACGATCTGCTGGTGGTGATGCGGGTGTACTTCGAGAAGCCACGCACCACGGTCGGCTGGAAGGGCTACATCAACGACCCGCGGCTCGACGGCAGTTTCCGCATCAACGAAGGCCTGCGTCGCGCGCGCCAGTTGCTGATCGACATCGCGGCCATCGGACTGCCTGCCGGCACCGAATACCTGGACTTGCTGAGCCCGCAGTACATCTCGGACCTGGTGTCTTGGGGTGCCATCGGCGCACGAACCACCGAGAGCCAGAGTCACCGCCAGTTGGCTTCGGGCCTGTCGTGTCCGGTCGGCTTCAAGAACGGCACCGATGGCGGCGTTCGGGTGGCCGTCGACGCCTTGGTCGCCGCAGCCGCCCCGCATGCATTCATGGGCATGACGAAGATGGGACAGGCCGCGATATTCGAGACGCGCGGCAACACCGATTGCCACTTGATCCTGCGGGGCGGGAAGCAGCCCAATTACCAGGCGGACAGTGTCGCGGCCGCCTGCGAGGCGCTTCGCGCTGCGGGTTTGCGGGAGCAGGTGATGATCGACTTCTCGCACGCCAACTCGGAAAAGCAGCATCGGCGCCAGATCGACGTTGGCGAGGATGTTGCCGCGCAGATCGTCGGTGGTGACTCGCGCATCTGCGGAGTGATGATCGAAAGCCACCTCGAGGCGGGCCGACAGGATCTGCTTCCCGGACAGCCGCTGAAGCGCGGCGTTTCGATCACGGATGCGTGTCTGGGTTGGAGCGATACGCAGCCGTTGCTGCGCTTGCTGGCGCACTCAGTTCGGGAGCGAAGAACCCGTTGCACGGAGCTCGCCCGGCGGTGATTCAGCAAGCGCGCCATTGAACTGAAATTGGAGCTTTTCGCAGCGGCAGAAGGTGGCTATAATCGTAGGCTGTTCCTCGATAGCTCAGTCGGTAGAGCGCCGGACTGTTAATCCGTAGGTCCCTGGTTCGAGCCCAGGTCGAGGAGCCAAGATCAGCAAGGCCCTGCACGAAAGTGCGGGGCCTTTTGCTTTTGGGTTCTTCTGTCTTTGCTGCGAGTTGGATATGGATCTCGCCTTGCATCGTTCGGCGCTTTGCGGCGAGGCAAGAGCGCAGCTCTCAACGATGCATGGCAGACCATGGCACCTGGCGCGCAATTTCAGCGCGAGGTCTTTTCAATTGCGCGTGCCGGCCCGGTCTGGATCTGGCATGTCTACGGCGTCAGCCGCAGACGATCAAACGAATCAGGACACAGCCTTGGGGACCACCGCGGTGATCCAGCGACGCACTCGTTCCGCGTCAGCGAGGCGCGTGTTGCGCCCGGTCGAGTCGAGAAACACCATGATCAGCTTGCGACCGGCGAGGCTGGCCTGCATGACGAGGCAGCGCCCGGCTTCCACGATGTAGCCAGTCTTCTGCACACCGATCTCCCAGCTCGGGTTCCGGACGAGCCCGTTCGTGTTGCGGAACTGGAGTTGGCGATGTCCGATGTCGACCATGAACTCGGGTGAGGTCGACAATTCGCGTATCAACGGATGCGTGTGCGCGAGCTTGACCAACGTGGCAAGGTCGTGCGCGCTGGATTGGTTCTGGCTCGACAAGCCGGTCGGTTCGACGTAGTGGGTATCCGTCATCCCGAGTTGGTGCGCCTTCTGATTCATCGCTGTGACGAAGGCAGTGAGACCACCAGGATAGTTTCGACCCAGCGCGTGGGCTGCCCGGTTCTCCGACGACATCAGGGCCAGGTGCAGCATTTCTTCACGCGTGAGACTGCTGCCCACCGACAGGCGAGAACTGCTCCCTTTTTCTGTATCCACATCGTCCTGAGTGATGGTCAGAACCTCGTCCAACGGCAATGCGGCATCCGTGACGACGACGGCTGTCATCAATTTGGTGATCGATGCAATCGGCAAGACAGCCTGGGAGTTCTTGCTGAAGAGTACTTCGTTGGTGTCCTGATCCATCACCAATGCAACGCTGGACTTGAGATCCAGGTCGTCGGCGGTCGAACGCAAGCCTGCGAGTTCGCCCATCGACAGGCGCGGCGCCGTCAATCGGCTTGTGGCCACAGAACTTCGCGTTCTGGTGATGGGGGCTCTGGCCGCCGAGCGGATCGTTATCCGCGGCGAATTCGCTGCCCTGCGACGCAACTCGCGGGAAGACGCTGCCGACGCGCTGACCTTCTTGAGTACGGGTTTGGACGTCTTGCCGGCATGCTGCCCTGTTGCGGCAGCTGCAGGCGCTGCCGAGCCAAGCAGCACAGGCACCGAGACGAGCAATGCGAGAAATAGTCGGGTCAGAGTCGTCACATGGACCTCGAATTCAACAGTTGATCGAGTGTAGAGCACATGAAAAAAACTCGCAATATCAGAAACTTACGTGATATTTCTCAAGTGCTTTTGAATAGAGGTGAAGGACTGGGAGCAATTCAGCCCTGGGCGGCGACTCGTTCCGTCGTGCTGTGCAGTTTGTTGAGTGCCGACAGATAGGCCTTGGCCGATGCAACGACGATGTCGGGATCTGCTCCCACACCGTTCACGATGCGCCCACCGAGCTGCAACCTGACCGTGACCTCTCCTTGCGATTCTGTGCTGCCCGAGGTGATCGCATTGACCGAATAGAGCAGCATTTCTGCCCCGGTTCCCAGCTTGGATTCGATCGCCTTCAGGCTGGCGTCTACGGGCCCGTTGCCGTCGCTCTCGGCGTGCAACTCGGCTGTTCCAGCCGCGAAGGCGACGCTTGCATGCGGGCGTTCACCCGTTTCGGATCGCTGAGACAGCGCGAGCAGCCGATAGTGCTCGTTCTCGGCTGTGACCGATTCGTCCATCACCAGGGCGGTGATGTCCTCATCGAAGATTTCGCTCTTGCGATCAGCCAGTTCCTTGAACTTGGCGAACGCCGCGTTGATTTCCCCCTCCGATTCAAGGTCGATGCCGAGATCCCTCAATCGCTGCTTGAACGCGTTGCGCCCTGACAGTTTTCCCAGGACGATCTTGTTGGCCGCCCAGCCGACATCTTCGGCTCGCATGATTTCATAGGTGTCGCGGGCTTTGAGGACGCCGTCCTGGTGGATGCCCGAGGCATGTGCAAAGGCGTTGGCGCCAACCACGGCCTTGTTCGGTTGAACGACAAAGCCGGTGGTTTGCGACACCAGTCGTGACGCAGGAACGATCTGCGACGCATCGATGTTGACCTCCAGTCCGAAGTAGTCTCGCCGTGTGCGCACAGCCATGACGACCTCTTCGAGCGCGCAATTTCCGGCTCGCTCGCCCAATCCGTTGATCGTGCATTCGACCTGCCTGGCGCCTCCAATCTTCACGCCAGCCAGCGAATTGGCCACGGCCATTCCGAGGTCGTTGTGGCAGTGCACCGACCAGACTGCCTTGTCTGCATTCGGGATTCGCGTGCGCAGGTCGAGGATGAAGTTGCCGTACAACTCGGGAATCGCATAACCCACGGTGTCCGGGATGTTGATCGTGGTGGCACCTTCGGCAATCACGGCTTCGAGCACGCGACAGAGGAAGTCCGGGTCTGACCGGTAGCCATCTTCCGGGGAGAACTCGACGTCACCCGACAGGTTGCGAGCAAAGCGGACGGCGAGCCGGGCCTGTTCGAACACCTGGTCCGGTGTCATCCGCAGCTTCTTCTCCATGTGCAGTGCACTGGTCGCAAGGAAGAGATGGATGCGGGTCGAAGCGCCGCCATGCAGCGCTTCAGCGGCACGCGAAATGTCCTTGTCGTTGGCGCGCGCCAGCGAGCACACCGTGCTGTCCTTGATGGCCTGTGCAATGGCCTTGACGGCTTCGAAGTCCCCGTTTGAGGAAGCCGCGAAGCCTGCCTCGATGACATCCACCTTGAGGCGTTCGAGCTGGCGGGCGATGCGCAGTTTCTCGTCGCGAGTCATGGACGCGCCGGGCGATTGCTCGCCATCGCGCAAGGTGGTGTCGAAAATGACGAGTTTGTCGGCCATGGTGTCTTTCCTCGGATTGCGCGTGAAATGGTCTGGACAAAACAAAACGGCCCGCTGCATCTGCTAGCGGGCCGGTGAGACGAATACGATGCGACGTGAACGATCAGCGAGCCCGGGAGGTCTCCAGAAGTAGCGTCAGCAAGCCGTGCAAGATCGAATTCATGCAGTCAATGTAGCACGCTGGTGTCATCGGTGCAGGCCTTCTTCTTCCGGCTCGTCGGTTGACGTGGCGATCACGCTGACGGGACGTCCCTTCATTCGCTTCCAGACGTACACGCCATAGCCGGAGCCTGCATACAGGCAGAAGATGGCGAACAGCACGATCGGAGGATGCAGGTTGACCAGGGCGATCGCCAAGGCCAGCGCCACGATGACGACGAATGGAACGGTGCGCTTGAGGCTGAATTCCTTGAAGCTGTAGAAGGGCAGGTTGGTCACCATCGTCAAGCCGGCCAGCACCGTCAGAGCCATCGCGCACCAGGCCAGCCACCCCTGCATGTCGGCCTGCTTGTATCCGGCATCGTCCATCACCCAGATGAAGCCCATCACCACGGCAGCTGCCGCCGGACTGGGCAGGCCCTGGAAATATCGCTTGTCCACCACGGTGAGGTTGGTGTTGAAGCGCGCCAGTCGCAGCGCGGCGCACGAGCAATAGATGAAGGCGGCGACCCAGCCCAGCTTGCCCATGCCCTTGAGCGCCCATTCGTAGACGATCAGCGCAGGTGCCGCCCCGAAAGAGACCATGTCGGACAGGCTGTCCATCTGTTCTCCGAAGGTGCTCTGGGTGTTGGTCATCCGGGCGACCCGGCCATCGAGGCTGTCCAGAACCATCGCGCAGAAGACGCCGATCGCAGCCTGTTCGAATCGACCATTCATGGCCATCACGATGGCGTAGAAGCCGCCGAACAGGGCGGCCAGCGTGAAGAGGTTGGGGAGTACATAGACGCCCTTGCGGCGCGGGCGCACGGGACCTTCATCGAACTCGTGTCCGGAAGGGTGTTCTTGTCCACTCTCGTGAGGGAGATTCATGCCGGGCAGGATAACGCAGAGGGCCAATGAAAAAGCCGCGAGGTGACCCTCGCGGCTTTGCTCGTCAGATGGTCGATTGGAACCTGCTGGGTCGCTCTCAGTTCTTCGACTGATCGACCAGCCGGTTCTTCTTGATCCACGGCATCATCGCGCGCAATTGCTCGCC